>SXGT01883781.1_pt1 | contig 13493 bp, 12 predicted proteins | sample 3176221 | NCBI WGS metagenome assembly SXGT01 (sample SAMN11356862, study PRJNA531348) | freshwater metagenome | isolation source: freshwater sample F1-120 | place: China: Fuxian Lake, Yuxi | collected 2017-12-25
CGCGTCGGTGGCGGCGGCAGCGTCGCCGTCATGAATAACTTCAAACAGGACCGGGCCACGGTGACCGGAATGCCGGTGTCGCCCACCGATTGGTGGGTCGATCTTCCCGACGAGATCTTCCAGACGGCGCGGATCCTGCGCTCGGGCAAGTAGACGGCGGCAAGGCCAAGCAGCCGGCATGAACGGAGGGCTGCGCCGAGGCGAATCGCCTCGACCCGCGTGAGCAACGACGCCACCATTGAACGAGAACGAGGAGAAGACCCCGCCACCCTCCGGTGCCGGGGAGAGTGACGGGCGCCGCCGTCAACGCGCCGGTCGGACGATCGCCTTGCCGCGACGGCCTGCGGCGGCGGCGCGGCCGAAGCACACGCTACCGCTCCGCCCCGAGGAGATCTCGGGTCCCCTCGATCGTCTCGCGGGCCTCGCTTTCGACGCGCTCGGGCCATCGTACCTGCGCGATCTCGCGCGCGAGATCGACGAGGCGATCAGCCGTGCACCGCTGGAGCTCAACGCGCTGGGTTACGACCCCTGGGGTTTCCAGCGCGACGTCGCGCGTCGCTGTTTTCTGGTCATGGCCCTGATGTACCGCTGGTGGTTCCGGGTCGAGGCGCGCGGTCTCGAGCATCTGCCGGCCGGCCGGGTCCTCTTGATCGGCAACCATGCCGGCCAGATCGCACTCGACGCCGCGATGATCGGCACGGCCATTCTGCTGGAAGCGAATCCGCCGCGCCTGATTCGCGGCATGGGTGAATACTGGCTGCCGCGCCTGCCCTGGATCGGCCTGCTCATGGTGCGCAGTGGCAGCGTCGTCGGTACGCCCAAGAATTGCGTCGATCTGCTTGAGCATGGCGAGGCCGTCATCGCCTTCCCGGAGGGCGTGCGCGGCATGAACAAGAGCTGGACCGAGCGCTACCAGCTCCAGGAGTTCGGGCTCGGCTTCATGCGACTCGCGCTGCGCACGCGGACCCCGATCGTGCCGGTGGCGACGGTCGGCTCGGAAGAACAGGCCCCCTCGCTCGGCAGCGCAGCCCCGCTCGCCCGGTTGCTCGGGATGCCCGCTTTCCCGCTCGTCCTGACCCCGATCCCCCTGCCGGTGCGCTACCACCTCGAGTTCGGCGAACCGATGTGGTTCGAGGGCGACCCCGACGACGAGGATCGGGTCATCGAGGAGAAGGTCGAGGAGGTCAAGGAGAAGATTTCTGAGATGCTCGCCGCCGGACTCGAGCGACGCACCGGGATCTTCACCTGAACTCCGGTACGCGATACCTGCACGGCTCCTTCGTGGACGGGGCCTGGCACGGCGCGACCGCAACGCATGGCGGGAGCGACCCCGACCTCGGACACGCCGCGCAGCGTGATGAGGCCTGGTACCGCGCGACTGCCGCGCATGGCACGGGCGAGCGCAACGTCGTCTGGTCCGCGAAGGCACCAAGGCGCCGCAGCGCCGCAAGCCTCGCCGCCCTGCTCCTGTTCGCGTGCAGCGCGCGCACTCCCGCCTCACCCCCCGATTCCGTCCTCTGGCCCCCCGGCGCGATTGCATTGCCCGAGCGGGCGACGGTGGATCTGCCCTTCGCACCCGATCCCGACCTCCAGGTCCTGGTCGATCCCCACCCCAACGAGAACCTGCCGGCGTGGGCCGGGGCCGATGTCGCGTCGTCGATCGAAATCGGCCCGGAGCGCTGGGTCTGGCTCTTCGGCGATACCCTGCTCGGCCGAATCACGGCCCCCTGCCCCGGCGGCGAGCGCTACTGCGGCCGGGCGATCACCGAGACGGACGAAGCCGACCTGCTGCGCAACTCGCTCGGACTCGCCGAGCGGGGTGGGTTCGGCCAGATACGCCCCGTGGAAACCTGGTGGCGACGAGAGGCCGCAGCGAGCACAGCCCGGGCAGCCCTCGCGTCTCCCGATTCCAGCTCGTTTCTCTGGCCCCTCTCCGGGGCTGCCGTCACTGGAGCACTGCTGATCGCCGCCAACCGCCACACGCCCGCGAGCGGCCTCGAGCCGGTCGGTAACGTCCTCGTCCGGATCGCGAACCCGGGCGATCCGCCCGCCGCCTGGGTCGCGTCGGTTCGGGCGATCCCCGGCTTCGTCGCCGGCGTCCCCGGCGGTGCGCCACAGGTGTCGTGGACCACCGCCGTCGTGCCGGCCGGCGAGTGGGTGCATCTGGTCGGGGCTCGCGGCGTGGGCCCCACGGCCGAGACCGTGCTGGCACGAGTCCGGGCCGAGCGCGCCTCGGCGGGAGCCGACGCGCTCGACCCCCAATTTTTGATGTGCGGGGCGGACGGACGTCCGCTCTGGAGTGCGGACTTCGATCCGGCCCGGCTCTGCCCACTGCCCGGCCTGCCCGGCACCTCGGAAGCCACCTTCGAGGGCCACGCGGGGCTCGGCTGGGTCAGCTTTCGCATCCCGCCCTTCACCTTCGAAATCCGCCTCTACACAGCAAGCAACTTGCTTGGGCCGTGGCACGACCGCGGCGTGGTCTACCGTCTGCCGGCCCCATGGAGCACGACCGCACTCGTCGGATGCGGACCCGCGGCGAGTGCGGCCGAGCGTGCCACCGACTGCCTGCGTCCCGTGTTCGTCGCTTACGCGGTCAAGTCCCACCCCGAACTCGCCCCAGCCGGGGGCTTCGCCCTCTCCTACAACGGCAATCTCGCGGCGGGTGATCTCGAACAGGCGATCGAGGCTGCCGACCACCTGCCCGCCTTCTACGTTCCGCAGATGCTCTCCGGCCCGGGATCGTTTGCCCGCGAACCATGAAGGGGGCATACGGGCTCGCAATTCGGCGCACTCTGGAGGCCGAGAGGAGACATGAATGCGCACGACAATCCCCCGGCGTAGAGCTCTGCTCGTCGCACTGGCTCTCCTGTGGCCGGCGACCGAATCGGCGCGCGCCGGTGGACTCGCGGTCAACGAAGCCAGCCCGCGCCTGGACGGCACGGCCCTCTCGGGCACGGCGGCGTGGGCCGACGATCCGTCGATGGCCTTTTACAACCCGGCTGGCCTGACCCGCCTCGCAGGCGGTGGCATCACGATGGGGCTCTCGCTGATCGATCTCGACGTGGATTTCGCCGCGAGCAAGGCGACGACCTGGGGCCAGCCGATCACTGGTGCTGGCGGCTCGATGGGGGCCTCGGGCGGCAGCTTCGTGCCCGTGCCCTCGTTCCACCTCGCCCAGCGCGTGGCGCCCGACTGGGTCGTCTACATGGGCGTGACCGGGCCTTTCGGCGACCAGACAAACTACGACGACACGAGCGTCACCCGCTATGTCGGCACGCTCTCCGAGATCAAGACGATCAACGGCAACCCGGCCGTGGCCTGGGAACCGATCCCGGGCCTCTCGCTCGGCGTCGGGTTCAATGTCCAGTACATGCGCGCCCATATCAATCAGAAGTTTGCCATTCCGACCATCCCGATCAATCCGGCCTTCGACGTGAATGCACTGATCCTCGCCGACGATTGGGCCTTCGGTTGGAACGCCGGCGTGCTGTGGGAGGTCGACGACACGCTGCGGTTCGGTCTCGGCTACCGCTCGGCCATCCACCACACCCTCGAAGGCGACGCCCAGTTCGACCTGCCCCATGCCCTCGACCCCCTCCTGCCGATCCTCGGCGTCCACAACCCGACGCTCGCCGACGCCCGCGCCGGCATGATCGTGCCGGAGAGCCTCACGCTGAGCGGCTTCTGGCACGCCCTCCCGTGGCTCGATCTGATGAACGACGTGCAGTGGACGCACTGGTCGAGCTTCCAGGAGCTCGAGCTGGGCTTCGATTACACCAACCTGCCACCGAACTCGCCGCTGGGCGCGCTCCTGCCCGCGAGCGACACGGTGTACGAGAACTTCCGCAATGCTTGGCGCGCCACGCTCGGTGCCCAGATCCACGCGAGCGACGATGTCCGCTTGCGCTTCGGCAGCGGCTTCGACGGCTCGCCGGTCTACAACGCCAACCGGACCATCCGGCTCCCCGACGCCAACCGGATCCTGCTCGCGCTGGGCCTCGGCTGGACCGTCTGGGACGACGTCGCTGTGGATTTTGCCTACACGCACTACTTCGTCAGCAGCGGGACACTCAACGACACCAACACCACGGTCGATGCGAGTCAGCTCGCCGGTTCGGTGTCGGGCGGCGCCAACGTGTTCGCCCTCCAATTGACGTATCTCTGGGACGGGCTGCCCCTCGGGCTCGGGGAGTAGACCGATGTCCGCTCAGCGCTCGAATTCGCTCGCACTCGGCGCCGCTCTGGCCCTGCTGCTTGGCGCGTGCGGCCAGGACACTTTCCGCATCGTCGGCCCGTTCTACAATCCCCCCACACCGCTGCCCGCTGCGGCCGCCGGAACACTGATCCGCTCGGAGAGGATCTCGACACCACCCGGCGCACAGGCGGCGTGGCGCGTGCTCTACCACTCGCGCACGGCCCGGGGCGCCGACACCGCCGTGAGCGGTCTGGTCGCGCTGCCGCGGGGGAGAGCCCCGGCCGGGGGCTTTCCCGTGATTGCTTTTGGTCACGGCACCTCGGGCATCGCGCGCCCGTGCGGTATCTCGCAGATTCCGAACACGAAACAGGCGTGGCTCGGCGACAGCACGACCTGGCGCTGGGTCGAGGAGTGGGTCAACGCCGGCTGGGCGGTGGCGGCCACGGACTACCAGGGTCTGGGTGCGCCCGGCTTCGGCTCCTACCTGGTGGGATCGGTCGAGGGCGCCAATGTTCTCGATTCGGTGCGTGCGGCCCGCGCCGTCTCAGGGAATCAGCTCTCGACGCAGATCGTGCTGGCGGGCCACTCGCAGGGCGGCCAATCCGTGGGCTTCGCAGCCCAGATTGCGCCGGCGTACGCGCCGGAACTCGATATCCTCGGCACGATCCTGATCGCGCCGATCGCCCGCCTGAGTGCTGCGCTCGAATGCGCCATCGCGGAAGAGCCCGTCCCGCCCGCAGCCGCAGCGGTGGTCTTCGGCATGTTGGCCGCGCCATCGTACGATGCGGCTTACGGCCTCGACTCGAGCCTGCTCCTCACCGCCACCGGAGAGCAGGCCCAGCCGATCGTCTATGAAACGTGTCTTGACACCGAGGCCCTGCCCTTCGGCATCGAGATCGGACTCTTCGGCAAGAAGTTCTCGAGCTACTTCCGGACCGCCGGCGGCCAGCTCGCGCCGCCCTGGCAGCAAGCGCTCGAGGACAACGACCTCGGGAGCCCGGCCATCCGTATCCCGACACTGATGGTCCAGGGCTGTGCCGACACGACGATCCCGATCTCGAGCAATCTCGAATACTTTGGCGACGTCGCCTGCCCGGCCGGAACGCCGATCGAGTTCCAGCTCGTCCCCGGCGCCACACATACCACCATCCCGAAGGTCGCGTTCCCGCTCATGAATGCCTGGGCGCGAGACCGGCTCAGCGGCGCGCCCGTGCCGAGCAACTGCGGCGCGCCGCCGGTGTGTGGTGGCGTGACGCCCGGCGAGTGCGCCGCCGCCGGCTGAGGGACAGGCGCGCCTCGCGTCAGTAGCGGTAGCGCAACTGCACCGCGCGCGAGCGCCGTGCCAGGATCTGCCGACGCTCGGCTGCGGTGACGCGCGGACTCGACGCCGGCATCACTCGTGCGAGATCCGCCAGGGGCACGACACGGAGCGCCGGTGGGTTCACCACGTCGGGGAAGAGATAGCGCACCGCGATCGTGCCGTCGGTATGGCCTTCGCAGTCGATCCAGTTGGCGAAACCGGGGTCGCGATGCGCAACCACGCCGCGGAACATGCCGTCGGGGTCGAGTACGGCCTGATGGCTGTTGAGCGAGCTCTGCCGGCGCGCGAACTCCATGCTTTCCCACCAGACGTTGCACAGCTGCACCCCCCACATCCGACACTGTGGCGGGGTGAACTCGAGCACGAGCGCCTGATCGGGCGCGCATTGATAGTGGCCCATGCCATAAGCCTGGCCGCGCAACCCGGCGTTGCCGGTCAGCGGCGGCGTCATCTCGACCCGATGCACCGGGGCGGCGTGCACGAGACGACTCATCGCCGCCCAACTCCGCGCTCCCGTCTCGATCCATTGCAGGAGATCGGCGGCGCGAGCCGCGAAGGCTGCCTCGGTCAGCGCGGGACGCGGCAGCTCGCCGTCCAGCCGCTCGATGTAGAGATCCGCCGGCCGTTCGTTCTCCCAGTCGGCGAAGTACTGCCGGATCAGGACGAACGACGCCTCGTGGTCGAGCACCATGCGATTGGGCGCCGCCGCTGCGGGATCGGGCCCGAGCACGATTTCGAAGTTGCCCGCGGCATCACACTGGATCTCGTCGCGAATCAGCGATGCCACCGTCCGCCAGCCGCCGATGTTGCCGTCGCCGAAGTGTCCGGTGTTGACCTGGATCTCGAGGTGGCGCGCCGAACCGATGCGACCGCCGATGCGGTAGCTCGCGCCGCCGCGCACGCGCGCGAATGAGTAGTTGCAATCAGGGTTGTCGAGACCCCAGCTCACCGAGTTCTCGATCATGCGGACGAGTTCGGGATGGTCCGGGTCGCCGCCGGCCTGGGTCAAGCGCAGCCCGGCCTCGACGAAGCGCAGCAGGTAGCGGAGACCCTCGACACGCTCCTGCGCCAGGGTGGGCGCGCCGGGTCCCACCACCAATTCCTCGAGAGCGGCGAGGCGGCGTACCAGCTCGGACCACACGGCCTCGACATTCACCCCTTGCTTTGCTGCGTCCGAAGTCGCGGCCATGGCGTCCTCCCGGCGGGAGGTTTGGCAGGGACGCCGGCCGGCCCGCAAGCCCTGCCGGCCGCAGTTGCGCCACTCCGCGTCGAACCCCGGGCTCGCCCTCAGACGCTCGCGTTGCGGCTCCGCCGGGGGTCTGGCACGGGTCGGGCATGGTCCACCGTCCGGTATGGCTGCTGAGCATGGACACGGAACAGTTCCGTGCTCCACCGCTCACCACCGGAGCGCTCAAGGCGCATTTTCTCGCGCGCGGGCGCACGGCCGCCACGACCGAGGTCGAGCTGGTGCATTTCCTCGAACGCGAGGGCGCCTTCGCCTGGCTCGAGGAGCGCTGGACACACGAACTGCGACCGCGTGCTGCCGAAGCCCTGGCGCAGGGCCAACAGCCGGTGCTCGGGCTCAGCTGTTACACGTGGAATGTTGCCGAATTTCTTCAGGTCGCGGCGCGCGTGCGCGCCGATGTTCCGGGGATCCTGGTCGTCGCCGGCGGCCCGCACGTGCAGCGTCCCGAGGATTACGTCGGCGTCGAGCCGGTGGACGTGGTCGTCCTCGGTGAGGGCGAGGAAACGCTGACCGAACTCCTCGACCACGACGCAAGCACCTGGGCCACAGTGCCGGGACTGGCTTTCCTCGACCCGCAGGGCAGCATGGTCCGCACCGCACCGCGCGCGCGCATCACCGACCTCGGCAGCCTGCCCTCGGCGCTGGAAGTGGTGCCGCTGCGCGATCCCTCGGGGCAGCCGATCTACGCTCAGGTGGCCTACGAGACCAGTCGCGGTTGCCCCTATCGCTGTGCCTTCTGCGAGTGGGGGACGGGAGCGATCGGCACCAAGATGTTGCAATTTCCGCTCGAGCGCATCCGGCGCGACTTCGAGCTGCTGGCCGCCGGCGGCATTCAGGATTTCTGGTTGTGCGACTCGAACTTCGGCGCTCTGCGCGAAGATCTCGACAAGGCCAGGATCGTGATCGATCTCCACCGCTCGACCGGTCTGCCGCGCTCGTTCGCCACCTCGTGGTCGAAGAATCACAACGCCCGCGTGCACGAAGTCGTGCGCGAGCTGCACGCGGCGGGCCTGCTCTCGCACTACCACCTGGCGCTCCAGACATTGACTCCGCTCGCCCTCGATCTCGCCCACCGCCGCAACATGCGCGCCAACGATTACGAACCGGTGGTGCGGCGACTGGCCGCGGAGGGGATTCCGGTGGCCGCGGAGCTGATCTGGGGCCTGCCCGGCGACACGCTCGGAGAGTTCGAAGCGAACCTCGACCACCTCTTGCGCGTCTTTCCGAACGTCAACATCTTCGGCTACACCCTCCTGCCCGGCACGGAATTCCACGAGCGACGGGACGAACTCCGCCTCGAGACCGTGCCGGTCGCGGGTTACGGAAAGGCACGCGGCGAGTACGTCGTGGGCTGCCACACGTTCGACCGCGACGAGGGCGAAGAAGGCTACCTGCTGATCACCGCCTACATCGTGCTCGCACGCGGTCAGCTCGCGCCGCTGCTGGCGCAATTCCTTGCGCTGGAGGGCCGCGTCGCGGTGGGGCCCTTGTTGCGGCGCATGTTGCGCGCGCTCATCGAGGAGTTCGGCGACGAACTCGACCTCGATCACAAGCGCGATCGGATCGCGATCTATGAACGCCGCTCGGAACTTTACCTCGAGTTCCTGCGTCAGCCCGAGCGTAGCTACCGGCAAATCGAGCGCGTGCTGGAGAGCGAACTCGCCGCGCACGGTGCCGAGGACCTCCTGCCCCAGGCCCGCCGCGTGCTGGCGCTGGACCGGGCGCTGCATCCCCGCGCGGGTGCGGGACATCGCACCCGCGAACGTTTCGAATTCGATGCCGTCACCGCACTCGCGGTGCTCGGCCGGATGGAGCGGCCCGACACGGCGCTGGCCGGAAGCGAACTCCCCATCGAGCTCGAGATCCACCATCCCGGCGGCCTCGGCGAATTGTTCCGCGATCCCGATGCGGGTGCGTGGGGCCGCGGGCGCCCCGTCACCCCGGCCTGAGGGCGGAGTCCTGACGATGGCCTTCGTGCTCGATGAGGTCGTCCCCTGGGGTCGCAATTTCGACGAGTATGTCGAAATGTTTGCCTTGACCCCGGCCGACCTCGAACGCCGCATCCTCGGCTGCGCCGACGGCCCGGCCAGCTTCAACGCCGAGATGCACGAACGCGGCCACCACGTGGTGTCCCTCGACCCGCTCTACGCGGCATCGCCCGACGAGCTCGCCGCCCGGATCGATGCCACCTTCGACAAGGTGATGACGCAGGCGCATCGCAATCGCGATGCCTTCGTCTGGCAGAACATCCGCTCGATCGACCACCTCGCCGAGATCCGCCGCGCCGCCATGCAGACCTTCCTCGCCGACTTTCCCGCAGGTCTGCGCGCGGGCCGCTATCTGGCGGCGGCACTGCCCCACCTGCCCTTTGCCGACCGGAGCTTCGACCTGATCCTCTGTTCGCACTACCTCTTCCTCTACAGCGACCAGCTCTCCGCCGGCGAGCACCTGACCGATCTCGCGGAGATGTGCCGCGTGGCCCGCGAGGTGCGCATCTACCCGCTGCAGGCACTCAGCGGCGCCCCCTCGCCGCACGTCGAACCAATGCTCGCCGCATTGCGCGCGCACGGGCACCGCGCCGAGATCGTCCCCGTCGCTTACGAATTCCGCCGCGACAGCCGAACCATGCTGCGCGTCCTCTCGGGAGCCCGGTGAAGGCCCCCCCGGCGGTGGCACGGGACCGGTGGGGACCGTCGCAGCCCCGTCGGGCCGGGAGCCGCCGATGACTCCGCCCGGCGCGCCGAGTCCGCTCTCGTGGCTTCATCCATTCCTGGCCTTGCTTGCCACCGCCTTTCTCGCTCACACGGCAACGCTCGGCCTGCGTTCGCGGGAACGTGGTGGTGCCCCGCTGCGGGCCTCTCACGCGCGACGCGCGCCCCTGGCCGGTGGGCTCATGCTGGTGGTCTTTCTCGCGGGCCTCGCATCGGCCCTCTGGCTGCGGCCGGATCTCGAAGTGGCCGGGAGCATCCATTTCCGGATCGGCCTGGCGCTGACCTGCGTGCTCGGGGCCACAGCACTGCTCTCACGCCGCGTGGCGATCCAACCTCTCGCCCGCCGGCTGCACCCGGCGCTCGGGCTGCTGGCCCTGCTGCTTGCCGCGCTGCAGGTGTTCTTCGGCCTGCGCCTGCTCCGACTCTGAGCCGGGTCGGGGCGACGACGTCAATCTCGTTCGAGGCGATGGATCGCCGCGTTCGCCAGCCGGTCGGCACGCTCGTTCTGCACGTGCCCGGAATGGCCGCGAACCCAGGTCCAGCGCACCTCGTGCCGCGACGCTTCGGCGTCGAGTTCCTGCCAGAGTTCCACGTTGCGGACCGGCTGACGGCCGGCCGTCCGCCAACCGTTGCGCTTCCAGCCGGCCAGCCACGAGCGCATGCCGTCGACGACGTAGCGCGAGTCCGTCACCACTTCGACCCGGCAGGGCACGCGCAGAACGCGGAGACCCTCGATCACTGCCCGGAGTTCCATGCGATTGTTGGTCGTCGCGGGGTCGGCACCGCTCAATTCGCGCGCCCGTCCCTCCGCCTCGAGTATCACGCCCCACCCCCCGGGCCCGGGGTTGCCGTGACACGACCCGTCAGCGTAAAGTTTAACCAAATTCGGCGGCGCCGCTCGACCGGCTTCGGGATGCTCCAAGGTCGGAATCCTAACTGCCCGAGTCAGAGCTGCAGGGCGTCGCGCAGGCCATCGGGAGCAAAGCGCAGCCCGACCCAGAAGCCCCCGAAGAGACCGAACACAGCACTCCCCTCGTCGAAGCGCATCTCGTAGACGACATCGCGCACGGCCTTCAGATCCCGACAGAAGAGCGTCACACCCCACTCCCAGTCGTCGATCCCCGTCGAGCTGGTGATGAGCTGCAGCACACGGCCCGCAAAGCGCCGGCCCGCCTCGGCGTGAGAGCCCATGAGGCGTTTGCGTTCGACGAAGGGCAGGCGATACCAGTTCGCCGCGCCGTCGCGGGCCTTGCTCATCGGGTAAAAGCAAAATACTGGATAGTCTGCCCCGGGCAGGCGCGGATGGACCCGCGCCTCGGCATACGCGGCCATCTGCCGCGCCGCGGCCAGCGCCTTCTGCTGGAACTCGGGGGAATCGGGGGCGAGCCCCTCTTCGTCGATCAGCCGGCGCGCCTGATCTCCGGTGGTCGACATGTATTCGCTGACCTCGCTGATCGAGAGGTAGGAATGGACCGGTTCGAGACAGGCCCCGAGTACTGTGGCGACCAGCTGCTTCTCGAGCCGCTGCAGACGGGCCAGATCCGCGTGAACAGCCACCAGCCCGAGATCGGCCTTGCCGAGCACGGCGACGGGAACGAATTGCAACCCCTCTTCGGCAACGAACCGGGCGAGCAGGTCTGTGAACTCCAAAACTGCCTGCTCGCGCTCGTTGCTGGTTTGAGCGCGCCAGCGGGCCCGGTCGATTCGGTAGAACAAATGCAGGACGGGCCAACCCTCGACTGTCGTCCCTGCTCTCTCGCCCATGGTCGCTCTCCTCGAGGATTCTGTCGCACCGCATCACGGCCAACCCGTGAGCGGGCCGGTCGCGGAGATGCAATCAATCGCCGCCGCGGAGCGCAACCCGGCTTGCGCTGCCGCGAGCCTGTCGATAGGAGGTTGAGCCGACTTGGCGAGTACATAATATTACCGGGCACAATCGCTCACGAAAGGAATTGATGATGGCAACGAAGAAGGCCGCGGCGAAGAAGACCGCGACGCGCACCGTCACCCCTCAGGCGGCACCGACACACAGTGACCTGCGGAGGATTGCGCGAGCCATCGTCACGGCAACCTGCATGGGCGAGCTCGATCGACTGCTCGACCTGTATGCCGAGGGAGCCGAGTCGGAAGAAGTCGGCGCAGGCCAGATCGTCCGGGGCATCGCCAACGTCGAGGACAAGCTCCGGGCCTGGGCGAAGGCTCACCCCGAGGCGGTCTACCACCCGGCCGGTCTCTGGTGCGACGGCCAGACGATCATCATCGAGTGGGAGATCACCCTGCGCTCCAAGGGCCGCAAGGTCGTGTTGCGCGAGCTGGCGCTGCACGAGATCCGTGCCGGCAAGATCAACCGCGAGCGCTACTACTACGATCCGAAGGCCTTGGCCTGACCAGCGCGGCCGATGGCGAACCCCGCACTCGCGGTTCGCCATCGGCGCTGCGGTCCCGGCGGGTGAGCGGTGGAATCGCCGAGCCCAGCAGTCGAGGATCTGGTCGCCGCGCTTCGTGGCGGCGACCAGGACGCCCAGAACGCGCTCGACCGGCTCGCTCATCTGCCCGGCTTGACGGCGCGGCGGTTCCTCGAGCAATCCGGCCCCCTGCGCGAGGCGGTCGTGACACGCCTCGCGCACCCACACCGCACCTGGCAGCGGCGCGCCGCAGGCGTCGTCGTCGTGCTGGCCCGGGTTTCACCCGCACTCGAGTCACGTCTCACCGCCGCGCTTCGATCCGACGACGGGCGCCTGCGTTGGGGCGCCGCCTGGACCCTCGGCCAGCTCGACGAGCCACCGGCTCTGCTCTGGCTCGCGGTGCGGGAAGCGATGTCGCTCCCCGATGGCGATCAACGCTGGGCAGCAGCACGCCTCGCCTGCGCGTTGGCAGGCCACCATCCCGAGATCGCGGCGGCGCTCGGCGAAGCGGCCAGCACCGGCACACCCGTCCTGAAGCGCATGGCTTTGTACTGTGTGCGCGACCTGGACGCGGCGCAGGCCCGGCCGTTGGCCCGTGCCGCGATCGCCGACAGCGATGCCGGGGTGCGCCTCGCGGCGCTGGCGGTCCTCGGACGAGCGGCCGACCCGAGCGACGCCCGGAGCCTGCTGCCCCTCCTCGACAACGATCCGGATGAGGGCGTGCGGCGGGCAGCCGCAGCCACTCTCGGCCGCCTGGGGCCCCCGTCGGAGGAAACCCGGACGTCCCTGCTGCGCGCCATGAATGCGACCGATCCAAGCCTGCGCCGCGCCGCCCGCGCCGCCCTCGCGCGGCCAGCCGAAGGCGAGTGAACTCCCGCAATCCGCAGGAGGACCCCCTTGCTCACCGGCAATCGCGCCGCCCGCCGCGGCTTCCAGAGAGAACCGCCCTCTGGTACCCGCCGCCTCCATGACTCACGCCGACCCGCTCCCAATCTCGCAGTGGCACGAGCTGGCGGAGCGCGTTCTCGGGGGTGGTGGGCTCGAACGTGCCGAGGCCCAGGCGATCCTCGCCTGCCCTGACGACGAACTCGACACCCTGCTCGCGGAGGCGCTCCGCATCCGCGAGCGCCGCTGGGGCCGACGAGTCAAGCTCTGTGTCCTGAAGAACGCGCGTTCGGGCCTCTGCCCCGAGGATTGCGGCTATTGCTCGCAGTCCAAGGTCTCGACCGCCCCGATCGACACCTACACCCTGCTCGAAGAGGGCGTGCTGCGTGCCGCGGCTGATGCCGCCGTCGAGCGTGGCGCCCGGCGCTACTGCATGGTCACCAGCGGTCGCGGTGCGGCTGAGCGCGACATCGACCGGATCTGCGCGGCCACGCGCGCGATCAAGGAAAAATACCCCGAGCTCGAGATCTGCGTCTCGCTCGGTCTGCTCGATCAGCCCAAGGCCGAACGCCTGCACGAGGCCGGTGTCGGCTGGGTCAACCATAATCTGAACACGAGCGAGCGCTTCCACCCGGAGATCTGTTCCACCCACACCTGGGCCGATCGGGTGGCAACCGTGCAGGCAGCACAGGCGGCGGGGCTCGCCGTTTGCTGCGGCGGCATCGTCGGC
>SXGT01105760.1_pt1 | contig 13492 bp, 13 predicted proteins | sample 3176221 | NCBI WGS metagenome assembly SXGT01 (sample SAMN11356862, study PRJNA531348) | freshwater metagenome | isolation source: freshwater sample F1-120 | place: China: Fuxian Lake, Yuxi | collected 2017-12-25
CTGGGTGGTCAGCTCTATCGATACCTTGTCGACCCAGTTGAAGGTCTCGCCGCGCGGCAAGGAATCGAGGATGGCGCAGGCGCGCTCGCGGATGATGTGTTCCAGCTTGGCCAGATTGCCGGGCGCCACAATCGAGCTTACCGCCTTGCGCTGTTCATCATGCTTGGGCGGGTCCATCGAGATGAAATTGGGCCGCCGCATTTGCGGCGGCAGGTTGAACAGGGTGATGCCACCGAGGCTCGATTCCGACGAAAACACGGCATGGTTGGTATCCACCGCCATGATGTCCTTGTACTTCGTAATCGACCAGAACGAGCCGTGTTTGCCATCCTTGCGAAAATGCACGGGATCCTCGCGGCGCAGGCGCTCCATGTAGGGCCATACGGTGTCCGACTGGAACAGCGTGTCGTCGGACAAATCGATCTGGTCCAGCGGCATGGAATGGGCCGCTTCCCTTGCTTCCTGGCTTTGCATGACGGCGTTCATGGGAATCCTTTGCGTAATGTCGAACGAAACAAATCAGTGCTGACCTTCGGGCAGCCGGACCACCAGGCCATCGAGCGCTTCGGTAATCGGTATCTGGCAGGCCAGACGGGAGTTCTCCTGCGTGGCTGCAGCAAAATTGAGCATGCTTTGCTCCATTTGTGTCTGTGCCCCGGTCTTTTCGAGCCAGGCTGGTTCGACATACACGTGGCATGTCGCACAGGCGCATTCGCCACCGCAATCGGCATCGATACCGGGCACACCGTTGTCGACCGCCGCGCGCATGAGCGACAGTCCGGTTTGGGCAACAACGTCGTGCGCCGTGCCGTTGAATTCAATGAAGGTGATTTTGGGCATGATGGGAGCGGGACAGATGGATAGAGCGGAATCAGGATTGTAAAAGACCTGCCGCCAGTCTTTAGCCTTCGCCGGACGGATTTGCCGCCAGACCATACAAGGCGTTGTGTTCGCCGAGAGCCGGGGCACCGCTGCGGATCGGCGGGCGCCTGCCCTCGAAAGACAAGGGCAGACTGACGACGTTGAGCTCCGTACCAGGCAGGGGTTGCAGAATGCCCAACGCCTGCACTTGCTCGGCCTGCGTCATTTGCGCAAGATCATTGACGGGCGCACAGGGAACACCGGCAGCCTCGAGCCGCGTCATCCAGACCGCGGCGCGCTGGCTGCGAAACACTGCCTCCATCGGTCCGAGCAATTCTTCCTTGTTCTTCACGCGCAAGGCGTTGGTCGCATAGCGTGGATCCTGGGCCCATTCTGGGTGGCCGAGCGCCGCCACCAGCTTGGCGAACAGCCGATCATTGGCGGCACCGACAACGATCTCCGCATCAGCTGTCTCGAAAGACTGGAACACCACCAGTGCCGGGCTGCCGCTGCGATGCCGCGGCGTCTGCCGCCCGCTGACGGAAAACAGGGCATGGTGCACGCCAAGCCAGCCCATTGCCGTTTCCAGCAAGGAGGTGTCAACGACGCCTCCCTCGCCGGTCTGGTGGCGGCGATGCAGCGCGGCGATGCAGCCAAGCGCCGCCCAGACGCCGCTGCCCAGATCCAGGGTCGGGATGCCGACGCGCGTCGGCTTGCGTCCTTCCTCACCGTTCACGCTCCACAGCCCCGAAAACGCCTGCACGATGGGCTCGTAGCCCGGCTGAGCCGACATCGGACCACGATGGCCGTAGGCACCAAGCGAACAATAGACCAGGCGTGGATTGGTGGCACGCAGGCTGGCTGCATCCAGCCCGATTTCGTCGAGCGCCCCGGGCCGCATGTTTTGTACCAGCACGTCGGCCTTGGCAATGCGGCCCCGCAGCCAGGCGAGCGCCTGCGGATCTTTCAAATCCAGTGTGATGCTGTGTTTGCCGTGGTTGATGGCGTGAAACGCGGCCGCCATCTCGCCCAGAAAAGGCGGCCCCCAGGCGCGCGCATCGTCGCCCTCGGGCCGCTCCACCTTGAGCACGTCGGCGCCGAGCGATGCCAGGATCTCGGCAGCGAAAGGCCCCGCCAGATTCTGGCACAACTCGATGACCTGAATGCCGGCCAGCGGCAGCGGTGCGGCTTGTGCGGATGGTGCTGTTTGCTCGGTCATGTCAACGGCCGGTAAATTGCGGGGGGCGCTTATGCAGAAAGTGCTGCACACCTTCGCGAAAGTCTTCGCTCGCGATCACCCCTGGCAATTCGTCGTCTGCCATTTGCGCGGCTTGTGCCAGCGTCTGTTTGAGCCCCGCGTACACCTGCCGCTTGATAATGCCAGCCGCACGCGGGGATACGCTGGCGGCCCATTCGGCCGCTCGACGCGTCACCTCTTCCCTGAAACCGGCTTCCGGCAGAACCGCATGAACCAAACCGATGCGCTCGGCTTCCTCGGCCCCTACCACGCGCCCGGACATCAGCATTTCCAGCGCCCGAGGCAGGCCAATCAGGCGCGGCAGCATCCAGGCGATGCCGTGCTCGGCCACCAGGCCGCGGCGCACAAACAGCGCCGCGATCTTCGCATTGCTGGCCGCATAACGGATGTCGCAGAACATCGGCAGCACCGCGCCGATGCCCACCGCCGCGCCATTGAGGGCACAAATGATGGTCTTGGGAATGCCCAGAAGATAGCTGTAGCGCTGCTCGAAATCGTCGTCGCTACGCGGCTTGGGCGGCAGCGGGCTCCTGCCGCTTTCTTGCGCAGCCTTCAGTGCCGCCATGTCAGCTCCGCCGCAAAAGGTGCGGCCGGCCCCGGTGATGACGACCACCCGTACCGAATCGTCAGAACCGCAACGCCGGACCAGCGTTTCGAGCAGCACGCTCATCGCCGGCGTCCAGAGGTTATGTTGCTCAGGGCGGTTGAGGGTGATGGTGGCAACGTACCCGTCCTGCGACAGCACGAGATCTGCTTCGGTGCTCATACGGCCCCCTGCAGGGAAGACAGGTCGTGCAACTTAGCTGCCCGGCTTGATGTTGTTGTCCACCACGATCTTGCGCCATTGCGGCAGGTCGGTGCGAATCTTCTGGGCGAATTCGGCGGCACTGGTCGGCGGCGGATTAGCCACATTCATCGCTGTCAAGCGTCGCTGCCCTTCCTCGCCCTGGACCAGTTTGTTGACTTCGGCGTTCACCGCGCGGACGATGGGATCGGCAGTCCCGGCCCGGGCAAATACACCTAGCCAGCCATCCAGATTCCACGGAATGCCGATATCGTTGAAAGGGGGCACGTCGGGCACGCGTGGTGCCCTGACGGTGGAACCGTGTGCGAGCGCGCGCACCTTGCCGGCCTGGATCATCCCCAGAGAAGATGTGGTATCGATCCAGCCAATCTGCAATATGCCCCCAGCCATATCCCGCAACACATCGGCGGAGGACTTGTAGGGAATGTGTGTCATCGCAAGCCCGCGCTGCGACAGCAGGGACGCCATGATGAGATGCCCGGTAGACCCGATACCGGTGGTGCCGTAGGAATACTTGCCCGGATTGGCCGCAGCCAGATCGAATAGATCCTTCACGTTTTTGACTGGCAAATCGGGGGAGACCGCCAGAAACAGACCCCCAACCCCGATTTGCGCGATCGGCGTGAGATCACGCAGCAGGTCATAGGGCTGGTCCGGGTTGAGCGCTGCCGGTACGATGGTGAAAGAAGCCGCCGAAAACAGCAGCGCATAACCATCTGCGGGCGCGTTCACCACCGCCATGGCGCCAATGTTGCCGCTGGCCCCAGGTCGATTCTCCGGCACGAAGGGCTGCCCGAAAGCCTTGGAGAGATGCTCGGCCACGTAGCGCGCGAAAATATCGGTCTGTGCACCCGGGCCTGACGGGATCACAAACCGCACCGGCCGGTTCGGCCAGCCCCCCGGCAACGCGCCTTGAGCCAGAGCGCCCAAGGGACGCGCCAGCGTAGTGGCCGCCAGGGCGGTGCCGACGATGCGGGTCAGGACCTTGCGACGTTGTGCGAATGTTGGCATGTCGGTTTGTTTTGCAGGCATGGTTTTATCGTTGTTGATCACGGAGACAGGATCGCCGGCGATTGGCGACATCAGGAAAGTTCAAGCAGGTTCTAAGCTGGTTCAAGCGGCGCGATCAGCGGCACCCCGGCAATATGGATACCGTCCGGGCGGCCACTCGCAGTGCGCCCTTGGAATTCGGTGGTCATGTTCGCGGGCAGTGCCGGCCCATCGGCAGACGACAGCCACAGACGCAGCAGGTGGCGCCGCCGCGCCGTCTCTGGCCAATCCTCGTAGGAAGTGCGCGAATGCACGATGGAATGATTGCAGAGGAACTGCATGTCACCGGGCCGAAAGTCCATGTCCAGCCGGACCGCCGGATCGCTGGCTACTTCCTGGACATAGTCAAGCGCCTCGTCCTGTGCCGCCGTCAACCGCGGCACCTCTTCGAAGGCCTGCGCCTTGTGGACAAAACTGGGGATCAGCACGGTAATCATGCGGCCGTTGCATGGCTGAAAGATGGGTGAGCTGAAATGGCGCTTCTGGCCCGGACGCACTTCGCCGACCCTGGAAAAGTGATAAGGCTCGGTGAGTACACGGGCAAGATCCGGGCGCCGCCGCACGATCTCGTACCACACCGTGGTGGAGCTGGCGATGCGCGACAAGCCCCCTGCCTTCGAAGGGCGGACGCACAACAGGCCGACGATATCGCCCGCATCGGTGTGAAAGCGCAGGTCGGCAGTAGTCTGGTACCCACGGGTAGTCGGGTCGGCATAGTCAAGGCCCAGGTTGGCCACATGGCCAAGCACGTGCCCTTTGGCGTTTTGCGACACCGCCTCGCCCAGGTGCGCGCCGATGCCGCGAAACGCCATGGCCGATTGCGCCATGCTGCGAGCGGCGCTCGGCCAGCCGCGCAGCAACACGAAGCCGCGGCCATGCAACAGCTCGCTGCGCACCATGGCCAGACGCGCTCCCAGCGTGGGCAGTGGAAAATCGGCATCGGTCATCGTCACCAGATCGGCGCCGCACGCGAGCGCAGCGTTCACCGCTGTGTCCAGTTCGCCGAGTTCCACTTCAGATAACTCCATGCACCACTCGTTGCGGCGCGCCATGGCTGGTCCGTACCAGGCACACGCATCATCAAAGACCGGAATCTCGTCGCTGCTACTGGAAGCGGTGGTCACTTGCATCGTGGTTTGCTCCTTGTGCATCTTGATGGTGGCAGGATTCAATGCGCCAACTCGGCGCGCCGCATCGACAGATCGAATACCGGTGGCTGCGGATTTTCCTGCCAGATCAGCATGTCGGCCTGACGCTCACGAAAGATCCTCGGCCGCTGCGGAAACCTGCCAGTCTCCAGCCACAAGCGCAGCAGGTAGCGGCGGCGCTCGCGCTCCGGCCAGTCTTCGTAAGCAGTGCGGGAGTGCAAGGTGGTGTAGTTGCAGATGAATTGCATGTCGCCGGCCTCAAGATTCATGTCGAGGTAAAACTCCGGATCGCTACACAGGCTGTCGATCAAATCCATCGCCTCGATTTGCGCAGCGGAGAGGCGCGGCACCTCGGCAAACCTTTGCGCAGACTGGATGTAGGAGCGGTTATACCGGCAGAACAGGCGCCCGGCCTCCCATGCAAAGAATCCGCCGGTATAGAAAGGCGGCGTGCCCGGCGGCTCTTCGCCGCGACGGTCCACATAAAACGGCTGGTACATCACCTTCAGAAGATCGGGGCGCCGCTCCAGCACCGCGTTGTGGATCGCGGTGGAACTGACAATCCGGGACAAACCGCCGCTTTTGGCTGGATGCACGCACAGGAGCCCGACCAGATCGAGGGTATCGTTATGAAACGGGAGCAACTGCCGCGTCTGGTATCCGCGCACGTTGCTGTTGGCGTGAAAGTCAACCCCCAGGTCGGTGACATGCCCAAGCACCTCGCCCTGCGCATTCTGGGCCCGGCCCACTCCCATGTGGGCGCCCAGCCCCCAGTAGATCAGCGCGGCATCGGCAATCCCGTAGCAGCGGATGTCAAACCCGCGAATCAGCGTGAAGCCGCGGCCATCGACCAGTTCGTCGAGCATGGCGGCAATCCGCGCCGACAGGGTCGGCAGAGGGAAATCCTCAGCGGTCAATTTCGGGATGGTGGCGCCACGCGCCTTGGCGATCGCCAAGGCTGCCTGCAGCTCGTCGTTCTCTGCCGCAGAAAGACGCAGGATCCAGGCGTCGGAGTGGCGCAAATCGCACCCCTTCCAGGTGCTCGGATGGACGAACGGTTTGATTTCTTGAGTGCCGGCTTCTGCGCCCACGCTGTTTCTCCTGCTAGTTGCTCCGGGAAGGGGGGCGATGGCAGCGCCCCGGATACGCTAATCGATGCGCGATTCGCGCGTCTGACCGGCGTAGCGCCGGGTATTGATGAATTTGCCAAGCCAGGGCAATGCGGAGCGGCACCAGATCTGCTGTTGCGGGACGAGTTGCGCAAACTGCCGCGCCGTGCCGACACGAAACGACAGGGTCGTCGGATTCTCCACTGCGCTGCCGTGAATCGATGTTCCGCACTCCGGACAAAACGACAAGGCGCGCTTGCCACCGCTTTCGGCTGTCTTGACGTATACCTTCAGTGTGCCGCTCAGAAGCTTGAAATCCTCGATCGCGACCGGCCCGCCCACACGAAACGCAGAAGACGCATGAACCTGGCAATCGGTGCAGTGGCAAATGCCGACACGCGACGGGTCGATCAGGGCTTCATACTGGACGTGGCCACACAGACAGGCACCGTCAATTTTCATTTTGGTCGGTTCGGTCATGCTGTCTTTCCCGTTGAAAATCGCGGATGCTTGAATTCAGGCAGCTGCTTGCGATGCCATCAGGTCGCGCAATGCCGCAGCCCGGTCCAGCGAGGGGCGCACTTTCGGCGACCAGGCCGCCACCCGGTACAACCGGCGGAACTGATCACCGACATCACCGGCAACCCCGTAATGGGTGGTGCCAAAGTTGTCCCAGATCGCCAGGTCACCCTTCTTCCACTGATGGCGCACCTGGATTTCGGGCGTGCGCGGCAACTGGTTCGCCAGCTGGAGAATTGCCTCGCTCATGTCGGTGTTGTAGCCATGCACACGCTTGACATAGCCATTGCCGACAAACAGGCACAGCTTGCCGGTTGCCGGGTGGTTGACCACAGCCGGATGGATATTGGTCTCACCTGCCTTGAGCACCTTCTCGAGAAAGGCCGGATTGCCGGTGTAGTCGTGGCGCATGATGAAGTACAGCAGGTCGTGCTCGATTTCCAGATTCAGAAACATGAGCTTCAGGGCATAGGGCAGGCGATCGTAGGCAGCACTGGCGCTGGACCACATGGTATCGGCGCCGAATGGCACCTGATCGGCCTGTAGAACGGCAGCGATATTGGGGTGTGCGCGGCCGGTGACATCGTGGTGCCAGGCATCGGTGGTGGTGCGTTGACCGGCGCTGGGCTTCTTCTGGATCACCAGTACCTCTGGATGCCCTTCCGCAGCCAGCGTCTTGCCAAACGTATGTTGCTCAAGCTCCTCCGCAAAGCAGCGGCCGAGCGCTTTGTGCTGGTCATGGCTCAGGTTCTGCTCATGCGCGAACAGGACACCGAATTGCCAGAGTGCGGTGCGCAGGTCGGCTGCAATCTCGTCATTGAGCTTGGAAAGATGCAGCCCTTCGATGGTGCCACCAATGGTCGGCGTGCACGGCACGACGCGGAAATGCCTGAACTCGGTCGGCATCTGGCCTAGTTCGGCGCGCGAGAGAGGTGCGTTCATTTCAGTTCTCCGGGAAAGATTGCTGGTCGGCGCCGCGATGGGCTGGCCGGACCGGAAGCATGTGGTCCGTTGGGACCAATTCGCCAAGAAGCCGCATACTGACATTCGCCGCTGCGGTGGACTACTGAATTCTGGTAGCCTTGTCATAACCCTATGGCTATGTTGCAGCGCACCGCGACCCATTCCCCCAAGAACCCCTGCCGCACACCCCCAAGCACACCGCGCCCAGCCAGGCCGGTGCGGGAGATGACTGATGACGATTCGCCAGTTCTTCGGCCGCGATATCAAGCTGCGTCACCTGCGTTTGCTGATTGCGATTGACGACGCCGGGCAATTGAGCCGGGCAGCGCGCGTTCTGCATGTCACCCAACCCGCCCTCTCCAAAGCCTTGGCAGAAATCGAAGGCTCCATCGGCGCACCGCTGTTTGACCGTACGCCGCGCGGCCTGATTGCCAACCTGAGCGGCGCCGCGCTGATTCGCGCCGCCCGCAGCGCCCTGGCCGAACTGGAGCGCGCAGGAGGTGAGATGGAGAACCTGGATCGCGGACAAACCCGCTCCCTGGCCATCGGCGGCATGCCCACCTCGGCCCTCTGGCTCCTGTCGGCCGCCATTGCACGCCTGACGGCGCGTGAGCCCAGCCTGGCCGTGAGCGTGATTGAGGCCCCCACGGATTCATTGTTGCCGCAACTGCTCGCCGGGCGTTTGCAACTGGTGGTGGGCGCCCGTTCCAGGCGCGCCCTCAATGACGGTATGGACGCCATTCCGCTTTATGACGAGCCCATGCTGATCGTCGTCGCCCCCCACCACCCGCTTGCACGGCGTGGTCGCATCGCCTGGGAAGAGTGCATCGCCTACCCCTGGGTACTGGCACCTCCGGCCAATCCGCTTCGCATCGCCTTTGAGCGCGCCGTGCGCCGCGCCGGATGGGTGTCACCGCCCCGCGTGGTTCATTCCCTGATGAGCGATCTCGTCCTCGGCCTGCTGGCCGAGGCCGGCGCGGTCAATCTGATGCCGGACCGGCAGGCGCGCGCCCTAGAGCAACGCGGCCAGGTGCGCATCGTCGGCGGCTCGCTCGCGGCAACCCTTGGCCTGTCGATGCCGATCACGGCATTCGTGCAGCCCGACTATGGCACCACACCGGGTGTGCGCACCCTGCTCGACTGCCTGCGCGAAGTGGCAATACCAGTCAGCCAGCCGGCTTGACGCCACGAGCCCCCACCGGCGCGCGGCCGGTCAGGCGCGCGCGATCAACACCGCGTCCAGCGCCATGGCGCCGGCGCCTTGCGGCAACACCACGAATGGATTCAGATCGAGGCTTTCCAGCCGGTCTGCATGGACTGCGGCAAACTGCGACAAGGCCGTCAACGCCCGTACCAGGGCTTCCACGTCCGAAGGCGGTGCGCCACGCATGCCGTCGAGAATGCGCCGCGCGCGGATCTCGTCCACCATCGAGCGCGCTTCATCCTCATCAAACGGTGCCACGCGAAAGCTCACGTCCTTGATGGCTTCGACCAGGATGCCACCGATGCCGAACATCACCACCGGGCCAAACACCGGGTCACGCTGCACACCCAGAATGCACTCGACCCCGCCCCTGACCATGGGCGCGACCAGCACGCCATCGACCTGCGCATCGGGCTCGGCCGCCTTGGCCGAGGCAATCACCGCAGCAAAAGCTAAGCGCACCGCCGCCTCATCTAACAGATTGAGCTTGACGCCGCCGACATCGCTTTTGTGGGTGATATCACGTGAAGACAGTTTCACCACCACCGGGTAGCCCAGTTTTGTCGCCGCCGCCGCGGCTTCATCGGCCGTTCCGGCCATCGCACAGGGCATCACCGGCAGGCCGGCATTTCCCAGCAATTGCAAGGCCTCAAACTCCGTGAGCGCGTGGCCGGGCAACGCGGAAAATGCGGCCGCTGCCGTGCCCGCACTGGCGCGCAAGGCCCGTTCACGCGCACGACGGGAACTGCTGCCAAAGAAAGCCAGGGCGGCAAACGCCCGCACTGCTGCACTCGGCTCTTCGATCACGGCCACCCCGCCAGCCTCGAGCTGCTCGCGTTGGGCCGGCTGAGAAAGGCCGGTCAGCGCCAGCGCCGCTTCCGGATGGTTGGCGCGCGCTGTCAGGAGGGATTGAATGATCGATTGGGAACGTGATGCCACCGAACCGAGCAGCCCCGCCGCCGGGAAAAACAAGGTCATGTCGTAGCGCCCATCATCGGGGCCTCGCCCCAGCATGGCCTCCAGCGTGGTGCCCAGCAAGCCCAGGTGGTTCTGAAATTGGCCGGTAATGTCAACCGGGTTGCGCGGCCCGGCAAACGGAATCACGGCACGCACGGCATCCTGCGCGGCCGCCGGCATCTCGGCCACGTCCAGCCCGGCGTCGGCTGCGTCGTCGGCCATCAGCACCCCCACGCCGCCGGACACGGTGAGCAAGCCAATGCGTGAGGAGGCCGGCCGCGGACACACCGAAGCGACATACCCGGCGGTGAACAGCTCCTCGACGGTGCGGGCACGCCACACGCCGTATTGCCGGAACATGGCGTCGTAGACGGCGTCTTCACCCGTCAGGGCTGCAGTGTGGGAAGCGGCCGCTGCACTGCCCAATGCCGTGCGGCCGACCTTGGTGATCGCCACGCTCTTGCCCATGGCTTGCGCCAGCGCGAGGGCACGCTTGAGTTTGGCGCCGTCACGGCAGCCTTCCATGTAGCCCAGGATCACGCTGGTCGAAGGATCGTTCGCGAGCCATTCGACGCAGTCGGCAAACTCGATGTCCGCCTCGTTGCCGGTGGTCATCCAGTACGACATGCCCAGGCCCTTGATGCGCGCCAGCGAATAGGCAAACGCGCCAAACGCACCTGATTGACTGACGATCGCGATGTTGCCCGCCTTGGTTTCCCCGGCACGTGGCGCCGGCGAAAAAGTGGCATACACCCCGGACTTGAAGGCCATGACACCGAGGCAGTTTGGCCCCAGCAATCGCACACCGGCACTTCGCGTGCGCGCGGCCAGCTGCACCTGCGCGGCGCGGCCGGCATCGTCAATTTCGGCAAACCCGGATGAAAACACCACCAGCGCCTTGACCTTCGCGGCGATCGCCTCTTCCAGGGTTTGCGCCACCGCTGCCGCCGGTACGGCCACGATGGCCACATCCACCGGCGCACCCACTTCAGCAAGGCTTGGATACGACTGCAAGCCTTGCACCGTGACGTACTTCGGATTGATCGGGAACAGACGCCCCTGATAGCCGCGCTTGAGCATCAGGTCGATGGAGACACCGCCGATGCGGTTGATGTCCTCGCTGGCGCCCACAACAGCGACCGAGGCCGGATTGAACAGGGCATCAAGACCGGTTAGTGAATGCAAGCTTCCTCCTTGTTGGGTGGCAACGCTCAGCGTTTGGGCGCTTTGGCGAAATTGGGTCCGAATTGGGGGTCATTCGGGTTGTCCGGCACGTAGCGCTGCTCGCGCGATTCAGGAATCAACTCCGGGTCGACCATGCTGGAAGCGGCCGCTGCCTCGGCCGTCATGCGGTGGCGCGTTTCCACGCGCAGGCCCGATGCCGGGTCAGTGTGGCGGTAGCGATGCTTGATGACAAGTTGCATGGTTCGTTATCTCCAGGCACAAGGTCGGGCTGTCAAAGCTTCTGCGTCAGTTCCCTGCCGCAACGCCAAACGAGCGCAGGTCGACAGTTTGCCACTGGTCGGGCCTCCGGCTGGCCGCACTGCCAATGCCGATCGGAATGAACCAGGCACGGTTGTTGCATTGGCTAAACATTCTGTAAAGATACGCCCAGATATCCCGTTTGATCAAAGTACCGTTATAGTAACCGCAGCGCACACTCATTCCATACAAAGGAAGGTCGGCATTATGAATCGTCCACTTCTGTTTACCCGTCACCTGCGTGCGCTGGCCATCAGCTTGGCCATGCTGACCGGATCGGCAACCCCGGCGTTTGCCAACGAGCACGCTGCGAAACCGGCGCCGAACAATGCCCCGGCCACCCAGGCACCCCAGACCATGATGCTGGTGGCCACCCCTGCTCTGAGCGACCCGCTTTACGGTGCCACCGTGCTGGTGGCAAGGCCGATTGGCGGCGGCCAGTTTCTTGGCTTCATCATCAACAAGCCGAGCAAGGTGACCGTGGCGCAAGCCTTCCCCAAGCATGAGCCTTCGCAAAAGGTGCAGGCGCCCATTTATGTCGGCGGTCCGGAGCGCGCCAACAGCATATTTGCCCTGGTCAACACCGAACAGGATCCGGGCCAGGGTTCAATGAAACTGACGCAAGACCTCTTTTTGGTGCTTGCGGGCTCCACCGTGGACAAAGTCATCGAGAACGATCCGGAACATGCGCGCTTCCTGGTCGGTGCCGTGCTCTGGCGCCCCGGCGAGCTGGAATCCGAGATCAAGCGCGGCGCCTGGTATGTCGAGCAACCGGACACCAACATCATGATGCGCAAGGAAACCAAGAACCTCTGGCAAGATCTGGTGCAGCGCCGCGAAGCACGCCGCCGCGCCATCTGACGCCAACGCCCCATCACACCAGAAGCATTGGTGGGAGCGGCTGAGCGCCTGATATCCTGGGATGCAAGGCAGGCTAGGACGCCTCGTCCCGGCCGGTCCCGAGATCCCGCGCAATGAACCAGCAGTTATCCAAACGCAGCGGCCACGCCCTTTTTGCCATCGTCATCGTCGCGTGGGGCTTGAACTGGACGGTCGCCAAGCTCACGCTGCAGTTCATGACACCGCTCTGGATGACCGCCATCCGCGCCGGCCTTGCCGCCCTGGTTCTGTTGTTCGTGATGCTTGCCACCAAAAGCCTGCGCATCCCCAAACGCGGCGATGTGCCGGTGGTGTGCAGCATTGCCCTCTTGCACATGACAGCGTTCGCCGCCTTGATGGCACTGGGCCTGCAGTTGGTGCCGGCGGGGCGCTCCGTCGTGCTGGGCTACACCACGCCGCTGTGGGTGACGCCGGCAGCCGTGCTGCTTCTGGGTGAACGCCTTACCCCGGCGCGCATCGCCGGGGTAGCCGTCGGCATGGCGGGTCTCGCCGTCATGTTCAACCCGCTCGCCTTCGACTGGGCCGACCGCCCTGCCCTCATCGGCAACGCCATGCTGCTGCTCTCGGCGCTGTGCTGGGCGGTCAGCATCATCCACACCCGCGCCCACCGCTGGATTTCAACGCCGTTCCAGTTGGTGTTCTGGGAAGTACTGCTCGCCACCGTCGTGCTGACGCTGCTGGCTATCGTGTTTGAGGGCTGGCCGCAGATCACCTGGAACACGCAATTGGTGGTGCTGCTTGGCTACGGCAGCGTGTTCGGTGTTGCCCTCGCCTACTGGGCCATGGCGATGGTGAACCGCAGCCTGCCGGCAGTGACTACGTCGCTTGGCGTGCTGGCCACGCCGGTGGTGGGTGTGGTCAGTTCCATGGTGGTGCTGGGCGAGCCTTTCAGCCTGTCTTTGCTGGTGGCGCTGACGCTGATTATTGGCGGGATCATGCTCGGCACAGCGGGTGGAAACAAAGGGCCCGCTGCGTAAGCCACGCAGCGGGCGTGGCCGCTACTTCGCCGCCTCGATCTTGTCCTGCGTCTTGGTGTCAAAGTCGCTCGCCTCGTGCCGTTCGCGCAACTGGCTGGCCGGATCCCCCATCATGCGGTTCACCATGCGGCCGCGCTTGACGGCCGGGCGGGCGGCAATGGCGTCGGTCCAGCGGACCACGTTCTTGTAACTCGCCACATCGAGAAACTCGCCGCTGCCGTACAGCAGGCCCTTGGCCAGCGCGCCATACCAGGGCCAC
>SXGT01284739.1_pt1 | contig 13492 bp, 11 predicted proteins | sample 3176221 | NCBI WGS metagenome assembly SXGT01 (sample SAMN11356862, study PRJNA531348) | freshwater metagenome | isolation source: freshwater sample F1-120 | place: China: Fuxian Lake, Yuxi | collected 2017-12-25
CTTCGGCATCCCGCCGTTGTCGGCCGCTGGTGGCGCTGCTTGCGCGGCTCCCATCACCGCGCCGTTCGCCGGCCCGGCCAGCCAGATCACCTGCTTCGGCGCGGTGACCAACGCCGGCAGCCTGTTCAGCAACACGCTGACCGGTGCGGCCGATCCGAAGGTTCCGGTGTTCAAGGCAGTTCGTGGCCAGCCGATCCGTATGGGTGTGGTGAGCGCGAACTCCAGTGCGCGTGCCGCAACCTTCATCCTGCACGGCCATGTCTGGCCGCGTGATCCGTACCTGTCGTTGAAGCGTGATGCCAATGGCTTCCCGAACAACGCCAACATCGACAACGTGGGCTCGGTAATCATCGGCAACAACCCGATGCAGATGTACTTCGGCGCGCAGGAGAGCATCATCGGCTCCGCTGCCTATGTCATCAAACCGACCAACGGCGCCGGTGGTGCGGATGCGGTTCCGGGTGACTACCTGTTCCGTGACACGGCTGCGGCCGGCATGGGCCACGGTGCCTGGGGCATCCTGCGGGTGCAGTAAGTCGTAAAGCAGTAAACGGGATCGGGTTCGCCCGATCCCGGCAACAAACCCGAAAGGGGCGGCGCTGTCTGGCCGCCCCTTTCTCTATTTGTGAGAGGCCGCCATTTCGCCAGACTTGCCGAACGCCGGTCGAATTTGATGGCTGTCAATTGATTGAGACGTAAACCGTTAAGCTAGGCCGCCGACGCTTGGGCCATGGCGGTTGATCCGGTAGGATGCCGGGTTGGTGATTACGATCACACTGTCTTGATACATCGCCGGGTAACTCCCGGATTCTGGAATACAGGAAGCAAATACCATGAACCTGAACAAAATTCTTTCCGCCCTGGTTATGGCGGCGCTTGCTCTGCCTTTGACTTCTTCATTCACTTTTGCGACGCCGGCTCCCGCTGCTGCTGCGGCAAAGATCGAAAAGTCGGCTGGTAGCGAAAAATCGGCTGGCGTCGCTACGGTGGCAACGCCGAACCGGCTGGTACGTGATGGCGTCGTGATCGACTTCGAGGCGCGGCCAATCGAGGGGGCCGAACTGATCGAGGGTGCGCTGACCGAAGTGCGCTTCAAAATTACCGATGAGAACAGCGGCAAACCGCTGGTGGGCAACCGCCCGGCAGCCTGGGTCGATATCGGTGCCAGTCTGCACGGCAAGGCCGGCAGCGAGCAGCGCGAGTGCAAGGAAAAAATCGGCCTCTATCTGAAAGGCGCAGTCGGCATTCGTCCGCTGGTGGATCTGAACGGCTATTTTCTGGTGGTGATGAACCGCGACAACAGCGTCACCGTCATCGATCCAATGGTTTCGATGGCCGGTCGCACCAATACACTGGCGGCAGTGACCCTGAAGAGCCCTGCGCTCGACTGGGTCAATCTGGGCGAATTCAAACGCATGTACATGACCATGCCGGCGATCGGCAAGGTGGCTATCCTGGACACCGAAAACTTCCAGGTGGTCAAGGATGTCGATGCCGGCCAGCAACCGACCCGGATCACCCGCCAGCCCGATGGCAAGTATCTATGGATCGGAAACAACGCACGCGATGCGGCAGCCAGCGGTGTAACCGTTATCGATGCGGCTACCGGCGCGATGGTGATGCAGGCTGCGACGGGTCTCGGGCACCACGAGATCGCAATTTCGGCAGACAGCCGGCAGGCCTATGTCAGCAATCGTGATGATGGTACGGTGAGCGTGTTCGACGTCGCCACGCTGAAAAAAGTGAAGGACATCAAAGTCGGTACGATGCCGCTGTCGGTGGCCCATTCAAAGCTTTCCGGTTCCGCCTACGTCAGCAATGGCAAGAGCGGCACGATCAGCGTCATCGACGGCAAGAGCATGGAAGTGGTGAAGACCATCACCGCCAAACCCGGCATCGGCCCGCTGCGCTTCACTCAGGATGGTCGCTTCGGCCTGGTGGTGAATACCGCCGAGCATGTCGTCAACGTGATCGACCCGGCCAGCAATGAAATCGTGCAGACCATCAAGGTTCAGGAGCAGCCCTTCGAGGTCAATTTCACCAGCGGCTTCGCCTATGTGCGCAGCCTGGGCAGCGAGCGGGTCACCATGATCAACCTGACTTCGCTCGGCGCCGGCAAGGATCCGATCATTCAAAGTTTTGCTGCCGGCAGCGCCGCACCGAAGATTGGCGGCGATCTGCCTCTGGCCGACGCGGTTGCGCCGGCGCTGGGCGAGATGGGGGTGTTTGTGGTCAGCCCGGCCGACAATGCAACCTACTTCTATATGGAAGGCATGAACGCGCCGATGTCGAGCTATCCGAGTCGCGGCAAGTATGCGCGTGCGGTGACCGTGATCGACCGCAGCCTGCGCGAGGTGGAACCCGGCCTGTTCACCGGCCGCTTCCGCATGCCGGCGGCGGGGTCATTCGATGTCGCCTTCTCGCTTGACCAGCCCAAGATGGTGCATTGCTTCGCGACCGAAGCGAAACCCGACCCGGCCATGGAAGTGTTGCGCCAGACCGCCGGCGTCGAGTACCTGCCGCAGGGACGCACGTTCAAGGCGGGCGAGACCACCAAGATGCGTTTCCGTATCGTGGAAGGGACCGGTGAGCCACGTACCGGTCTGAAGGATGTCTTCGTCCGCTATTTCCTGATGCCGGCCTCGGCGCCGATCGACACGACGGCGGTCGAGGTGGCAACTGGGGTGTATCAGGTCGATATCGAGATGCCGGATGCCGGCGCTTACTACGTTTATGTCAGCGTGCCGTCGCTCAAGCTGGGTTACAACGACAGCACCTTCTTCACACTGGTGGCGAAGGAACCGCCGCAGGCCGTTCAGCCGGCGGCAGCCGAACCCGCAGCTGTCGAGACGTCCAAGCCGGCGAAGGCCAGGAAACCGGCAAAGAAACGTTGAACCTTTGTTCGATGTCGTCGTCTTCGAGTCTCGATTAACCGGAAGGATGCACCATGAAACAGATCAAGCCCTCTCTGCTGACCGTTGCGATGGCGTTGTTGTTCGCCGTTGCCCCTAGCCGCGCGGCGAACGAACATGCCGGCCACGAACATCACGTTGACCATAGCCAGCATGCCGGCCATGGCGATCAAGTCGATCATTCCAAGCACATGATGCAGCCGGCCGAGAAGCCGACTTCGGTCAAGGTGAAGCTGCTCGACAACCGGATGGTGGACCAGGACGGCGTGCTCAGAAAACTGAGCAGCGATGTCATCGGCGACAAGATCGCGGTGATCAATTTTGCTTACACCACCTGTACCACGGTGTGCCCGACATTGACCACGCTGATGGCCAAATTACAGGCAGAGCTGATCGAGTCGGGGCCGTCAGGGGTGCAACTGGTCACCATCACCGTCGATCCCGCACGCGATACCCCGGCTCGGATGCGTACCTTCGGCAAGCAGTATGGCGTGAAGCCGGGCTGGGTCTGGCTGACCGGCCAGACCGGCCATGTCAATGAAGTACTCAAGGGACTGGGAGCCTATACACCCCGCTTCGAGGATCATCCGCCGCTGGTGCTGGTGGGCGATCCGGTATCCGGCAACTGGACTCGCTTCGTCGGCTTTACCGATCCGAAGGAATTGCTGGAGAAAGTCCGCCAGCTCAAGGCCGCGCGCACCGCCGGCAAGTGATCCGTGCCATTGATACCGAGGATGCGAACATGAATTCGATACTGAAATTGCCGCTGAATGCCTTGCTCGCCACGTTGGGGATGGCGGTTTCCCTGAATGTCGCCGCGCACGAGAACCATGCTGCCGAGCCGCAGACCGCGGCTCAGGCTGCGCCGAAGCCGCTGAAGTCGAAGCGGGATCCGCAGGCCTATTTCTCCGACCGTTTGTTGCTGACCCAGGATGGCAAGAAGGTGCGCTTCTACTCCGATGTGCTGAAGGGGCGCATGGTTGTGATGAGCACGTTTTTCACTAATTGTGGCGATGCCTGTCCGTTGATTACGGAGCAATTGAAGAAGGTCAGTCATGAGCTTGGTCCTCGCTTCGGCAAGGAGATTTTCTTTGTCTCGATCAGTTCCGACCCGGCGCGCGACTCCGTGCAGGCACTCAAGAAATATGCCGCCAAGAACAAGGCGGACGGCCCCGGCTGGATCTATCTGACCGGCAACAAGATTGATACCGATGCGATCCTGAAGAAGCTGGGCGCATGGTCCGAACATGTCGAGTCACATTCGACGCAGTTGATTGCGTGGAACTTCAATACCGACAAGGGGCGCAAGATGCTGCCCAACCTGCCGCCGGAAGCCATTGCGCAACAGCTGAATTTGCTGATGTCGGACGAAGTCCTGCCTCTGGCAGTTTCCGCCCGCGACGCGAAGGCGAACTGAGTTGCCGCGTCGCAGCCTGCGCGAGCTGTTCCGGCGTACACGCGGCGCCACGCTGATCCTGCTGTTCGGCCTCGCTTTGCCCTTCGGTGGCGCGCTGGCCGATTCGCCTTCTGCTGCACTGACGCCACTGGAGCAACAGGGCAAGCAGATTTTTCTTGAAGGGGTCAGCCCATCCGGCAAGCCGATGCAGGCCTTGATCGGCGCCTCCAACACCCAGGTCGAGGCCGCTTCGCTGCCATGTGGCAATTGCCATGGTCCCGATGGACTTGGGCGGCCGGAAGGTGCGGTGAAGCCGACCAGCATCGTCTGGCGTGATCTGACATTGTCCTATGGCCATCGGCATGACAATGGCCGCGTTCACCCGGCTTTTGACGAGAAGACCTTCAGTGAAGTGCTGACCTACGGCACCGATTCGGCCGGTAACAAGCTGGATGTGTCGATGCCGCGCTATCTGATGGCGCACGAGGATATTGCTGCCTTGGTCGCCTATCTGAAACGTATCGACGGTGATTTCGATCCCGGTGTCAGCCCCGGTCATTTGCGTATCGGCACCCTGATTCCGGCAAGCGACCGCTTGCGAGATGTCGGCAAAGTGGTTTCAGGCCTGCTGCGTACGCAGATCGACGAGATCAATGCCAAAGGCGGGATCTTCGGGCGTCAGCTCGAACTGAAGGTGGTCGATTTGCCGGAGGAACGGGGGGCGGCACTTGCCGCTGCCGAGCAACTGTTCTCGGCACGCGACGTGTTTGCCGTGGTGAGTCCGTTCACGGCCGGCATCGACAACGAGGTTGCTGCGATGGCCGAGCGCAACATGATCCCGTTGGTCGGACCGTTGACGGTGCTGCCGAATCCGGCTGAACTGACCAATGTCTATACCTTTCATATCCTGTCCGGCTTGACCGAACAGGGTCGCGTGCTGGCTGAATTCGCAGTGCGCCAGTTGCAACTGGCCAATCCCGGCGTCGCGGTGTTGTATCCGGATGCGGATGGCCTGGCCGAGTCGGCACGCGCGATCGAAAGTCAGTTGCGCGCGGGTGGGTGGAAGCAGATTGCACTGCTGCCCTATCCGCCCGGCAAACTGAACGCGTACCAGGCGGTCGCCGGCATGCAGCAACACGGTGTTCAGGCGATCTTTTTCCTTGGTACGGAATCCGATTTGACGCAGCTCGGCGGCCATGTCCGAGATGCCATCTGGACGCCTTACCTGCTTGCGCCCGGCGCGCGTGCCGGACGTGCTGCGCTGAACCTGCCGACCACGTTTGGCCAGCGCGTCTATCTGGCTTATCCAAGCGTTCCCGCCGATATCAAGGCAAGCGGCATTGAAGCGCTGGTCGGTTTGCAGAAAACCGCCGGCATCGGCAATAGCCATCGTCCGGCACAGGTATCCGCGCATGCCGCAATGCGTGTGCTGGAGGAGGGGATCAAGCGGTCCGGCCGGGAAATCAGCCGGGCCAAGCTGCTCGCCGTGCTGGACAAGATGTTGAGCTTTGAAACCCATGTCACGCCACCGGTTTCGTTCGGCCCCAATCGCCGTGTCGGTTCCCTTGGCGGCTACGTCATGCAGGTGGATACCAATTCCCACAAAATGCGCCCTGCCGGCGGCTATCTTAGGATTGACTGAAATGATGCATACGCCTCGCAAATTCCTTGCCGTCGGGCTGCTTGCGGCCATGCTGTGCTTGCCGGTCGGTCAGGTCGGGGCGCAGCAGTACATCTATGGCACGGCAGCGCTGGTCAATGGCGCCGAGATCAGCAATCAACGCCTGGAAAATCATCTTGAGGACTATCTCAAGAGCAAGCGTCGCAACATCACGACGATGATCAACCCGAAGGTGTACAAGAAATACAAACGCGAGGCGCTCGACCAGTTGATCGAGCGCGAAGTGCTCTGGCAGGCGGCGCAAGCAGCCGACGTCAAGGTCGCGGACGAGGAGATCAAGGCGGCGGTGAAGGCGGCTGCTGCACAGTTCAAGTCGGCGGATGGCTTCAAGCGCAAACTGGAGGCGATGGGCTTCGACGAGCGCGGCTATGCCGACTATGTGCGGCGTGAAATCGCCGGCGCCCGTTATCTGCTGAACGTGTCGAAGGACGAGCCGGTGATCAGCGAGGCCGATATCCAGACCGTTTACGAACAGAACAAGGCGGAGACGTTTACCCGGCCGGAAATGGTGCATGCGCGGCATATCCTGCTGCGCACCGAATCCGCGAGAACCCCGGAAGCACGCGCGGAAGTCCGGAAGAAAATCGAGAAATTGCTGGCCGAGATTCGGGCCGGCGCCGATTTCGCCGAATTGGCCCGGCAACATTCGGATGATCGAACTTCGGAAGAGGGCGGTGATCTGGGCGAGTTTCCGCGCGGACGCATGGTGAAGCCGTTCGAAGATACCGTTTTTGCCATGCAGCCAGGCGAACTTTCCGATGTGGTGGAGACCCGCTTCGGATTTCATATCATCAAACTGGAGTCGCGCAGTCCGGCCAAGGTGATGACACTCGACGAGGCGCGTGAGCCGATCCGCATGCGTCTGAGCGCTGAACGGCGCACTGAACTGGCCCGCCAGCATACTCATGAACTGATCCGGAAGGCCAAGGTGCAGGTGCTGATCCGGTTGACTTCGCCGGAATGACCGCCGTTATCGCGGCTATTCGCTATGCCGCACCCCGAAATGGGGTTTGCTGCGCTGAATAAAAAACCGGCAATGCCCGCCTGCGTGCGGACACTGCCGGAAACTGTGAATCGGGAAATCAGGGAATTACTGCGCGGCTTCCGCTTCGGCCGTATGCGCGATGTCCGCGCCTCTATCAACATGCAATTTGACACCGGCGATGAAGTCGTCGGAAACGCTGATCGCGTTGGCGAGGCCGATGTTGATGAACAGAAAAGCAAGCAACACGGCAAGCATGTGGTGATGTTTCATTTTGTTGCCTCCTGGCTTGGTTGATTTGTACTGGGTGTGGGAATTATGCACACGCATGACTGCAATTTAGTGGTGCCGTTCTGATTTGTCAACAAGGCGTGGAAAAAAATCCCACATTTAGTGGATTGCCGGCAATGGCCTGAACGGATGAGGACATTGCCGGAGGTGCTGATGTCAGACGAAATCAGGAATTACGCCCGCTGCGTTCGATTTTCTCCGGGCGCTCGGCACGCTCGACACGCTCCACCTTTTCCGGCCGCTCGACACGCTCGATCTTCTCGGGGCGCTCGACACGTTCAACTCGCTCGACGCGCTCGACGCGCTCGACCTTCTCGACGCGTTCGACTTTCTCGGGGCGTTCTGCTTTCTCGACCCGTTCTGCTTTCTCGGCCCGTTCGACCTTGGCGATGCGTTCGACGCCGCGATCTTCACGACGATTGCTGTCGGAGCGGGTTTCCACGCGTGTCGCTCTGCTATCGAGGCGGGCAATCTGACGTTCGATGCGGGCGGTAATCACGGCACGCTGGGGATCGTCAACCGCCAGGCCGTCGAGCTGGGCAGCCAATCTGGCTTCAAGCGCGGCTTTCCGGCTGTCGATCCGGGTTAGCTTGGCTGCGGTTCTGTCAACCGAGCTGCTCGCCGTGCCGGGTTGGGTGTCATCGACGCTGCCATCACCGCGCAGCTTGAGACCGCCGACGATGTTGCTGGTGGAGCTGCTTGCCGTGCCGGGTTGGGTGTCATCGACGCTGCCATCGCCGCGCAGCTTGAGGCCGCCGACGACGCTGCCAGTGGAGCTGCTGACCGTACCAGGTTGGGTGTCATCGACGCTGCCATCGCCGCGCAGCTTGAGGCCACCGACGACGCTGCCGGTGGAGCTGCTGACCGTACCAGGTTGGGTGTCATCGACGCTGCCGTTACCGCGCAGCTTGAACCCGTTGAGGAAGTCGTCCGAAACGCTTTGCGCATTCGCCAGGCCGACATTGATGAAGAGTGATGCGGCCAGGACGGAAATGATCTGACGGTGTTTCATGGTAAGTCTCCTAAAGTGGTTACAAGTGCAATTTGAATGTTAAACGTGGGAAATATTCACACGTTGAGCGAACTATAGAGAGGCCAAGTTGATTGGTCAAGTAAAACGTGGAAAAAAATCACACAAAAAAATATCGGACCTCAGAGTTGCTGCAACAGACCTCTGATGTGGTGCTTGAGCTGACCGATCTCGCGATGCCGATCGGCCGTGCGGATGCAGTGCCACTTTGTTGCGGACGAAGGTCACTCATTCAGCGACAATGCGCCCGGCGCAGATTCGATAGCCTGCGACCCTTCAGGAAGCGCCTGGGCAGGCAGAGATACAATTCAAGCGTGCTGCGCATCATCAAGAGGGCATGCATTGTGTAAATATTACCCACGTGCTAATCTGCGCCACATTCCTACATTCATTTACTGATCCCGACGCCGTGACGACTCCATCGACCAGTGAGACGCTAATCAAGGTATTACGCCAGGCATTGCGCCCTCTGGTGCGATTGATGCTGGCCAAGGGCATTGCCTATCCGCAACTGATCGAGTTGCTGAAAAGCCTGTATGTGGAACTCGCCGTGCGCGATTTCCCTGTGCCCGGCAAGGATCAGACAGATAGCCGCATCAGCCTGCTGACCGGTATCCATCGCAAGGATGTAAAGCGCTTGCGCGCGCTGCCGCCGGCAGATGAGCGAGTGCCGGATACCGTCTCGTTTGGAATGCGCCTGATCAATGCCTGGCAAATGCCGCCGTTCTCCGATGAGGAGGGGATGCCCTTGCCGCTGCCGAGACTGGCCAGCCACGGTGGCGAACTGTCATTCGAGACGCTGGTGACTTCAGTCAGCAAGGACATCCGCTCGCGTGCCGTTCTTGATGAATGGACCCGACTGGGTATCGCCAGTGTCGATTCCGACAACGTAGTCAGGTTGATGACCGATGCTTTCGTGCCGCATCAAGGTTTCGCCGAGAAAGCGTTCTATTTCGGCCATAACCTGCATGATCATGCTGCCGCTGCCGCCAGCAACCTGATGGGCGAACGTGCTCCGTTCCTCGAACGCAGTGTGCAGTACAGCCATTTGCCGGCTTCCATCGTGCAAACCCTGGCGAAGGATGCTGAGGGCAGCGGCATGCGCCTGTTGAAGAATCTGAACCGGAAAGCGCAGGCCGCCGGACAGGAACAGCAGGCCGCTTCCGACTCCGCCGAGCCGGCGCAGCGTTTCACCTTCGGCATCTATTTCTATGCCGACGACGCAGACGTCGAGACGCCGAGAAACGATCAATGAAGGCTGTTTTCATCCTGCTGCTGGCCTGGCTGTTACCGCTCCCGGGCCATGCCGCTGGCGCCGATGTGTGTGCGCCACCGGTGGAGTATCGAGCATTGTTCGGCTTGCAGGCGGCAGTCGGCGGCATCGGCGGAACAGGCTATGGTGTTGGCGGAGGATACGAGATCGGCGGCATCGGCGGCACTGGCCTGGAGGTCAGCACCGAGGGGGCGGTTGGCGGTATCGGCGGTACCGGCCTGCGCGCGGCGCCGAGGCGCGGCAGCGGCGGTATCGGTGGCACCGGTATGAGCGCGAAGAACGGCCACGGCGGCATTGGCGGTACCGGCATCATCGGCACGATCACCGGTTTTGCTTCCATTTGTGTCAATGGCCTGGAAGTGCATTACGAGGAATCGGTCCCGGTCATAGAAAACGGCAAACCGACGACAACCCGTGGCCTCGCGGTGGGCCAGGTGGTGGTGGTCGAGGCAGGTGATTCGGCACGCGGTCTGGAGGCACGCAGCATTGCCGTCGTGCATGCGCTGGAAGGACCGGTTACCCGCTCGGCAAAGGCCGGCAAACTCGAAGTCATGGGGGCAGCGGTCGCACTCGCAAATCCGAAAATGAATCCCCAGATACGGCGCCTCAAACCCGGCGACTGGGTGCAGGTGAGTGGTCATCCAAGCGCCGATGGCGGCATCATGGCCAGCCGTGTCGCCGTCATCAAGCCTCGCGCTGCGGCCAGTGTGAGCGGCCTGGCCGACCCGACCGGCCAGCGTATCGGTGGCGTCGCTGTCGATCGCAAAGGCAGCGGTGACTTGACGGTGAGCGGGCGCTGGGACGGCAAGCGGTTGCAGGTCAGGGAGAGCCGGCCCTCAGCCGCCGCAGCCTGGACTTCGAGACCCGATCGCGTAGTGATCGAGACGCGGGTTCGCCAGATCGATGGCCAGTCGATCCGCACCGGCCGCGCCGATGTCGATGCCGCATTGGCAAGGCGCGAAGACCGGAAAGACTCCGACCGTTTGCGTGCTGGCACGCTGATTCGTCTGACCGCGCAGGTGGACCGGGAGGGTAATCTGCATCCCTTGCGCATCGAGCGCGCCGAGAACGAATACCGCAGGGACAAGACCGGCGAAGCGCGTGGTTCCGAACGCGATGATGATTCAGACGATGACGGGAACGAAGCATTTGACGACAAGGAGAATGCCCTTCCCGGCAAGTCAATCGAAGACGACAGCAAGACGGAAGATCGAACCAGCAGCAGCGACGACAGTTCCGACGACCAGGTTGCCAAGGCTGCGGAAGCCCTGGTCGAAACCCAGAAAAAGGCGAGCGATGCGGCACGTCGTGCGGAACGCGACAAGGCACGTCGTCAGGATAACGCCCAACGCGAACAGGAAGACAGCCGCGTGCGTATCGAGCGTGACAAGGAAAATCGCGTCGAACGGGTTGATCGCGACAAGGCCGAACGTGCGGAACGGGTCGAACGCGTGGACAACGATCGGGTCGAACGTGTCGAGCGCGTTGAGCGCGTTGAGCGGGAAAAGGTCGAACGCGTCGAGCGTGTCGAAAGGGTCGAGCGTGTCGAACGCGTCGAGCGCGTCGAAAGGGTCGAGCGCGTCGAGCGACCGGAACGTGTCGAGCGGCCTGAACGAGTAGAGCGCGTGGAACGCGTGGAGCGACCGGAACGTGTAGAGCGACCGGAACGTGTCGAACGTCCCGAGCGCAATGATTAACCCTTTCAATTTTTTATCTGGAGATCGTCCGATGCATCACCCTGTCCGCCACCTGATTGCCGGTGTTCTGGCCTCATTCACCGTGCTGATTGTTCCGCTTGAACAGGCCAGCGCGGCCACCTCGATGAGCCTTGGCATTGATTACGCCAGCGGCAAATACGATACCCCCGATACCACCGGTACGCTCTCGGTGCCGGTGTCGCTGAAGCACGTCGCCGGCCCCTGGACGTTGCGTGCCAGCCTGCCTTATGTGCGCGCCGAGGGCACCTTCAACCGCAATGACGGCACGACGCTGGCCGCCAAACGGACCGAATCCGGTATGGGCGATCTGACCCTGGGAGCGACTTACGCGTTGATCGACAATCCCGACGGTTTCAGCTTCGATATTGGCGGCAAGACCAAGCTGGTCACTGCCGATACCGCGAAGACTTTGATCACATCCGGTGAGAGCGACTACTCGATCATGGTCGATGTGTTCCGCTCGTTCACCAAACTGGCGGTGTTCGGCACCCTGGGTTACTCGGTGAAGGGTGAGCCGGCCGGTGTCAGCTACAAGAGCCCGTTCTTCAGTTCGCTGGGCGTCAGCCTGCCGCTGAAAAGCGGCCACACGCTGGGGGTGGCGTGGGACTACCGCCAGCAACTGACCAATACGGGTGATCCGATCAGCGAGTTGACTGCCTTCTACAGCATGAAAATCAGCCCGACCAACAAAATGCAGTTCTATGGCGTTGCCGGTCTCAGCGACGGCAGCCCCGATCTTGGCGGCGGCATCGTGCTGACCCATACCTACTGAGCCGCGCGTGGCGCAGAAAACGGGCAACCTTGGGTTGCCCGTTTTTTTGCTCAGCGTCGGCGCAAGCGAGTCGCGCGGATGCTGCCATCCCGCTCGACAATGCCGCGCAGTTCGGCTTCGGACCCGACACGAGGTGACTTGTCGATGCGCGCGCCGCTTGAATCGAACGGCAAACCGTCGATCTCCTCAGGGCCGGTGAGGATGCCGCGAAAGCGGATGTCGGCACCGGCCGGAATCGGCGCCGGCTTGCCGGCACGGTCGCGTGCCCCATCGGCGATCCAGCGTTCGATCAGACCGATTTCTCCGTCGCTGAGCCAGGGCGGGCCGTCGAACGGCATACGCGGGCGCGACAAACCGCGCACCCGACGCAGCAATTCGCTGGCCAGCGGCTGGCCGGGCACAACGCGGACTCGTTCATTGGCGGCCAGGATCTGGGCATGGGTACGCACGATGAAGCCTTCCGGTGGTCCGCCCATGATGCCGTTCTCGCTATGACATTTGGCACAGCGAGAAAGCAGCACTGGCTCGACATCCGCCCAGGTCACCGGGTCACCCGGCTTGCGTGCGGCCGAAGAGGGCGCCGCCGGCGCGGCATCCGCCACCACGGCCGCCGGCCTGGCATCGGCCTTGCCTGGCAGGGCGCCGGCATCGATCCACGCGGCGATCAACGAAATTTCCTGGTCGCTCAGGAAAGGCGGGCCGGTCAGCGGCATGCGCGGCTGGCGTTCGCCCTTCAGGCGTTTGATCAGTTCGCTGCCGGCGGAGGCACCGGGCTTGAAAACCGGGCCGTTGTCGCCGCCCTTGATTGCCGCCGCGTAACTGCCGAGCTGGAGGCCGTTCGGCGCGCCCTCGCCGTTGTGACATAGCGTGCAGCGGCTGGAAAACAATGGCGCGACATCATCCCAGGTCGGCGCGGCGGTTGCCGGAAGCGAGAGTGCGAGCATCACGGCAAACGGCAGCATGCGGGCGGCGCGTCCGCCCCGGCGGCGTGTCAGGCCGGAATTGTCAGGTAAGGCTTGCATGCGGGATTCCATGAGTAGGTGCGCAATAAGCGCCGGTTGAAGGTGTGGGAAAACGGCTTGCGCTGGATCGACTGAGCATTCGTGGTGAAGTTTCAAGGATCATCGTGCTGACGGAAAGGGGGGGCGGATGGATCGGAATGTCTTTGGCTGTTGCGGGATAACGCGATATGCATGGCAATGCAAGCACAACGTGCCGCGCGCCGGATATCCCGTTGCGGCGGACTTTTGATACGACGCCAATCTGGGTGACAATCTGCGCATTCGCGCACCGCATCCGGCTCGTTGGCATGGCGTATCAATCAATAAAGGGGGTATCCATGCTGATATTCAAGCGATTTATCCGGGTGCGTTGCCAATAAAATCAACAGGATATGCAAAATATGTTGCTCATGATCGACAACTACGACAGCTTTAC
>SXGT01240498.1_pt1 | contig 13491 bp, 8 predicted proteins | sample 3176221 | NCBI WGS metagenome assembly SXGT01 (sample SAMN11356862, study PRJNA531348) | freshwater metagenome | isolation source: freshwater sample F1-120 | place: China: Fuxian Lake, Yuxi | collected 2017-12-25
ACCTTGGTGGCCTTGAGGAGGGCCTCGGCGCCGATTTCCATGGAGCGAAGGGCAGCGGCGGTGTCGGTCGAGAAGAAGGGGTTGCCCGTGCCGCCGGCGAAGATGACGAAGCGCCCCTTCTCGAGGTGACGGACCGCCCGGCGGCGGATGTAAGGCTCGGCCATCTGCCGTATCTCGATGGCGGTCTGGACGCGGGTGGGCACGTTGACCTTCTCCATGGCGTCCTGGAGGGCGAGGGCGTTGATGACCCTGGCCAGCATGCCCATGTAGTCGCTCTGGGCGCGATCCATCCCCGCGGCGGCGCCCTTGAGACCCCGGAAGATATTGCCCCCTCCCACGACGATGCCCACCTGGACCCCAAGGGCGTAGACGTCGGCCAGCTCGGCGGCCGTCTGTCGGAGGATGTCGGGATCGAGCCCTCCCACGGTGCCCCCCAGGGCCTCCCCGCTCAGCTTGAGCAGGACCCGCTTGTAGTGGAGCTCGGGGTGGAGCGCAGGCGGCGAGAGGGTCACGTCCTGACGGTCGTCCAGTGAAGCCATGGCCGCCTTGTACCTCGGGCCCCCAGGAGCGCGCAATCGGCCGCGGGGTGGAAAGGGCGCGCCACAGGGTGTAGGAACGTCCGCGATGCTGTCCCAGGCCAGGCTCAGGCTCCTCAGGCTCGCCTCGGGCGCCGCGCTCGCGTTGGGCGCCGCGCTCGCCCTCCAGGCGTGCGACGGCTGCAAGGGCAAGGGCTCCGGGCCAGCCGACGACGACGGCCACGCCCAGAGCGCCCAGCTCACCCCCGAGCTCTCGGCCAAGGTCCTGGCCAAGGTGGGGGACAGGACCATCACCCTGGGCGACTTCGTCGCCGCCCTCGAGCACATGGACCAGTTCGATCGCCTGAGGTACCAGGCCCCCGAGCGCCGCAAGGAGCTGCTCGAGGAGATGATCCGCATCGAGCTGCTGGCCCAGGAGGCTACCCGCAAGGGCTATGACCAGGATCCGCTGGCCCAGGCCGAGCTGCGCAGCATCCTTCGCGACGCCATGCTGGCCGACGCCCGGAAGGGAGCCCAGACCCCGGGGGAGGTCCCGGAGGCCGAGGTACGGGCCTACTTCGAAGCTCACAAGGCCGACTACCGGGATCCCGAGCGCCGCCGCCTGTCGCTCATCGTGCTCAGGGAGGAGGCCGCGGCCAGGGAGGCCCTGGAGGCCGCGAGGAAGGCCCAGGGAGCCGCGGCCTGGGGCGAGCTGGTCAGGACCCGCTCGGTGGACTCCCAGGCCAGGGCCAACGTGCCGGTGGATCTCGCGGGCGACTTCGGCATCGTGAGCCCCCCCGGCGATCCCCGGGGAGAGAACGCCCGGGTCCCCGAGGAGGTCCGAGCCGCCGCCTACGAGATAGGGGCGGTGGGGGAGGTGCTGGGGCGCGTGGTCAAGGTCGCGGGCAAGCACTACGTGGTGCGCCTCACCCAGAAGCTGGAGCCCCACGATCGCAGCTTCGCCGAGGCCGAGCGGATCATCCGGGTCAAGCTGGCCCAGGACAAGATCCGGACTCGCGAGGAGGCCCTCCTCGCGGAGCTGGGCAAGAAGCACAAGATCGAGATCGACGAGGCCGTCCTCGCGACGGTGAGGGTCGATCTCGCGGTCGATCCTGGAAAATCCCCGGCGGGGGGCGACCCCGGGAAGTCCCCCGGAGGCGACGCCGGAAGGCGCTGAAGCCCCTCCGATGGTCGATCTCCTCCCTCAATTGTCGAAGCAGAACCCTTCCGGCGTATAAACTGTCGCGAGATGGGCGCTGCCAGAGAAAATGACCGTCGGGGGAACGCGCCCCCCACAGGGCCGGAGGCGACCTTGCTCCCCACCGGGCTCGCGGCCCAGCGCACGCTCGTCCTCGGGGCGACGGCGGAGAGGGCGGTCACCCTCGTCCCGAGCACGCTCGAGGCCCACACGACCGACTCGCGCTACGACATCCGCACCCTGCTCGGTGAGGGCGGGATGGGTGAGGTGCGCCTCTGCACCGACCTCCACATCGGCCGGGAGGTGGCCATGAAGGCCATGAGGCCGGCCCAGCTCGCCCGCGCCGATCTGAGGGCTCGCTTCCTGCGAGAGGCCCGCATCCAGGGCCAGCTCGAGCACCCGGCCATCGTGCCCGTCTACGATCTGGGCTTTGGCGAGGAGGGCGCCCTCTACTTCACGATGAGGCGGCTCCGGGGCGACACGCTCGAGGCGCTCTTCAAGCGGCTCAGGGAGGGCGATCCAAGGGCCTCGACGGAGTACCCGCTCCACAAGCTGCTCTCGGCCTTCTCGAGGGTCTGTCTGGCCGTCCACTTCGCCCACACCAAGGGGGTCGTGCACCGGGATCTCAAGCCCGCCAACATCATGCTCGGCGACTTCGGCGAGGTGTACGTCCTCGACTGGGGCGTCGCCAAGCTCTTCGCGACCGACACGGCGCCCATCAGCCAGTCGGCGGAGGCGTCGGCCTCTCCCCACCTCGATCTCACCGAGATGGTCTCGGCCAAGACCGCGTCGGGCGCGGTCATCGGCACCCCGGGCTACATGGCCCCCGAGCAGATCCTCGGCCAGTCCAACGAGGTGAACCCCCAGAGCGACGTCTTCGCCCTGGGCTCCATGCTCTTCGAGATCCTGACCCACGATCCCCTCTTCGGCGACGGAGAGACCCCCTCGATCCTGGGCCGCACCCTCAGGGGCGAGGGGCGGAGCGCCATCGAGCGGGCGCCTCACCTGGCCATCTCCGCCGTCCTCGACGAGGTGTGCCTCAAGGCCACGGATCCCTTCCCCGAGCGCCGCTACCGCACCGCGCGCGAGATCTCCGAGGCGCTCGAGGGCTACCTCGCCGGCGACCTGGACCTCGAGCGCCGCCGCGCCCTGGCCCGCACCCACGGGCAGCTCGCCCGCGACGCGGCCGCCCGCGCCCTCGGTCCCTCGGGCACCCAGGAGGATCGCACCGAGGCGCTCCGTGAGGTGGGGCGCTCCCTGGCCCTCGACCCCGGGGACGCCGAGGCCCTCGCGCTCCTGGTCCGCCTGGTCACGGCGCCTCCCACCGAGCTCCCCGCCGAGATCACCCAGGAGATCGCGGCCCAGGAAGACAGGCGTATAGGCAAGTCCCAGCAGCAAGGGGCGCTGCTCTTCGCCCTGATCACCACGCTCTTCGTGATGCCGCTCGCCCTGCTCACCGGCATAAAGACCCCCGGCTACGTGGCCGCTCACCTGGTGCTCTGGGGGCTGACGCCCGCCGCGCTCTTCTTCATGAAGCGCCTCCCCTTTCTGGGGGTCATCGCCATCTACGCCGCGGTGGCCTCCTCGTCCTTGATCTTCGGGCCCTTCGTGAGCGTCCCGGCCATGGCCGCCATCGTCACGGTGGCCATCGTCCACATCGGCAAGAGATCCACCCGGGTGCTCGCGACCGTGCTCGGGGTGCTCGCGCTCCTCGTCCCCGTGGCGCTCGAGTGGGGCGGGGCGCTGCCTCGGTCGTACGCGTTCGAGGGGGACCGCATCGTCATCTTCGCTCGCGCCGTGCATTTCCCGACCGCGATGGGGCAGGCCCTGCTGATCGCGACCCACGTCGCGACAGTGCTCTTCGTCGCCTACTTCGCGGGCCGCAGCAAGGACGCCCTCGCCCGCGCAGAGCAGCAGAACCGGGTCCGGGCGTGGCAGCTCAGGCAGCTTGTCCCGAGCGAGGCGCGGGGCGCCCTGCTCACCCACGGAAAGAACCCTCCGAGCGAGCGGATCGCGCTCCTGGACCCCCGTGGCAGGGAGCGGCAGGGAGCGCCGGGCCCTTGAGCGCCCTTTGCTCATCCGTGCTTCCCAGGCGGAACAGGGACCGATAGCCTCGGGATCCCCGATGCTCCTGTCGTCCCGTGTCTCGCTTGCCTCGCTTGCTGCGCTCCCCGCTTTTCGCAGGGCGCTCGCTCGCGTCCTGGTCCTGGCGCTGGTCTTCGCCCCCGTCACCCCTGCCCTGGCCCAGCCCGCCGAGGCCAAGGCGCAGCTCGCGCTGGGCGACAAGGCCGCCCGCGCCAGGGATTGGGCCGCGGCGGCCGCGGCCTACTCCGCCGCGAGGGCCGCCGATCCCTCGCCGGAAGCGCTCGAGGGCCTTGGCAACGCGCTCCATGCGCAGGGCCGGTTCGGCCCTGCCTACGAGGCTTACGAGGAGCTCGTACGCAACCACCTGACCAGGCTGACCAGGCCCAAGCGAGCCGCCGTGGAGGCGCGCCTCAGGGAGCTGGGGCAGAAGACCGCCTCGTTCTCGGTCCGCACCGAGGAGGGGGCCGAGGTGAGCCTCGACGGCAAGCTCCTCGGCAAGGCCCCCTTCGCCGCTCCTGTTCGCATCGACGCGGGGCCTCACAAGCTCAGGATCGGCAAGGCCGGCTTCGTCAAGTACGAGATCACCCTGGACGCCCCCCCCAACGGGAATGTCGTGCACGAGGCCAGGCTGGTGGCCGAGAACGTGAAGGCGCGCCTGCGCGTGAAGGAGGCGCAGGGCCGCACCGTGCGCGTCTTCATCGACGGCATCGACGTGGGCGTGGCCCCCTGGGAAGGGGAGGTCGAACCCGGCCCTCACGAGATCGTCGCTCGGGGCGATCAGCTCCTGTCCGCCCCCGAGAAGATCACCCTGGAGCCCAGCTCCACGCGCACCCTCGAGGTGAGGGTCTCGAGCAGCGCGGCCACGCTCAAGATCACGGTCGTCGACGCCCCGATGGCCCAGATCTTCCTCGACGGGAAGCTGGTGTCCGAGGGGGCTTTCAACAGCGAGGTGCCCTCGGGCCTGCACAAGCTCGCGGTGGTGCGCCCCGGCTACGAGCGCTTCGAGGAGGAGATCGTCCTCGGCGACAGGGAGTTCCTCTCGCGCACGGTGGTCCTCCGGCTCTCCGAGGCCGTGAAATCGGGCGTCGAGGAGAAGGTGGCCCAGCGCCTCGAGGGTATCTACGGCGGCTTCGGCTTCATGGGGCTCCTGTTGCCAGGGGGCAACGGGAGCGACATCCAGGAGTTCTGCAAGAACAAACCGCTCGCGCTCAAGACGTGCAGCAGCACGGGCACCGGCGTGGGCGGGGGGCTCTTCGGCTACGTGGGATACCACTGGGATCCCGTGGGTCTGGAGCTGGCGCTCGGGGGCAGCTATGACCAGACGCGCAACACGCTCACCTGGGGAGGGGCCAACCTGGGTGTGGGGGGGGGGCTGGGCCCCGATCCGGCGCGCACCGAGGAGTTCCTCATCGGCCGGGCCGGCGGCTTCGTCCTGGTGCGCACCCGGCTCACCGTCCAGTCGCGCGCCGTGCGAGGCAGCTTCGCGCTGGGCGTCGGGGTGTCCCACCGGGTCTCCTTCCTCTCCCGCGACACGGCGACCACGGACGGCAAGCTCCGCGACGCCTTCGTCTCGGATCCTGCCTCGTCCACCTCGCCCGTGCTCTCGCTGGACGCCTCGGTCGCGCCTCGCTTCACGGAGGGCCTCGCCCTCCCGATCGGGCTCAGCATGCTGGTCGAGAGCCCCAGCGCCAAGCTCTTCGGCGATCAGATCCCAAGATCCGCCCCCGATCCCACGAGAGCCCTGGCTCCGGGCGTGGGGCTCTCGACTCCCACGTATCAGCTCTCCACGGGCCCCCAGATCTATCTTGGGGCCTATATCGGGCTGATGTTCGGGCCCTGAGGGGGGGCGACCATGAAAGACGAAGTTCAGCCGGATTCCTTGGAGCTCCGAGCCGAGGAGGCGGCCAGGAAGCGTCGCGTCCTGGTGCCGCTCTTGGTCGGCGGGGTCATCTTGGCCGTGGCCCTGGTCATGGCCGTCGCGGGGCTCAGCTACAGCAGGGACCACGATCGCGCTCGCAACCGCGCCTACAGCGGCGTGGCCTACTGCTTCCTGGGCGGAGAGCCCTCCGCCAACGAGAAGCCGAGCATGCGCGTCAGGGCGATGCAGCGGGGCCTCCTGGCCGCAAGGGCCAGCGCCAAGGAGGGCGCCGACGAGGGCGCCAACGACTGGCCGCTCCGCTGCCACAAGCCCGTCGCCGACCTCCTGGCCGCGCTCAAGGAATACGGGGAAATCAAGGAAGGCAATCATGATCTCGGCTACTGGGCCAGGACGCTCCAGGAGAAGCAGCCGCTGAACCGGGCCGAGTATGGCCAGGTGCTCGATAGCTTCTTCGAAGAAGCGCAGAAGAACAGCTTCAAGTACGAGGCGCCCACGGACGCCCAGGCGCCGCCCCAGCCGCTCGAGGCGTGGACGGCCGGGGATCTCACCAAGAAGTCCCTCCTCACCCCCGCCACCGGCTTCGCTCGCTTCTCGACCGACGAGGTGCCCGGCGGGATCCTGAGGCTCATGTGGTCCGAGGAGATAGGGGCGCGCTTCTGCACGACCACGGACGGGGCCGAGGTGACCTGCACCAGGATGCAGCCCAGGGGCGCCCTCCGTAGCCTGCGCAACGCCTCGATCTACGCCACCGCCGACGACGACGGCCCGACGATGCTGGCCGAGCCCTCCGACGCCTACCTCGAGGACGGGACCAAGCTCTCGGGCAAGGAGGGCTTCCGGGGCGGCTACGTCCGAAAAGACAAGGTGGCCTACGAGGTCCTCCGCGAGGGGGACAACAAGACCGACGCCCTGCGCCTGCGCCGCTACCCGGCGAGCGGCGCGCCGACGGAGGCCAAGGTGGTGCTCGAGAAGAGATCCCACTTCGAGATCTTCAGGGACTGGCTGGTCTTCCAGGACGAGGAGCAGAACCTCGCCGCCAAGCAGGTCTTGCTCGACGGGAAGGAGCCTGCGCTCGGGCCGCTCGTGAAGATCGGCCGCGCCCTCTCCACCAACACCTCGCTGAAGGCCTGCCAGATGAAGGACGGCCTGGCGGTCGTGGAGTCCGAGGGAGCGAGCCAGCAGATCGCCTTCCTCCGGGGATCGACCTGGTCGCCCCCTGTGCGCGCCGACAACGTCGATGCCGGCTTCTTCTGCGGGGACGATCACGTGATCCTCTTCGGGTCCAAGATCCTCGCCCGCTGCGAGCCTGGCGCGGCGAGCTGCAAGGCAGAGGAGCACGTGAGCCTGTCGTGGCGAGACTCCCAGAGGGCGAGCTTCGCGGTCGTGGACGGGCGCACCCTGACGTGGGCGAGGGTCCACGGAGGCCAGGATCTGCCCAGGCTGGAGGTCCGCTCCGGCGACAAGCTCGTGGGCGAGGCGCTCTTCGATCCCTTCATCAAGGCGGGTCAGCTCGTCGAGCAGAGCCAGATCCACGAGCTCAGGCTCTTCTCCAGGCGCTCGTTCGCGCTCGTCCTCGTGGCCTCGGCCGACGGGATCCACGCGCTCAGGATCGGCAAGGACGGCAAGCTCGTCCCCCTGGTGGTCACGGAGAAGAGCTGAAGTGCCGCCTCGGGCAGGGGAAGCTCGTTCAGGCGACGCAGGAGAGCAGGAGCCATGGCGGACGCGAAGACGATCTACGTGCTTGCGAGGTGCGCGGAGGCGGGGTTCGAGGAGGCCGCGATCGAAGCGATCTCTCGCTACGATCCCTTCCAGCGCCCCGGGATCCGGCGCCGGGTGAGGGCCGCGATCGAGGCGGCGAGGGGGAAGGTGGGCTCGCCCGGGCAGGGAGAGGAGCTCGAGGCGCACCTGATGCGCGTCGCCCTCCTGGAGGCGACGGGAAAGCTGGCCGGGGTCCCGGCCGACGATGTCCCCGCGGTCAAGGCCGCCGTGGAGCCTGTCCTGCTCGCCAACCCTGCCGCCAGGGGCCGGGCCTTCTGGCCTGCAACGACCCTGCTGCTGGGCGCGCTGGCCGCCGCGGCGCTGCTCGTCGGGGGCGCGGCGCTCCGGCCCTCCGAGGAGGAGCGCTTCATGCGATCGGCCTTTGGCACGGCGCTGGGCGAGCCCCTCACCCGCTTCGTGGTGGCTGCGGGGCGAGGCCAGGGCAAGGCCAAGGAGCACCGGGACAAGCTGCTGGCCGCCCGCGTCCGAAAGCAGATCGGCGAGGAGGGCATCAAGTCCTTCGAGGAGGTCCTGGATCAGACCATCGCGGTCGAGACCGCGCTCACCCCCGAGGAGACGAAGAGGGCGATGAAGCTCCTCGACGAGTCGGCCTCCAGGCTGGACGCAGAGCTCGCGGCCCGCAAGATACCGGGGTTCGTGGACACCTTCGTGTTCGACCAGCTGGCGGCGGGAAACGCCGGAGGTACGGTCTATGTCCTGGGCTATTACGTGTACGACCGGGCGGTCGTGCGGTACGGAGAGCACGCCGAGCACAAGGTCCTGTGGGGGCGGAGGCTGGATCGGCTAAACCTCAAGGCCTACACGATGATCTACGAGAGCGCAGCCCTGGGAGGGCTGATGCTCTCCATCGACGAGCTCGAGGAGCACCTCCTCAAGGACTACGTGGGCAGCCTGGGCAAGGATCCCTCGGTGCAGCTGGGGCTGGAGAGGGGGGACGGCCCAGGGGCCAAGCGCCTGGCCTCCCTGATGAAGGCCGAGCTCCTCCGGAAGGCCGATCTCTCGGACGTCGAGGGAGAGAAGATGGCGGAGCTCATCGTCAAGAGGAAGCGCGCCTTCGAGCGCCTTCAGAACATCTGGAACGAGCCCAAGGGGCTGCTCCTCTACCCTCGCGAGGAGGAGAGGCTGGCCTCGCTCACGGACAACGTCGACGCCAAGGAGGCCGCCCACGTCAACGCCCAGCTCCGCTCGTTCCGCCGCCAGTTCTCCAAGCTGGAGACCTCCGTCGCCGGGACAGCCGAGGAGATGAGGCTGTCGTACCTGGACGGCTCGGCCAAGCAGGTGCTCTTCTCCGACCACGACATCGCCCGCAGCGTCGCCGCCGACCTGGGCACCCTGGCCCGGGGGAGGGGCCTGCCCGTGACGACGCTGGCCGAGATCGTCCGTGAGGTGCACGGCGGCTCCAGGGCGGCGCGCCTGGGCGCCATGGCGGCGCTCTCGGCGCTGGGCACCGATCTGGGGCTCAAGTCCGCGGCGAGCTGGCTGAACATCACCGACGAGAAGATCGACGAGCGCTCCTTCGACGAGCAGGCGTTCGTCGCCTTCCTCGACGAGCTCCTCCACCGCTCCCCGGCCGACATCGTCGCCGCGGCCGGCAAGGCCTACCAGCGCCTCCTGGGCTCGCCTCCTCCTGCGTACGAGCGCAGGCCAGGGTGACCGAAGAGCAGAGGCGCCTGCGCCCGGGAGGAGGCTTGCTCGGTCGGTCTCTCGAAGGCATCGTGCCCGCATGCCCAAGTCGGATCGAGCCTTTCGCGCACTCGCACGAGCCCAGCCCAACGTGATCGCTGGGCTGCTTGCGGCCGTCGCTCCCGGCCTGGTGCCTCCGGGCGCCGCGCTGGTGCCGGACGATCTTGCGCCCACCCATCTTGACGGCCTGCCGCCGGAGCTCGATGCCGACTTCGCCACCCGCGTCGCGGAAGGCGAGCTTGTCCACGTGGAGTGCCAGGGCTACCGAGATGCAGGCTTCACGGAGCGGGTGCTTTGGTACCACGTTGGTTTTGCTCTGCGAAATCGGGGCAAGCGTCGGGTGCGCACCGTGGCGCTGTGGCTCACGTCCCCGCCCGCGGAGCAGCCCAGAGACGAGATGGTGGTGCACGACATCAGCGTGAAGGTGACGACGGTGGTTCTGCAGAAGGTGAAGGCGAGCGTTCTTTTGGCCGATCCCAGGACCGCATGCTTCGCCGCTGGGGCGCACAAGGAGGGCCGATCGACACCTGCTCTCTGCGCCGAGGTTGCCGTCGCGCTCTTGGCTCGGAACGCGAGCTGGGCCGAGCGACACATGGCGGTGGTTGCCGCAGCGATGCGGGGGAGGTACAAGTCCATGGTGAAGGCCATGGAAGACGCAAACTTGGAGCCGGTCGTGATCGAGGATCTGGTCAAGTTCGGCGAGGACCGGGGCCTGAAGAGGGGTCTGAAGAAAGGCCACGAGCAGGGCCGGCGGGAGGAGGAACGCGAGACTTTGCGGCGCGTGCTCGCGCTCCGCAAGCTCTCGCTTCGCCCGGAGCAGGAGCAGCAGATCGCTGCCTGCACCGACCTTCTGACGCTGCGCAGGTGGCACGACCAGGCTATCTTCGCGCAGAACTCCGAGGATGCGCTTCGGTAGCGATGCCGCATGCCCAAGTCGGATCGAGCCTTTCGCGCCCTCGCGCGAGCCCAGCCCGACGTGATCGGCGGGCTGCTCGCGAGGATAGGACGAGGGGTCGGGTTTACTCCCCGCAGTTGGCGCCGACGAAGATAGGGACCGGCAGGGGAGTGGTGCCAAGCGCCAGGGCCAGCTCGGTGCGCGACTTGAGCGCGGCGCCCAGGGTCGAGCAGGCGTTCTGGCAGAACCTGATCCGGCCAGAGTCCAGGGTCCACGCGTCGGCCGAACCCGGGCTGGTGCAGCTCTCCGCGCCCTTGAGCTTGACGGTGAGCTTCTTTAGCGGGTCGAAGTACGAGACCAGGTCCTTCTTGGGATCCGGGGCGTTCTTGCCCTGGGGGACGTCGTACAGGCACGACGAGAGATCCCTGACCATCTGATCGAAGGCCTGGGCTCCCTCGGTGGCGCCCCCAGCCCCGTTGCGGGCGTCGTAGACCTTGGGGGTCCCGCCCCCCTTGACCAGCAGGTTCGCCTCCGCGTCCGCCGGGCCCGCGTCGCCCAGCAGCAGCACGTAGGTGCCTATCTTGTCCTTGGTGAAGGCCTCGGCTGCGACGGCCTCCAGCGAGCCGGCGCCAGGGCACTTGGAGTCGAAATTGCGGTTGCCCAGGACCAGCACGCCCCTCCTGGCAAAGCCCGCGAAGCGCTGCTCTCTCAGCTTGGCGTAGGCGCCCTTGAGCGCGGTGTCGAGCTTGAGATCTCCGGTCGCGAGCGGCTGGGTCTTCTTGGCGAACCTGTCGATGATGCCGGCCACGTCGGCCCTGGCCTTCACGGCGGAGGCCATGTCGACGTCCAGCTTGGGGAAGGCCGGCGCCCCGCAGGCGATGTCCTGGGGGAAGAGCTTGAGGCCCAGCTGGGTGGACTCGAAGGCAGGATCGGCGAGGGAGAGGCGCAGGGTCTCCACGAGCGTGGTCTCGGTGTAGAAGCCGGTCATCCGCTCCGAGCCGTCCAGCAGGATGACCAGGGCGTTGGGGGTGGGCTTGACCTCGTAGGTCCGGCAAAAGCCCGCCTGGGTCGTCACCGTCCCGTTGGGGTTGCCGGTGAGCTCCTTGTTGAGCTCCGAGTCACAGATGGGCTGGCGCTGCGTCTTCGATTGACAGAGCCCCGAGCTCACCAGGCCGCTGATGCGGTGGGCCGTGGCCTTGTTCTTGGCGTCGACCCCCTTGACCAGCTCGCAGAGCCCTGGAGCCAGCTGGAACTGCTGGGGCTTGGCCGGATCGGGGATGAAGAAGCCCTCGTCGGGGTCGAGATCGAGCACCTCGGCCAGCTGACCGCCGTCGTAGAAGGCCCGCACGTTGAGGCCCTCTCCGTCGTTCGGGAAGGTCGGGAAGCCCTGGGGCAAGGGGGGCGCGCTCTTGGTATTGGGCAGGGCGTAGATGCACTTGTCCTGGTCGATGCTCACCGGCTGCTGGCCGAAGCTGGTGACGCAGCGCTCGATGCTAAAGCAGGTGCTGGCCCCGCCGTTGATCATGCTCTCCGAGAACACGATGGCCTTGTCCGGGTTGGCGTCCACGGTGACGCAACGCCCTCCCTTGCAGGTCTCGTCGGCGCCGCACTGGTCCCTGTCGAAGCAGGCGAACGACAGAGGCATCGGGACGAAGATGATCTTCTCGGACGAGTAGGTCTGCCGGGACGAGCGCAAGATGCGGCCATGAGCAGGAGGGGATCCCAGTTTTATCGGGGTGTTGGCGCAGTCGATGAACTGATCGATCGTGGTCGAGTCGGAACGCTCCTCCGAGTATCCGGCCACGGTGATGGTGACGGGGTTGCCGCGGTTGTCCTCGTTGAGGGGGAGGGCGCCCAGGGTGCGAGGGAGCTGCACCTTCCCGTCGTACACCCGGTAGCTGTCGCACATGACCTGGCTCCCGCCGACGGACACGTCGACGCGGATGGTCTTCAGGTCCTTGGGCACGCGGACCTGGGTGGAGATTCCCGCGACCAGCTCCGTCTGCTTCTTTGCCTGGCACCCGGTCCACGCGAGCCCGAGGAGCGCGAGGGTCGCTAGCGTCGCTGCATTTCGGGGTCTCATCACTGATGCTCCACGATGTAAGGGGGCAAGGTGCCGCGGAAGGGATCCTGATCCTTGGGCGAGAAGAGCACCGCCGCGGCGCCGACCCCCACGCCGATGACGACGATCGTCCCCACCAGCCACGGCACGAAGCTCGTGTTCCTGTCCTCGTTGAGGACGGCGGTCACGGGGCGCACTCCGCCCTTGGGCACGTCCACGTCGAGGTGGAAGGTATAAAAACCCGCCTTCCTGGCGGAGATCTGGTGGGACCCTGCGTCGACCGGGCCCTCGAAGCGGGTCGAGCCAACGACCTTCCCGTCGATCAGGATCGTCGCCCCCTCGGGCCTGGTGGTGACGACCAGCTTACCCTTCCGCTGTTCCCTGGACAAAGACAGGGTGAGCGACAGCGGCTCGCCCTCCTTGACGAGCACGCTCTGCTTGGTGGTGACGAAGCCCGGGGCCTCGGCCTCGAAGGTATAGGGCTCGGGCCTCACGATCAGGCGTCCGCCAAAGGGAGACGGGCCGCTCTCCCGGCCGTCCACCTTGATGATCGCGTTGGGCGCGCCGACCACGTTCACGGTGACCGGCGTGGTCCTGGTGATCGCCTCCAGCTTGAGCTCGATGGGCTTCTGGGCGTCCTCCTTGCCCGAGAAGATCACGCTCTTCGATGCGTCGACGAAGCCAGGCTTCTGGGCCAGGAACCTGTGCTCGCCCGTCTCGACCCCGACCGTGGAGGAGAGCGGGGAGACGCCGACCTCGTCGCCGTCCATGAAGATCTTCGCGCCGGGCTCGCTCACGTTGACGGTCACGCTGAAGACGAAGCTCTCCAGGCCGGCGATGGTCTCCTTGATGCGGGTCTCCTCCTCGGCCGAGAGCTTCCCGGCGCCCTCGGAGAGCTCCTGCTTGAGGATCTCGATGGCGCGGGCATACTTCTTCCGGTTCTTCTCGCAGACCGCCACGTTGAAGAGCACCCTCGGGTTCTTGGAGAGCTCGTAGGTCTTGAGGAACTCGGCACGAGCCCCGTCCCAGTTCTGGGCGTTGAAGAGCACGAGCGCGCTGTCCCACTTGGCCGCGGCCTCGGGCGGCAACTCCTGGCGGATGGTCTTCTGCTTGGCGGGGGCGGCCGGGCGGCCGGGCTGAGCGAGCGCCACGGTCGACGGCCGGGCAAAGATCACGGATCCCGCGAGCAAGAGGGGCAGGGTGCGGTGGACGAGGGCATGCATGCTCATCGGCGAGCTCACGGTTGAGCGCCCAGCCCGAGCGCCTTCTTTCGAAGATCCTCCGGCGTGGGCGAGGCGGAGGGGGGAGGTTTGGCGGGGATCTTCACGACGGTGGCCGCCGAGGCCGGGGCCGAGGCGACGACCGAGGGGGGCGGGGGGGGCGGGGGGGGCGGGG
>SXGT01037054.1_pt1 | contig 13489 bp, 7 predicted proteins | sample 3176221 | NCBI WGS metagenome assembly SXGT01 (sample SAMN11356862, study PRJNA531348) | freshwater metagenome | isolation source: freshwater sample F1-120 | place: China: Fuxian Lake, Yuxi | collected 2017-12-25
GCCGATGAATTTGTCGATGGTGCCGCGGTGCCGGAAGATCACCTCGCTCATGTCCTTGAAGTATTCATTGAGCAGTGCGGCGACTTCCTGCGGTGCCAGTGCCTCTGCAGCGCTGGTGAAACCGGCGAGGTCGGAGAACAGCAGGGTGAGTTCGCGCTGTTCGCCGCCGAGCGAGATTTTCTCCGGGTGGGCGATCAACTCGCTGACGACGCCCTCAGGCACGTAGAGGGCGAAGGTATTGCGGATCGCCTGGCGCTGGGCGCGCTCCTGCAGCAGACCGGCGAGGCCCTGCCAGAGATAGATCGCGGCGGCGGCAGCGATGGCGGGGTGGCCCGCGATCCACAACTGCTGGCGGTCAAAGGCGGCCCAGACGCCGCCAGCGACGGCCGCAACGATGGCGAGTAGCCCCAGCGTGCTCCACAGCGGATTGAAGCGCACCGTCGCGGCAAGGGCGAGCAGGCTGCACAGCAGGACGAGTCCCCAGCGCCAGGTCAGTGGCGCTTCGTTGATGTACTTGCCGGTGAGCGCGCCCTCGATGAGGTTGGCGTGGATCTCGACGCCCGGCATCAGGCGCTGGGTAAGGCGCGTGAAGGGGGTGATAAACATGTCCTGCTGGGCGAAGCCGACGTCCGAGGCGGCGACGGTGGTGCGACCGACCAGTACCAGGGCGTTTTCAAAAGCGCCGGGCGCGAAGTTGGCCTCCGGTTCGAGTGCCTGAAAATAGGGCACGTGGGTGAAGGTTTGGTCTGGGCCGAGATAGCGGATCCGGCGGTTCGGCACGGCCGTTAGGTCGGCGCCGAGGTCGGGCACCGTGCGGGCGAGGACGCGGATCACCTCCCGCCATAGCGAGTTGTCGTTTTCCGGGATGCGGCGCGGCACCAGGTCGGGATCGAGCTCGACGTTGGCGAGACCGACGACAGCGGCGGCTTTGCTCAGCGGTTCGATCGGGTCGCTGCGCAGCCAGAAGGCGCCGAAGCGCGTTTCCTGATACGCGGTCGAGGCGGCGAGGATGACGTTGCCGGAGCGGGCCAGCGCTTCGGAAAATTGAAGTGAAGTTTTCGCCGCGTCCTCGCGGTCGAATACCACGTCGAACATGATGACGGCGGCGCCGGCGGCGCTGAGCTTGTCAACCAGCCTGGCGTGCACCTCCATCGGCCAGGGCCAGCGCACTTCGAGTTGCTGCATCGACAGGTCGTCGATGCCGACGATGATGATCGGCAACTGCTGGGCACGCGGCGCGGTGGCAACGGTCAGGGCATCGAATTCGAGGTGACCGATGTCCTGCCACCAGGTCTGGGCGGCGATCAGCCATAGCAGCAGCCAGGTACAGAACAGCGGCAGCAGGCCGCGCCGCACCCAGGTCGGCTGCAGCAGGCGCTGCAGCGCGACCTGGATATTGCCGAGCGCTATTGCGAACAGAGCTTAGAGTCTCCAGACGAGCGCCAGGCCGAGGAAGGGATCAAGATCCTTGCGGCCGAGATTGGCGGCAAAGCCCTCGATGTGCAGATGGCGCGCCGGTGAAATCCAGGTGGCCTTGAGCGTGCCGTCCCAGCCGGCACGGATGGCCATGCGGTTGGCCTCGTCGGCGTAACGTTTGCTGCGCCAGACGGCCTGGGCCTGCACGCGCCAGGTGGGGGCGACGGTCCACGTCAGGCCGGCACCGGTGCGGTGGCGCGGCAGGTAGGGCAGGTCGAGGCCGGAGAACCAGACGCTGGTATTTTCGCCGCGAGCGAGGATCGCGCCGGCCTGGGCGGCGAGGTCTTCACGCAGCAGGCCGTTCCAGCTGACGCCGAGTTGCTCGATGCGGCCCTCGACAAATACCGGCCGGTCTTCAAGGGCTTCGAGGCCGGCGAGATTGAGGGCGCGTTCGCTCTGGCGCAGGCGGTCGAGGCGCGCGAGATTCTGGTGCTGGTTTTCGGCGCCGTCGACGGCGTTGTGGGCGATGTTCTCGACACGCATGGCCTCGGCGAAGCCCATGAGGAAGTGGCGCGGCGTGAGTTCCCATTCCGCCTGCAGGCGCAGGTGCTTCTGCTCGCCTGCAGGCAGAACGAACTGATCCGCTAACGGAATACCTGCTGTCGCAACGGGGGCGAGCGTATTGAAGGCGGCAGGGCGACGCCAGTCCTGATAGGCGCCACGCAGACGCGCCCCTTCTGAGATTGGCAGGATCATGCCAATACGCGGATACACGCGGCTGTTCGCGAAACGGTGCTGTTGCGGGTCAAACAGGGGGTTATCCAGCCTGTCTTGCCGGTGTCGTTGGAAAAAGAGCCCGCCATCCAACTGCAGCCCCCCCGGTCTGCCCTGACGCAGTGACAGATAAGCCAAAGCGCCCGAACTTTTGCCGGGTTCGGAAAGGATGTAGGAAGCGATCTGCCTGGTGTCGCTGGCTTTGTTGTCATATGCTTCGGCTCCGGCAGCAATTTCCAGGCTGGGGGAAATGCGCGACACATAGGCCATTTGCCCATCCTGGGACTGTTGACCGAACTTATGGGGACGCTCTGGCAAGATGGGCTGGGCTTTTTCATACTGGGAAATGTTCCCGTCGTTGCCGCCAATCTTGAGTTGCAGCAGCGCTTCGGGAGCAAGGCGGTAACTGCCGCCAAGATCGAGGCGCAGATCCTCTCCGCTTGTGCGCGTCACCATGCCGCCATGCTGGAGCGGGAGGTTATTTCCCGTGCTGCGGAAGCTGCTGCCGTACGCGAATAGCGACAGTTCGGAAGTCGGCCGGCTGCCGAGACCGAAGCTGAAAGTGTCTGCGCTTGCGTCGAAAGGATAGTCACGCGGCGAAAGGTCGGTGCGGATGCCCTCGAGGAAATAGGCGAAGGGCCGGCCGGACGTGGACAGACCGGTGGCGGTGAATGAGGGCTCGAGGGCGCGCGAGTCGCCATTGCTGGCTATGCGTAAGCCGAGGGACTGGTAATGCCCAGGTTTGACGATCAGGGGCGAAGACTTCGGGTTGGCGCCGAACACCGTCGGGTCAGCGAGGAAGCCGGCCATTAGCTCGGCGTTGCGTGTGAACTCGCCCTGGTAGCGGTCGGCGAGAAACAAGTGGCTGCCGGCCCAGTAGGGGTAGTAAGCCTGTTGGGCAAGACTCATGGCCCAGGCTTCGAGCCCAAAGAATGCCAGGGCACTGCCGACGTTGGCGCCGCCTTTCTGGTCGTTGGCGAGCTGGTTGAGCGATTTCAGGTTGGGCATGAGCCGCGCGGCGGTGCGCGCCGATTCGAGCGCGGCGCCCGCCTCTAGCCGGTCGCGGGCGATCTGGGCGAGGAAGAGATGGGGCAAGGGATCGCGTGGATCGAGGTCGGCGGCGCGTTGCAGTGTGGTCCGCGCCGCTGCCACACGGTCCTGCTGGTAATAGGCGACGCCGGCAAGCATGGCGGCGCGAGCATGGCGCGGCTCGACGGCCTGGGCGCGCGCAAGCGTCGTCAGCGCGGCTTCAGGGTTGCCGGCCTTGAGCTCGAGCAGGCCGAGGCCGGCGAGCGCCGCGACGTCGTCAGGTGCCTCGGCGAGGCGTGCGTCGAGATGGGCGCGCGCGTCGTCGAGGTTGTCCGCCAGGCTTTCGAGCTGGCCGAGTTCGCCGCGCGCCGGCGCGCCGGAAGCCACCGCTTGCGTCAGCAAATGGCGCGCAGGCGGGATATCCTCGCGCTCGGCCGCTACCTTGCCGAGGCCGAGCTGGGGCTGGCCGTCGTTGCCCGGGAGCGCGGCGGCGCGTTCATAGGCGGCGCGGGCCGGCTGGGCCTGGCCGTCGAGGCGCTCGACCTCGCCGAGCATGAGCCAGGCGTCTCGATCCTGCGGTTGTTGCGCCAGATGTTGTGAGATTACGTTACGCGCGACGGCGAAGCGGCCACGATAAAGTTCGATACGAGCCTTGAGCAGCTCCAGACGCGCATCGGCGGGCGCATTTTTCAGCAGGCCGGCGGCGCGGGGGATATCGCCAGCGAGCAGCGCGAGTTCGGCGCCGATCAGCGCCTGCGCCTGTGGGGCGAGTGTTGCCAGGCCCGCGTTGGCGGCAGCGAAGTCCTGAGCGGCGATGGCCTGCTGCAATGCCGGCTGCGCGACGATCTCGGGATAGCGCACCCAGTCGGGGCGGTAGGTGGCGAGCCACTGAACGCGGTCTGCTGCGTCGAGCAGCAGGCGCTTTTCCGGCGCCTTGCCTATCTCGGCAACAGCCTGTTCCTGACGGCGCACGGTGACGCTGCCCTGGGCGTTGGCGAGTAGGATCTCGCCGGTAAGCACCGTCAACGTGGTGCGACCGGCGTCGTCCACCTCGATGACCCAGTCGGTGCCGTGGATCGCTGCGGCGGCGGACGGCGTGTTGACGTTCAGGCCCGTCGTGCCGTTGCCCGCCAACGCGCCGATGCCCTTGGCCTGGGTCCAGGCTTTGCCCTTCTGCAGGTTGAGACTGGTGGCCATCTGGCCGGGTGGGGCGGCGACCTCTTTGATCTGGAACATGCTGTTCGGGCCGAGCTTGATCTGCGTCATGTCGGCCAGCAGCAGGCTGAAGGTGCTGGCGTTCGCGGTGCGCAGGAAACTGCCGCCCTCGAGCGCTTGCTTGAGCTTGGCCGGTGCCCAGTTTGCCGCCGCACTCACACGGTATTCGCCATTGCCCTGGATAGCCACAATTTCACCTGAGGGAATCGCCCAAACGGGAAGCGTCAAGCCGATGAACGAAGCTGCCAAGAACTTTTTGGCTAAATTGCTCATTTCCTTATCACCGGACGACCATCAACACCGAGTGTGAAAATGCGCTTCACACGATTGGCACGAACCATTTCTTCTGCATCGGTACCATACCCGACATACACATCAAATCCGGCAAGCTGACGTGTGTCCACGCCTTCGATGAGGGTGGCCTGGACATGATCATCCAACCCGCCTGCCCCCGCATTGGCTGCGAATACCGGGAGTGGCCCACCAAGATATTGAGCCCAAGTTGGCGCAGGCAGAGGACTACCATTTTCCACTCCCTTGAGTAGGAACCACTGTCCGCTGGTCGGGTGGTTTGCGGCAACAAAGACCTGATATCCACCCGCGGCGCGCTTGCGCGTGGTCGTACAGTTGGTCTGGTCGCCGACAAAGAGACGGAAACCAGCGGTGACGGCATCTACACTTCCGGTCTTGTTTGTCTGCAACACGATCGGGCAGGCAACGCTATTGCTGGTTGTCGGACTGAGATCCAATATGCCACTGACCGTGGCATTGATTGCCAATTGAGGCATGTTGCGAAACTCTTCATAGCTACCATCGGCCAGTTGCCCTGCCCAATTAAAGCCCCAGGAGTAGACGCTGCCATCGCTCTTGACGGCAAGGCTGTGCCAATCGCCCGCCCCAATGGCAGCAATTTGGGAGAGTTCATCGACTCGAACAGGTTCCGTATAGTAGTAATCCATACTTTCGATCGGATCAAAGCGGCTGTAGCCCCAGCGAAAAACTGTGCCATCACTTTTCAGTGCAAGACTGTGATACGAGCCTGCCGCAATTGCGCTCACCCCTGTCAAATTTGGAACTTGCAGGCTGTAGGTAGTGCTATCCGGATAGCTATCGATATCCGTGCCATCACCCAATTGACCATAGTAGTTGTTGCCCCACGCATAGACCGTACCGTTTTGTGCAAGCACCAGCGTGAACTCGGTTCCACAGGCGACACTGGCGCTTTTGGGGATGGTGTTTACGGTGACAGCGCGATCATAGTAATAGTGCAAATCCTCGTATGCATCGTACTGGTCATAGCCCCAGCGCCAAACAGTACCATTGCGATCAATAGCAACACTGTGCCAGTCGCCACCGCAGACCGCAACGATGTTGGTCAACGGCTGGGTAATGCCGCCAATGTCAGTTGTGACCTGTACTGGCTTGGTCCTGTCTTCAGACGTTCCATCTCCCAGTTGGCCATAGTAGTTATTGCCCCAGGCCCAGACCGTACCATCTTGCTTGATGGCCAAACTGTGCGACCCAGCCGCCGCGATTTTTTCGATACCACTTAATGTGCTGATCAGACTTGGCTTGGATATATTGGCCCTTCGACCATTGCCCAGTTGACCATTTTGACCTAGTCCCCAGGCCCACACCGCCCCATCGTTTTTTAGCGCCAAGCCATGGCCATTGCCTGCGGAGATCTGAGAAATTCCTGACAGGTCGGTCAGGCTGGAAACGATTGAACGAACCGTCATTGCCCCGTCACCTAATTGCCCACTGGCATTGTCTCCCCAGGCGACGATGTTGCCACTTGTGAGCAATGCCAAGCTGTGGGTGCTTCCAGCGGCAACCGACTTGCCACCCGAAACGCTTTCAACGCGATGCGGCGAGGAGTAATACTTGTACAAATCTTCATCCGGGGTGTAGCGGGTAAAGCCCCAGTGCCATACCGTTCCATCATTGGTTACTGCGAGGCTGTGCTCTTGTCCTGCAGCGATGGCTTGAACGCCCGATATGCCGTCTATCCAGGTTGGTCTGATTGAGCTGACGGTTTCATCAGGGCTTTCCGAACCGATACCCAATTGCCCATAGTAGTTTCCTCCCCAGGACCAGAGATCCTGATCCTGATCAAGGATTAGGACATGGTCGCGACCGGCGACCACATCCTTCGCGGCCCATTGACCCAGGTTGTTATAAGTGGCCGAGCTTTTCCATACTGTGGATTCAGTGTTGGGGTCGACGTAGAGAAAACCCCAGACCAGGATATGACCATCCTTGTGGACGGCGACACTGAACGAGTGACCGGCCGCAATTGCGACGATATTCTGAAGTGGGCTGCCGTCTTCCAGTTTGACTTGGACGGGAACCTTCGAGTCAATATCGGTCGCGTTGCCCAGTTGTCCCCAATAGTTGCCGCCCCAAGCCCAAACAGTCCCGTCCGCCTTCAGTGCCAGACTATGGTTATGTCCAGCCGCGACTGCCGTGATGTTGTTAATCCCACTGACGACGACCGGCGACAATCGCGTTGAGAGGCTAGCATCGCCAATTTGCCCGTCTTTGTTTGTTCCCCAACTGCGCACACTACCGTCATCCAAGACCGCAATGCTGTGATATTCACCTGCGGCAATGTTGATCACACCGGCTAAGCCGCTGACTTGTTGCGGCATTGCGCGAGAGATGTTGGTGCCGTCTCCCAGTTGCCCTTCACTATTGCTACCCCAGGCCAAAACGGTTCGGTTGCTGGTCAAGGCCAGGCTATGCGCGAACCCGCTGACTACCTTTTCGATTGAGGAAAGCTTGCTGGTAATTGGCGTGATCGTACTGAGCGTACGCCCTTGACCTAGCTGACCTGATGCATCTGAACCGACTGCCTGAATCGTGCCGTCCTGGCCAATGAAAAGGGAGAAATCCGCCCCCCCATCAACTGCTGGCGTGATGGCATGCAGCAGGCTGGGCAAAGAACTTAGCCAAAGGATGAGCAATAGTTTCGCGAGACGCTTCATGACATTCCCCGTCTAAATCAGGCGATCAATTTAGCAGAATAGCCTTGCATTACCTTACAAAATTAGAGAAGGGTGCGTCGTCTCTCAAAAGTGATGAAGGCGTAGCGCATACCATTTGTGCTGACACCCGATTGGCGTGAAACTTCACACCACTGCTCACGATCGTAAGCAGGAAAGTAGGCATCGCCGTCGACATCGACATCAATTTCCGTCAGTTCGAGTCGCCCCGCCGTTGGTAACGCATGGGCATAGAGTTCGGCACCGCCAATAACATATGCCGTCTGGCCAACGCCGACTTTTTGCAGCGCGGCTGCGAGCGTATGCGCTACTGTTGCGCCCGGTGAGACGTACCCGACGTTGCGCGTCACCACGATGTTGTCACGCCCCGGCAGCGGCCGAAAGCGCTCGGGCAACGATTCCCATGTCTTGCGTCCCATGATGACGGCCTGACCGGTGGTCAGTTGCTTGAAGTGTTTCAGGTCCTCGGGCAGATGCCAGGGTAGTGCGTTGTCCTTGCCGATCACGCCATTGCGGGCGACGGCGGCGATCAGGGCCATCATGCAGCGAAAAGACTTTCGTAGAGGTCGCGGTAGCGCTGCGCCGGCCCGGTCCAACTGTAGTCGCCGGCCATGGCATTACGTTGCAGTGCTACCCATCGCGGCTTGTCGTGCCAGAGTCTGGCAGCCCAGGCGGCGGTGCCGAGGACGGACTGGGGATTGGCGGCATTGCAGACGAAGCCGTTGGCGCGGCCTTCATGCATGTTGAAGATCTCGAGCATCACCGGGTCGGCGTGGGTGCCGATAGCGATGCGCTGCTCGCGCGGCCGCACGCGCTCGAGGACGAGATTGTTCTGCGCGGTGACCTGCGCGCGCCATCCCGGCTCGACCACCGTGGTCGCGTTCGCCTCGGCGATGATCGCCGGCCCATCCACCGCATGGCCCGCGGCGAGCGCCTCGCGCCGGTGCAGCGGCGCCTGGTGCCACGCGCCGCCGGTGTACATGCGAACGGTGGCGGATGGCGCGGGCGCGCCCCTTGCGCCCCCCAGCGCCGCGCCCGCATCCGCGACCGGCTCGCCGGCGGCGATCGCCTCGACGGAGACCGCTTCCACCACCAGCGTCCTTCCCGGCATGAGGAAGCTGAACTGGCGCCGGTACACCGCCTCGAAGCGCGCACGCATCTCCTCGACGCCGCCGGACTCGACGATCAGCGTCGTATCGGTGCCCTCGTACTTGAGGTGCGCGCGGCGCAGCACGCGAATGGCGTCGGCCGGCACGCCCTGCCCCGCCAGTTCGTCCTTCGCGGCGGCGGCGAGGGTCGCCAGCTCGCGCTCGAGCGCGGGCCGCGCGCCCTCGTCCAGGCGCAGCTCGATCGCCTTCTGGCGCAGCGCCGCGCGGTCGGCGAGGCCCATGCCGTAGGCGGACAGCACCCCCGCCATCGGATGGATGAGCACCCGCGTCATCGCAAGCGCGTCCGCCACCAGGCACGCGTGCTGGCCACCGGCGCCGCCGAAGCAGCACAAGGTGTACTCGGTGACGTCGTGCCCGCGCTGCACCGAGATGTGCTTGATGGCGTTGGCCATGTTGCCCACCGCCACCTGCACGAAGCCCTCGGCGACCGCTTCCGGCGGTCGCTCGTCGCCAGTCGCCGCGCGGATCTCACCGGCAAGCGCCACGAAACGCCTTGCGACCCTGGCCGCGTCGAGCGGCGCCGTGCCGCTGGCGCCGAACACCGCGGGAAAATATTCCGCCTGCACCTTGCCCAGCATGAGGTTGGCGTCGGTGACGCACAGCGGGCCGCCGCGCCGGTAGCACGCCGGGCCGGGATTCGCACCCGCCGAATCCGGGCCGACGCGGTAGCGCGCGCCGTCGAAGTGCAGGATCGAGCCGCCGCCGGCGGCCACGGTGTGGATGTTCATCATCGGCGCGCGCATGCGCACGCCGGCGACGCGCGTCTCGAAGGCGCGCTCGAATTCGCCCGCATAGTGCGACACGACGGTCGAGGTGCCGCCCATGTCGAAGCCGATGATGCGCTCGAAGCCGGCGGCGAGCGAGGTGCGCACGGCACCGACAATGCCGCCCGCCGGCCCGGAGAGGATCGAGTCCTTGCCCTGGAAGCGGCGCGCGTCGGCCAGGCCGCCGCTGGACTGCATGAAGAAGAGCGGCACGCCCGGCAGCTCGGCGGCTACCTGATCGACGTAGCGGCGCAGGATCGGCGACAGGTAGGCGTCCACCACCGTGGTGTCGCCGCGCCCCACCAGTTTCATCAGCGGGCTGACCTTGTGCGATACCGAGACCTGCGAAAAACCCGTCGCCACGGCGAGCGCTTCCGCCCGCGCCTCGTGCTGCGTGCTGCGGTAGCCGTGCATGAAGACGATGGCGATGGCGCGGATGCCCTCGGCGTGGACCGCGGCGAGGTCGCGGCGCAGGCTTGCCTCGTCCAGCGGCACCAGCACCTCGCCGCGAGCGCCGACGCGCTCGTCCACCTCGACCACCTTCGCGTAGAGCATCTCCGGCAGCACGATGTGCCGATCGAAGAGGCGTGGCCGGTTCTGGTAGGCGATGCGCAGCGCGTCGCGGAAGCCGCGCGTGATGAACAGTGCCGTCGGCTCGCCCTTTCTTTCGAGCAATGCGTTGGTGGCGACGGTGGTGCCCATCTTCACCGCCGCGATCTGCGCAGCGGGAATCGGCGCATCGGCGTCGATGCCCAGCGCGGCGCGGATGCCGGCGAGCGCCGCGTCGCGGTAGCGGCCCGGGTTCTCCGACAGCAGTTTGTGCGTGGCGAAGCTGCCGTCGGGGCGGCGCGCGACCACGTCGGTGAAGGTGCCGCCACGGTCGATCCAGAATTGCCAGCGTCCGCTCATTGCCGCAGCTTCAGCGCATTGCCCCGGGCAGCCAGAGCGAGAGTTCCGGCGCGACCAGGAGCACCACCACCGCCAGCACGTACACGGCGATGAACGGCATCACGCCGGCGAACATGTCGGTGATCGGCCCGGGATTGGGCCGCATGCCCTGCAACACGTAGAGCACCGTGCCGTCCGGCGGGCTGATGAGCGCGATCTCCACCAGCATGGTGACGATGACGCCGAACCACACCGGGTCGTAGCCCAGCGCCTTCACCACCGGGAAGATCACCGGAATGGTGGTGACGATCATGGAGAAGCCCTCCATGAAGGTGCCGAGCGCGAGGTAGAAGCCGATGATCAGCGCCATGATCACCCAGGGCGGTACCGGCAGGCCGGCGACGAACTTCGACAGCGCCTGCGGCACGCCCATGCTGGAGAGGATGAAGTTGAGGATGTAGGCGCCGAACAGGATCAGGCCGATGAACGACGTGGTGCGCGCGGTGGCGATCGCCGACTCGTGCATTAACCGCCAGCTGAGCTTGCCCGAGATGGCGGCGAAGCCCATGGCGCCGACCACGCCGAGCGCAGCCGATTCGGTGGGCGTGGCGAGGCCGGAGTAGATGGTGCCGAGCACCAGCAGGATCAGCACCACCGTCGGGATCAGGTCGAGCAGGCTGGCGAGTTTCTGCGCCAGCGGCACCGCGGCGGGCCGCGGCAGCGGGTGGCGCACGCCGTGGGCGAAGATCACCAGGGTGAAGAGGATCACCACCAGGATGCTCGGCCCCACCGCCGCCAGATACAGCGCGCCGACCGAGGTCTCCGTAATCAGGCCGTAGACGATGAACGTGATGCCCGGGGGGATGAGGTTGCCGAGCGCGCCGCCCGCGGCGAGCGATCCCAGCACCATCGCCGGCGAATACGCCGTGCGCTTGAAGTACGGCAGCGCGACCGAGCCCATGGTCGCCGCGGTGGCGACGCTGGAGCCGGAAATCGCCGAGAACACGCCGCTGGCGACGATATTGGTATGCAACAGCCCGCCCGGCAGCCGCTGCAGCCAGATGTTCAGCGACTTGTAGAGCTTGTCCGAGAGCCCGGCGCGCAGCATCACCTCGCCCATCAGCAGGAACAGGGGCACCGCCACCAGCACGAAATTGGTCGTCGGCCCCCATACCATCTGGCCGAGGAAGTCCCAGAACGGCCGCGTCGAGAAAGCGTAGCCGGCGATGATGCCGAGGATGCCGAGCACCGCCGCGACATAGATGCCCGAGGCGAAGAACAGGCAGAACAGCCCGAGCAATACCAGGATCGGCCCGATCGGCAGGCTGGCTGCGCTCGCCCCGCCGAACAGCACCGCGCCGGCCGTCACCAGCAGCAACAGCAGGATGAAGAGGACTGCGATCAACGGATGCCCTTCACCGGCGCGAGGTGCTGTTCCGCGCCGACCGCCTGCAGCGCCTCCTCGGCTTCCTCGACGTAGCTGCGCGGCCCGGTGAGGTGCTCGATGGCCTCGATGTCGCGCCGCGGCAGCAGGGCCGCGACCTCGACCACGCGCAGCATGGTCATCGCGCCGAACACGCCCAGCCCCGCCAGCCACAGGCCCTGCGGGATGACGAGCGGCACCTTGAGCAGGCTGTTGTCGGTGGCCTTGAAGGTCCAGGACTCGCTGAAGGTCTGCCAGGCGCCGTAGAGCACGAAGCCGGCGAACACGGCGAGCGTGGCAAGCGCGAACCAGTGCAGGCAGCCGCGCCAGCGCGGCGGCACCCTCTGGATCAGCACGTCGATGCGCACGTGCGCGCGCGCCTCGAGCGCGCCGGCCAGTCCCCAGGCGATGCCGACGCCCAGCATGTAACCCGAGAGCTCGGTGGTGGATTGCGATGAAAAACCGAGGAACTTGCGCGCCAGCACGTCGAAGGTGATGAACAGCGCGCAGGCGACGAACAGCCAGCCGGCGCAGGCGCACATGAAGCGCGCCAGCCGGTCGATCAACCGATTCAGAGGAGAGACGACGCGCAGCAGCGCGTTGGCTCTCCCCCTACTGTGCACGGTAGGTGACCCCCGAGAGCGGCGCGATGACCTGATTGTAGGCCTCGCCGCACTTGGCGCCGCAGCGCTTCACCCAGCCCGGCAGGATCGCGGCGGTCAGCGCCTCGCGCAGCCGGGCGCGGTCGGCGTCGGTAGCGCGCACCAGGGTCATGGGTTTGTTCTTGACCAGCGTGTAGATCCTGCAGCCCGCGGCGTTGCCGATGTTGCAGTCGATGCCGTCCTGCGTCACTTCGGCGCCCAGCTTCCACTGCGCATCCTGCAATTGCGTGAACTGCCCTTCGAGGAAGCCGCGCACCGCCGGGTCGAGCTTGTTCCACCAGGCCAGGTTGACGAAATAGCCCGAGGTGGACCACGCGGTGGAGAGCGTGTACAGGTGCGTCGTGACCTCGTACCACTTCACGCCGTTGCCGCTGCCGGTGCCGGTGATCGCGCAATCCACCGTGCCGCGCTCCAGCGCCGTGTAGACCTCGCCGAAGGCGATGGCCGCCGGCTGCCCACCGATGAAGCCGATCAGGTCCGAGGCCGAGGGGCCGTTGGTGCGGATCTTCAGGCCCTTCAGGTCGGCGAGACCGGCCATCGGCTTCTTGCAGAAGAACACCTGCGCCGGGAACGGATAGGTGGCCACCAGCTTGACGCCGAGTTTCTCCAGCTCCCTGTTGGCCACCGGCACCAGTGCGTCGGCCACCTTGCGCGCCTGCGCCAATTCGGGATTCAACCCGGCGAGGTCGATGCCATCGAGGATCGGCACGTCACCCGACACCGTGGTCAGCGGCGCAGCGGCGAGGTCCACCTGGCCCGAACGCACCAGGCGGATCACCTCGGGACCCTGCACGTTCATCTCGGGCCAGGACTTGAGCGTGACCTCGATGCGCCCGCCGCTCTTCTTCGGCAGTTCGTCGCGCAGCATCGGCACGTCAACCTTGGTCCACTGCGGCACCGTGGGCGCCACCTGCGTGACCGCGGAGATGCTCACCTTCGGGCCTGCCGCGAGCTGCGCCCATGCCGTGCCCGCTGCCAGTGCAAGCGCCATCGTCATTGCCGTGCGTTTCATGCTTAGTCTCCCTTGTAGGTCTACAGTGCCGCGAGGTGCGCGTTGTAAAGGTCGCTCACCAGCATGGCACCAGGATAGTGCGTGATGCAAAACTCGGGCCGGGTGGCCGCGACCACCGCCTGCGGCGTCACC
>SXGT01923038.1_pt1 | contig 13489 bp, 8 predicted proteins | sample 3176221 | NCBI WGS metagenome assembly SXGT01 (sample SAMN11356862, study PRJNA531348) | freshwater metagenome | isolation source: freshwater sample F1-120 | place: China: Fuxian Lake, Yuxi | collected 2017-12-25
AGCTCGAGGCGTCGGAGCGTGACATCGTGCTCTACGCCGACAAGTTCGGGAGGAGGACCGTGCCGAGCGCCGTCGCCTGGGACGACCGGAGCCAGGCCTTGCTGGTGGGCCACGCCGCCAGGCAGCGCAGGGGGACGGCGCATCCCCCGGTGGAGTCCATCAAGAGGAAGATGGGCCAGAGGGCGACGGTGACACCGTCCTGGGCGGCGACGATCTGGATCGCCGCTTCGCCGAGTGGCTCCGCAAGGAGCTGGTGGGCCGGGGCTACTCGCTCGAGCTGGACGTCGTGGGGAATCTCGAGGATCGAGCGCGCTTCGTGCGTCTCGTCAACCTCGCCCAGGAGCTCAAGGAGTCCCTGTCGACCACCGAAGTGGTCCACGTCGCCAAGAACGATCTGCTGGTGGACAAGGCGGGCGAGACCGTGGCCTACGAGGCCGATCTGGGGCGCTCGGACTACGAGACCATCGTGGGGGATCTGGTCGAGACGACTCTCTCCTGCTGCCACCGCGCCCTCGAGCGCAGCAGGGAGGTCGCCCAGGTGAGCCTCGAGGACATCGACCACGTGGTGCTGGTGGGTGGATCGACCCGGGTGCCTCTGGTCGTCAGGAGGGTCATGGAAGAGCTCTGCAAGAAGAGCGGCGAGCCCCTCCGGGACGACGTGGACACCTGCGTCGCCCTGGGCGCGGCCATCCACGCCGCTCACCTGGGCGGCCACCTGATCGGCGACGAGAAGGTCAAGGCCAGGGTGCGTGTCGTGGGCGCCCTGGTGACCCACGCCAGCGCGCTCAAGCTCCAGCTCCTTGCCGAGGAGACACCCGACAAGGCCAAGACCCTGGCGATCTGGACCGGGGAGGAGCTGCTCGGCGAGATCCCGCTGCCCACCCTGGAGCCCACCCGCGTGGAGCTCACCCTGGGCGAGGCCGAGGAGACGCGGGTCACCCTGAGCTTCCAGTCGGCCATGGGGGCGCCCATCGCCGAGCTCCCTCTCTCGCTCCATCGGGGCGATCTCCGGCCGCGCCCCACCGCCCTCTCCAGGGCCGCGGTGGTCGCCAAGGACATCGCGCTCGAGGTCGTCCGGGGCGGCCGCCGTGACAAGCGGGTGCTGCTGGCCAGGGGCACGGGCCTCCCCGCCCAGGTGACCCACCTCTTCTACACGGCGGACCAGTCGGGAGGGGTGGTGCTCCGCATCCTCCAGAACCGCCTCCCCATCAAGACCCTGGTCGTCGAGGTGCCCAAGGGGTTGCCTGTGGGGACCCCGGTGGAGGTCGTGCTCCGCTGCGACGAGTCCATGCGCATGGAGGCCAAGGCCACGGTCGGAGGCTCCCAGATCGAGGCCCATATCGCGCCGGAGGAGGCCGCCGCCTTCGATCCCAGGGGCAGCGTCGAGAGGCTCCTCGAGGACGCCGAGAAGGCCAAGCGCTCCCTCTGGGGAGGCCTGGGCGCGGTCTTCCAGAGGGAGGCCGACAGGCTGTCCTCCGGCATCCGTGAGGCGGTCCTCACCGATCCTGACAAGCTCGAGGCGCTCTGCCACAAGCTGCAGCACCTGATCGAGGAGTTTCGAGGCTCGTCCACCGAGGAGATGGTGCCCCCGCTGGCCCGCTTCGAGGAGGCGATGGACAGCCTCCGCCGCATCGTCTATCGAGCCAAGGATGTCCTGGTGGGCATGACCCGCACCGAGTGGGAGGCCCGCATCGACGACCTGGAGGCCCGCGCCATGAAGGCCTACGAGACCCACGACGGCTCGGCGTGGAGGCGAGCCTTCAACGAGGTGCAGGCGCTCCTGGAAACGGCCTACCAGGAGGAGTTCTCGGCGCTCCGCCTGGACGATCCTGCCTACGTCAGGCAGCGCGTCGCCCGGGTGGTCTCCTGGTCCAACCGGGTCGAGCGGGAGCTCGAGGCCTACGAGGCTACCGCCACCGACGATCTGCGCAAGATGCAGGAGGCGGAGCTCGAGCGGATCCGGGGCTGGTTCCGCGACGGCGTGAAGAAGCCCCTGGGCGAGGTGGAGAAGGACGACGCCGATCCCGAGGCCGCCCGGAGGACCAGCGACAAGGTGCAGGCCGAGCTGGAGCGGATCGAGGCGGCGCTCGAGAGGGTGCCCCAGATAGGGCTGGTGACCGACAGCGGGGGCGGCGGGTGAGCTTCACAGGCGACGTCGCGCTCCGCAGCGCGGAGCAGCTCCACAGGACGCTCGGCCCTCGAGCGGCCCTCTATGCCTACCGCGCCCTGGCGACCAGCGCGGCGGCCCCCGAGACCCGGGGCCGCGCCATCCTGAGGGGGCTCTCCTGCGCGATCGATCTGCGTGACCCGGAGGCGGTGGACGCCCTCGTGGGGCTCTATCCCTCGGTCACCTCGGGCGCCTTCGGAGGAGAGATCCTCCGGGTGGGCAAGCGCCTCGTGGCCTCGGGCTTCCTGGCCCCGGCCACCGCGCTCTCCACCCACGAGGTCTCTCGCTTCCCCGCGGCGAGGACGATGTATTTTCGTGCCAGGTGCCTTGAGAGAGCCAGAGATCCCGGAGCCAGGGAAGCGTTCGCCGCGGCCGAGGCCAGGGCGGTAAGCGAGGAGACCCATGACATCGCGGCGCTGGCCAGGGCCTTCCGGGCGCTCCTCCTGTTCCAGGAGGGCTCGGTGAGCGAGGCCCTCTCGACCGCCAAGGGACTCGAGCTGAGGGAGCTCCCCGCCGAGCTGGCCCTGGGCCTGGCCGAGCTGGGGATGGCCTCCCCCAGCCGCTTTGCGAGGGCCGCCGCGCTCTCGGATCTCGAGTTCTTCGTGAGCTCGCCCAGGCCCGACGTGGCCTCGCGAGCCCTGGTCCTGGCGGCTCGCCACGCCGATCGCATGGGCCCTGCGCTCACCCCGATGGAGATCGATCGCCTGGCCGCGCTCCTCGCCAAGCTCCCCGACCAAGCCCTGTCCAGGTCGATGCTGGACAGGCTGGAGGCCAGGCAGATCGCCCTCGGGGCCGCGGCTTCCAACCAGGCAGATCTGGTGCTGGCCACGATCGACGCGGCCCAGCCGTCCCTGGCCCCCATCCTCAGGAGGGCGGCCGACGCGGTGAGGGGGCGCTTCGAGCCTCACGCCGCGCGCCAGGGCGACGAGGGCGACGCGTCGCAGCTGGCGATCTCGGCGGCCGTGGCGCTCCGGGACGGGAACATGCCCCGCGCCGAGGCCACCTTGCGCGCCCTCTCGGAGCGCCTCGCTCTGGACGCTCCCTCCCGCCGCCACGGAGCGTGGGAGGCCGCTTACCTGGGCCTCCTCGCCGAGGACGACCCGGTCAGGGCGGCCTCGCTCTCGGCGCTGAGAGCGCTGGTGAAGCTGGGGGTCCCTGCTCCGGCCCGCGGCGCTCTCTCCTTCGCCAACCTGGTCCGGATCGCGGGCGACGACGAGCTGGCGGCGGCGCTCCTCCGCCTGGCGGCCGAGGGTCGAGAGAGCGGGGCCGCCGCCGCGCGCTTCGAGCACGCTAGGGAGCTCGGCTGGCGCCTTGCGCTGGCCGGGCAGCGGGAGAAGGCGATGGCTCTCCTGAAGGAAGCAAAGGCCGCGGCGCCCCGCCCAGCAGCCTCGAAGACCTGGGCGGCGCCGCGCCGTGGGGCGGCGACGTGATGAGGCGGGCTCCCCGATCGTAAGCAAAGTACGACCAGGCCCAGGTGAAGAGCACGACGAAGCGGCTACGGAAGCCCACCAGATAAATGAGGTGGATGAAGAGCCAGGCCAGCCAGGCGACGAAGCCTGTCATCTCCACGCCCCGGGACTCGGCGATCGCCCTGGAGCGGCCGATCGTGGCCATGGCCCCCTTGTCGAAGTAGCGAAAGGCCTTGGGCGCCCGGCCGTCGATGTGCCCGAGCACGGTCCCGGCGACGTGCCTGGCCTGCTGCATCGCCACGGGAGACATCCCTGGCAGAGGCTTTCCATCCTGCTCGAGGTAAGCCATGTCCCCTATGGCAAAGACCTCGGGATGGCCCGGGAGCGAGGTGTCCTTCTCGACCTTGACCCGCCCCTGCCGGTCGAGCGGGGCGCCAAGGGTCCTGGCCAGCGAGGTGCCCTGGACCCCCGCCCCCCAGAGCACGGTGCGGGCCTCGATCCTCCCCTGCTCCCCCTTCCCCAACCCCGGCAGATCGTCGTGATCCCCGGCCCGCTCCCACTCCACCCCCTCGGGATCGATCCTGGTGACCCTGGCGAAGTTGCGCACCGTGACGCCGAGCTCCCCCAGCTGCTCGACCGCGCTCTGGGAGAGGCGCTCGGAGAAGCCCGACAGGATACGGGGGCCCGCCTCGAGCAGGATCACCTTGGTGTCCCTGGGGTTGATCGAGCGAAAATCGTCGTTCAAGACATGGCGAGCGAGCTCGGACACGGCCCCTGCCAGCTCGACCCCGGTCGGCCCCCCTCCGATGACGACGAAGGTGAGGAGCCGGACGCGCTCGGTCGGATCTTCCGTGCGCTCCGCCATCTCGAAGGCAAAGAGAACGCGGTGGCGGATGTCGAGGGCGTCCTCGAGCGATTTCAGCCCGGGGGCGTGCTCGGCCCACTCGTCATGGCCGAAATAGCTGGTGTTGGCCCCCAGGGCGAGCACCAGGTAGTCGTAGCCTAGGGGCTCTCCGTCGAGCATCACCTCCTTCGTCGCGAGGTCGACCGCGTTGACCTCGCCGAGGAGCACCTTGGCGTTCTTCTGCTCGGCGAGCACGCCCCGGATGGGGGCGGCGATCTCGGCGGGCGAGAGGCCGGCCATGGCGACCTGGGAGAGCAGCGGCTGGAACAGGTGAGGGTTCTTCCGATCGATCACCGTGATGCGGACCTTCTCGTTCGCGAGCGCCTGGGCGCAGGTGAGCCCACCGAAGCCAGCGCCCACGATCACGACGTGCGGTGTGCTATCCATGGCAGTCTTCTACCACATCATCCCCCGCCCCCATATCCCGATAACCTCGGCCCCCCACGACCGGATTCACCTCATCGGGCGAGGTGTAAATCACAGGTATGAGGCTCGCAGGCAGCGTCCTCGCCAAAGACGGGCGAGGTGTAAATCACAGGGAGCAGGCGAGGAGGGAACGTCCTCGCCAAAGACGGGCGAGGATCACTCACGGGGAGGAGGCGAGGAGGGCACCTCCTCGCAAATAAAAAATCTCGGGGGGGGCGTCGTCGCGGCCGCGCAGTGGGATGCTTCCGGGGGGCTCCGTCATGGGTCATGAGAGTCAAAAACATGGAAGTATCCTGAGGGAGGAAAGTTACACCGCGAGTCGGTGAAAGGGCATATGGTCCTCCCTTGTCCGGGAACCTTGGTAGCTGTCCACTGTCTGGCGCGCGCAAGATGGTCGTGCAAGAACTCGCCCCCGTGATCACCGCCAAGACGCCCGAGGGCGCCACGCCCCGCCACGAGCCGGTCTTCATTCCTGACCTGCTCCACCCCACACCGCTCGTCCGATTCGACGTCGAGCAAGCAAAGCTGGCGATCGCCCTCGCCTTCGCGAGCGGGGTCTCGGGCGGCCTGTTCGGCGACGCCCTGGACCGCGCCTCCGTGGCGCCATCGACCTGGGATCCCGAGTCCTTTGCCAACGATCTCTTCCTCCAGAACTTCGTCGCGCTCTGCTTCAAGGTTCGCATAGGCGCGGAGGAGCCCGTGCTCTCGACGACCCACCTGGTGAAGCTCCTGGCCAGCCCCCCGGCCGATCCTGCCGTCGTCCAGCATCGCCGGGCCATCGTGGCCGAGCTCGTCGGCTCACCTTCGCTGCGGAGGGAGCTTTCGCGGCTGTACCTGTCCCTCTGCCGCCTCCGCACCTTGCTGGAGGGCGTCACCGGCGCCGGGAAGTGGGACGCCAACCGCCGCCAGCTCGACATCCTCCAGCTGGTCAAGGAGATCATCGACGGCATGAGCGAGGGCTTCGCCGGGGCCCGCTCCGGGCTCTCCAGGCTCTCGGCCTTCGGCCTCCGGGTGCGAGGGGGCGAGCCTTACAGATCGCTCTCCGATCTGCTGCGGTACGACGAGAGCCTGGCCACCCTGAACCTCAAGGTCGGGGTGGGAGCCGACGGGCGGATCCGTGGCTTCGAGATCATGTCCGTGGAAGAGAACCGGGAGAACCCCTTCGTCAGCTCGGCCTGGCGCCGCTGGCTCTCCAAGATCGAGCTCTTCGTCCGGGGGTTCCAGTTCGGGGACTCGGAGGTGATGGCGAGGCTCATCGACGCGGTGTTCGAGGGAGTGCAGGACGAGCTGGTCCGGTTCATCCAGCTCCTGGGGGATATCGAGTTTTACCTGGGAGCCCTCGGCTTTCGTGATGTCGCAGCCGCCGCCGGACTCGAAGTGTGCCTGCCCGATCTGGTGGGGCCCGACCAGCCTCGGGTGCTGCTGGGGCTCTTCAATCCCCTCTTGCTCTCCCTGGGTTCCAGGGTGGTCCCCTGCGATCTACGCCTGGACCGGCACGACACGACGGCGCTGGTGACGGGCCCGAACTCCGGAGGAAAGACCAGGCTCCTCCAGTCCCTTGGCCTGGCCCAGCTCCTGGCCCAGTCGGGCCTCTTCATCCCCGCGAGATCGGGGTGCCTGGCCCTCTCCGGGGGCCTGGTCGTATCCCTCATCCAGGAGACCAAGGCCGACCAGGCCGAGGGCCGCCTCGGAATGGAACTGATGCGCATCAGGGCGCTCTTCGAGCGCCTGCCCCCTGGCGCCATGGTCATCCTGGACGAGCTCTGCTCGGGGACCAACCCGTCCGAGGGCGAGGAGATCTTCGAGCTGGTCGTCAGGATGCTGACCAGGCTGAGGCCCCAGGCCTTCATCACCACTCATTTTCTCGCCTTCGCGGCCAGGCTGGAGCAGGAGCGCAAAATAACCGATCTACGGTTCTTGCAGGTCGAGCTGGGGCCCGATCACCAGCCCACGTACCAGTTCGTCCCCGGGGTGGCTCGCACCTCGCTGGCGGGGCACGCCGCGGCCAGGCTGGGGGTGACCGGGGAGCAGCTCATGTCGCTCATCGAGCGCAACATCTCTCAAGCGGCCCCTGGGCGCCGGAGCTAAACTTCGATGTGGACCTCTCTCACCAACCGCAGGATGGCGCCGGAGCTGGCGGCCCGTATCGAGGCCAGCGTGAGGGGGCGCAGCTCGGTGGCGGGCCGGGGGGTCTTCGCCCCTCGCCTGGTCGCCGTCCTCCGCCTCGGGCTCCTCCTCCTGGTGGCCGGACTGGCCTCTTCGTTCGTGTTCTTCAAGCATCGAGACAGGGACGAGCTGGAGCAGACTCGCAGGGCCTTGCTGGATACGGTGCGCGCCCAGGGCTCCTCGCTCACGGCGGAGGACCGGGGGGCGATCACCAGGGTGGAGTCATGGCTCACCCGCTCTTCAGGCCCTTATGAGGGCGATCTTGTCTCGAGCGAGCTCAGGGCCCCTTCCGCCCTGGGGACCCTTCTTGCCAATCCTGTCCTCTACATACGAGGCCCCATCGAGGCCTTTACCAGCCCGGCAGGGATCGCCAAGGCCTCGGCCACCTCTGCCAAGGACGCGCTCCTCCTCTGTCTGCTGGAGCCCCCTGCCCCTCGCACCGAGAAGGTCCTGCTCGGCAAGGTGAGGGCGGCCTACTCGGGAGGCGCGCCGATGGAGCTGCGCACGGCCAACGTCCGCAGGCTTCACGAGGCCCAGGCGGGCCTCCCTCTGCTCCTGCCTCCCTGGGAAGAGCGGGTGCAGTCCGCCCAGGAGCCCAGGGAGCTCGCGAGGCTGGCGAGGGAGCTCGAGAAGGCTCCCATCGAGAATGCCAAGAAGGCGGTGAGGGCCGGGCTGCTCCTCTTTGCGATGGACGAGCCCGACAAGGGGGGCGGCCCCACCGAGCTGGACGGAGAGCGGGCTCACGAGGTCCGTATCGGCCTGGTGGACATGGCCGCCTCCAGGGTCCTTCTTCGTATCCGGAGGCCGGTCGATCCAGGCTGGATATCCCTGGCGTCGAGGGCCGAGTATGCGAGCGGGCTCGACGGGTGCGCCCTTGCGCTGGACGTCCATGCGAGCGTGGCGCAGCCCTCCCCCCTGCCGCGATGAGGCGCTCGAGCGCCTCAGGCGAAGGTGATGGGCAGAGGAGGTGAAGCCGTTGCTGCGCCAGCCCCTGGAGCCCATACTCGCGCCATGGCACGCCCCTGGCTCCTCTTCGCCCTCGCCGCCGCGCTAGGCTCCTCGTCCGGGTGCGGGACGACGTCCACCGCGGCGAGGGACGCAGGCGCCAGGGACGGGAGCGTCGTCGACGCAGGAGCCCTCGACGCCGACGCCGACGCCAAACCTCCCCCTGGCGATCCGTGCGGGGATCTATCCGGCCTGGAGGCCGACTCTCCATGGCCCATGCCCGGAGGCTGCCCCAAGCGTCCGGGCTTCCGTCCCAAGCTGCAAGGGGCCGGGCAGCCCACGCTCTCGTTCTCTTTCGGCGTCGCGTCGCGCCCCACCTCGCCGGTCGTCGCCGCCGACGGGAGCGTCTACTTCGGCACCGCGGAGGGGAAGCTCGACGCGCTGAGCGGCCAGGGGAAGAAGAAATGGGACGTCGACGCCGGCGCGCCCATTACGCAGAGCCCCGTGGTGCTGGCCGGAGGCCACGTCGTCTTCGTCACCACCAGCGGAAAGATCACGCTCGTGGGAGCGGACGGGGAGCAGAAGGCCCAGGCCACGCTCCCTCCTTCCCCCAGCTCTCCGCTGGTCGGTCCCGACGGAACCCTGTACCTGACCGCGTCCGACGGCAAGCTCCACGCCCTCGCCAAGGACACCCTCGCCGAGCGCTACGCGAGCGACGTGGGCGACGCCCCGGGGAGCGAGCCAGGGAACGCGGTGACCCTGGGCGACGGAGGCGTGCTCTGGGTGGCCACCAGGAACGGGAGCCTCTCGAGGGTGACCTTCGACGGGCGGAGCACGGTCGTCTACAAGGCAGGCGCAGGCTTTGCTGCGGCGCCCTCGGTCACGGCCAGCGGCGACGTGGTCGCCGCGTCGTCCGACGGGACTCTTCACAGGATCGGGCCGGACGGCACCCTGCGCTACCGGGCAGCGCTGGGCTCGGCGTCCGCGGGAGGCCCCGCCCTCTCCCCCGAGGGGGCCGTGTACGTGCCGACCCGGGCCGGCAAGCTCCTCGGCATCGACCAGGCCGGAAAAGAGATCTTTGCCTTCGCGCCCTTCGGGATCCCCTCCGAGGCCATCGTCGGCTCGGACGGGATCGTGTACTTCGGCGCCGACGACGGGAAGTTCTATGCGGTCGCCCCCTCGGGCCGGCTGGTCTGGGCGGCCTCGGCCAGGTCGCCCACCCGGGCCGCCTCGGCCCTCTCGGGGAGCGGGCTGGTGCTCGTCCCCAGCGACGGAGCCCTCGTGGGATTGGGGCCCTGACTCGAGAGCTCTTACTGGAAGGGTGTATCGAACAGAGAGGTGGAGGATTTTACAGGGAGGAGAGAGGGAGAGGTTTTACTGGAAGGGGGGTATCGACCAGACAGGTGGAGGATTTTACAGGGAGGAGAAGAAATGAAGAGGGATGAAATGAAGAGGGATGAGACAAGATTACCATCCTCCCCTCTCTCCTCCCTGTAAAATCCTTCCACGCTCTGTCCGGAAGGCGGCCTCCAGGTCCTACTGAACTTCGTACTCGTTCTGGGCGACTCCTACGGGACCATCATTGACACCCGAAGCGCCCCCTTTTCCTCCGCTGCCCGGAGTACCGAAGGTGTAGGTGGCATTGCCTCCAGGCTTGGTGCCCTTGTAGAGAATGGCCACCGAGAGCCCACCCGCACCCCCGCCGCCCGCTCCGCCTTGACCGCCCTGACCACCGTCGCCACCCGAGCATCCCGAGAGCGAACCTCCGCCCGCTGCGCCCGGACCGCCCGGACCGCCTGTACCCCCTGTACCCCCTGTACCCCCTGTACCCGCCGTCAACACACAGGAATCAAGCATTATAGTCGACGAGGCCGACAGCAGCGCAATGCTCGCTCCACCCCCTGCGCCGCCCTTGCCTCCGGTGCCGCCACAGCCACCGCCTCCTCCCCAGCTATTCGCTCCGCGGCTTCCGCCTCCACCACCGCCTTGCCCTGGAAGGCCTGTCACTCCGTCGCCACCGGGACTTGGAGTCCATGGACCTGAAGATTCCAGCTTCCCGAGCACTGTCACTTTCGGGGCATCCATGCCAGTAGCTCGGTCCGCGCCATTGTTGCCGGTTCCGTTCGGTTCGACCGCACCACAGCTCGCATTGATGCCACCAGCACCATCGTTCCCCGGTGGCCTCGCAGGAATCGCGTCTTCGCCAGGCAGTCCTGGAAATCCATCGCCTGGACCACCACGCGCGCCCTTCGTCGACCCTCCCGATGTGCACATGCAGATCTTCGCCGCTCCCTCCGAGGTCGCGGCAGCAGGGTTCCCATTCCCGTTCCCGGTCACGTACGTCCCGATCGTTCCCCCGGCACCGTCTGCTCCCTTGAAGCCATCCTTCGCTGTAACGCTCACCCGTCGCATCGTGACACTCGGGGCATTGACCACCCACACTCCGACGCTGTTCGGGCTCGCCTCGGTGCCGGCCGCTGCCGTAACTTCCACATCAGCCAGCAGCATGGCCTTCTCAATCTTCACCCCATACTCCGGCTTGCTCGCCGTGACCTTGGCCTTCCCTCCGATCTTGGTAAAGGTGCAGTCGACGCCGGAGTAGAGCTCCACGTCCCGCTTCACCTCCAAGGACCCTGGATAGGTCCCTTCGCACGCGACGATGCGCGCCTTCGCCCCCAAGAGCGCCTTGCCTATCGTCTTGTAGGGCCTGGCTATCGTCCCGTCGTTGGCGTCGTCCCCGCCCGGCGACACGAACGAACCAAACGCATCCACCAGGCACTTGCCAGGGTTCTTCAAGGGCTCGTTCGGTGTGTCGCAGCCCGGAGGCAGGTTGGCGTCGGCATCGGCATCGGCGTCCGTCATGGCGTCGGGCCTGGCGTCCGTCGGAGGCTGCCCATCCGACGACGAGGTGTCCATACCCCCATCCAGGGGATCGCACCCCCCATTGTCGCAGATCTGCCCAGGGGATTGAGGACACCCGGCGACCAGCCCGACGACGAGCACGCCCAGCCCGAACACATTGTATTTCATCATTGTTTTATTCCCCTTCAAAAGCTCGCCGAATAAGCAGCACCGAACCCATCGCCAGCGACGTACGGCACGAGCGTCCCGCCCGTGCGCACCTTGTTCTGCCACGGTTTGAGCACCAGCGCAGACACGACTGCCCCCGCCAGGAACGCTCCACCTGCAACGTACCCGACCACGGACACGGTCGACTGGGTCGCCCCGCGGCTACGGACGTCGTCGCACGCCGCGAGGTTGACCCCGCACTGACGCGCGGCCTGGAGCCTGTGCTACTGAATTTCGTACTCGTTTTGGGCAAGTCCTACAGGACCGTCGTTGACGCCTGCAGCGCCCCCTGGTCCTCCGTTGCCCGGTGTACCGAAAGTGTAGGTGGCATTACCTCCAGGCTTGGTACCCTTGTATAAAATGGCGACCGAGAGTCCGCCCGCTCCACCGCTGCCCGCCCCGCCCTTGGCACCTTTACCACCGTCGCCGCCCGAGCATCCCGAGAGCGAGCCCCCGCCCGCTGCGCCCGGACCGCCCCCGCCCCCCGTCCCCCCCGTCCCCCCCGTCCCCCCCGTCCCCCCCGTCCCCCCCGTAAGACTCGCCTTATCAAGCTGAATGCCCGAGGAAATCGACAGCAGGGCAATGCTCGCACCTCCACCTCCACCCCCCTTGCCTCCCGTTCCGCCGCACCCTCCACAGCCTCCCCCTCCGCCGTAACTCATCGCACCACGGCTCCCTCCCCCACCGCCACCTTGACCTGGAAGGCCTGCCGCGCCATCGGTGCCAGGGCTGGTGATCCATGCGGATGCTTCGAGTTTACCCAAAAGCGTCGGTTTTGCTGCGTCACTCGCGGCGAATCGATCGGCTCCGTTGTGTCCCGACCCCGGACCGACACACATCGCGCCAGCTTGCCCTCCGGCGCCGTCGCGAGGTGGGTTTTGCCCAAGAGGATTCTCCGGAATTGCGTCCGTTCCAGTACCACCTCCAAAACCCGCGGGCGCCCCGGCAGCTCCACGTGTCGCGCCGCCGGAGCTGCACGTGCAATCGACCTGGGTCCCGCCCGCCGTGGCGCTCGCGGGATTACCATTTCCGTTACCGACCGCGTAGATGCCTGTCGCACCGTTCGCGCCATCGGCTCCCCTGAAGCCACCCTGAGCTGTCACGGTGACGTTGCGAAGCACAACACTCGGAGCATTCACAGCCCAGACGCCGACGCTGTTCGGGCTCGCCTCGGTGCCGGCCATGGCCGTGACTTCCACGTCAGCCAGTAGCATGGACTTCTCAGCCTTCACCCCATACTCCGGCTTGCTCGCCGTGACCTTGGCCCTCCCACCGACCTTCGTAAATGTGCAGTCGATGCCGGAGTAGATCTCCACGTCCCGCTTCACCTCCAAGGACCCCGGATAGGTCCCTTCACACGCGACGATGCGCGACTTCGTTCCGAGAAGCGCCTTGCCTATGGTCTTGTAGGGCTTGGCTATCGTTCCGTCGTTCGCGTCGTCGCCCGACGTCGACACGAACGAACCGAACGCGTCCACAAGGCATTTACTTGGGTTCTTCAGAGGTTCGTTCGGAGTGTCGCAGCCAGGAGGAGGCGTGTCTCGATCCGCAGTCGCGTCCAGGGCGTCTGCCGTGTCAGGGCCCCCGTCGGCCTGGGGGCTGTCAGGTTGAGAGCCGTCGGTCGAGCCATCGGGACAGCCCCCGTTGTCGCAGTTCTCATCGTTCACGAACGACGGACAACCGGCCAGGAAGGCCCCGACACAAAGAACGAGCACCACGCCAACATTCGAGTGTTTCATTTCGATACCTTTCCGTTCAAAAGCTGAACGAGTAAGCGGCGCCGAGTTCGTCGCGCCCCACCGCTGGAAGAAGCATCCCCTGGCCGATCTTTCGCGTGCGCCAAGGCTCGAGTAGGACGGCGGCCACCACGGCCGCCACGACGAACGTTCCACCAGCGACGTAACCCACGACGGATCCTGTAGCCTGAGCGTTGGCAGAACTCTTGGCATCCGAACACTCTTGGGCACGGACTCCACACTGGCCGCCAGCCTGGAGCACCCGACGCTCCTCCTTCGTCGAACTGGAGGCCACCCCCAGAACGCCGCCGACGACGAGGCCGCCAATCCCCACGACCCCGAGGGTGACAGGCAACAGCCAGCTCCCCTTCTCCACGCGCTCCCCAGGAGGCGGATCCACGCGCGGCTTGAGCGGCTCTTCGTAGGTGACCAGCACCGTTTGCTTGCCCACGCAGCTCACACGCCTGGTGCGCTCGCCAGAAGGCCCACTCATCCTCACCGAGTGCTCACCGGCCTCCGCCAGCACCGCGCCCTGCTCGCTGGCGCCGTCCACGAAATAGGTCGGCGCGCGTACGTCCAGCGTGCATAGCCCCGCGCCCGCCGCCTCGAGCAGCTCCGCCGCTTCCTTGCGGTCCGAGGCCGTCACCTTGTCGTTCTCGGGCAGCGC
>SXGT01426703.1_pt1 | contig 13488 bp, 12 predicted proteins | sample 3176221 | NCBI WGS metagenome assembly SXGT01 (sample SAMN11356862, study PRJNA531348) | freshwater metagenome | isolation source: freshwater sample F1-120 | place: China: Fuxian Lake, Yuxi | collected 2017-12-25
TAGCCGCTCGTCGTCTGCTCGATCTCGGTCCGCAGCTGCGCGACTCGCGCTGCGATGCGCGCCGGATCGCCGCCGCCGACCAGCGCGGTCGAGTCCTCGTCGACGACGATACGCCGCGCGCGCTTGAGCTGCTCGTTCTCCAGACCAGCGCCCAGTTCTCTGGAGAGTAGCAGCACTCCCGTCCGGATCGCGATGTCCTGCAGCATCGCCTTGAGCAGGTCGCCGGAGCCGGGCGTGCGTACCGCGCAGGTGGTCAGCACGCCGCGGACGCGATTCACGACCAGCATCGCGAGGGCCTCGCCCTCGATGTCCTCGGAGACAAACAGGATCGGGCGTCCCGACTTGGCCACGTCCTAGAGCAGTGGAATCAGGTCCTTCAGCAGGTTGAGCTTGCGGTCGGTCACGAAGACGAGCGCATCCTCCAGCGCCACCTTCATGCAAGCCGTGTCGGTCAAGAAGTACGGCGAGAGCTAGCCCCGATCGAACCGTAGCCCTTCGACGATCTCGAGCGTCGCCTCGGTGCCCTTGGACTCCTCGACCGTGATGATGCAGTCGCCGCGGAGCTTCTCGAGTGCGTCCGCGACAAGCTCGCCGATGGCCGGACCGTTGTGCGCGGAGATGGTCGCCACCCGCGCCTACTCAAGGCGCGTTCGCATGGGCCGCGGGATGGACTTCAGCGCTTCCTGCGCCACGCGCAAGCCGCGCTCGCGCCCGCCGCCTAGTGGCGCACATCGTGCGCGAGAATCGCGTGCGCGAGCGCCGTCGACGTGCTCGTGCCGTCGCCGACCGCGCCTCCGCTGCGTTCCGCGGCCTCAGCGCGCCGAGGTTCTCTTCGGGACTCTCGGGCTCCAGCTCCTTGGCGATCGTCTCGCCATCGTTGCACACGACCGGAGCGCCCCAGCGCTTCTCGAGCAGCACCAACTTCGACTTGGGCCCAAGCATGATGCGCACCGCGTCGGCGAGTCGCTCCGCCCCGTGCAGGATCTTCTCCCGCGCCTCGCTCTCGAACAGGTCCTGCTCGGCCGTCATGGAAGCACCCCTGCGCCTCGAACGCTGGCGCACGCCATGTCTTCTTCTGGCCCGCGCAGGAACGACGCAGTACCCCGAGTGCGTAGCGGGAGCAGCGCGCTAGTGCGGCCGAGCGGCGATGAAGGCGCCGATACGGCCGGCGCGCGGCTCACCGCCGTGCGTGACCTCGCGGCGGTGGGACGGCAGCTCTTCAGCGTCGAGGTAAGTGCAGCGATCCGAGACGTCGATGCGCGCGCAGCCGCCGCGCTCGAGCTGGAGCCGCGCGGCGAGTCGCAGGTCGACGTGCGGCCGGCCTCTGGGTCGTGCGTGGATGGCTGCGGCGAGCCCCGCGCGCTCGAACTGCTCGGCGACCTCCGGTCCCATTTCGCAGCTCTCGAGCGACAGGCACGGACCGATGGCCGCGGCCTCTGGGCACGCTCCGAGGCGCTTGAGCGCCGCTGGAATCACGCCCGCTACGAGCCCGCGCCAGCCAGCGTGAATCGCGGCGACACGCCGGCCATCGGCACTCGCCACGAGCACCGGCACGCAGTCGGCCGTGTAGACGAGCGCGAGCCGGTCCGTGCGGTCGCTGGTCCAGGCATCGCCCTCGAGCCCGCGCGCCGACTCGTCGAGCTCGTGCACCAGCGCTCCGTGCACCTGCTTGAGCGAGAACAGCGGCGCGCTCCCCGCGACCTGCGCGCACTCGCGCAGCGCGTCGAGCGTATCGACCGAGGGCTCGCGCAAGTCGAGCTCGTGTCCGCCGATCCCAATCCGCGTGGTGAAGAGATGGGGCACTCCGATCCGAGAGAGCTCCTCGGAGCGGTAGGCGACGAGGCCTGAGCGGTGCACGATGCGCTGCAGCATCTCTTGAGCGTAGCAGCGCAGGATGCGCCGTTCAGCGAGCGATCGCGGCCAGCACCTGCTCGCGCGGCGCGTCCGGCGCGAGCGCTGCGAGCTTCGGCAAGAGCGAGAGCGCCTTCGGATCCCCGCCCGCAGCCGCCTGTGCCAGCAGCTCGCGCGCTCGCTCGGGGGTGGCATCCGAGACCTGCCCAAGCAGGTGCATCACGGCCAGGTTGTTCTGGGCCTCGGCGAAGCTCTGCGCCGCCGCGCGCTCGAACCACTGCGCCGCGCGCTCGTGGGAGCGCAGCGTGCCGCGACCCTCGTAGTGGCACAGGCCGAGGTTGCACTGTGCGGCGACATGACCCTGCTCCGCGGCTAGCGCGTACCAGCGCACGGCCTCGTTCGTACCCGCCTCACCCAGCTGTCCCTCGTCGTGCACGAGTCCGAGCAGGAACTGCGCGTCCGCGTCTCCCGCCAGCGCGAGCTCGCTCCAGCGCTCGGCCGCGCCGGCGTAGTTACCCTTCTCGTAGGCATGCCACGCCGTGTGGCGCGGCGAAGCGCAGGAGGCCAAGGGGGCGAGCGCGAGCGTGAGCTTGGCGAGGCGGATCAGCTTCATGTCCTCGCTATCGAGGGCGCAGCGCGGATTCCTGAGCGCTTTATGGAGCGTCGGGAAGCCGTCGGAGGCGTCCCTTCATGGGGCGCCGGTGCGGTCGGCCTCCCGTATGAAGACACCGTGAAAGCGCATGGGCGCCGGTGCTCGCGCACCGGCGCCCACTGGAACTTCCTTCGGGAATCAGGATCGTTCAGCGCACTTCGTAAACCGAGACCGTGCCGCTGATCTCGTTCGCCGTCAAGACGAGTGCAAAGCCGCTCGGGCTCTGGGCGGCTGGCACGAAGGAAAGACCTTCGGGGCCCACATCGCCAGACTGCGAGCTGCCCGACACGGTGCTCGTGTTGAGGTAGCTGCGGAACACGGGGGCGGCGGGGTTGGTGACGTCGAACATCATCACGCCGTTGGTGCGCTCGAGGCACACGAACGCGTACGTGCGCCCGTTGATCACGCCCACCGTCGCGCCTTCCGGCTCCGGTCCCTTGTTGTCGCTGCGCGTGTCGAAGACTGGGTCGCCGTTGAAGCGGCTCGGGACGAGCTGCGCCGTCAGTTGCTCCAGCTGGTCGCCGCTGTCATAGATGCGCGTCAGCGTGCCCGAGTTGCCCGCGCGGAAGATCGTGAACGAGCGGCCGCCGAGCGTGTAGAGCTGGTCGAAGTCGCCGTCGCTGTCGAGGTCACCGAGCTTGTCCGTGCACGTCAGGCGACCGAGGTTCGCGTTCTGCTTCAGCGTCGCCGCGTTGGGGAACGCCGTCGGATCGAGCGTGAGCGCATTGACGCGCTTCTCCTCCTTGAACGCGCTGTAGTCGCGCGCGTCGCCTTCATTGGCGGTGAGGAAGTAGGTGCTCGTTCCGATCCTGAACGACACGATCGCGTCGGGCTGGTACATGCCGTACACCGACCACGGCTGGATGCGGATCGCGCCGTCCTGGTCGCTCGCGTCGAGGGCGGAGAGCGACCAGTCTTTGAAGCCGAGCGGCAGGATGCGCGCGACGACGCCGGTGAGCATGTTCACCATCGCCACCGCGTTGTTCTCCTGCAGCGTGACGTAGGCGTAGATCGAGCCTTGCGGCACCGTGATGTACTCGGGCTCGAGGTCCTGCGCGACGCTCGCGCCAGGGCCGTAGATACGCACGCCCGAGGCGCGCAGGCCGGCGACCATCGAGTTGAAGCGCGAGAAAGTCGCGAGCTTCCAGTCCGTCGGCACGAGAGCGTACGAGGCTGCCTGCGACGGGTTGGCGAGCGCGAGCCGCACCTTGGTGCAGTCGACGATCGTGACCGAGCCTTCGGGGTCGAACGAGTAGTTGCCCATGGGCTCGCCCTCGTCGGCGCTGAGCGCGAAGCGCCCGTCCGGGGAGAAGGTGACCATGTCCGGCAGGTAGCCGGTGATGGCCGAGTCGACGAGCCCGCCCTGCGCGTTGAAGAACGCGATGCGGCCCGGCTTGTGGCGACCGGTGGCGTCCTTGCGCTCGACCGCCACGGCGACGAGGCCGTTCGAGATGGCGACGCTGTTGGGGAAAGCCGCGGCTTCCTGATCGCCGAACAGCGCGGAGACGCTCACGCGCTGGACGAGGGCGGGGCTGGCCGGATTGGAGAGGTCGACGATGTCGAGGCTCGCGTTGGCGCCGTTGACGCAGATCATGCGCGCGCTGGCCGCGTCGAAGGCGACGATCTCGGCGCTGCCGTTGCCGAGTCCGGTGCTGTAGCGGCCGAGGAACTGCAGTTGCTCGTTTTGGGCGAGCGCGGGCGCCGCGCCGAGGGCGACGCAGGCGAGCGCGAGGGAGAGCTTCGTCATGGTGGTGAGGTCTCGTCTTGGAGGAAGGGATTGCGCGGCATCTTCGCGATGCCGCGACGCCCGCATCGGACGCAGCGACGGCAAAGCTCGCGTGAAGCGTGCGTGAGCGTTGGCGGGGAAACAGCGCTAGCCTGTGTTCGAAATGGCTGGTCCCGCGGACATCGACACAAGGGGCGTGCCAATTCGCGCGTGGATTCGCGGCGTACCGGCGGACAAGAAGGCGCTGGCGCAGCTGCGCAACGTTGCGGAACTCGGGATCGTGCATCCGCACGTGGCGGCAATGCCAGACGTGCACTTCGGCATCGGCGCGACGGTCGGCAGCGTGATCCCGACGCGCGACGCGATCATTCCGGCGGCGGTCGGCGTCGACATCGGCTGCGGGATGATGGCAGTGCGCACGTCGCTCACCGCGAGCGACCTGCCTGACTCGCTGAAGCCCCTGCGCGACGCGCTCGAGAAGGCCGTGCCCCACGGACGCTCCGACAACGGCGGGAAGGGCGACCGCGGCGCGTGGCGGCGACTGCCCGCGAAGGTGGAGACCGCATGGCGCCGGTTGCGCCCCGGCTACGAGCGCATCCTGGAGCGCCATCCGCGCCTCGATCGCGGCGCGAGCGCGGAGCAGCTCGGCACGCTCGGGGGCGGCAACCACTTCAGCGAGCTGTGCCTCGACGAGGAGGCGCGGGGGTGGGTGATGCTGCACTCCGGCTCGCGCGGCGTCGGCAATCGCATCGGCACGCACTTCATTGAGCTTGCGAAGAAGGATATGCAGCATCACCTGCACCAGCTGCCCGATCGCGATCTCGCGTACTTCCGCGAGGGCGCCGAGCATTTCGACGACTATGTCGAGGCCGTCGGCTGGGCGCAGCGCTTCGCGCGAGAGAACCGCGAGCTGATGATGTCCGCCGTGCTCGATGCGCTGGCGCACTCGAAGCTCTTGCCGCGCTTCCAGCGCGGCGAGGTGGTCGTGAACTGCCATCACAACTACGTCGAGCGCGAGGAGCACTTCGGAGTGCGGCTCTTCGTCACGCGCAAGGGCGCCGTGCGGGCAGGGCGCGGCGAGCTCGGCATCATCCCCGGCTCGATGGGCGCGCGCTCGTACATCGTGCGCGGCAAGGGCAATCCGCAGAGCTTCCACTCGTGCAGTCACGGTGCCGGACGCCTGCTCTCACGCGGCGATGCGAAGCGCAGGTTCACGCTCGTGGACCACTCCGCTGCCACCGAGGGCGTCGAGTGCCGCAAGGACAGCGGCGTACTCGACGAGACACCGGGCGCCTACAAGGACATCGAGGCCGTCATGGCGGCCCAGTCTGACCTCGTGGAGGTCGTGCATACCTTGAAGCAGGTGGTCTGCGTGAAAGGCTGAGCTACGATTGGCTGCGTGAAGATGCAGGCTAGACGGGATGTCGTGCTGGCGGCCGTCGTGGCCGCGGCCATAGCGTGCGTGCTGCTGCTCGAGCCCTTGCTCGGAATCGCGAACGGCGTTCTCACGACCGCCGACCTGCTGCAAAGCCATCCGGTGCTCGCGACGGAGCAGGGCTGGCAGCCGCGCAACCAGCTGCTCTCCGACCCGGTGGTCGAGTTCGTCCCGTGGCTAGAGTTCTCGCGCAGCGAGCTCGCCCAGGGCCGCTTCCCGCTTTGGAATCCGCACAACGGCTGCGGCATGCCGCACTGGGCCAACTTCCAATCTGCGGTGCTGTCGCCCTTCAGCTTCCCGTTCTACGTGCTGCCACTGAAGTGGGCCTTGCTGGCGAGCGCGTTCCTGAAGAGCTGGGTCGCGGGCGCGTCGCTCCTGCTCTTCCTGCGCTCACTCGGGCTGTCGCGCCTCGCGAGCGCGTGCGGCGCGATCGCATTCCAGGCGAGTGGGCACAACACGCTGCTGATGGCTTATCCACACGCCGGCGTCGCGGCCTGCGTGCCCGTGGCGCTGCTGTGCGTCGAAAAGCTCGTGAGCGGTGGAGGACAGCGCAAGTGGTCTTTCGGGCTCGTGGTCGGCCTCGTGTCGATGGCCTACGCGGGCCATCCGGAGACCGTGTTCTTTGGGGCGGTGAGCATCGCGGCGTACACGCTGGTGCGTCTGTTCCCCGCTCTGCGCGAGCGACCCGGCGAAACGCTGCGCCTAGGGGCCCGACTCGGCGCCCTCGGGCTCGCTGCCGTGCTGATGGCAATGCCGCTCGTGCTGCCCTTTCTCGAATACGTGCAGCAGAGTCCACGCGCCTTCGGTCTTGAGTCGACCTCGCACGTGGCACTCGATCTCGTGTATTGGCCGCGCTACCTGTTTCCCGACTATCTCGGCACGCCGGTGGACCGAACGCTCCTCGATCCCGCGCGTCCGACACCGAACTACGAGATTGCGAATCTCGGCTACACGAGCTGGCTCGCGCTCGTGCTCGCGCTGGTCGCGCTGCCAACCGCGCTTCGCTCTAGAAAGTCGCTGTCGTTCGCTCTCACGGCAATCGTGTGGCCGCTATGGGCCCACGACGCCTTGGGCATCGCGAGCGGAGTCTCCGCAGCACTCGGTCTGGGTTTCATTCCGAGCTATGTGAGTCAGGGGGCGTGGGCGCTGGCCATTGCGGTTCTCGCCGCGATTGGCGTGCAGCGACTGTCGAGCGAGAGCCCTGCGCGCCTCGCGACGGCGCTCATGCTGGCTGTGGGCCTCGTGGCCTTGCTCGTCGGATGCCAAGCCGCTCTCGAGCAACTCGCGGCGACCTTCGCCGGCCCAGACGACCTCGCCGCGCAGGCCCACGCGCTCGATCACATCGCGTGGATCGTCGCGAGCTCGCTCGCGGCCATCGCGCTGATCCTCGTCTTGCTCTTCGCGCCCGGAACGCGCGCGCGCACGGTGGCCCTGCTCGGCCTCGCCGCCGTGCTGTGCGCACAGACCGTCGAGATTTTCCGTCCGTATCAGCACGTCGCGCCGGAGCGGCTGGTCTACCCGCGCACAGCCGCGATCGAGACGCTCCATCGCGAGACCGCGGGCGAGCGTGTGCTGTTCGTCGATCCGCTCGGCATCCCGCCGCACGCGAATCTGATGTACGGACTTTCGCTGGCAACGTCCTACGACGCACTCGGCATCGCGGAGTACAACCGTCTCTACGGCCTGCTCGTCGAGCCGCGCACGTCGTGGCAGGTGGCGACGAAGGCGAGCGCGCATGCACTGGCGGTACTCGGCGTGAAGTACGTCGCGCTACCATCGAATGCTGATGGAGAGCCGGGGCCGCGCTGGGTGGGTACGACCGAAGGGCTTGAAGAGGTCGCCAGCCTGCCGGGCCTCGCGTTCTATCGCTACGCGCCTTCGCGCGGCCGCTTCTGGCTCGCTCCGCACGCCGAGGCTCGACCTGGTCCGCGCAAGGCGTTGTTCCGCACGGCCGATCCCGAGGTCGATCCCTACGACACCGTGATCGTCGGACCGCTCGTGCCCGAGGGCTTCGAGCCGCGCGAGCGCGGAGAGGTGGAGGGTGCGGAATTGCCCGGATCGATCGAGCTCGCTCTCGACACGCCGAGCCTTATCCGGTTCGACGTTGAGTGCGCGTCACCGCGCTATCTCGTGGCCGCGCTCGCGCGCTATCCGGGTTGGAGTGCGACGCTCGACGGACATCCGGTCGATATTCTCGACGCCAACACGGCCTTCATGGCCGTCGACGTGCCTCCCGGGCGACATGCGCTCGAACTCACCTACGACCCAGCTTCGTTTCGCGACGGACTGTGGCTGGCACTGATGGGTCTGACGATCACCCTCGGCCTCGTGCTCTTGCGCGCGCGCAGCCGCCCGGTCGTCACGCCTTGAGCGCCGAGCGATCGGCGACTAGGTGCTCCTGAGGACGACCCCCGACACCTTTGGCCGTGAGTTCCTGAACGAGGCCCGCAGGCTGCTCGACGGGCCGCCGATTTACTACGCCGTCATGAAGCGCGTGGAGCGCTTCGGCAAGGAAGAGCTCCTGCCCTGCCTGCGCGAGCACGCCGGCGCGACCTACGCCGACCTCCAGCGCCCGCGTCTCGAGGACGACCCGCGTGCCCTGGCGCGCTACTTGTTCCAAGCACGGCGCCGGCAGGCCAGCGCAGCGCTTCTATGCGCCCTGATCGGGCTGCCCTGATCGCGCTTTCTTGAGCGCGGATCAGCCGAGCTTGAGCTCGGTCTGGATCGGGGTGGCGTTGCGCAGGGCGTCGAAGATCGGGCAGTGCGCATCGACGGCGCGCTGGAGCTCTTCGTAGCGCGCGCGCGGCTCGGGACCGCTGATGCGCAGGTGCACGCGCACGGCGCCGAATCCGGGCCGGACTTTCGCGTCGAGGCCGAACACGCCGCGCACATCGAGATCGCCTTCGACTTCGACCGCGAGCTTGTCGAAGCGGATACCGAGGCGATCCGCCCACAGCCGATACGTGATCAGCTGACAGGAACCGAGCGCCGCGAGCGCGTACTCGAGCGGTGTCGCGCCCTTGTTGCCGCCGCCGAGCGACTGCGGCTCATCGACGACCACGCGGTGCCCCGTGCCCGTCGTGCCGTGGCACTCCATCAGGCCCGCGAGCTCTTGCGACACCTTGAACGTGGCCTTGGCGTTTCCGGCATCCGCGGCGACCGCCGCACCTACACCCTCGAAAATTGCGTCCAGTGACATACCCATAGCGATACGAACGGCGCCCGGCCCTGTCAACTTGAGTCAGCGCAGCTCCGCGAGCGCGTACAAAGCGTGAGCGGACTCCGCGGCCAGCGCGCGTGCCGTCTCCTCGATGTCGAGCGCGCCGTGCTCGCGCAGCTCGTCGCGATGGATGCCGGAAGCGATGAAGAGAGCATCGAGGCCCTCGCGGTTGGCGCCGCGCACGTCGGTGCCGATGCCGTCTCCGATGGCGAGTACGCGCGCGCGGTCGACGGAGCGGCCGAGGAGCAACTCGAGCTCGCGCAGGGCGAGCGAGTAAATCGGCGCGTGGGGCTTGCCGGCCATGACGACACGCCCGCCGAGGGCCTCGTAGTCACGGGCGAGCACACCGGCGCACCAGTGCAGTCGCTCGCCAAGTCGCACCACGATGTCGGGATTGGCGCACACCATCTCGAGGCCGCGCTCGCACGCACGCGCGAGGCGCTCGCGGTAGTGCTCCGGTTCATCCTCGTCGAAGTCATCGAGGCCGGTGACGCCCAGAAAGACCGCGTCTTCGAGCGCGGCGAGCTGCATGCCGAGCCCGTCCCACAGCACACTGTCGCTGCGAGGGCCGATCAGGTGCATGGGGCCAGGCGCGCGCGCCGCAAGCTCGCCACGAATCGCATCGCCGCTGGTCACGATCACGTCCCATGCATCGCGCGCGACGCCGATGCGGTCGAGCTGGCGCGGTATCGGGTCGCGGGGCTTGGGGACATTGGTGAGCAGAATCACGCGGCCGCCGCTGGCGCGAAACGCGGAGAGCGCTTGCACCGCGCTCGCGAACGGTCGCTGGCCGTTGTGCACGACGCCCCACAGGTCGCACAACACCGCGTCGTAGCGCTCGCGCAGGGCGTGCAGGCCGGCTGGAACCGCAGGCAGCCGCTCTCGTCCTTCGCTCGACATGGGGCAGTCACTTTACTTCGCAGCGGCAACTTCTTCCCGCGTCCGGGTGCGCCCCGTCAGGTCGCGCACAGCGCGGGAAGCGCGCCTGCCGAAGGACTATGCTCGCTTCCGCCGATGCGTGTCCTCGTCACTTCGCCGATCTTCCCGCCGGACCTCGGCGGGCCGGCCGTCTACGTGCCGAGCCTCGGACGCTTTCTCGTGGAGCGCGGCCACGACGTGACCGTGGTGGCGTTCTGCGCGGACCCCGAGCCCAAGGGCTATCCCTTCCGAGTGGTCGCGATCGAGCGCGGTCCGCTACTCCTGCGCTACCTCAAGGCGGCGTGGGCGACCTTCCGTGAGGCGCGCAAGGCCGACGTCGTGTACGTGAACGAGCATCTCGCGCTGCTCCACGTCGCTGCGGCGCGCCTTGCGGGCCGCAAGGCGATGATCCGCCTGATGGTCGACGGCGCTTGGGAGATCAGCCATCGCAAGGGCTGGATCGACGGCGACGACATCGAGACCTTCGAGGGCAAGTCGTATGGCTGGAAGGTCGGCCTCGCGCGGCGGCTGCAGCGCCTTTGGTGGGGCTGGTGCCACCAGCTGATCGCATGCAGCGACTTTCTCCGGCGTATTCCGATCGAGCGCTACGGCGTGCCGGAGCGCAAGGTCGAGCTCGTCTACAACGCATACCATGGGCCAAAGGCCGCGGACGTCGCGGGTGGTCGCGCAGCGGCGCGGGCGCGCCTCGGACTCGACCCGCGCAAGCGCTACCTGCTCACGATCTGCCGCCTGATGGTGTGGAAGCGCGTCGACGGCATCTTGCGTGCGCTGGCGCAGCTCCCCGAGGACGTCGAGCTGCTCGTCGCGGGCGACGGCGACATGCTCGAGCCGTGGAGGCAGCTCGCGCGCGAGCTCGGCGTCGAGAAGCGCGCGCACTTCCTCGGCAACCTGCCCTACGAGCGCATTCCCGACCACATCGGTGCCGCGGACGTGTTCGTGCTGAACAGCGAGTACGAGGGACTGTCCCACACCTTGCTGGAGGTGAGCGCTCTGGGCACCCCGATCGTGTGCACGCGGATCGGGGGCAATCCCGAAGTGGTCGAGCACGGGACCAACGGCTTCCTCGTCCCGCTGCGCGACGACGTCGCCCTGCGCGACGCGATCGCCCGCCTGCTCGATGATCCACAGCTGGCGCAGCGCTTTGTGGCCGTCGGCCTCGAGCGCATGCAGCGCTTCGACCGCCAGCGCACCTTCGGCCGCATCGAGCAGGTCCTCGCGGGCCTCGCCCGGCGCTGAAGCCACCGGGGGCAGGGGCCGATCGGCCGATTTCGGCCAGCAGCGGCGCCACGCTGCAGCCACGCCGGGCGCCGCTTCGCATACGGCCTCCTTGCGGTGCCGTCCGCGGTCGGTTACTGAACAGTGTTCAGAAACTGAACGCAGGTCACACCCATGCCCTCCTCCGACCGTCGAGCCCGCGAGCGCCAGCAAGTTCGGGAGCGCATTCTCTCCGCCGCGCGCAGGCTGTTCGCCCAGCACGGCTTCGAGGCCGTCACCCTGCGCAAGATCGCCGCGGCGATCGACTACGCGCCCGGCGCGATCTACCTGCACTTCAAGGACAAGGAGGAGCTGATCCGCACGCTGTGCCTCGCCGACTTCGACGAGGTGACTCGCGCCGTCGCTCCGATGGCCCGCATCGCCGACCCGATCGAGCGCATCCGGCGCATGGGGCGGGCCTACGTGGCGTTCGCGCTCAAGCACCCGCACAGCTACCGACTCCTGTTCCTGCAGCGCTCGCCTTACGAGCACGACGCGCGCGCGCTCGAGCGCCGGGGCGACCCGCGGCGCGACGGTCACGCGTTCCTGAAGCTCGCGGCGCAGGAAGCCATCGAGCAGGGCCGCACGCACGGCGAGTTCCGCGACGCCGAGCTGGTCACGGAGACTTTCTGGGCCGCCGTGCACGGCGTGGCCTCACTCGAGATCAACTTCAGCGGTGACTCGTGGGTGCAGTGGCGCCCGGTGCGCAAGCGCACGGAAGCCATGATCGACGCGGTGCTCGCCGGCATGGGCGCCGAAACGGCCAGCAGGCGGGGTGCTCGGTGATTCGCATCGCGCTGCGCATGCTCGTCGGCGACCGGCTCAAGTACATCGGCCTCGTCGCGGGCCTCGCCTTTGCCACGCTGCTCATCACGCAGCAGGGTTCGATCTTCGCAGGCTTCACGCGCCGCTCGGGCTCGTGGATCCGCGACACAGGGCAGGCCGACCTGTGGATCATGGACCCGCAGGTCGAGTTCACCGAGGACCGCAAGGCGATGCAGGACAGCGCGCTCCTGAAGGTGCGCGGCGTCGAGGGCATCGAGTGGGCCGTGCCGCTCTACAAGTCCTACGTGCAGGCGCGCCTGCAGGACGGCACCCGCGTCGTGGTGCGCATGATCGGCCTCGATGACGCCACGCTGACAGGCGGCCCTCCGATCATGGAGCAGGGCACGCTCGAGCTGCTCAAGCAGGACCGCGCGATCCTCGTCGACGCGCGCGACGTCGACGACGGCCTCCAACTGCGGCGCGGCGTCGGAGACGATGGTCCGCGCGAGCTGCGAGTTGGCGACCGCGTTGACCTCAATGAGCACGAGACCGTCGTCGTCGGCACGTTCCGGCGCACACGCGAGTTCTTCTGGGATCCCGTCGTCTACACGACCTACAGCCGCGCCCTGCGCATGGCACCGCCCGAGCGCAAGTCGCTGGGCTACGTGCTGGCGCGCGTGAAACCCGGCTTCGACCCGTACGAGGTGGGCCGCCGCGTAGAGGAAACCACGCGCCTGCGCGCCGACACGAGCGACGACTACGAGGCGCGCTCGATGGACTTCATCCTCGACAAGACGGGAATCCTGCCGAACTTCGGCATCACCATCGCGCTCGGCTTCGTGATCGGCGTGCTGATCTCGGGCCAGCTGCTCTACAACTTCATCCTAGAGAACCAGCGCGCCTTCGCGGCGATGAAGGCCATGGGCGCGAGCAACATGCTGCTCCTGCGCATGGTGTTCGCGCAGGTGCTGTTCGCGGCCTTCATCGGCTTCGGGCTCGGCGTGGGCGTCACGGCGCTCGTCGGTCAGCTGCTGCACGACTCGAAACTCGCCTTCCACATGGCGTGGCAGGTGCCGGTGTTCGGCGGCCTCGCGATCCTCGTCTGCTGCCTCATCGCTGCCGCGATCTCCATCCAGCGTGTCCTGCGTCTGGAGCCGGCCGTCGTGTTCAAGGGCTAGTGGCATGGACGTGACGACTTCGACCCGTGTGGCGGTCTCGTGTCGCGGGGTGACCAAGACCTTCGGCGAGGGCGAGAACGCCGTGCAAGCGCTGCGCGGAGTCGACCTCGAGGTGCTGCTCGGGCAGTTGACGATGCTCGTCGGTCCCTCGGGCTGTGGCAAAACGACGTTGATCTCCGTCATCGCGGGCATCCTCGAGCGCTCGGCGGGCGAGTGCGCCGTCCTCGGAGAGGACACGAGTCGCCTTCCCGATCGCCAGCGCGCGGCGTGGCGCGGCCGAAACGTCGGCTTCGTATTCCAGGCCCTCAATCTCGTGCCGACGCTCACGGCGGCCGAGAACGTCGCGATCCCGCTCCTGATCCTCGGCGTCGAGTACAAGGAGGCCCTCGCGCGAGCAGGCGTGATGCTCGAGCGCGTCGGACTCGCTGCGCGCACGCGCTCGCTGCCGGCGCAGCTGTCCGGCGGCCA
>SXGT01646091.1_pt1 | contig 13488 bp, 12 predicted proteins | sample 3176221 | NCBI WGS metagenome assembly SXGT01 (sample SAMN11356862, study PRJNA531348) | freshwater metagenome | isolation source: freshwater sample F1-120 | place: China: Fuxian Lake, Yuxi | collected 2017-12-25
CACGGGCGCGGCGCGCACCGTCGACCGCGTGATCGACCAATACCCCAAGGAGCAGCAGGAGCAGATTCGTTCTCAGTTGTCCCTGTCGCTGAAGGCCGTGATTTCGCAGATCTTGCTGCCGGCGGCTGATGGCGGGCGCGTCGCTGCCTTTGAAATCCTGTTGACGAATCCTGCGATCGAGAACCACATCCGCAAGGCCGAGACGTTCAAGATCCCGAGCGTCATGGAGACGAGCCGCCGGCAGGGCATGGTGCTGATGGACATGCACCTGAGGGAGCTCTACCAGGAAGGTCGCATCACCAAGGAATGCGCGATCGAACACGCCTTCGACCGGAAGGACATGGCGACGCGGATTGGCGGCGGGGCTGCGTGACCATGGCTGCGCGCAGATTGCTCGGACAGATCCTGAAGGACCACGGCGTGGTCCACGAAGGCATGGTGCAAGAGGCCCTCTTGCAGCAACGCGAGAAGGGCGGGCGTATCGGTGAGATCCTGCTCGAGCTGGGTCACATCCAAAAGGGCGACCTGGCGAAGGCGCTGGCCGAGCAGGCGGGTCTTGCATTCGTCGATCTCAACAAGCAGCCGCCTCAGCCTGAGGCGATTGCAAAGGTCGACCTCGCGACGGCGCGCGCATTCTCCGTGTTGCCAGTCGCGCTCCTCGGCAAGGTCCTGACTGTCGCGATCGCCGACCCCGTCAACCTCTCGATGCTCGCAGACCTGTCGTTCACCACGGGGTGCGAGGTCAAGGGGGTGATCGCTGACGAAACCCTGATCGCGCAAGGGCTCGAGAAGCACTACCGCGAAGACGCTGGGGACGCCAAGCAGCGGATGAAGCAGCTGGTGCAGGAGTTGCAGCAGCACGGCGGCAAGATCGACCTCGAGGACAAGACCGCAATGGCCGCTGCCGCGCCGGTGGTCAAGCTGCTCAACTACATCCTCTACCAGGCGATTCGCGACAAGGCGTCCGACATCCATCTGGAGCCCTTCGAAGGGGACTTCAAGATCCGCTACCGCGTCGATGGCGCGCTGTTCGAGTTGGAGGCGCCGCCGCCGCATCTCGCCGAGGCATTGATTGCGCGCATCAAAGTCATGGCCGATCTCGACATCGCGGAGACGCGACTGCCGCAGGACGGGCGCATCGAGTTGGCCGTCGGCGGCCGCGCAGTGGACCTGCGCGTGTCGACGTTGCCGACGATGTTTGGCGAGTCGACGGTCATGCGCGTGCTCGACCGTTCGGTGGTCGCACTCGACCTCGACAACCTCGGCCTCCTGCCGACCGCGAAGGCGCAACTCCGGAAGTTCCTCGAACTGCCGCACGGCATCGTGTTGGTGACCGGACCGACGGGATCCGGCAAGACGACGACGCTCTACGGAATGCTCAACGAGGCGAATGGTGAGGACGTCAAGATCATCACCGTCGAGGACCCGGTTGAGTATGACCTCGAAGGGATCGTGCAGGTCCCGGTCAACGACGAGATCGAGGTGACCTACAGCAAGGTCCTCCGCACGATCCTGCGTCAGGACCCGGACATCATCTTGGTCGGCGAGATCCGAGACCGCGAGACTGCGCAGACCGCGATCGAGGCGAGTCTCACGGGCCACCTCGTGTTCTCGACCTTGCACACGAACGACGCGCCCTCCGCGATCACGCGACTCGCTGACATCGGCATCGAGCCATTCCTGCTGACCGCCACGCTTCAAGGCATCCTCGCGCAACGACTCGTCCGCCGCGTGTGCTCGAAGTGCCGGAGTGAGTATGAGCCTTCCGACGAGGTGCTGCGCCGATTGGGCGTCGAGCGCGGGTTGATCGGGGCCAAGAAGTTCGCGCAGGGCCGCGGCTGCGAAGTGTGCAACTTCACCGGCTACAAGGGCCGCATGGCCATCACGGAGATCCTTACCGTCGATGAGCGATTGCGGGAGTTGATGCTCTCGGGCGCCAGCACCTCGCACCTCGCCCGCGCGGCGGTGGAGTCCGGCATGTCGACCCTTCGGGAGTGTGGCTTGCAGGCCATCTTCTCGGGCCAGTCCACTGTCGACGAAGTTCTGCGCGAGACTGGTGGCTACTGACCTGCTGATCGCCGACTGACGCGCTTGACCAAGTTGTGCTTGCTGTCGCGCAGTCTCGTGTTCGCGCCCCAGGCAATCAGCGGAATGCGATTTCGATCACGTTGCTGTCGAGCAGCGAGCCAGTGTGTGTTTGGTCGAGCAAGACGGCTTGTGTTGCAGCCGTGAGCCCGATGAGCCAGGGGCCGACTCCTGCTTGCGCCGACAAGTTGCCCGCTGCGTCCGTCATGCCGCCGATGACGATCTCGACACTTGGTCCGATGCCGAGTTGCAGTGAACCGATCGCCACCGGCATCCGCTGCGGGCCCACAGCGATGACCGCGAGCGACAGCGGCACTCCGTCGACGCCTAGCGTCACTGGACCGGCGGCGACGTCGTGCGTCATCGACCAGGCGGAGTCGTAGTCGACTCGGTGCACGCACAGCGCCCGCCGGAGTCCGCGCTCGGCATCCACGAGACCTGCGCCGTAGCGATTCTCCTTGCCGACGAGGAGACCGACATCGGTCGAGGTCTGATGGAGAATCATCGCCGCGTCTTCTGGTGTCAGACTCGGGTTGGCGCACTTCCACAATGCCAACACGCCGGCGACGCAGGGCGCTGCATTCGAAGTCCCCGAGAACTGCTGCGTGCGGCACGGTCCGCCGCCAGATGTCGTGTTGCCTGTGGGCCCGAGCACGTCAGGCTTGATCAGGCCAGGACCCGCACCGTGTTGCCAGGGGTAGTCTTCGTGACGCTGTAGGTCCCACAGCGCGGCGGGATAACCTGGAAGGTTCTGCTGCACGTCGGCAAGACTCCACGCAAAGGGTCCGAGTGCTGAAACCGGGTCGATCGCTTGCTGCAAGGCCCGCCACGCGCCGACTGCGATCACGCCCGAAGGTCCGCCCACAGTCTGCGCGGGGTCGCGATAGGGGCATGGCACACAGGCCGGCGCAGCGATGTTGCAAGGCACACGCAAGGCGCTCGTGGGGTCGAAGGCGAAGGCGGCTTCATTGCCGGCGGAGTTCACCCGGATCAGGCCCGCTGCAAGCGACGCGGTGGCGACGTCGCGATGCATGCGGTAGTCGGGCGGCGGAACGAAGTTGGCCTTGTAGCTGAACGAGCTCGTCTGCACGTCCGCGCCCATCGCGATTGCATACTGCACCGCGTTCCACTGCGAGGTCTCGGAGAGCGTCCGGCAGGTCATGACCTTGGCCGCTGGCGCCTGTCCCCAGGCAATGCCGCCGCAGGAACCATCGGCCACGAGCAATCCAGCCGTCATCGTCCCGTGACCGCCGCCATCGTCGAGTTGCGTCGTGTTCGGGTCGAAGGAGGCGCCGTTGACGTCGTCGACATAGCCGTTTTGGTCATCGTCGATGCCGTTGCCAGGAGTCTCGCCAAGGTTGGTCCAGCGACGTAGGTCAAGGTCGCCGTGTGCCGTGATGCCGCCGTCGGCATTGGCGATGACGACGCCCTGGCCGGCAAAGCCGTAGGCCCAGGCCACGAAGGCTTTGGTCTGAACCGGGCCATCGCCAGGCGCTGGGTTCGTGGAAGGCGCGAGACAGGATCGCGGCGAAGTGTCTTCGCCCTTCCCATCCGCCACCTCAGCGAGCCTTGGCGAAACGTCGAGCCGCACGTAGGCGATGGAGGGCAGTGCCGCAGCCGCGACGATCGCCTCGACGCTGGCTTCGCACTGCACGAAGTTGCCAAGCCAGTTGCACCGCGTCGGACCACAGTGGCCATGGCGCTGCTCTGCGGCCAGCAAGTCGAGCAGTGCACGCTGCGTGCGAGCAGCGTGCACTTGCAACTCGTCGACGACGAGACGCCGACGCTCTGGCAACGACAAACGACGCACTCGCGGGAACCACCGTCGCTCGTCGATGCGATCTTCGATTACGAAGTAGACCGGAAGGCGCGCGCCGGGTTGCGCACGGGTGAGCGCCGATCGCAACCAGGGGTCGATCGACTGCGGAACAAAGGACTGGCTCAGGCCCTTGCTGTCGTGGGCGGAAGGTGCCTCTGCGCAAAGCGGCATGCGCGCCAGCAACACAACGATCACCAGGAGACGCAGGACCAGCGGCATGCGGAAGCGATGGTATCTCGCTGCGTCAACAGCGGCGGCGGCATTCATGGAGCGAGGCTTCGCCGCGAAGCACTTCGAACGGCCCGCCGCATGCGATGGGCCTCGATCGACCTTGCGCACGGCGACGCGGATTGGTCTTGGCCACACTGCGATGCGGTGGGCGAGTCACATCGTCGCCGGCCGCGTCGTAGGCACGGCAATGGGTCTTCTGCACGGCGGCCAGCGCTACCGCGGACACGGTCTGACCATGAGGGATGTGGGCAGTGAAGCCTGCGCGCGTGCGGCGGACCGCACGCAGTGACGTCGCAGTCTCGTATGCGGTTGACGGACCAGACCCAAGAGGAACACTGGACGCCCATGCTTCCTAGCCTTCGTTGCGTCCTCTGGCTTGCGTGCACCGCCGTCGTGTCGGCGCAGACCCCGGTGGTGACTGCGACTGCGGAGACGATGCGGATCCGTTCGTCCACCGTCGCGGCGAGCGGCGCCGCCTTCAACGTCACCGTGGTGATGGAGAACGACAATGCCAACGCGACCTTGCCGGCGACCTACCGACGGTGGTGGCACTTTCAGGTCGGCAATCTTGCGCCGGCAGGGGTCACGCTGAACTTCACCATCGACAGCACGGGCGGCTACACCGACATCATCCTGCCATGTTGGTCCTTGTCGACCAACGGGACCACGTGGACGCCCTATACGCGCTGCCCGACGTCGGCCACTCCGACCGTCAGCGCGACTGGCGGTCGGCATTCTTTCTCGCTCGCGGTTCCCGCCGGCACCTCGGCAATCCGGCTCGCGAAGTACTTCCCTTACACCGTCGCTCGTAAGAACGCGTGGCTTGCATCACTCGTCGGACGTCCGCAGATTCGCAGCGCCACGGTGCTCGGATCATCCGTGCAGGGGCGCACGATCGACATGCTGGAACTCACTGACTCCAGCGTGCCCGACACCAACAAGCGTCGCATCTGGATCCACTCAGGCATCCATCCATCGGAGTCGACGAGCTACTTCACGGTGGAAGGCCTCGTCGATTGGCTCTGCACCAACGATCCCTATGCAGCGAGTCTGCTCGATCGCGCCATCGTGACGATCGTGCCGATGGCAAACCCCGATGGAGTCTTCCTCGGCAACTACCGGGTGAATGCAAACTCCGTCAATCTCGAGGACGAGTGGGCCGCGCCTTACAACAGTTCGCAGCCTGAGATCATCGCGTTGCGCAGCAAGATCGAGCAGTTCATGGGGACGGCCGCGGCGCCTGCACAGAATCCCATCGAGGTGCTGCTCAACCTCCACAGCTCGCACAACATCGCCTATCCGTTTCACTTTCAGCATGCGTCGAACGCAGCTTGGACGGCTGGAGCCACTGGCGTGTTGCCGATCGTCAACCAGAAGGAAGGGCAGTGGATCGCGATGTTCAAGGCCAGAAGCCCCTTCGTGAACCGCGGCGCCACGCAGAGCAGCACCGCCGGCTTCCCGTCGCGGCCCTTCGTCGAGTCGATGTCGCATGATCGCTGGACTGCGGTGAACGGCTGGCTCAATGCTCCGAACTTCGAGCAACCAGTGATGGCGATCACCTTCGAGGGCACCTACGGACGCGGACCAGATGGCGTGACCTGGAACACCGAAGCCGACTACCGGCTGTGCGGCCAAGAACTCGGGCTGTCGCTGTGCGACTTCTTCGGCGTGGTTCCTGGCGCCTCCGTCACGCCTTACGGGGCCTCGTGCCAGTCCGTGTCGCTTTCCGGCGCGCTCGGCCCGGCAGGCATCAACCAGAGTCTGACCCTGACGACCATGAATGCGGCGCCGAACGCGCTGCTCATACTCGCGATCGGAGGCCAGCAGATCCAGGTCCCGCTGCCGGCGCCGTGGTCGAGTTGCAATGCGTTGACGACGCTGGACGCGAACTTCGTCTTCTTCGCCAATGCGCTTGGTGTCGCCACCTTGCCGCTGGTGATCCCGCCATCGCCAGGCCTTGCGGGCTATCTGCAAGTCGGCGCCCTCGACGCCGCCGGTGGACTCGACGCGTCGAACGGGCTCTATCTGCGCAACGACTACTGAAGCGGCGGCCGCTGCGCGCTTGCGCAACGAGACGAAGAACGGTCGGCTAGCAGTTCATGCACACGCAGCCCTTCCGCGGCGTTCTGCCGGCGCTCACGACGCCCTTTCTCCCGGTCGAAGGCATCGACCATTCATTCTTGGCGGAGCACGCGCGCGCGATGTTTGCCGCGGGATGCGCGGGCCTGATCCCCTTGGGCTCGCTCGGCGAAAGCGCGACCTTGACCTTCGACGAGAAGCTGGCGGTGCTGCGCACGCTGCTTGCCGTCGCTGGCGACAAACCGATCACACCGGGGATCGCTGCGCTCTCGACCCAAGAGGCGGTGCGACTGGCGCGGGCCGCAGAAGAACTCGGATGCAAAGGGCTCATGGTGCTGCCGGCCTACGTGCACAAGGGCCCGCGGCAAGAGCATCATGCGCATGTGGCGGCGGTCCTTCGCTCGGTCCGTTTGCCGTGCATGCTCTACAACAATCCGATCGCATACGGCGTCGACTTCACCACGGAGTGGATCGCGCAACTCGCCGAGGAGCATGGCAACCTCGTCGCGGTCAAAGAATCGAGTGGCGATGCGCGGCGCGTCACGGCGTTGCAAGCGCGATGCGGCGACCGGCTTGCCGCGCTGGTCGGTCTTGACGACATGGTCGTCGAAGGCGTCGCGGCAGGAGCTGTCGGCTGGGTCGCCGGTTTGGTCAATGCCCTGCCGCGCGAATCTGTCGCGTTGTTCGAGCTCGTTCGAACTCGTGGCCCCGCTTCGGCACGATCGCTCTACGAGTGGTTCTTGCCGCTGTTGCGGCTGGATGTCGTTCCGGAGTTCGTGCAGTTGATCAAGCTCGTGCAGCAAGAACTCGGCATGGGGACGGAGCGAGTGCGGCCGCCGAGGCTGCCGCTGTCCGGAGCCGCGCGCGAAGCTGCTCTCAGCACGATTCGTGCAGCCCTGAGCGTGCGCCCGAAGGTGGATGCGTGAGCGCGCCCGGGCTCACGGGCGCGTGCTTTGTCGACGGCAAGGTGATGCAAGGTGGAGGCGCGACTTTCCAAGCCACCGATCCCTCGAATGGTGGAACGATCGGTCCCGCTTTCGCCGACGCAACCATGGCAGTGGTCGCGCGCGCATGTGAGGCGGCAGCTGCTGCGGAGGATGAGTACGCGGCAACGAGCAAGACGCAGCGCGCCCAGTTCTTGCGTCGCATCGCCTCTGAGTTGGACGGCCTCGGTGACGAGTTGCTGACGCGTTGCCATCGAGAAACGGCCCTGCCGATGGCGCGGATTGCGAGCGAACGCGCCCGGACCAAGTTCCAGCTGGAGTGCTTCGCCAATGCAGTGGAAGAGGGCTCGTGGGTCGATGCGCGAATCGACCGCGCCGATCCAAAGCGGCAGCCGCTGCCAAAGCCTGACCTGCGCGCGATGCTCGCTGCCATCGGTCCGGTCGCGGTGTTCGGCGCTTCGAACTTCCCACTCGCGTATTCGGTCGCCGGCGGCGACACCGCCTCGGCGTTGGCTGCGGGTTGCCCGGTGGTCGTCAAGGCGCACCCGATGCACCCCGGCACGAGTGAACTTGTCGCCAGCGCGATCCTCGCTGCTGCGCGCGCTTGCCAGTTGCCGCTTGGCGTCTTCTCGATGGTGCACGGCAAATCGCACGAGGTCGGCCGTGCGCTGGTGGAGAGTTCTGCGATCAATGCGGTGGGCTTCACCGGTTCGCAGAAGGGCGGCGCCGCGTTGTGTCGCATCGCCGCTGCGCGCGAGCGCCCGATCCCTGTGTTCGCAGAGATGGGCTCGGTCAATCCAGTGTTCGTGTTGCCCCTTGCGATGGCGCAACGCGGACCCGCCATCGCGCAGGCCATCGTCAACTCCGCTCTTTTGGCGTGTGGCCAGTTCTGCACCAGCCCAGGCATGACCTTGTTCTGCGACGGGCCTGATGCCGAGCCCTTTGTGCGCACGCTGGTCGCCGGAGTCGCGAGCAGCGCACCAGGCACCTTGGTCCACCCGGACATTTGCGCCAACTACGAGCGCGCGCAGCGCGAGATCGCAGCAGTGCCCGGCGTGTCGCTGCTTGCCGAATCCAGCGGTCCCGCAGCGTGCGAAGCGACGGGCGGACGCGCGCGTCTATTTGTCGTCGATGCGGAGTCGGTGTTGCGCACGCCTTCACTGCGCGAAGAGATCTACGGTCCAGCCTCGTTGCTCGTTCGCTGCAAGAATGCGGCGGCGATGCAGCGAGTTGCTGAGTCGATGTCAGGGCACTTGACCGCCACGGTCCACGGCGACGATGGCGATCTGCGCGAACATGCAGGACTGCTGCGCGCCTTGCGCAAGTGCGTGGGCCGCATCGTGCACAATGGCGTGCCGACCGGCGTCGAGGTCTGCGCCGCGATGCAGCACGGCGGTCCGTGGCCAGCGAGCAGCGACAGCCGGTTCACGGCCGTGGGCCTTCGAGCGATGCTCCGCTGGGCTCGCAGCGTCGCGTGGCAGGATGCGCCGCAAGCGGCGTTGCCGCCGGAACTGGCCGACGGCAACCCGCTCGGAATCTGGCGCACGATCGACGGTCTGCTGGGCCGCGCCTGACTTTGCGTCGGAGCCGTCAGAAGAACAACGTCACCGGAACCGAGGTCGAAACGACGCCGGTCAACGCTGCGCGGTTGGTCGACGCAGCGATTCGCATGGCGCCGAGAACCGGCTGTGGCGCGGGCGGCGTCATCATCTGGGTCAGATCGGTGAACACGAGATCCGAGGTGCCGAGTTCGATCGATCCGACCTGAAGGTAGAGGCGGTGACCCACTGGCAGCAGCGGCCACTGCAGCGTCGTCGTGCAATCGCCGAGCGCGTCGTTGTTGCCCAGCACGAACCAGTGTTCGGTCGAGGACTGCAGCACGCAGGCCGGGCGGAAGGGCCAAGGCGTCGCCGCCGGAGTTACGCCAAAGGCGAGGTAGCTATGTGCCAGGCCATTGCCGGAGTCGGGCGCTCCGTTGCGTGCTGCGATGTCGAGTTGCAAGCCGCTGCCGAGGTGGCGCAAAGCCATCGTTGCGGTCGCTGGCGTGAGGCTGCCAAGTGGCGCGCAACCGCTGCCGGTGCGGAACCCAGGCTGCTCATTCTCAGCGGTCGAGAGTTCATGGGAATCGAGGTAGATGCTGAGCAACCGGTCGGCGCCGTTGGTCGAGGCCGTCGAGTACATCGTCGTCTCGACGCACAAGGTGCCACCTGCCTGCGGCATCAAGAAGGGCGTCGAATAGGGGATCACGAGGTCGAAGCTCGGCGCCGGGTCCAGCCCTGGCCGAGTCGTCGCTGGAAAGACCAGCGTCGTGCGCGGCAGCACGAGCACCGGGTTCTGCCCAGCATTGTCGGCAAAGGTCGCCGACGCGGTCGCCGGCGTGCGCGGCGAGATGGACAGCTTGACTTCCAACTCGGCGGCAAAGCCGTCGACCGTGCCGCGAAGTTGCGAAGAGTCCCGACGGAATGCGTGTCCGTGCACGGTCATGCCACCCGGCAGATCCTGGTGCAGGAACTGAAAGCGCGCGTTCGGGCGGCCGAGCGGGAAGTGGGTGAAACTCGAGCCCTCCAGCGTGGCTCGGTCCATTGGGGACACGGCCTGCGCGAACGCCGATTGGATCGGCAGCGAGGCCAGGCAAAGTGCAGAGAGGAACCGGGCAGGGACCAGATACTTCTTCTTCATCAGTGATTCTCCATCGCGCGCCGCCACGGCGCGCATGACATGGGGACCCACGGCGCCCGCACTGCGCCGAAATCTTGGCGAGTTCGTTCTTGCCCCTCAGCAGGCCGTCTCTATCTTCTTCGGCCTCAATCCTCGCTCTTTGCGGTGGGAATGCCCTCGCCCAAGCAACCCCTCGAGTCGTCACGCGCGCTCGGTGCCGGTCTGACCTTCGCGGTCACGGTGGCGCTATTCGCGTGGGGCGGCACGTGGCTCGACGACAGGCTGTCGACCTCGCCATGGCTCGTGCTCGTCTGCACGCTGCTGGGTGTGCTCGGCGGCGCGATCCATGTGATCGCAGAACTGGCGCCAGGTGCCTTGGGGCTCAGCAGCAAGCCACCCCGCAAAGACGAATCGAACCCGCCCTCGTGACCGCAGCCGCCCTGACCCAGATGCAACCCGTAGAGACGCCGACTCCCTCGGCGGCGCGCGCGTATGGTCGCACCCTGGCGACCGTCGGCGCGGCGTTGGTGGCTCTCGCTGTGGTCGGCGCCTCGGCGAATGCCTATCCCTGGGGCCTATTGCCAGCCGCCTTGCTCGGCATCGCGCTGGCTGCCATCGCAGTGGCGATCGGCACGCTATTTCATTCTCGCGCGCGAAGGGGCCATCAGCTCGACCGGGACCCACACCTGGCCTCGCAGCGCATGCAGGCAATGCTCGGCGGCTCGTTCGTGGCAAAGCTGCTCCTGTTGAGCCTCGGTTTTGGCGCCCTCGCGATCGCCGGAATGAAATTCGACTACCAGGTCGCGTTTGCAGTCGCGTTCGCGGTTGCTGCGCTTTCGCTCCAACTCGGCACGGCGCTGCGGCTGCAAGTCCGCGGTGCCCGCTCCAGCCAGACATCCACTCGCTGAACATGACCGCGCTCCGTACGCTGCTGCTCGCCCTCGTTGCCGTCTTCGGCTCGTTCGCAGCGACGGGTGCGGCCCAGGTTGCGCCTTCCGCACAGGTCCCAGCGCCCTCCGCACAGGCCCCAGCGCCCTCCGCAAAGGATTCAACCCCGGCGCCTTCGGCCGGCGGGCACCAAGAAGCAGCTCAGGAAGAGGGTCGGACGCTGCAACTGCCCAACGACGCGTTCTTCATGCGTCAGTTTGCGCACAGCGTGCCGCATCAGATCTGGCCGGCGCATGACGGGGCGGACGCGGGCCATGGCCCAAGCCTGTTCGCCTTCTACAACGTCAACCTCTACCAGTGGGTGGCCTTCGCGTTGCTGCTCGTGCTGTTCGTCCCCGTGGTCGGCAGCTTCGGCAGCAAGAACCCGTCCTGGCTGTCGCGGGTGCTGCGGGGCTGGTGCATGTGGATCCGCGACGAGATGGTCTACCCGGTGATGGGCAAGGAAGAGGGGCGGGTGTGGGCACCCTACTTCATCTTCCTGTTCTTCTTCGTCGCTGGCATGAACTGCATCGGCCTCGTGCCGAGCATCCCGCAGTTGCACTTCGAGACCGGAACCGCAACGGGAACGCCGTTCGTCACGGTCGCATTGGCGCTGACCACGCTCGTGCTGATGCTCGTGATGGGCATCAAGCACAATGGCTTCGTCGGGTTCTTCAAGGGGCTGATGCCGCACGGTCTGCCGTTGCCGCTGGTGCCCTTGATCTTCGTGATCGAGATCGTCAGCCTCGTCGTCAAGCCCTTCGCGTTGACCATCCGTTTGTTCGCGAACATGCTCGCCGGCCACCTCGTGATTGCTTCGGCGATCGGCCTCGTCTTCCTCTTCACCAAGATGATGGGGGGCGGACCGCTCAGCTACCTCACGGCGATCCCGTCGGTCGGACTTGCGGTCTTCATCTTCATCATCGAGTCCCTGGTGACTCTGTTGCAGGCCTACATCTTCACGCTCTTGAGCATCAACTTCGTCTACGCGTCGATGCATCAAGGGCACTGATCGTTTCCTGATTCCCAGTCTTTCCCCACTGTTCGTTTCGGAGATCCATACATGCTCGCTTACCTCCTCGAATCCACCCTGAGCCAAGGCTATGGCATCGGCGCCGGCCTCGCAGCTGGCGGCGCGGCGATTGGTGCCGGCATCGGCATCGGCAAGATCGGTGGTTCGGCCGGCGAGGGCATCGCTCGCCAGCCGGATGCAGCTGACGCCATCAAGGGCAACGCCATCGTTCTCGCGGCGTTCGTCGAAGGCGTCGAGCTGTTCGCCGCCGTCATTGGCCTCCTGCTCTACACCAAGTGACGCGGGCACTGGCCGTGACTGTCGTTGATCCCATGCTGACCCTTTCCGCCGCCGACGACGGCAAGGGTCTTGGTGCGCTGCTGGATTTCATTCCGGGCGCGACGATCTGGACCTGGATCGCCTTCCTCGTGGCCTTGCCGGTCATGTGGAAGATGGTCTATGGCCCGATCACCAAGGCGTTGGAGGACCGCGACCGCAAGGTTGAGGACGCCATCGCCGCCGCCGAAGTTGCCCGCCAGCAGGCGGAGCAGCAGATGGCGCAAGCGAAGGCCGAACTCGACAAGGCGCGCGCCGACAGCAAGCGCATGGTCGAAGAGGCGGTCGCGCGCGCTGAGCGGCAGGCCACGGAGGCGCAACGCGCCGCCGAGGAGCGCATGAAGGCGCAGCAAGCCAAGGCTCAGGCGGAGATCGATGCGCAGAAGCGCGCCGCTCTGCAGGAGATCCGTAACGAGGCCGTCAACCTGACGATCTCGGCGACGAAGATGCTCTTGAAGCGCGACGTCAACGACGACGCGCATCGCCAGTTGGTGCGCGACTTCGTGGCCACGGGAGCAGGTCGCAAATGACCTTGCTCGCCAAGCGCTATGCCTCTGCGTTGCACCTCGCAGCCAAAGGTGCTGGTGCCGTGCCTCAGGTCGAATCCGACTTGATGGCGCTGCATGCGGCGCTGCAGGACCGCGCGGTTCTCGGCCTGTTGACGAGTCCCGATGTCGCGCAGGCCCAACGCCAGCGCGTCGTCGAGAAGCTCGGCGAGGGGCGGCATGCCTTGGTGCAGAACGTCCTGGCTCTCGCCGTACAACGGTGCCGCCAGGAGTTGCTGCCGGACCTGTATCCGGCGTTCCGCGCGCTGTGCATGCACGAGCGCGGCGAAGTGGACGGCCTCGTCGAGACGCCACGGAAGCTCGGCCCGGACGATCTCGTGCGTCTGGCTGAGTTGGCCAAGAGCCTCTGCGGCAAGGTGTGCGTCCTCGAGCAGCGCGAGTGCCCCGAGCTTCTCGGCGGGGTCCGGCTGATCGTTGAGAATGTCCTTTACGACGGCTCCGTGCTGTCCAGCCTCCAGCAGCTCGAGCAGAAGCTGCTGTCGGCTTCTGTCTGAATGCTGCTCACTGAACTTCCGTCTCGTAGTTGACACCCAAGCGATCGCGGCCATTGGCCCAGGATCGCAACGAATCGCCATGGACCTGAAACCCTCCGAAGTCGCCACCGTCCTCAAGCAAGAGATCGAAGGCTTCAAGGACTCGATGAAGAAAGCCAGCGTCGGAACCGTGCTGATGGTCGGCGACGGCACCGCTCGCGTTCACGGCTTGTCCGACTGCATGATGAGCGAGTTGCTCGACTTCGGAAACGGCGTCATGGGCGTCGCCCTGAACCTCGAAGAAGACAACGTCGGCGCGGTGCTGCTCGGCTCCGACACCAAGATCAAGGAAGGCGAC
>SXGT01112393.1_pt1 | contig 13486 bp, 13 predicted proteins | sample 3176221 | NCBI WGS metagenome assembly SXGT01 (sample SAMN11356862, study PRJNA531348) | freshwater metagenome | isolation source: freshwater sample F1-120 | place: China: Fuxian Lake, Yuxi | collected 2017-12-25
AAGGGCCGGGCGGGCAGCGGTACGGGGCCATTGGTACCGACATGACGAAGACGCCGCCATCCGGCATTGCTTCCAGTTGCTTGCGCAAGGTGGCGGTTTGCGGCCCGGCTTTCCAGGCATGCATGATGGTTTTCTGGGTTTCGTCGTTATAGCCCTCGACCTTGTCGAACATCAACTCGATGCCGCCGGCAAGAACCAGGCGGTCGTAGGCAATGCTCTTGCCACCGGCTGTCTTGACGATGCGACCGACAGTGTCAATGCCGGTGACAGTGTCCTGCACCCAGTTGTTGACCGATTTCTTGATGTGGTCATAGGTGAAGGTGATGTCTTCGATTTTGCTGTGGCCTGCCAGAACTTCATTGGAAGTCGGGCAGGAGACGAAATTGGTGTTCGGTTCGATGATGGTGATCTCGATCTTCGGTTCCCACATCTTCAGGTAGCGGGCGAAGGTGGCACCACCAAAGCCGGCGCCCACGACGACAACCTTGTACGGAGCGCCACCCGTGGCCGGGCCGGAAGCGCAGCCAGTCAGCGCGCCAAGGGATGCTGCACCGGTGACACCGGCGGAAATCTTCAGAAATTCGCGGCGATCAAATGCCATGATGTATCTCCAGTATTCGTTTACTTGATGGCAGAGAACCAGGCGCCCAACTGCTCGAATTCTGCGTCGGTATAACCCATGGCGTGTTTCTGCATGACGGTGGCTTCACGGGTGCCGTCCCGGAAGGCTTTCATCTGATCGACAAAATACTTTTTTTCGAGGCCGGCCAGGCTGGGGATGGCGCCGCGGCTCTTGCCTTCCGGGCCGTGACAGTAGGCGCAGTTGGCAGCCATGAAACGGGCCTTGGTGTCGATTGCTTGAGCGGATACCGCGCCCAGAGTACCCGCCATCAGCAGGGTAATTGCGAGGGATTTCTTCATGTCTTCCTCCAGGTTGGGACAAAAAGGATGGTTTCCCGTCCTTCAAACGCAGCTAAAACCCTGGAGAACAAGTTGCCTTGATAATTTGACCAGGATCAATGCTGGCCGGATGTTTGCATGTCGGTTTTATCCTAGTCAACAAGAAAACTCTAATATTGACGCGGCTTCCAGGGCAGTTCCGGAGAAGTGGCGGTCAATTTTTTGCGCCGAGTTTGCGTGCGCGTTCTAGCTGTTGATCCCGCAATTTCTGCTCCTCGACGGCATCGAAAGCTGGAGACAACCAACCACTTGTGTGTGCAAGCACCAGGTCGGCGAGTGCGTTGATCCAGGCTGGTCGATCGTTCAGGGCCGGTATGTAACGGTATTCGCCCCCACCCGCATTGAGGAATTCGGTTTTACCTTCGATCGCGATCTCTTCCAGGGTTTCGAGACAGTCTGCGATGAAGCCGGGACAGATGACATCGACCCGACGGGTTTTCTTGTGGCCGAGTTCTTCCAGTGTCGCGACGGTATAAGGTTTCAGCCACTCGGCACGGCCGAAACGGGACTGGAAGCTGACCCGATATTGCTCCGGCGCGAGATTCAAGGCTTCAGCAAGCAGACGACCTGTGCGAAGGCACTCGCAATGGTAGGGGTCCCCGAGATCAAGCGAGCGGCGCGGAATGCCATGAAAACTCATCACCAATACGTCAGGTTGGCCATGCTCCGCCCAGTAGGTCTGCACGCTTTGCTTGAGCGCGCTGATATATCCGGTATCAGCATGGAAATGCTTGACCGAGCGAACTTCCGGTGGATTGCGCTGATGCAGCAGGCTCTGCCAGGCTGCATCGAGTGCAGAACCCGTGCTGCTGGCGGCATATTGCGGATACAGTGGCAGCAGGAGAACGCGGTCAACGCCTTGTGCTTTCATGGCCTGAATCCTTGTCTCGACCGCTGGCTGACCATAGCGCATGGCGTAATCAACGATGACTGATTGCTGGCCTCGCCTGACCAGTTCGGCCGCCAGCAGTTCGGCTTGGCGTGCAGTGAAATATTTGAGAGGTGAACCTTCCGGACGCCAGATTGAAGCGTATTTTTCAGCCGACTTTCGTGGTCGTGTATTCAGGATGATGCCATTCAGAATCAGCCACCAGACAGGGCGAGGGATTTCTACGACTCGCCGATCCCACAGGAATTCCTTCAGATAGGGCCGCAAGGCTTGTGCGGTTGGCGCTTCCGGCGTTCCCAGGTTGATCAGCAGGATACCGACGCGGGCGGCCTGGCCGTGGCTGTAGGGGGGTTCTGGTTGGTAGAAGGTCATGGGTGTGTGATAAGAAGAAAAGGGGCGGGGGAAAGTGAGCGGTGAGGGGCACGTCTCACCCAGGCCGCGCGGTGGCGAGTCACATTTCTCGCCTCACGGGTAGGTCAATGCGTTGGACAGCAATCTGGCAGTGATGTCGACGATGGGAATGACCCGCTCGTAGGCCATTCGGGTTGGCCCGATAACGCCAAGCGTGCCGACTACTTCACCATTTGCCGCGTAGGGCGCCGCAATGACGCTGCATTCGTCAAGACTGGCAACACCGGATTCGGCGCCGATGAACAACTGCACACCATTGGCGGCATGGCCGACATCGAGCAGTTGCATCAGTTCGGTCTTTTGCTCGAACAGGCCGAACAGTTCGCGCAATCGCGTCATGTTGGAGGTCAGTTCCGGCGCGTTGATCAGATTGTGTTCGCCGGACAGCACGTACTCCTTGCCGACATCGCTGAATGCTTCGGCACCTGCCGCGACCACCATTTCCATCAGGCGGCTGATGTCGGACTTGAGTTCGGCCAGTTCATTGGCCAGGCGTGGTTGCACCTGCTCGAAAGAGAAACCGGCGAAATGCTGGTTGTAATAATTGGCTGCGCGGACCAGTTGATTGGGGTCGTAGTTGCGGTCGGTGGCGATGACACGATTCTGGACTTCGCCATCGGCGGTTACCATGATCAACAGAATGCGTTTCTCGGACAGGCTGAGGAATTCGATCTGGCGCAGACCCTGATTGCGTCGCTTCGGGATCAACACGACGCCGGCGTACGTGGTCAGTTCCGCCAACAGATGTGATGCCGCGTTGACCAGGCGTTGCGGGTCATGCGGCGAAAGTGTGGCCTCGATCTGGCGTACCTCGCCGTGTGCCAGCGGTTTCACGGTCAACAATGTATCGACGAACAGACGGTAGCCGCGTGGTGTCGGCACACGGCCGGCGGAGGTGTGCGGACTTACGATGTAGCCCCCTTCCTCCAGGTCGGACATGATGTTGCGTATCGAGGCGGAAGAGAGGTTGAGGCCGGAATGCTTGGAAAGCGTGCGCGAACCGACCGGTTGGCCGTCTTCGATGTAGCGCTCAACCAGAAACTTGAGCAGGATGCGGGCGCGATCATTAAGCATGGCGGGCAATGATAACGGGATGGCTATAATTTCGCGCCATGAATGCTGATTTCAAGACTATTGCCCTGGTGGGCAAGTTCAACAGCCCAGGAAGTTCCACTTCGCTGTTGCGTCTGGCCGACTATCTGCGCCGACGCGGGCACGCCGTGATGATCACCGCGCATACCGCCGATGCCTGCGAAATTCGGGATTTCGAGGTGGCGACACTGACCGATATCGGTGCAGTGGTTGACCTGGCCATTGTCATGGGGGGGGATGGCACTCTGCTCAACATTGCGCGCACTCTGGTCGATCATCGCGTACCCCTGATTGGTATCAATCAGGGGCGGCTGGGTTTTCTCGCCGATGTTTCAATCGACACCATGTTTTCAACGCTGGAGGAAATGCTTTCCGGCCAATATGTGGCGGAGGAACGCATCATGCTGGAAGCCAGCGTCGAGCGTTACGAGGATGTGCTGATTGCCTCCTATGCATTCAATGATGTCGTGGTGAGCAAGAGTTCGACGGGTCGATTGATCGAATTCGAGGTCTATATCGACAACCAGTTCGTCTACAGCCAGCGCGCCGACGGCCTGGTGGTGGCGTCGCCGACGGGTTCGACTGCCTACGCGCTTTCTTCCGGCGGTCCGATCCTGCATCCCACCCTGGAAGCGGTGGTGATGGTGCCGATCTGTCCGCACACGCTTTCGGCACGGCCGATTGCGGTGAATAGCCGCTCCGAAATCGAGATCAATCTGATTCATGCCGATGACGGCCGTGTTCACTTTGATGGGCAGCGCCATGCCGATTTGCAGATCGGCGACCGTGTCGTCATCCGCCGCGCCCACAACACCGTGCGGCTGCTGCACCCGGAGGGCCACAACTACTACGACACGCTGCGCCAGAAACTGCACTGGGGCGAGAAGCTGTGAGCACCGGTCGTTAATCATGCTGCTGTCCTTGTCCATTTCCGATTTTGTGCTGGTAGATCGCCTGTCGCTTGATTTTGCCCCGGGTTTTTCTGTCCTCACCGGAGAGACCGGCGCCGGCAAGTCGATACTGTTCGATGCCATTTCTCTTGTACTGGGGGAGCGTGCCGATGCCGGAGTCGTTCGGGAGGGTGCCACACGGGCGGATATCTCGGCCGAATTTGCGCTGACAGAAGATTCAAGCCTGGCCGAATGGCTGCGGGATAACGATCTGGCCGGCGCGGATGGCATGCTGCTGATGCGACGCGTCGTCGAGACATCCGGCCGTTCCCGCGCATTCATCAATGGCCGTCCGGCGACCGCGCAACAGTTGAAGACGGCGGGCGAGTTCCTGGTCGATATCCATGGCCAGCATGCGCACTATTCGTTGCTCAAGGCAAGCGAACAACGCCGATTGCTGGATGCTTTCGGTGGCAGCGGCGAACTTGCCGACGCGACTGCGCGAACATTTCGAACCTGGCGTGAAGCCGTTACACGGCTAGAGTCGGCACAGAACCAGGCGGGTGAACTGGATGCCGAACGTGAACGTTTGAACTGGGTGGAAAAGGAGTTGGCCGATCTTGATTTCACCATGACTGGCTGGCTCGAATTGCAGGAGGCCCATCGTCGTCTGGCGCATGCCGCCGAGCTTGCCGCTGGTGCGCAAAACGCTTGCGAAGTCCTGAATTCGGAAGAGGCCGGCATGCTGAATCGTCTGCGCGCCTTGCGTGGCAGCCTTGCCGACCTGGCGGCTATTGACGACGCGTTGTCTGAACCACTTGGGCTGCTTGAAAGTGCAACCGAAACGCTGCATGAAGCTGCGCGCGAACTATTGCGCTACGCGGATCGCGTTGATCTCGACCCGGAAGCTTTGGCTCTGGCTGAGCAGCGTTTGACCGCCGTGCAAGCCATCGCGCGCAAATTCCGGTTGCGTCCGGAAGAAATACCCGATCATCTCGCCGATACGCGCGACAAGTTGCAACAATTGGGTGCGGCTGCCGATCTGGCCGCTCTGGCAAGGGCGGAAAAGGAAGCGGAAAGAGCTTATCTGAACCTGGCCAATCAACTTTCGATCCAGCGTGGCGAGGCAGCGATCCGGCTTGATCAGGCGGTCAGCGCTGCGATGCATCAGTTATCCATGCAGGGTGGTCGTTTCGAGGCCGGCTTGATCCAGGCCGCCGCCGCCGCGTATGGGCTGGAAGAGGTCGAGTTTCGCGTTGCGCCGCATGCCGGGCAGAGTGTCAAGCCGCTTGCCCGAACCGCTTCCGGTGGCGAGTTGTCACGCATTGGACTTGCATTGCAAACCGTGCTGTCAGGTGTTTCAGGTGCGCCGACCCTGCTCTTCGACGAGGTGGATAGCGGAATTGGTGGCGGTGTAGCAGAGATCGTCGGACGCTTGCTGTCCGAATTGGGGGGCACTCGGCAAGTGCTGTGCGTTACGCATTTGCCGCAAGTTGCTGCGCGCGCCGCGCGTCACTATCAGGTCAGGAAGGAAAATCGTGATGGCAAGGCCGTTTCGAGTGTTGACCTGCTGAGTTATCCGGATCGGGTCGAGGAAATTGCGCGCATGCTTGGCGGGGTGAAGTTGACCGATGCGACGCGGCTTCATGCGGAGGAAATGCTGGCCGCGAATTGAGGCGGTCGATTTGACGCAGCCTATTCCTTTTCTCGATGCGGACAATTCTTTCGTTCGCAATCGACATAAAGATGCAGTGCATGTTCGGCCAGTTTGAAACCGTGTTTTTTTGCGATCGCATGCTGGCGGCGTTCGATTTCCTCATCAAAAAATTCTTCCACATGGCCGCATTGCAGGCAGAGCAGATGATCGTGATGGCCGCCACGATTGAGTTCGTAAACGGCCTTGTCATTGTCGAAGTGATGTCGGATCAGAATGCCGGCGTGCTCGAACTGGGTCAGTACCCGATACACGGTGGCCAGTCCAACATCGACACTGTCGGTGATCAGTAGTCGATAGACATCGTCCGCAGTCAGATGACGCTGATCGGTCTGTTCGAACAGGGCGAGAATTTTCAGGCGAGGTCCGGTGACTTTCAGTCCCAGGGTCTTGAGTTGATCGGTACTGGTCATGTTGGCGGTCGTCTAGGAGTGGCTTGTTGATACGCGCTATCATATCGCGGCTTTTTGACCTGACTGCCTTTTCACCTTGCTCATGCGCCTTCCTTATTGGTTACTCCTTGTTCCGCTTTCCGGTTGCGGCGGCTGGTCGAATCCGATCGACAGTCTCAAGCCGCACAAGATCGATGTTCCACAGGGCAATGTGTTGACGCAGGATATGCTCGACAAACTCAAACCGGGCATGACCCGGTCGCAGGTTCGTTTCATTCTGGGCACGCCGCTTATCGTCGATCCGTTCCGCACCAATCGTTGGGACTATGTGTTTCGACTTGAGCGGGAAGGCAGGCTGACGGAGAGCCGCAGCGTAACGGTGGTGTTCGAAAATGACCGACTGCTTGCGTTGCGCGGCGACGTGGTCGCGAGTCCGGCCAAATCTGAGGCGGCACCGGAGAGGGCCGAAAACAAATGATCAATGTTGCGATAGCTGGGGTGTCCGGCCGTATGGGCCGGGCATTGCTCGAAGCGGTCATGGCCGCGCCCGATCTGCGTCTGCATGCAGCGTTGGATCGTTCCGGCAGCCCTGTGCTGGATGGCGATGCCGGTGCCATTGCAGGGACGTTGCTTGGCGTCAAGGTCAGCGCCGATGTGGCCGCTGCACTGACTGGCGCAGACGTGTTGATTGACTTTACTCGACCCGAGGCGACGCTGCATCACCTCCATTTCTGTGTTGAAAAGCGGGTTGGCCTGATTATCGGGACCACCGGCTTCGATGCTGCGGGCAAGGCCGCAATCGAACAGGCTGCGAAGTCCATTCCGGTTGTGTTCGCGCCAAATATGAGCGTCGGCGTGAATCTGGCGCTGAAATTATTGGATATGGCCGCACGCGTGCTGGACAAGGATTTCGATATCGAAATTACCGAGGCGCATCATCGCCACAAGGTCGATGCGCCGTCCGGGACTGCCCTTCGCATGGGCGAGGTGATCGCCAGCGCGCTCGGGCGCGACCTCAAGAATTGCGCGGTATACGGCCGCGAGGGCGTTACGGGCGAGCGTGATGCAGGCACCATTGGGTTTGCCACTCTGCGCGGCGGCGACATCGTAGGCGACCATACGGTCATGTTCGCCGGCATCGGTGAGCGCCTGGAAATCACCCACAAGGCCAGCAGCCGGATGACCTTCGCGCTTGGCGCTTTGCGTGCCGCGCGTTATCTTTCGGGCAAGTCAGAAGGGCTGTTCGACATGCAGGATGTACTTGGATTGAAGTAACCTCTGCACCAGGCCTGAGCGTCAGGCAGTGGAAGCAATCAGAAGGCAAGACATAACAGATGAATTCAATGGTGAGGTGGCTTGGTTGCGCAAGTTGACTTTGACCCTGTGCTTGATGCTTTTTTCCCAATATTCCTGGGGCGTCGAGATCATTTCCCATCGCTCGGTGAACGCGAACACGCTTTCACTGGCTTCGGCACGTTCGATATTCGGTATGCGCCAGGTCAAATGGCCGGATAACTCGCGTATCCAGGTATTTGTTCTTGCCGATACGCATCCATCGCATGTCGCACTGTGCAAGGAGCGTCTCAATCTGTTTCCCTATCAGTTGCGCCAATCATGGGACAGGTTGGTCTATGCCGGCATGGCTCAGGCGCCGATTGAAGTCGCCAACGAAGATGAACTCGTCAACAGGGTTGCCACCACTCCTGGCGCCATTGGATATGTCAAGAAGGTAAAGCCGAATGATTCGATCAAGATCATCACGATTAATTGAACCGTTTGCCGCGCTTTGCGCCTTCCTGTCCGCTTTTTCGTTGCAGGCGCAAGAATTGGGGCATGGTGTACAGGCGCATGGTTTTATCGACCAGAGTCTGGTGCATACCAGCGACAACACTGTCGGTGGCGACAGTGACGATGGCCTGGCCTCGGAACTGCGCGAAATGGGAGCAAATCTGTCCTGGCGTCCGAATCCGGATTGGCTGTTATCCGGACAAGTCCTGGCACGTTGGGCAGGTGAAGCGGACCGCGGCAAATTACGGCTCGATTACTGCTTTGTTGATCGCACCCTGTTTGCGGACGGCGATAGCCAAATGGGATTCCGGTTAGGCAAGATCAAGAACCCCTATGGGTTCTACAACACAACGCGTGATGTCGCCCATACCCGCCCTGGCATCATCATGCCGCAATCGGTTTATCCGGATCAGATACGCAATTTTTTCCTGGCCGCGCCCGGGCTTTCCCTCTATGGCAATGCTGAAAATGATCACGGCAACCTGTCTTGGCAGGTGAGTGCACTGCGGCCGGAAGTGGATGACAAAAGCCTTGAATATGTATTCCTGATCGGTGATCGTCCTGGCCATTTTCAGGGCAAGAACTCCTGGTTGAGCCAACTCATGTTCGACATGGATGGGCGCTGGCGCATGGGTCTCTCGCTGGGCGAGATGAAGATGGGTTATCGGCCTGTGTTGGGGGATATCGAAATTGCCGGCAGCCACCGTCTGCCAACCTGGGTATTGTCCCTGGAACACAATACCGAAGATTGGTCGCTCACCGCCGAGTATGGTCAGACCAAGGTGGATGCTTCCGGTTACCGCTTCTTCAATACCAATCACACCACTGAAGCCATGTACGCGCAGGCGACCCGTCGTATGAGCGATGGCTGGCAGGGCTATCTGCGCTACGATGTACTCTACCTGGACAAGGATGACCGGGAAGGCGCCAAGTTTGCCGCAAGATTGCCATTGCCGGCTTTTTCCCGCTATGCCAAGGACTGGGTGATTGGTGTTAGGCGTGATATCGACAACATTGCGCTATCTGCCGAATGGCACAGTGTCGATGGTACGGCCTGGCTGGCCCAGTCGGACAATCCGCCGGCTGGCATGGTCAGAAAGTGGGACATGCTCCTGTTGCAGGCAGCCTGGCGCTTTTGATGCCGTTTCGTACCACTCGTGCCCGGTTCTTCAGCATCCGGCTGAGAATCCTCCTGTTTGCCGGTCTTGCTCTGGTGTTTGCAACCGCCGCTTTCACTTTGCTGGCATTGCGCCACCTGGATGAACGCAAGGGGGCTGCGATGGTCGAGCATCAAGCCCGGTCAGTTGATCTGGCCAGCCGACTCTTTCAGCAGCAATCCGCGCGATTGCAATCTCTGGGTACCCTGGTGGCCGACCTGCCGGGTGTCCGTGCGGCCATGCGCAGTGGTGATCCAGCCGCGCTGGCGCGCGTATTCGATCCTTTCTGGTCAGACCTCAATCTCACTCACGGCCTTGATCGTGTAGCGTTTTTCGGTCCGGACAGCACACCCTTGGCCGAATGGGGCATGGCCGATATCGGTGCTCATGCTCAGGAACTGGCACGTGCCGCCGGTCGCGCGGAAACGCCGCAATACTGGCTGGAATGCGGGATCAAATGCCTCTATACCACTGCGGTTCCCCTGGTCGAGGGAGGGCATGCCGTTGGCGCCATCGTGCTGGCGACGGGATTGCAGGACATGGTGCTTGATTTCCGGCGCCTGTCCGGCGTGGAACTCGCCGTGCTGCATGGCCACGCCGTGAAATCGAATGCCGGAGATCAGGTCAATGCGAGCAGGATTCTGTCTGTCAGCGGCGGCAAGCTCTATGAAAAACTGGTGCTATCCTTGCCTGAGCAATTGGATATGACCCAGCCTGGAAAGTCAGCGTCCGGCAAATCTCCCGACGCTCAATCGCAGGTTTTCGAAGTACAGCGGGATGAGCGTCACTATCGTTTATACGGTTTTCCGGTTCCCGCACCCGGTTCGGGCCATGCCCGCTTTCTCGCGATCGCCGATGTCACTGCCGAGTGGCACGAAATGGATGAGGCGGTGCGAGCCAGTCTCGCCCTGGGCGCCTTGATTCTGGTACTGGGGCTGGGACTGCTTTACTTGTTGCTGCGCTCGACCATGAATCGACTGCGTCAGGCCGTCACAGCACTGCCATTGCTGGGTGAGGGGCGTTACGACGATGCCCGCGGTGCGTTTCATTTGCCGTCCAGGACCATGCGCTTTCGCGATGAAGTGGATGATCTGGCCGAACTCACCTATGCATTGGCCAATACACTCGAATTGTTGCATGCCGAATCGCGTCAACATGCCGCTTCACTGCGCGCGCAAGCCTCGCAACTTGAGCAGGAGCGCGATTTTGTCGCTGGCTTGCTCGATACCGCGCCGGTATTGATTCTGACCTATGGCCGCGACGGACACATTCGCCTGGCCAACGCACATGCTGTGCGCAGTAGCGGACAGGCAGCGGGTAATCTGCTCGGCCAGCCGTTTGCCAATATCTTCATGAATGGCCCACAGGCACAGGCACATGCCGCCTTGCTGAGCCATCTGCAGCCTGGTCAGGTGCCACATAGCGAAGGCAGCTTCGAACGGGCTGATGGTGTTTCTCATGATGTCATCTGGTTCCACTCCTGCCTGGAAGAGAATCCCGGCGAACACCTGTTCCTTTCGGTTGGTCTGGATGTCACGGAATACCGCAAGGTTGAACGCAATTTACGGTTGCTGTCGGAACATGACAGCGTGACCGGCCTCTATAACCGGCGGGCATTCAAGCGTGAATTCGATGCGTTGCTGGCAGAGGGTGCACAAGGCATGCTTCTGGTGCTGGATATCGACGAATTCAAGTCGGTCAACGAGAGTGGTGGCCATGAGGGCGGAGATTTTGTCCTTTCCGAATGCGCCCGATATATCCAGACCCTGCACCCTTATCCGCGCCTTGCAGCGCGTCTGGGCGCCGATGATTTTGCACTGGTACTGACCGATATCAGCCCGGCCGAGGCCATCGTGCTGGCGCGCGGTTTGAATCACGGCCTGCCCGCTTCCGGCCTCGATAGCGGGGTGACGATGCGAGCGCGTGTCACATCCTGTGTCGGCCTGGTTGTCTTCCCTGATCATGGCGCCAATGCCGACGTCCTGCTGGCAAACGCGGAAATCGCCCTGGTGCAGGCGCGTGCCAAGGGGCATGGTTCCTGGCATCTGTACACACTCGACGATCCTTACCGTGAAGCTGCCGGTCGCCGCGCCTACTGGCGTGAGGAAGTGGAGCGCGGCCTGGATGATGGCGGCTTCGTCATGCATTTTCAGCCTATCCAGAATATTCTCACTGGCCAGATAGGACACTATGAAGCGTTGATCAGATTGACCGGACAGGATGGAAAACTGATTCCGCCAGGCATGTTCATCGATGTCGCCGAGAGTACCGGCCTGATACGCCGTATTGACCGCTGGGTGATCGAAACCGTAGTTGATTTCGCCGCTCGCCAGGCTCCCGGTATCAAGCTGGCGCTCAACTTGTCCAGTCGCAGTTTCGATGATGATGTCGCCTATGAAACCATGCAGGCGGCGCTGGCCAGGCATCAACTTGCGGGCGATCGGCTGCTGCTGGAAATCACTGAAACTGCCGCGTTGGCCAATCTTTCCAGTGCAATCCGCATCATGGGCAAACTACGCGGTCTTGGATGCGCGTTCGGACTGGATGACTTTGGCGTCGGTTACAGCTCATTCCAGTATCTGAAGGAATTGCCGTTCGATTTCGTCAAGATTGATGGTTCCTTCGTCAAGGGACTGACCCACAGGCCGGATGATGTGGTGTTCGTGAAAGCCCTCAACGATGCCGTAAAAGGTTACGGCAAGGCGACAATCGCCGAATTTGTCGAGGATGAGGCCACGTTGAGCATCCTGCGTGAAATCGGTGTTGATTACGCCCAGGGCTACCTGATCGGGCGGCCGAGCCCGGAATTGCTTTCCCAGTCCCTCGTGAACTGAACGACGCTCACCTGCAACTTCATCCATCCCGTGAAAAAGGCAAAGCGCGCTCAGGAAGCGCAGGTTCTGGAGGCGATACCGAATGTCGGCCCGGCAGTGGCCGCAGATTTGCGGCAGCTTGGCATTCAGGTTCCCGCCGATCTGACCGGGCTTGATCCCTATATCCTCTATCAGCGGCTATGCAGTCAGACCGGGGTAATTCACGACCCCTGCCTGCTCGATACCTTTATTGCAGTCACCCGCTTCATGTCGGGTGATCCCCCCTTGCCCTGGTGGCGTTACACCAGCGAGCGGCAACGCACGCTGAAAGGGATGAACCGGAGCGACTCGTAGTCTTCCCCGGGTTGACCGTCAATTCAGCCCGATACCGCAACCGCCCGTGGTCACGATGACCTGTTTGCTTGCCTTGTAGAACTGGCCTCGACTGCGCGCGATCACCCAGACATTTGACGATTGCGACAATTTGATACGGGTCTTCAACTCAGGTACAAGCTGCGGCCCGATCCAGAATGCACCGATCAAGGGATTCGGGTTCCTGTCCACAAACACTACCAATCCATCCACCTCAGGCAGGGTGGAAGCGCATTCGATATAAACGCTGGCGCCATTTTCGGCGATGCTCGGCACGATGATGCGAATGTCGGCAGAGGGGATGGGCTGTGCGCTGCGCAGGCTTTGCAGCATTTCGAAAACGACCGGGCTGGGCTGCGGCAGGTAGCTGCCAGGAGACGTCCAGGCCCACACCGGCGTGGGGCGCAGCAGGCTGCCCGCGAAAGCGAGCGAGAGAGTGGCGCCGGGCAACGCACCGCGTAGAAGCAAACGTCTAGTGGGGTTCATGTATTTCTCCGATGTGTAAGCGATACTGTGGTTCAGATGCCGATGGCTTCAAGCTCTGCCTGTTGCTCCAGCCATTCCTCTTCCAGTTGCTCCAATTCCCTGGCCAGCGTGGCCTGCTCGAACAGATGTGATTTGAGCAGTTCTTTTCTTGCCTCGGCATAGATCGCCGAGTCAGCCAACAGCCCGTCGATTTCGCTTTTGCGCGCATTGGCTTTGGCCATTTTCTCCTCCAGACGTTTGATGCGGGTCTCGATCGGTTTCCTTTGCGCTGCCAGGCGTTGCCGGGATTCCGCTTCCTGGCGCTTCTGTTCCTTGCGTTCTGCGCCGCTCAGTACTACTTCTCCGGGGACTTCCGCGAGCTGGCCAGGTTCGATCCTGGGCGCCGCTTCCGGCTTGTTCGGCCTGGCGACCGCAAGCTTGGTCTTGAACAACCAGTCGCGGTAATCGTCCAGATCGCCATCGAACGGTTTCAGGCTGCCGTCAGCGACGATCAGGAATTCTTCGGTGGTGGCGCGCAGCAGA
>SXGT01314904.1_pt1 | contig 13486 bp, 9 predicted proteins | sample 3176221 | NCBI WGS metagenome assembly SXGT01 (sample SAMN11356862, study PRJNA531348) | freshwater metagenome | isolation source: freshwater sample F1-120 | place: China: Fuxian Lake, Yuxi | collected 2017-12-25
CTGATCGAAAGTATAACGACTCTCCGAGAGCGCAATAGGGCGCTTCACTCTGGGGAATGTCGCCCGGACCCGGTTTTCTAGAGGAACGAGCGCAAAAGCTGCACCATTTTCTCATCCCAGGGGTCAGCCGTAGCGTCGTCGTCGGCCAGCTCCTTTCGCTCCTGCGGCGTCTCGAGAATCAACGGAATCCCCTCTGTACGCGGGTCCGCGAGCAGCCAGCGAAAGGGCTCGGTGCCGATCGCGCCCTCGCCAATCAGGGCGTGCCGATCCTTGTTCGATCCGAATGGGTGTTGGCTGTCATTGCAGTGGATGAATCCCGGTCGCTCACCGATGACAGATTCGTAGCGGTTGAGTACGGCCCGCTGTGACTCGGCCGATGTAGCGATGTCCTGGCCACTCGCAAAAAGGTGGCAGGTGTCGAGCCCATACCCCGTGCGGCGACGCAGGTCGGCCGGCAACCGCGCGAGCATGCGTGCGATCTCCTCGGGCGATCGTCCCATCGTGCGACCCGCACCCGCAGTGTTTTCAATCAGCACCCGCGTTCCCGAATCGGTCTCCGGCACTGACTCCAGCGCGTGCCGGATCGCGTCGCCCACGCGATCACAGGCCTCATCCGGGTCTGAGTCGCCAGCCGAGCCCGGGTGAAAGCAGCAAGCGCCCACACCATAGGCGGTGGACCGTTCCAGCTCGCGCGCGAGCCCTGCGGCGGCTCGCGACGCCTTCTCCGGCTCCGCCGACGCCGTGTTCAGCACGTAGGCGCCGTGCACCAGCACATTCCGCGGAGCAATGCCGGCAACTCCGAGCGCCTCGCGAAAGGCCGCAACCCGATCCGGCTTGGGTCGCACCTTCTCGTTGTAGTAGGTCGGCGGCGCCGTAAAGCACTGCAGCGCGTCCATCTGTGAGGCAGCTGCTCGCCGCACCGCCATCACGATTCCGCCGGCGTCGGGCGTGTGCGCACCGATGATGCGCGTCATCGCCACGGGGAGCGACCCTTCACTTCGGCTTGTCGCCCTGCGTGGGCCCGATGTCGAGCATACGCGCGTTTCCGAGATACTCCACGGAACGCGGCTGCTCGATCTGACGGAGCCGCTTCACCACTTCGCCGATCCGCCTGGCCTGCTGTACGATGGTGGCGAGCGCTTCTTCTTTCTCGGAATCGTCCACCATGCCCGCCTCGAGCAGCGACGCGTGCGACAGCATTGCGGCGAGCGGGTTGTTGATCTCGTGCTGCAGCGCCAGCGATGTCTCGCCGATGCCCGCCAGGTAGCGCGATCGGCGGAGTTCGAGTTCGGCCAGCCGCCGCGCACCGGTGATCTGAATGCGTCGCTCGACGATCCGTAGCCGGGCCGCGAACTCGTCTGGCGTCACCGGCTTGGAGAGGTAGTCATCCGCCCCTGCGTCGAGCGCCTTGAGCAGGTCGTCGCGCGTCTTGCGACCGGTGACGATCAGGATGAACGGATCGCTGTTCACCGACTCGCGGATCCGCCGACAGAGCCCGAGCCCGTCGAGTTTGGGCATTTCCCAGTCGAGGATGATGAGCGGCACTTCCTGCTTCTTAAATTCGGCCCAGGCGGCCTCGCCGTCCTTCACTGCGGCGACCACGGAATGGCCGCCCTCCTTCACCACGGCGCCGAGGATGGCGAGCATCGTCGGATCGTCATCAGCAATGATGACGTTCATCGCCTGCTTAGTCTCAACGGGATGGTTCACACGCTCTCCTGATCTCGCCTGCGCGCGCCACGGCCGCCGGCATTCGGTCGCCGCGACGCGCTTCATTCCACCCAACAGCAACTCGGCCGTTCGCGAGGGCAATCACCGGCGCAAAGGCACGCGCCGATCCATCGGCTACGCTTCCACAATCCACCGGAAATTGCGACTTGCGCCCGGAAATCGCGAGCCTGATATCGCCTCCGGACGGGCCGGACGCTTCGTACGCCAGAGCGACCGTGTCCCCGCGGACCGCAATCGCCACCAGCCGGGGCAGCCGACCCGCCGCGACCAGTACGGCTCCCGATATCGCTGCCGCTCCAGGCTCCAGCCACGCAAGGCCAACGCCCGGCTGGCCCGAGACGAGCCCGTGAAACCCGACATATGCCGTACCGGCAACCGCATCCACAGCGAGCCCCGCCGGGGCTGAGCGGCAGGCTCGCTCAGCCGCAGCGGCCATGGGCACGGGCGTCCCCCAGATAACCCCGTCTGGCGTGCGCGCTACCAGGAGTGTGTCCGGCGATTGTGGCGCTCCCGCCACGCGCCGCGACGATCGCCACCACGCCGCCACCTGAGCTGTGCTTCCTGCCTGAACCGCGATGCGCGTCGCGGTACAGGCCAGCGAGTCCTCTGGCCAGCGAAACGGTTGTAGCGCGGCCTGAACCGCCGGAACGCCCTCCGAGGTGAGCACCATTCGGGCACCGGGCATGATCGCGCCGGGAACCCGCACCGCAGGATCCCAGCGGATTGGAGCGTCGGCGCCACACGCCGCACACACCAACATTACGATCGCAAACCGCGGGAATCGCATCGCGGAGAGTTTAGTAGATTTCACGGCCCCCAATCAGGTTCCACGAAATGTCGACACCGTTCAACGCCATTCGCCGGCTCCCCGCCACCAACGAGCCGATCAAGAGCTACGCCCCGGGTTCCCCCGAGCGTGCCGAACTCAAGGCCCGCCTCGCCGCGATGGAAAAGGAGCGGCCCGACATCCCGTTGGTGATCGGCGGACAGGAGATCCGCACCGGTGACACCGCGAATGCGGTCTCCCCGCACAAGCACAAACACGTCACCGCGACCTGGCACAAGGCGCGCGCCAAGGACATCACAGCAGCCATCGCCGCCGCGAACCGCGCGCGAAAGGACTGGGCGAACGCCCGCTGGGAAGACCGCGCCGCCGTCCTCCTCCGCGCCGCGGAACTGCTGGCCACCACGCAGCGCAGCACACTCGCCGCGGCAACGATGCTGGGGCAGTCGAAGACGGTCTTCCAGGCCGAGATCGACGCGACCTGCGAGATGATCGACTTCTTCCGCTTCAACGTGCAATTCGCGGGCGAGATCATGGCCGATCAGCCGGCCAATGCGCCGGGAATGACCAACGCGATCGATTACCGCGGGCTTGAAGGGTTCGTCTACGCGGTGAGCCCGTTCAACTTCACAGCCATCGGCGGCAACCTGCCGACGGCTGCGGCACTGATGGGCTGTACGGTCATCTGGAAGCCATCGAACACCGCCATCCTCTCGGCGTGGCATACGATGCAGCTCCTGCGCCAAGCGGGGATGCCGGACGGCGTGATCAACTTCCTTCCCGGCGATCCGGTTCAGATCACGGAGCAGATGCTCTCGCACCACGATTTCGGGGGCATCCACTTCACCGGCAGCTCCACGGTGTTCCAGTCGATGTGGGAGACCGTGGGCCGGAACATGAGCAAATACAAATCCTATCCCCGCCTCGTTGGCGAGACCGGCGGCAAGGATTTCATCGTTGCGCATCCGTCGGCCGACCCTGCAGCGGTAGCCGTGGCGATCGTGCGCGGCGGCTGGGAATACCAGGGCCAGAAGTGCTCGGCGGCGAGCCGCGTCTACATCCCGAAATCACTCTGGAAGGAAGTGAAGGACCGCGTCGTGGCGATGCAGGCCGAAATCACCGTCGGCGACGTGGGCGATTTCCGGAACTTCATGGGCGCGGTGATCGACCAGAAGTCCTTCGATCGCATCAGCGGATACCTCGCCGATGCCAAGAAACGCGCGAAGATCATCTGTGGCGGTGGCGCTGACGACCGTACCGGCTACTTCGTCGAGCCGACGCTCGTGGAGACCAAGGACCCGAACTATCGGCTGATGTGCGAGGAGATCTTTGGCCCCGTCGTCACTGCGCACGTCTATGATGACGCCAAGTGGAGCCAGACGCTGAAGATCGTTGACAGCACCTCCCCCTCCGCGCTCACCGGCGCCGTCTTTGCGCGGGACCGCGCGGCGGTGGCGGAGGCGCACGTGGCCCTGCGGAACGCGGCCGGCAATTTCTATGTGAACGACAAACCGACGGGCGCCGTGGTCGGACAGCAGCCCTTCGGTGGCGCGCGGGCCTCCGGCACCAACGACAAGGCGGGTTCCAAGCTCAACCTCCTCCGCTGGGTGAGCGCGCGCACGGTGAAGGAAACGCTGGTCCCTGCCACGGACTATCGCTATCCGTTCATGGCCGAGAAGTAGGCCGCCCGATGGCCGAGTTTCGGTATGTCACGCTCGACGTGTTCACCGACAAGCCGTTCGGTGGGAACCAACTCGCCGTCTTTCCGGACGCGCGGGCGATTCCCGAGCGCGCACTGATCGAAATCACGCGAGAGTTCAACTACTCGGAAACGACATTCTGTTATCCCGCCGCAAATCCGGCGCACACGGCTCGCGTGCGGATCTTCACGCCCGGCGCCGAAGTACCGTTCGCGGGGCATCCCACCGTTGGCACCGCCATCGCGCTGCATGCGATGGGCCCGGAAGCGGGGACCGAAGCGCGGCTCGTTCTCGAAGAAGGCGTGGGCCTCGTACCGGTGACCGTCCGACCGGATGCCAATGCGCCATTCGCTCAGTTCAGCGTGGCAAAACTTCCGGAAGTCGGTCCGCCGGTGCCGACACGCACGACACTCGCGGAAATCCTTTCGCTTGCGCCCGACGACATTGTGAGCGGAAGCAGTGCGCCTCAGGCCGTGTCGTGCGGACTCCCCTTCCTCATCGTCGGAATAAAGACCGTCAAAGCGCTCGGCCAGGCGCGCGTACGGTTTGATCGCTGGTCAGAGACGATGCGGAAGTCATGGGCGCCCGACCTGTTTCTTTTTACGCCGGACGCTGAATCGGGGCCGATGAATTTCCGCGCCCGCTGTTTCGTTCCAAGCATGAGTGTGCCCGAAGATCCCGCGACCGGCTCGGCGAATGCCTGCCTGGGCGGGTTTCTCGCGGCGCGAGCGGCCGAGCGGGAGGGCACGCTCAAGTGGACGGTGACGCAGGGCGTCGAAATGGGCCGACCCAGTCGAATCGAGATCGAGGCCGACAAGTCGGCAGGCGCGATAACAGCGATTCGTGTCGGTGGACGCGCCGTGTTCATGATGGCAGGCAGCATCACGCTGCCGTAGCCTCATCGGCAGAGGCCGACTGCCCACCACAATCAGATTTTCGGGAGATCGTCCATGTTCAGGGCGCTGATTTCGATCGAGCGCCGCCCCGGGAGCGCGCCGTCAAATGCGCGAAGTCCCGGCTCCCAGAACTGGCTCCTATCACGACCGTTCCGTTTTGCCACGTAGAGCGCCTCGTCGGCGCGGGCAATCAATGCCGATATGATCTGATCGTTATGCGCCTCGGCCGACGCAAGCCCGATGCTGATGCTGATTTCCCGCACGCCACCAAGACTGGCAAAGGGCTTGCCACGAAAAGCGGCCTGCACGCGATCGGCGAGGATCTGCGCGCCGGGCGCAGCGGTGTCCGGCGCCAGAATCTCAAATTCCTCTCCGCCAATCCGGGCAACGACGTCGCCAGCACGTGCCGTCTCGCGAAGACGCGCACCCATTTCGCGCAACACTTCGTCACCAGTCAGGTGACCGAACTCGTCGTTGACCTTCTTGAAGTGGTCGACATCGATCGCCAGCACCGACATGGGATGGTGCCCGCGCACAGCGCGTGAGACTTCGCGCCCGCAGAGCTGTTCGAAACCGCGCCGATTGAAGCAACCCGACAGGGGGTCGGTGAGCACGATCGACTGCAGTCGCACCCGCATCCGGTTGTACGAGCGACCTATCATCGTGATCGGGTCCGGCATCTTGTCGAGCGACTCATCGTAGCTGCCCGAAAAGTCGCCCTCCTGCGCACGTTCGAAGAGCTGCAGCACGCGATCGACGCGCCCCGACACCTGACCGTGCAGTCCGCCCAGCAGCAGCGCACCGAGCAGGAAGATCACGAGGCTCCAGAACTGTTCCTGCGGCGCCGCCAAGGCGCCAGCATTCGTCGCGGCGATGATCAGCCCCACGTACCCGATCGCAGCCGCCACCACACTCACCACGGTGGCGCGTAGCCCGAAGTACAGCCGGGTGAACTGCACGACGAAGATGGCGAGAATCAGTCCACGCGCATACTCCGACGGCGGCGTCGCGCTGGCGAGCACGATGAAGATCAGCGCGTAATCAATCACCAAGACGGAATAGAGCAGCGTTCGGCTCGCCCGCCCCGTACGCGCAATCAACTTGCCGATTATCGTATGGAAGAGGATGTACGTGAGGACCGCGCCCGCCGCGATTGACAGCGACACGTTGCGCCCGACCAACGGCGCAAGGATCGAGTTCGCATCCGTGAGCCCGGTCCATTTGAGACTCAGCGATATAAAACCGACGAGCGCCGCAAACGAGCGCCGAAACTTCCCCTGCCAGAGGAGAATTTCTGCGTTCGAAAATTGTGACGCGGTCTGGTTCGAGTCGGGCACTAGGCGCGGTGGGGGCGGCGGTTAGCGACAACTACAAGGGAATTTCATTGAGCCAAAACCGCAAGGCCCGTAGTCACCGTCACCTTATTGTACAGCCCGCGCGCACCTCAAGCTGCGACCTGCGTCACAAGGCGGAACTACTCCGCCCTCTTCATCTGCCGCGACTAGAACTTCGCGTCGAGATGAATGTCGAATCGCCACTGCTTCGTGGGGTAGAGCCCACGTGCAAGATCGGTGCGGATCAGGCCGTCAAGAAACGACCAGCCAATCCCGACCCCGGCGAGCGGACGTCCCGGCTTGGAAAAGTCCTCGCGACGACTGGCCCATCCGAGGTCACTGAATAGCACGGTGCGCGCGGCCGCCGCGCGCGTGCCGAGTTCGCCGCGAGCGAGCCAGAAGGTGTTGCCCGCCGCCGTCAGGGCTGTCTGGCCACGTACCGATTGCGTGCCACCCAGATAGAACTGACGCTGCGGCGGAAGCGCGCCCTGGCTCGCGCCGCCACTCAATGTGAGCGCGCCAACGCTGCGGCCGATCGGACCGGTGAACGTGATATCTGCGATGCCACGCACGTACGTCGAGTCGCCACCAGCCACTTCGGTCCGCAGGTCCGTCATGGCACGGAATCCGTTGGGATTGAGACCCCACTGCGACCGCTTCCGCAGCGCCACGCCCGCGTGTGTTACGCGCTTCGCCATAGGATTTGGGATGAAGCGCGTGTCGTTCCGGCCGCCAAATAGCGTCCAGCGCGAGCGCACGCTGTCGCCCCACTGCTGTTCCCCAAACAAGCGCCATTCCAGCTTGCCTGGCTCGAGGCTTGTGATCGTCAACTCGCCGCCCCACGCACGGTAGTACGCGCCTTCATCACGGCCGTACAAGAGTGACGAGAGTGATGAACCGAACGAGAGCGGGTTGCCCCAGTCGTTCGACGCCTGCAATCGCCGGTACGCCGCCGCGCGCCAGGTCGTCCGTCCGTTCGATCGCCAGCCGGCGAGTTCGCCATTCAACTGCCGGTCGGCGTACGATCCGCGCGCGCCGATCGACGCCGAATAGCCCTTACCGAGGGCACTCGTCGCAGTGATCCCCGTCGAGAGACCCTCAACCCGGTTGTACCGCGTCTGCACGAATCCGTATTCGAGCACCGGCATCTGCGGACCCCAGCCGGGCTGGAGTCCGAAACTGAGCGCCTTCATCAACTCCTCGCGCTCCGACTTCCCGAACAGTTCGTCGCCTTCGTCGTAGATGGACTTCGGCAGGTCCGGCGAGTTGGCCAGCTTGGCCGAGTCGCAGGGCACCTGAACCCCCATCCGGAGCGCACCATTGTACTCCGTCCGGTAGCGCGTACGCATTCCGGTCTTGGTACACTCATTGAGGCGCTCGGCCTCGAGTTCCTTGATCCGTTCCCGGCGCGCGGCGCGCACCAGCGAATCGCGCAACACCGAGTCCACACCTGCCGCGCGCAAGCTGTCACGCAACACGGCCACGCGGCTCCGCTGCGGCGGCGGAACTTTCGGCACAACAGCGGAATCGAGCCCATTCACGCTTTCATAAGAGAACCGCTGCTCGTACGACATCGGCACCCGCATGAAACTGGCTTGCGCAAATCCTTCCACGGCCTGCGACCGCGGGAGCCAGAAGCGCTGATTGTAGAGCCCGTACTCGATCGTGATTCCCGAAACGTCGGCTTTCATCGGCGACACGAGGCCCTTCACCCAGCCGGGGGGGCCGTCGTCACGATTGCGATTCTCAACGACCTGTCCGTTGCGCACTTCCCGCCTGATGCGTGTGGTGTCGGCCCGCTCGCGCGCCGACTCCTCGCTGGCCATCGCCCATATGTCCATGGGCGTGCTGAGGCGGTACACGGCGCGCACCAGCTGCGCCGACGCCACATCGAACCAGAAAGAGCCCACGATCACATTCCACTTCGGCTCGCGTGAAACGATTCTCATTTCCCGAAGCGTGAGCCGCTGCCCATCGGGCAGCGTCATCTGCACCGAATCGCCCGTTTCGTACGTGTAGTACGCCTCGGCGCCGATGCCGAGTGGATGGACGATTTCGTTCTCGTTCACCTCGGCTCGCGCCAACCCTCCACTACCGACCCAGAGATTGTCGCGCCCCGGGAAGTAGGGCACCGGCGCCAGTTCAGTGACTTCGCCATCCGAGTTATTGTCCGCACCGTCAGCCATGGGGATCACGGTCCGGCTGCCCGTGACTTCCACCCACACCCCACGCGCGCGGTGCCAGCGCACCCGCGCCGCGTCCTCGTGGCGAAACGCGAGGCGCTCACGACCCAATAATTTCACGCCCATCTTGACCGACACGCGCTCGTACGCTTTTGCGTCGTAGCTCACCAGCGACGAGTCCTGACGGAGCCGGGCAATCCGTGCACGTTCGAGGAGTGTCCGGGCGATCTCGTCCTTGAAGGCCGTTGCGAGATGCTGGGACGTCACCGGTGTCCTGCGGCCGCTGTCGCGCCGCCGACCGGTGTCGGACCGCACCTCCTCCATGATCGCCTCGAGCGTCGCTCGCCGCGCCGCTGAGCTGTCCGCGCTCGCAGGCTTGCCGCCAATCTGCACGCTCACCTGGAATGCCAGCACGACAGGGACGAAACTCAGCATCATCGATGGTAACCGGCTGCGGGATCGGGGGTTGGGCGCGCCAGAATGATACGGCTGACCCGCAGGCGCGGTTTCGGCGCCGCGCACATCTTCCTACCCTGTGATGAACCCACTGTCCCCGAACCCCGGCCCGGATACGTCAGACCTCCCGCTCGAGGAGTATCGCGCGCGGGCCAAGGAACTCGTCGACTGGATCGCCGAGTATCTGGGACATCCCGAGCGATATCCGGTCCTCCCGCCGCTCCACCCCGGCGAGACGCGCGCTGCGCTCGCGGCCGGGCCGCCCGATGAGGCCGAACCACTTGCGCGCATCCTCGACGACTTCAATCGAGAGATCGTCCCGCGACTGACCCACTGGAACCACCCGGGGTTTCTCGCCTACTTCGCCAACACCGCGAGTGTCCCCGGCATTCTGGGCGAAATGCTCGCCACCGCGCTCAATACGAACGCGATGCTCTGGCGCACCGGCCCGGCGGCTGCCGAACTGGAGCAACTCACGACAGATTGGCTGCGCCAACTGATCGGATTGCAGCCGGGCTGGTTCGGGGTCATTACCGATCTCGCGTCCACCTCAACGCTCTACGCCCTTGCCGCCGCACGCGAAGCGGACCCCGCGCTCGACATCCGGCGAAAGGGACTCGCCGGGCGCGACCTTCCCGCGCTCCGCGTCTATTGCTCGGATCAGGCGCACAGCTCGGTGCATAAAGCCGCAATGACCCTCGGCATTGGGAGCGACAACGTCGTAAATGTCGAATCCGACGCTGAGTTCCGGATGATTCCCGCCGCGCTCGATGCCGCCATCGCCCGCGACCGCGCGGCTGGGCACCGGCCAATAGCCGTCGTGGGGGTACTCGGCACGACGAGTTCAACAAGCGTCGACCCCCTCGCAGCGATTGCCGACATCTGCGAACGCGAGAAACTCTGGTTCCATGTGGACGCGGCCTACGCGGGTGTCGCCGGCGCCGTGCCTGAGTTGCGTCACCACTTCGACGGTGTGGACCGCGCCGATTCCCTGGTCGTGAATCCACACAAGTGGCTGTTCACTCCGATGGACTGTTCGGTCTTTCTCGTCCGTCGTCCGGAACCGCTGAAGCGCGCCTTCTCCCTGATCGCGGCATACCTCGAGACCGCCGAGCAAGACACCGTAGTCAACTATATGGATTACGGCTTCCAGCTCGGCCACCGCTTCCGGGCGCTCAAGCTGTGGATGGTGCTGAGGGCGTTCGGCGCGCGAGGTATCGCCGCGCGCATTCGGCATCACTGCGCGCTCGCCGCCGAGTTTGCGGGTTGGGTGCGCGCTGAGCCGGGCTGGACGATCGAGGCACCGCATCCGTTCTCAGTGGTCTGTTTCCGACACGATTCCGGCGGCGACAGTGCGGCCACCAACGCGCACAACGCCGCGATCCTCGACCGGGTCAATGCGTCGGGCGAGGTATTCCTCTCCCACACCGTGCTGCGGGGGCGCTACGTGATCCGCGTTGCGGTCGGCAATCTCCGCACTGAGCGCACGCACCTGCACCGCGCCTGGATGTTGCTCAAAGGCGCAGCAACCTCCGTCTAACGCTCGTGGGGCCCGTAGTTACACCTGCGCACAGACTCAGTTCCGCGTCGTTCGTCCCCCTGCGTCCCCCCACGTCCCGTCGTTCCCCGCTGTTAACAATCCCCGCGCCGCGCCGTCAGATATGGTGCGAGCGACAACGTATCGCCCGCGCACGCACCTTTTTACTTTTCAACCGTCTCACGCGAAGAGGATGCATCCGATGGCAACAACGAAGTGGAATCGGTTCACCGGCTGGACGATGGCGATGGCCGGCGCCCTGACGATCGCCGCATGCGAGAACTCGCCGACGACGCCTGACAATCTTGAGGCATTGCTCGACGACGTGGACCCGGTGGTCTTGACCTTCTCGGCTACGCAGGGACTCCCTGGCGGACCGATCGGCGACCGTGTTGGTCCGCCTTTCATGGGTGGCATGCAGTTCACCGGCGCGCCGGCGAGTGCAGCGGATGGTCGCGGTCCCGGCGCAGCGTTTCCCGACAGCATCAAGCTGACGGATGCGCAAAAGACGCAGATCCAGGCGCTCGTTGCGGCCTTCGCAGCTGCAAACGCTACCGATCTGGCCGCAATGAAGGCGGCGCGTGATGCCGCACGCAAGGCGATCCGCGACGGCAAGTCACGAGACGAGGTACGCGCGATTCTCGCCACGGCGAAGGCCGCAGCGGATCGTGTACGTGCCGCCTCCGAGACGCTTCGCGCCTCGACCCGCGCGCTGCTCACGCCGCTGCAGCAGGCCTGGCTCGACGCACACCGCCCTGATCGCCCGCCGCGAACGCCGTAAGATTGGTCGCTGAAATCGCACCAGTCCGGCGTTGAAGGGGGACCGGCGGGCAAAAAGCGGGGAAGCGCACGAAGCGCTTCCCCGCTTTGTCGTGCGGTCCTGCGCCCGCTAGTTCGATGCCGCCTGAACCGACGCCCGTGCCTCGCGCGGAATGGCGTACTCCTCTGTCTTCGGACGCACCGGAACGTTGAACCAGCCGGAGAACTTGATCCGCGCGTCGTCCATGATTTCATAGATCGTCGGGATCACGAGCAGTGTCAGAAAGGTGCTCGTGATCACGCCACCGATGATCGCGATGCCCAGCGGTGCACGGAAGTCGGCGCCTTCACCGCGGCCGAGTGCCACCGGAATCATGCCGGCAATCAGCGCGATCGTCGTCATCAGGATTGGGCGAAGCCGCACGCGGCCGGCCTCAATGAGCGCGGTGCGCCGATCCTTCCCGCTCTCCTGACCCCACTTCGCGAAGTCAATGAGCAGAATTGCGTTCTTGGCGACGATACTCATCAGCATGAGCACGCCGATCATCGACATGATGTTCAGCGTGTGCCCAGTGATAAGCAGCGCCAGCACCACGCCAATCAACGAGAGTGGCAGCGACATCATGATCGCGAGTGGCTCAAGGAATGAGCCGAACTGCACGACCAGCACGAGGTACATCAGCATCACGGCGATGCCCATTGCTGCCAGCATCTTGCTGAACACTTTCTCTTGGTCGCGCACTTCACCGCCCGACGAGAAGCGATAGCCAGCCGGCAGCGCAAAGTCGGCCAGCGCGGCCTCTATCCCGGCATTCACTTCGCCGAGGGACGCGCCCTGCGTGTTGGACTCGATCACGATCACGGTCTCGCGGTCGAGGTGGCTGATGACCGCTGGCCCAAGCGCCGGCCGCACTGTGGCCAGCTGGCCAAGCGGCATCACGCGTTGCGGAGCACCACCCTGCCCGCCCACAACAATCGGAAGCTGCTCGATATCCGCCGCGCGACGCCGCGAATCGGGTGCCAGGCGCACGCGAACCTTGCGGTTCTCGCCTGCGGGGTCGACCCAGTCGCCGGCATCCACGCCGGCAAACGCCGGGCGCAGCGCTTGCGCCACCTGACCCACTGTCACTCCCATCGAACCCGCGAGTTCGCGATTGAGCTGGATCTCCAGTTCGGGCTTCTGGCCCTTCGTTGAGAGTCCCACATCCACCGCGCCGGGCACTTGTCGCACAATCGCGACCGCCGAATCGGCGAGTTTCTGCAGCAGGGATGCGTCCTTCCCGCGCAGCTCCAGCTGGATCTGCTTGCGTGCGCCGCCAAAACCACTCGTGAAGACGGACACCGTCGCGCCACCAACCTGCGGCATTTCGCCCCGGAGCACTTCTCCGAACTCGTACTGGCTCACGCTGCGTGATGCCTTGGGCTTCATGCGCACGTACAACGATCCAAGGTCCGCGGCGCTCAATGAAGCGCCGGGAATCGCAATTGTGCTCGCGCCGACGGTCGAGAAGGTGTATGCCACCAGATCGGTGTGCGATCTCGCAATGCGCGCCGCCTCTTCGACCTTCATCTTGGTGTACTCGAGGTTCGAACCAGGCGGCGTTTGCACTTCAACGAAGACTTCGCTGCGGTCCGAATTCGGAACGAATCCGAACCCGCCGTAGGCTCCCTGCAGCCAGAGGGCGCCCACGAATGCGCCGGTCGCCAACGCGGCCATGGACCAGCGGTGATCAAGCGCCCATCCAATCACCAGCGTGTAGCGCTCCGCCATGCGATTGAACCAGGCATTGAACTTGTCGAGCGCGCGCGTGATGAACGACTTGTCTTTCTCCGCAATGTGCGGATCGGCCCAGTACGCCGAGAGCATGGGGTCGAGCGAAAAACTGACAAAGAGCGAGACGAGCACGGCCATCGCAATCGTGAGCGCCATCGGCTTGAACCACTGGCCTGGCACGTCGCCCATGAATCCGATCGGTACGAACACCGCCACGATTGAGAACGTCGTCGCCGCAACCGCGAGCCCGATCTCGTCCGTGCCTTCGTGCGAGGCGCGGAAATGGTCTTTCCCCATCTCCACGTGACGCACAATGTTTTCCCGCACCACGA
>SXGT01255493.1_pt1 | contig 13484 bp, 9 predicted proteins | sample 3176221 | NCBI WGS metagenome assembly SXGT01 (sample SAMN11356862, study PRJNA531348) | freshwater metagenome | isolation source: freshwater sample F1-120 | place: China: Fuxian Lake, Yuxi | collected 2017-12-25
CTTTTTCCGCCACCTCTTCTCGGCCTGGATCGGGCCGAACGAGGCGGACCAGTACATCGCCGGGGCGATCATCCTGGCGGCAGCCCCCTGCACCGCCATGGTGTTCGTCTGGAGCTACCTGACCGACGGAGATCCGGCCTATACCCTGGTCCAGGTCTCGGTGAACGACCTGATCATGCTCCTGCTCTTCGCCCCATTGGTCGGCTTCCTGGTCAGCGGCGCCTCCTCGCTGACCGTTCCCTGGCCGGTGCTGTTCTACTCGGTCGCCTGCTTTATCGTCATTCCCCTGGCCATCGGGACGGCGCTCCGAATCTGGTTCATCAGGCGAAGGGGCCAGCGCTGGCTCGAGGAGAGTCTGCTGCCTCGCTTCGCGCCGGTCACGATCACCGCCCTGCTGGCCACGCTGGTCCTAATTTTCGCCTTTCAGGCGGACAACATCACGGGGCGATCCTTTCACGTGGCCCTGATCGCCGTCCCGATCCTGCTCCAGGTCTATTTCAACTCGTCGCTGGCCTACGGCCTCATGAAATTCCTGCACGTACCCTATGCGATAGCCGCGCCGGGCGCGCTGATCGGTGCCAGCAATTTTTTCGAGCTGGCAGTGGCCACCGCCATCGCCCTCTACGGTCCCGGCTCGGGAGCGGCCCTGGCTACCGTGGTGGGAGTGCTCGTCGAGGTTCCCGTCATGCTCTCGGTCTGCGCCATCTGCAACCGGACGCGCCATTGGTTTCCGAGAGAGGAAGCCGCATGAAAGCGCGGGTCTTGTTTCTCTGCACCGGCAACTCCTGCCGCAGCCAGATGGCGGAAGGCTGGCTCCGGCATCTGGCCGGAGACCGTTTCGACGTGGCCAGCGCGGGAACCCATCCGGCCGGCCTCAACCAGGTTGCGGTCGAGGCCATGCGCGAGGTCGGCGTGGATATTTCACGACACGCCTCCAAGAAGGTGGAGCAATTTCTTGGCGAACGGTTCGACTATGTCATCACGGTCTGCGACCATGCGAAAGAGGCCTGCCCGACATTTCCTGGCGCCGCCTCCCTCTTGCACTGGAGCTTCGACGATCCGGCTGCGGCCCAGGGATCGCCGGAGGAACGGCGGCAAGTCTTCCGGCTGGTCCGCGACGAGATCGTCGGCCGTATCCGGCAGTTTGCAGAATTCCCACGCGAACGGAAGGGACAAAATCGGGGGAACAACGGGACGGTTATGATGCGGCAGGACGAACAGACTGAGGCGGAGCCGTCCCGCTGACGGCAAGCTTGTATCCGACGCCGGGGAGCGCAAGGACCGTCCAGCCGGCGCTCGGCAGACCGGCCAGCTTCCGATTGAGCGCCAAGACCAGCCGTTCCAATTCGTGGTCGTAGACCGGGTCCTGCTCGCCCCACACGGCCGCCGTCAGCTCTTCCCGCTCCACGATGAGCCGATCCTGCCGCGCGAGCCGTCGGATAATCCGCCACTCGGCATCGTCAAGTTCCAGGCGCGCCCCCTGCAAGGACACCGTGAATCGGCCAGCCTCCAACCGGACCATCCCGTCCAGATAGGTCTCCGGTCGAACGGCCGGCGGACGGGTGCGTCGCAACACCGCCTGGACCCGGGCCACCACCTCCTTCGAGCTGAAGGGCTTCGTGACATAGTCGTCCACCCCGAGTTCGAACCCCTTGAGGCGGTGATCCTCCGTCCCGAGCGCAGACATCATGATCACCGGAACGGCGCAGGTCTGCGGATCGGCCTTGAGTCTCCGGCAGAGTTCGTGCCCGTCCAGCCAGGGCAGCATCACATCCAGCAGGACCAACGCAGGACGAAGCCGTTGCACATCGGCTAGGCCGATCCGGCCGTCGTGCGCCGTATTGGTCCGGTACCGGGCCCGGCGGAGGGCCAGGTCCAGGAGCCGCGCATGGTCCGGCTCGTCGTCGATGATTTGAATGATTCCCATAGGCTCGACGCTCCCACTCTACCCGCTCCCCGTTGCGCCCACATCACGTCCCTGTTACCGCCCGGTTCATTCCCCCTGCGTCAAGATGCGGAAACGCGCAAAGATTTACAGACTTGTAACAGCTCGGTCACCGCCCCGTGACAGGACCGGAGTATTCCTGTGTACCGGAACATCGCAACAGGTCTATTAGGCGGAACCGAAGGAGGAGGGCATCAGCATGAAGAGGCAGCGAGTGGCAACGACCCTGGCGATCCTGTTCACCTTGGGCTCGTTCGGGGCTCCGGACGAGCCGGCCCAGGCCCAGGATCAAGCGGTCCAGGCGGGCACGCATCAAGTCACCCCCACCACTCCGGATCAACCGCCGCTCGCGCCAGGCGGGATGACCCAACGGGGCGCGCAATCCATCGAGAGCACCCCGCTGGAAGACCTGTTGTTGGAAAAGGGCATCATCAACACCGATGACTGGATCAGAATCAAGGCCGAACAGGAGCGCCTGTTCAACGAACGGTCGGTGGTGGCCGAATTCACCGGCAGCCCGAACTGGTACGAGCGGATCACCATGTATGGCTACGGCATGATGCGCTACAACCAGACCACCAACGGCCAGGTCAGGACCTATCACGATGCGTCCGTCGGTGACACGGCCAACGGAGCCCAGCCTGGCTTCTTCTTCCGCCGCATCCGCTGGGTGGTGACCGGACAGGTCTCCGAACACGTGGCCTTCTTCATCCAGCCGGACCTGGCCAGCAACATCAGCGGGAACACCCATGCGGTCTCCATGCGCGACGCCTACGGAGACTGGATCTTCGACAAAGACAAGCAATATCGGTTGCGGGTCGGTCTCCAGCGCGTCCCCTGCTCCTTCGACAACTGGCAGGCCTCCCGTGTCCGCATGGCCATCGACCGGGCCGACTCGACCAACAGTTGCGCCCCCAGCGAACGCGACATGGGCATCTCCTTCATGTACTCGCCCAAGATCGCCCAGGCCCGCTTTAAGCAAATGCTGGACTACGGCTACGGGCCCGGCGACTACGGCGTGTTCCACATCCAGGTGGACAACAGCGCGGGTTTGAACACGGCGGAGAACAACAAGAACAAGCGGGTCAGCGTGCGCCTGGCCTGGCCCTGGGAGCTTCCCGGCGGGCGGCTCATGGAAACGGGCATGAACGCTGGCACCGGCACCTGGAACGTGGCCATGGGCACGGCAGCGGCAGGCCGGACGCTCTATTCGGTGAACTCGGCCGCCTGCGTGGGCGCAGCCACCACCTCCGGCTGCACCTCAGCCAGAAACTACCTGGATGAACGGATCAACTTCTACGTCTATATGCCGCCCCAGCCCTGGGGATTCATCGCCGAGTATACGACGGGCCGGGCCCCCAAGCGGAACGGAAACGGGGTCGTCGAATCCTCCCACTTCTACGGCGGCTACGTGCAGGCCCATTACCAGTGGAAATACTCCGATGTCGGCCTGGCCAACTTCTACTCGCGCTGGCAGGAATATTATGGCGGGTTGAAGTTCCAGACCGGCGCGCCGGACGATCGGATGAAGGAAGTGGAGACCGGCATCGCCTGGCAGCCGGACCCCCAGTGGGAATTTACCATCGCCTATACCTTCACCCAGCGGAACAACTTCGCCACGGTCAATCCCGGCCAGACGGCGACCACGCCCGGCACGCAGATCGACGCCTACGGCAACCTGCTCCGCTTCCAATGCATCTGGTTCTGGAACTGATCAATCGGGTGCGACAACAACCTACCCTCCCTCATTGCGCGGGAGCGGTCATCCGCAGGCTAGCAACATTCGAGGGCGGGCACGAATTGACCGAAAACGAAGTGGAGGTCGCGGGCGGGAAATATTCCGCCTGTGTCGGCAAACGAATGTCCCTGGCCCATTAATTGACGGGAAGACCTGGGCCCCTTGTCTGTGGCCGTCGAAGGTTGACAACCATCAGCGCGGGCCAGCCCTTTCCTGCGATGGTTATGAGCCGCTCGCAAACAGGCGATCCACATCGATGATGATCAGCTTCGATTCATCCAGATACCGTTCGTAGCCGTCCTTCCCGCGCACCTCGCCGTTGGGAATCCAGGCTTCCTTCGGTTTGAACCCGACGAGATATAGAAACCGGGCGACCGGGAGCAGCGGCATGTCGCGCGCATCGAGCTCGTAAGTCGTCTCGTAAATCTTAGTGGCGGGCGAGGTGCGGAAATTGGCGAGGATGACGTACAGCCGTCCTTTGCGGACGAACAGCCCACCGGAGGTCACCACTTTCCCCCGCTCCTTCTCCCCGGTCAGGAGATAGAAGGTGACCAAGTCCACCGGCGACGCCTTTTTGAAGGCCTGCGCTAGCAACGGCGCCAGGGTTTTGATCTGCGCGGCGGAAAACGCCTGGGTGAGATCCTGATCGTGGGCAAACAACTCTCTCGCTTCCCCGATGACCCGATTCCTGTCGACGACGGACACGCCCTTGAGCACCAGCTCCATCTGATCGGGCGTGAACGCGGCGGGATGGCTGTGTCCGGGCCGGCCTGCTTCCGGGTCGAACATCAGCCAGATCGACGAGTTCGGTTCCTCGTGAATGACGATGGGCGGAGGTTCGGTCACGCATCCGGCGAAAAGTCCCCCCAGGAGGATAAGACACACATTGAGCGGGATCTGCCTGACGTTCATGACTCCTGTTCCGAAAATTGCGGAGCCCCTTCACGGCCGACGCAGTCTAGCAAAAACGATGCAAACAACACAAAGCGCACCGGGATGGGACAGGCCCCGCTGGTGCGCTTCGACCGGCCCTGCGAATGATCAATTGACCGCGGACACCCCGATTGCGGCCGCCGCCAGGGGCGATCCGGTCAGGACCTGGAGATTCTTGGCGACGTGGGCAGCGGACAAGGGGTACGCGCCGGCTTTCACCACAATCTGCTGCCCCTCCCGGCTGTTGACGAACTTGAGAAACTCCAGTTCCTCCCGATCGAGCGTGCCCTTGGGGTCCATGTTGACGTAGAGGTACAGAGGCCGATGCAGCGGATAGGTCCCGTCCGCCGCCGCCGCCGCGCTCGGGGACACGAACGGCTGCCCGGTTTTCTCGGCCAGGGGAACCGCCCGCACGAACGAGGTCTGGAATCCGATGCCGGCATAGCCGATCGCCAAAGGATCCTTCGCAATTGCCAGGATTTCCGAGGCGGACCCGGGCGCTTCCTGCACCTCCGCCTTCAGATCGCCCCCTGCCAGGGCCTCCTGGATGAAGAAGGACCTGGTGCCGGACTGCTTGTCCCTGCCATGGAGGCGAATCGGCCGTTGCGCCAAGCTTTCCACTCCCGCCTGCCCCCAGATCGCGATGTCCGCTCCCGCTCCGCGCTTACGGTCCCTTCCGAAGATGGCATCTACCTGCTCCAACGTCAGCCCCTTGATGGGATTCTCGCGATGCACGTAGATGGCCACCGCATCCAGTGCAATCGTGATCTCGGTCGGGTCATACCCGAACCGGGAGTGGAAGTCCTTGCTCTCCTCCTCGGTCAGACGGCGGGACGAAGCCAGCATCGAGACACGACCGGAGGCCTGCGGTCCGTTATAGTATCCGTCCCCGCGCCGGATCTGCGCCTGGTCGCTGACGAACTGCATCAAGGCTCGTTCGGTTCCGCCGCCCAGGATGCCGATTTTCGCCGCCGGGTAAAGTTGCCGGAAGGCGGCCGCCAATTTGAGCATCAACGGCTGCATCGTGTCCGATCCCGCGATCACCAGATTGCCGGAGAGGTTCGCAACCGGGACATAGGAGCCGACACTGTGGTCCACGACCGGGCGGCTCAACACCTCCGCCTGCTCGGCAAGAACCGGGGCCGCGAAGGCCAGGCTCGCGAGCAAGCCCATGACAACGCCCAACGCCCACTGGGCCCAGTCCCTCCGCACCCGTTCCCTCCTTCGCCTCATTGCCATACCCTCCGTATCGTGAATCGTTGCTGCCCTCGACCACTCATCTCGTGGCACAGCATACCCCTCCAGGGTTGCCGGTCAATGACGCGATGGTTACAACCGTGTAAAATTTGGCAAGGCGGAAGAAAAGAAGATGGCACGCACACATCAGGCCTACGCCTGAGCCAAACGACGGGGAACAAGTGCGGGCGGAAGGTTCGGTCTCAGTTATCGTCGTCTCTGAGCGTCCACCCTTTTTTCATGACGCAGCGCTCGGTCGCCTGCAGCACCATATAGCTGTTCCCCTGCTGAAGCTTCGGGTCCTTGATTATATCCAGCGAACACTGATTATAATCTATCGCAAAGGCTTCCTGGGGTTTATTGGGGTGCACCCAGGACCCGCCGCCGCAGGCCGTAAGCAAACCCAGAGCCAGACTCAAGACGACGATTTGCCGGATCCTCATCATTCCCCTCCCCTTCAGTTGGACGGCGCACTCACGGTGGAGAATAGACCAGCCGCCATTAGGCGTCAAGCATTCCTGACGCCATTCCTGCCGCCAGCCGGGGCATACCCATACGAACGCTTGCCAGAAGACGGAACCTCAGTGTACCCTCATAGCGGCGCTGGCGTAGCTCAATGGCAGAGCATCGGTTTTGTAAACCGACGGTTGGAGGTTCAATTCCTCTCGCCAGCTCCATCTGCTTCTGCTGACGTTGCAATCAGTTCGGTATTGACAGGACCTCTCACCTGTTTTTCCAATTCTGCGAGTGCAACCAAACGTGCAACCTTTTCCCGCTCAAAGCACTTCGTCAACCGGGTTGCTGCCGCTTTCAGATCAGCCTTGTTGACGATGTTGTAGCGGTCAAGCACGCTTCGGGTCGTGTGTTCGGAGATCGCCATCGACATTTTCTCAGGGATACCGGCCCGGACCCTATTGTGAACGGCAGTTCGCCGGAAGTCATGGGGAATCCGGCCCTGCCAAACTTCCCGCCCCTTCTCCTTGTCCTCCGCCATCTTACTTAGCCCTACCCGTACACAGGCTTGCCGCCAGGAGCCCTGGAGGCTACGCGGCTGAATCCCTCCTCGGTGACAAATCCAGGGGCAAGACGACCATTGCTCCTCACAGCGCCTCCTCCATGCCTCCAGGACGCGATACAAGTCCCCCGTGAGGTACAGCACCCGTGGTGTCTCGGTTTTCGTGTCCTGAGCTTTGAGGAACAGCTTCCCGTCAGACATATTCACCTGGCTCCATTGCAACGAGAGACCTCCCCCATCCGCATGCCGCTGTACTAGGCCAGTATCACCGGCACCTTGGCATAATCAGGCAAGGCTCCCCGGAGCGCCAGACAATCCTCATGCTCAAAGAATCCGCTTCGCACATTGTTCTCTTCCAGCATCGGGATATGGGGTATCCGTGCGACCTTGGGCAGGGTGACGCTGCTGAGGCCATTGACGCCGCCCAGTGGCCCCCGACAACGGACCGGTCTGCCCCTATCACCCATCGACGTCGCTGTGTGGCGAGGCGACGGCGTCCCTGTTGTGGCTAGGCCCTCCGCCAGAGCCCCCCCGATGCGCGGGGCCCCAACGGCCGACGACGATTGCCGCGCCGAGGTCGAGTCGGTCTATGCCCCCGGCCTTGACACACATCTCAAAATTCTTCATTCTGCCCGGCAGGTTGCGGGTCGATCTTCGTCGCGGAATACCTTCGGGAGAGTCTATGCCATCCCTGGACAGCATACTCGGGATGCAGAAACGCTTCGGGTTCACTGCAAAGGCCCTGCCGTCTGATACCTTCGCGGTCGTGGACCTGGTCGGGAACGAGGCGATCTCGCGCCTCTATGAGTTTACGCTGACCCTGGTCTCCGAGAACCCGGCTCTGGTCTTCGAGACGGTCCTGAACCAGCCAGCCACGTTGATGATCTTCCCCCGCACCGATGCTCCGCAGCCGGTGTCCTATCACGGCCTCGTCACGCACCTGGAACAGGCGCACCAGATCGGGTCCTATACGGTCTACCGGGCGATGCTGGCACCGCGCCTGTGGGGCCTCTCCCGGGACCGGATGTCCGAGGTCTATGTGGAGCAGACGACCCCCCAAGTGATTGCGCGCAAGCTGCACGAGCACGGGCTGGCGAGCCAGGACTACGAACTGCGGCTGACCAGCCCCTACAAGTCCTGGTCCTATCTCTGCCAGTATGAGGAGACAGACCTGGATTTCATCGCCCGCCTCATGGAACGGGACGGGATCTATTTCTATTTCGAGCAGGGGCCGGAGCGGGAGAAATTGATCCTCGTCGATGCGCAGACGGGGCAACCGGCGTCGGTGCGGGCCGTGCCCTACAGGCCGGCCGCGTCGTTGGAAACAAGCGTCAGCGAGGAATCCCTCCAGGCCTGGGTCTGCCGACAGCAGGTGCCTCCCCAAAGGGTGGTCCTGCAGGATTACAACTACCGCACCGCGTCGCTGGCCCTCTTGGCCACCGCGGAGGTCTCGCCCTCGGGCCAGGGTGAGGTGCGGCGCTACGGAGAAGCGTTCGAGACCCTAGAGGAAGGCCAGGCACTGGCGACGATTCGGGCGCAGGAGCTGGCCTGTCGGCAACAGATGTTTCAGGGCGAGGGGACGGCGACGGGGCTCCGGGCTGGCTTCTGCATGGCGCTCCAGAGCCATTATCGGGCGGACTACAACGGGCGTTACCTGGTGACTGAGGTGCGCCATGAGGGGGCACAGGCTGGCACCCTGCTGGCCGGGCTGGAGGCAGCGGGGGGCGCGGCCGGGCCCGCACGGGAGGATTTCTACCGGAGCGCGTGCACCGCGATCCCGGCCCACGTCCAGTTTCGCCCCGAACGGCTGACGCCCAAGCCGAGAGTCCACGGAACCATGACGGCCTTCGTGGATGCGGAGGGGGCGGGCCAGTATGCCGAGCTGGACGCCCACGGCCGGTATAAGGTGCAAGTGCCGTTCGACAAGACCGACAAGGGCGCGGGCAAGGCCTCCACATGGGTGCGGATGGCCACCCCCTATGCCGGCCGGGACCACGGCATGCACCTGCCGCTGCACAAGGGCACGGAGGTGCTGCTGACCTTCCAGGACGGCGACCCTGACCGGCCGGTCATCGCGAGCGCCGTGCCCAATTCCCTGACCAGCAGCGTCGTCAACCGGGAGAACCAGACCGGCGCCACGATCCGGTCGGCGAGCGGCAACACGCTGCACTTCCAGGACGCCGAGGGGCACAGCCGCATGGTCATGAGCAGCGGCAGCGGCGGCTCACATTTCATCATGGGCCAGGGCAGTCCCGATCAGACGACGACATCCACATTCTACGCGGCTAACCTGGCCGGGGCCACCATGGCCCACCTGAGCGCACAGCACAGCTCAATGACGATCAACGGCTGGTCGGCCAGCGTGGGCAGCTATGTGGGCCCGCTACTCGACATACTGATGAAGTCCACCAGCGCGGCCGCGGTCGGAACCTTGACCGGCAAGATGAGCGACGCAGGCATCCCCTCGGTCGTGGCGACGGGGATTGAGGGCGCGATGGATATAGTCATGTCGCTGCTGATCTCGAAGGCCCTGACCCAGGTGCTGATCAAACGCCACATCGCGGAGCTGACCGGGAACCCGGCGCTGTTCATCGAGCCCGCCAAGATTGGCATCCTGCTGGGCCGGGGGGGGAGCGGTGGAGAATACGGCTCCATCCAGCTGAAGGGCCGGATGCAGCTCAAGCCGCCGTTCCTGGGCCCGCCCAAGCCGGACATCGTCATCGGCACGGTCGACGGCCTCATCGCGCTGACGGCGAACAACATCAACGCCCAGGCGAGCAACGACTTCGTGGCGGGTGGCAAGACGGCGCTGCTGTCGGGGGAGAGCCTGGTCAGGGTGACGGGGGAGAACCAGGTCAGCGTGATGGCTGGCAAGACGGCGCTGCTGTCGGGGGAGAGCCAGGTCCTCGTGGCGTCCAATACCTCCTCGGTCACGCTCAGGCCGAACGTCATCAAGCTGCGGATGGCAGAGGCAGAGCTGATCACGCTCACGCCGGACGGCATCACGCTGAAGGCCGGTGCGTCCTCGATCACGCTCACGCCGGACGGCATCACGCTGAAGGCCGGTGCGTCCTCGATCACGCTCACGCCGGACGGCATCACGCTGAAGGCCGGTGCGTCCTCGATCACGATCACGCCGACCGGCATCACGCTGTAGACGCCAGGGACGCTCACGAGCACGTCCAATGAAGTCACGATGGACGCCGTCTAGGAGACCAAGATGCTGGCAGAGAAGGTAGAAAACATCACCTCGTTGCTGACCAGCACGATCGCGAAGAGTGAGCAGAAGGTCGGCGAGATGACTGAGGCGATCGGCAAGCAGTCCAGCACGATCAGCGACCAGGAGCAGACGATCGGGAATCTGGTCCTCGAAGTCCTCATGGCCAAGGAGAGGATCACCTCCCTCACCAAGATCGTAGAGTCTTCCAGGACGCTATGAGGATCGAGAAGCCCGATCACGCGAGCGTGCTGGTCCGGACCTACCGCTGGGCCGGGGACGGATACCTGTCGCTCACGGTCCTGTGTGGGTTTGCGCTCGACGCGCCGCAGCGGTTGCTGTCCGAGCAGGAGCTCTGGGGCACGGTCCAGGCCCAGCTGGGCAAGGACGTGATCTTCGATCTCGGGATGCCGAAGCCCCGCGGCGAGTTCCTGCTGGCCGGGCGGGCCTACGCCCACGGCGGCAACCCGGTGACCGGGTTGGAGGTGACGGTCCAGGTCGGATCGCTAAAGAAGCGGGTGCATGTGTTCGGCGACCGGGTCTGGCAGGGGCAGGGCCTGCGTATGCCGTCATCTCCCCAGCCCTTCACCGAGATGGAGCTGAGTTATCGGCGGGCCTTCGGCGGGCCAGGCTATGCGAAGAATCCGATCGGCAGGGGCGCGGCACCTATCCAGACAGACACAGGCGCCCCCATCCATCCGTTGCCGAACATCGAAGATCCCACCGCGCTCATATCCACGCCGGAGGATCGGCCGGAGCCGGCGGGGTTCGGCCCGCTCGACCTGTCCTGGCCGCCGCGTAGCGGCAAGCTCGGCAGTTACGACGAGGCCTGGCTGAAGAATAGCTGGCCCTATCTGCCCGACGACGTCGACTGGTCCTGTTTCATCGCCGCCCCGCCGGATCAGCAAGTCCCCCACTACTTCAACGGCGACGAGGAGCTCACCCTCATCAACCTGCATCCGTCGCAGCCCGTCCTCCACTCGCATCTGCCGGGCTTGCGGGTGCTCAGCGTCATCCACCGGACGGAGCCCCAGCAGCGCATCCACGTGGAGGAGTTTATCATGCGCTGTACGGTCGTCTGGCTCTTTCCGTCGGCGCTGGCCGGAATCCTGGTCTACCGCGCCGTCATCCCTGTAGCGGACGAGGACGCCGAGGAAATCGCGGCGCTGACCATCGGGATCGAGCGCCAGCGGGAGCCTCCCAAACCCCAGGCGTTCTCCCTTGGCGCGGCGAAGCCGGCCGCTGACGTCAAGCCGCCTTCCGCGGAGGCCGAGGCCGCGGCGGCGGCGATCCAAGCCGGCATTCCGAGGCCGGCACTGCCCCTGGCTCCGGATCTTCCCCCGCCGCCCCCGTTGCCCGCCGACATCGTCCAGCTGGAGCGGCAGCTGGCCGGAGCCGAAGCCGATCTGGCCGACGCCTTCAGGACGCTGGGCCTCAAGGGGTCCGAGGCGGTGCCCGATCTGGAGACCGCCCCGGCGCTGCCGCCCGAGGCCTATCTTAAGGAATTGGCATCGCGCCTGGCGCATGCGGAGCAGCAGCTCACGAGTCAGCTTGAGGGCCTCGGTACCGGCCAAGCCGGCCGCCCCGGCGCCGGCGCGCTAGCGGAGGCCGCGTCCTGGCCGATCGATCCGGCCATGCAGGCCATCCTGGATCCGCTGCAAATCGAGGCCCAGGCATTGCAGCACCAGCTCAGTGCGTTGATGGCGCACGCGGAGCAGGCCCTGGCCCAGGCGCCTCCGCCTCCGCCGCTAAAAGCGCCGCCCGCCGTCGCCCCGAAACTGGTCGCGCCGGAGCCGTCGGTGACCGCCGCGGCCGTCCAGGCCAGACATCAAGCCGGGCACAGCCTGGCTGGCATGGCCTTGGAACGGCTCGATCTCTCCGGTCTGCACTTGGCCGGGGCGGATTTGCGCGGCGCCAGGCTGGCCGGCGCCAGACTGATCGGGACACACCTGGCCGGTGCGCGGCTGGACGGGGCCGATCTGACCGGAGCCGACTGCGCCAAGGCCGGACTCTCGCAGGCTAGCCTGACGCAATCCGTCTGCGCCGGCGCGAACTTTGCCGAGGCCGATCTGAGCCAGGCCAACCTCACCGAAGCCGACTTCACCGGAGCCATACTGACCAAGGCCACGCTGGCCAAGGTCCTGGCCATAAAAACGCAGCTCGAGTCCGCCGGCTTGCAGGAGGTGCACGCCCCCCACGGCGACTTCTCCGGCGCGGATCTGAGCCGGGCCGACTTGTCCCAGGCGGACTGCTCGGCCGGCATCTTCAACCGGGCGCGGCTGCATCAGGCCACGCTGTCCCAGGCCAAGTTCACAAACGCGCAGGCCCGGCAGGCCGACTTCACCGCCGTCCAGGCCGAGGCCGCGGGCTTCCAGCAGGCGGATCTGAGCCAGGCCGATTTCTCCGGCGCGGCCCTGGCCAAGGCCGATTTCACCAAGGCGCAGCTACCATCGGCGTCCTTCGAGCAGGCCAAAGGGCAGGCCGCCAAGTTCCAGCATGCGGACCTGTCCCGTTCGACGGCGGCCCTGGGGACGGTCCTGCCGGGCGCAGATTTTCAGGCCGCGGATCTGTCCCGGGCTTGCTGGATTGGAGCGGACATCAATCACGGCCTGTTCGCGTCGGCCAAGCTGGATGCGGGGAACTTCTCCCGGTGCAACTTGCAGGGTTCGGTGCTGACCGGCTCAACGGCTAGGGAGGCGACGTTCGACAAGGCGGATCTCACCGGCGCCATGCTTGACGGCGTGAACCTGTTCCAGGGCTCGTTGCGCAAGGCCCGCCTGTCCGGCATCAGCGCGCGCCGGGCCAATTGTTATGGTGCGGATTTTTACCGCGCCACGATGGCCCACGCCAATCTGGACGGGGCGAATCTCACCAATGCCGGCCAGCCGGAGGCCCAATAGATGACCAGGGATGCGCTATTGGCTTGCCTGGCCAGGGGCGAGGTCATCGCCGGTCTGACCCTGACCGGTATGGACCTGTCCCAGGCGGATCTGAGCGGCGCGGTCTTCGAGCGGGTGACCTTCACGAAAGCCACCCTTCGCCAGGCGGTTCTTCGGCGGGCCACCTTCGAGCAATGCGATTTACGGGGCGCGGATTGCACCGGCGCCGAGCTCACGGAGGCAGTCCTCGAAGGGAGTCAGCTCAGCGGGGCGACGCTGTCGCAGGTCAAGGCCAAACGGGTGGTGCTGCGCAAGGCGGATCTCACGGCCTGCCAGCTGGCCGGAGCGGATCTGACCGAGGCCGATCTGACCGAGGCCCGCATGGAGCGTGCCGATTGCGCCGGCGCCGTGCTGGCCAAGGCGGAGCTAGCCGGTGCGCTGGTGAAGGGGATCAATTTCGAGAGGGCCGATCTCACCAAGGCGAATCTCTCCGGGGCCGACTTGCACGGTTGCCGGTTCGA
>SXGT01652591.1_pt1 | contig 13484 bp, 8 predicted proteins | sample 3176221 | NCBI WGS metagenome assembly SXGT01 (sample SAMN11356862, study PRJNA531348) | freshwater metagenome | isolation source: freshwater sample F1-120 | place: China: Fuxian Lake, Yuxi | collected 2017-12-25
GAAATAGACGCCCGACACGCCGGGCACCGCGAACAGGGCGGAGGCCAGCGGCGAGCGCTCGGCGCCCGAGGCGTCGCGGGCCTCGAAGGTGCCCTCGGGCAGCACGACCCGGCCGGGCAAATGATCCCTAAGGTTGTTGGAGTAATTCCTGCAAGGATCTCATCAACGCGATTGCCTCGCAAAGTGCTGCTTGATCGCACCGGAAAACCGCTGATCCAACATGTGTTTGAAGCGGCCTCGCGGGCAACAAGTTTGAGCCGGTTGATAATTGCAACGGATAGCAACGAGGTGTTGGAGGCATGCCGCGGATTTGGGGCAGAATGTCTTTTGACACGGGTAGATCATCCAAACGGAACGAGTCGGTTGGCTGAGGTTGCGGAGAAGTTGGAACTGGCAGACGATTCGATCGTGGTGAACGTGCAGGGTGATGAACCGGAACTTGAAGCGGGACTGATCGATGCGGGTGTGGAGTGCTTGAAGGAAGCAGATCCCAAGCGTTGTCCGGTTGCGACCGTCGCGTCACCATTTACTGATCGGCATGAGGTGGTGAAGGGGGCGACCGTGAAGGTCGTCATGCGTACCAATGGGACTGCATTGTACTTCAGCCGAGCTGCGATACCGCAGCAGCGAGCGGGCGGGACAAAAGAGCAGCAGCCCTTGCGGCACGTGGGCTTATATGTCTATCGACGATGGTTTCTGCGTACCTATCTCACGCTGGCCCCGACGCCCTTGGAACGGACGGAAATGCTGGAACAGTTAAGGATACTGGAGCACGGGTATGACATCGCGGTGACTGTGCGGCCGTCGAACCATTCTGGGATTGATACGGCCTCACAATATGAAGCGTTTGTTCGCCGCTATGTTGCGGCGAAGGAGCGAGACTCCCGACTACACTGAGTGCATGCACAGATTCACACGAGTCGGGATTGTCGCAGTCATTGCCATCGCGGCGGGTGCTGCGTGTTCGTGTTCAACATCGACCAGACCAGATGCGGATCATCCGTTGACTCGCATGCGGAATCCTGGGTTGAGCGTGAACAACCGTGTGGAAGCACTGGATGAAGCGTGGAAACTGGGCGAACCTGGATCTGCAGACCGGCAGATGACGCGAGAGGCGATGAAGGACTTGGTTTGGTCACCGGCAACGCCATTGGAACTTCGATTACGGATCATGGGGAAATTGCTGGATTCGACGCACGCTGATGAAGCAGCGGATGCGAAGAGCATGGCGAAGTTGATGCTGCCACGGGAACGCAGTCGAACGATGGTGACGTTGATCTCAGATGTCGCGGGCAGCCGCGGGTGGACGGATTTCATTCCAGCGCTTGTGAGAAGCTATAGCCAGTCCGTTGAAGGAGTAACCGACTCGCTGCGATCTGAACGAGTGGCGCTCGACAAACTTGCCAATGGGGTTGCGGTGGAGAAGCTCGTGTTCGATGTTTTTGTTTCGCCACCTCCTGCGGAAGAAACGTACGGTGTGAATTGGCAGGACCGGATGCGGACTGACGCGTGGGATTTGCTTGGTCGACTTGATGCAGATGGAACAATGCGAGTGAAGCTCGTTACTGAACTGGCTGCAAAGGGAGTGGGAAACGATGCAGTCTTGACGTGCCTGCAAACATGTTTTGCTGACTTGCGTGCAATTCCATTAACTGGGGAAGAGTTGAAGTGGGCGATTGCACTGCGCAACACAAAGAAGCCTGAGAATGTGACGTGGTGGGCCGAAGCGGTTGCCGCCGTTGCGAAGACGAACTTTGAGGTCACTGGCCCACTGCAACTTCGACATATTGAACCAATTCGATGGGCTGCGAATCATCAAAGCTCGTGGCTGACGCTTAGTCGCGGCGAACTGAAGTCAGAATTGCTGACGCGGCTGGAGAAGCGGGATAAGAACACGCGTTCGAATGAAACAGCCAATGCTGGAAGACCCTACCAGGAGCAAGTGGAAGCCTGGGATGACAAGCTCCGATGGGGTGATTTTCTGACGATCCTTGTGCTTGACGAAGCAATGAAGGAATCGACGCTGCCAGCTCAAATGCTGCGGCATGCGGAGCTTGATCGGCGCGACACCACCACTGAATACGGCGGAGTGCTTCGAGTTGCAAATATCTCTGAAGTTCCAGCACAATTCGCGGCGGTGTTGTACCCGCCGCGGCCGGCGCAACGGAGTGGGGATACGCAGTTCATCGCAAGTGACGACATGCTCGCGGCCAGTGATCGAACGCTGGCGCATTACCATTTCCATGCGCAGACCCCCAGCAACAGGATTTTTGCGGGGCCTTCACTCGCGGATATTCTGTACGCGCGACGGATGGGGCGTTCATGCCTTGTCTTCACATCTGTGAAAGATGGAGTTTTGGGAATCGACTATTACCAGCCCAACGGTGCGGTTGTGGATTTGGGAGAGATGAAGGGCATCGCCAAGTAGCGAGTTGATTCCAGAAACGTCCGGAAAACAGAATACTGAAAGATTTCTTTTCAAGTAGGCTTGAACTGTCGAACCAAGTTTGCGAGACTACCGAATCAAAGAGGTACGCGGGCGCTTTCGGTGCGCGTATCGATCGTTCTAGTTCTCGGACGCAACTGGTCTTGGTTGCGCCGCTTCAAGCAAAGACTTGGAAGAGGAGAGATTTGTGCTCAAGATTTTCAGCTCAATGAGTCGGTCGATGAAGGGATTTGCAAAGCCTGAAGTGCTCTGGACATCCGCGATTGGGGCAGCGGTCGTGACTGTTGCGGTCAGCCGAGCGACTATTCCGACAACGCTAAACGACTTTTTCGGTAATGGCTCTTTGCCAACAGAATTTCAAGAAATACTCGCTGATGCTCAGCTGTGCTGGTATTGCCACGGCGGATTTGAATCTCCGACCGAGCCACATTCAACGTGGTCGGCCAGCATGATGGGCCAGGCCGCTCGCGACCCCGCAATGTGGGCTGCATTGGCGATTGCGAATCAAGATGCGGATTATTCCGGCGAATGGTGCTTGAGATGTCACGTGCCGGTTGGCTGGATGAATGGTCGGTCGGTGCCGCCAGATGGCGCACAATTAGAGCCAATCGATTTCGATGGAGTTTCGTGCATCATTTGCCATCGAATGGTAGACCCTGTGTATACACCCGGGCAAAGCCCACCGGATGATGCGCAGATTCTGGATGACCTGACTTTCCCGCCGCTGGAACCGGGCAATGCAAGTTATGTCATTGATCCGCTGGATCGTCGGCGCGGTCCATTGGTGCTTGATGAGCAGTTCAATTTCCACGAATGGCGCCGAGCAGAATTCCAAGCATCAAAGAGCGAGCATTGCGGCACTTGCCATGAAGTATCGAATCCGGCATTCTCAAAGCAGCCCGATGGTTCGTACCGCCCGAATGCGTTTGACGCACAGCACCCAACACTGCAGCGTCAGGAGATGTTCCCACTCGATCGCACCTATTCGGAATGGAAGGCATCAGCCTTTGCAGATGCTCCGATTGACATGCAAGGTCGATTTGGCGGCGATGATCACGTTGTTTCGTCATGCCAAAGCTGCCACATGCCGACAAAAACCGGGTTTGTGTGCAATCCAATTCTGGCAAATGAACGCACCAACATGCCCCGCCACTTCTTTAACGGCGGGAATACCTGGGTCCTGCGGGCAGTAAGAAATCTGTATCCAGATGAAGTGACATCGCTTACCGCGGACACGGTCGCAGCTTCGATCGATCGCGCTAAAGCAATGCTGGGAGCGGCGGGAGACCTTGAACTCACGAAGGAATCTGGCCAACTCAAGGTGAGAATTATCAATCAGACAGGCCACAAGTTGCCAACGGGGTATCACGAGGGTCGCCGCATGTGGATCAACGTCAAGTTCTTTGACGCCAGCGATGCTGTGATTGCGGAAAGGGGCGCGTACGACAACATTACTGCTGTCTTGACCACCGCTGATACGAAGATCTACGAGAACGTACAAGGTATGGACGCGTTCATGGCGAACCTGACCGGAAATGCGGTTGGCGAGAGCTTCCACCATGCGATCAACAATGTGGTTGTGAAAGACAACCGGATTCCGCCGCGTGGATTCACAAATGCCGAGTTCGCGGCTGCACAGGCCTCGCCGGTCGGCGCGACCTATGCGGATGGGCAATACTGGGACGACACGAGCTTTGCAATTCCGCTTGACACCCGTCGCGTTGAAGTGCGAGTTTTCTACCAGACGACGTCCAAGGAGTACATCGAGTTCCTGGAGACTGAAAACACAACCAACGACGCCGGAACGATTCTGCGTCAGCAATGGGAATTGACGGGAAAATCTGAACCAGCGTTGATGGACCTGGGAGAGCTGGTTTTCTGTGCGGCCGATTACAATGCCGACGGCGTGATCGACTTCTTTGATTACCTTGATTATGTCGATGTATTCTCATCAGGAGGCCTGGGCGCAGACTTCAATTCCGATGGAATTGTCGACTTCTTCGATTACCTGGACTTCATAGCTGCTTTCAGCGCGGGCTGTCCATAATCTGATCGAAGCCTGAATTCGTGACTCTTGACGCTTCTTGAGAGCGTTGGATCACGACTATTGTCCCCCACCACATCCCTGACGGGAGATGGTGTGAATAGCTACAACCGCGGCGATTGTCACCCGTACAATGGGCGGTGTGGGTGTACACGTTGTGGACGCTCAGGGTTTGCATCTCCGGATTCAGGAAGGAACGCGCGATTGGCCATTTTTCCTTGGAAAAAGTCAGATGAAGACAAGGGCGCGTCCCTTGATCCGGCGTGGTCGGCTCAACCCGAGAAGGCGACGGTGTTTTTTGACCGCGCGAGGGACATGCTCGAAGCAGGGAACAACGAGTACGCGGTGCAACTTTGGCTTCGCGGCCTCAGATTTGAACCAACCAACATGGCGGCAATCAGTGGCCTGGCCCAGTCGATGGGTGCGTTCCTCAATGAAAATGGGAAGAAGTCGCTCAGCAAGGACACGCTCGCGGCCATTGAAGGCAAAGCTGAGATTGATAAGTACTTGAATTCACTGATTGACTGGATGCTTCGCCCCAAAGACCCCGGATATGCGGTTCGTGCCGCTGAACTGGCGGCGAAACTCGGATTCATCGAACCAACACGTTGGATCGCTGAGCGAGCATTTGGACTGAACCTTTCAGACAAGAAACCACGCAAAGATCTTTTCCTGAAGTTGTCAGAGTGTTTTGCGGCGGTCGGCTCATTTGATGTTTCAATTCGTGTGGCGGAAGAGGCGCTGAAGCTCAATCCGGCTGATGCCGAATTGGCAGTAAAAATTCGCAACCTTTCCGCACAGTCAGCGATGAGCAAAGGTGGCTACGCAAATACCGGAGAGGCCGGCGGTTTTAGAGCGAACGTCAGAGATGCTGACAAGCAGCGGATGCTGGAGGAATCTGACAAACTGGCAAAGTCTGGCGACACCCTTGATCGACTGATTGCTGGCGCCAAGGCAGACTATGAAGCAAGACCCAGTGACATGGCGGCACTGCAGAAATTCACTCGACTTCTGCTCGACCGCGGCACGCAGGTTGACGAAAACACAGCACACGACATTTTGATGCCCGCGTATGTTGAGTCCCAGCAGTTCAGCCTGCGCCAAATGGCTGGAGATATCCGGATCAAGCAGGCCCGGCGAAAAGTGACCGAAGCCAAACAAATGCTAGAGTCAGCTCCCGATGACTCCATGGTTCGCTCGATTTTTGACAGCGCCAATGAGGATCTTGCCAATCTTGAGATTGCCGAATACCGAATTCGCTTGGACGCCTACCCAACCGACACAAGCATCAAATTCGAACTTGGCCGCCGGTATTTTGAAAGCAACCACTTTGGCGAGTGCATCGAGTTCCTTCAACAAACCCAGACGGACCCGAAGTTTCGAGTTGGTTCCTTGAGCATGTTGGGCCAGGCTTTTTTGAAACTGGACTATGTCCCCGAGGCTATCGAGATGTTCCGGCAGGCGGCGGATCTTCGAGACCAGTCTCCGGAAGTTGAGCTTGAACTTAAGTACTTGCTATTGTGTGCTTTACAACACCGGGCTGAAACGGATCGCGACCTTGCATCAGCCGAAGAAGCGGAAAAAGTCGCTAGTGCGATCACGATCAAGCAGTTCAGCTTCAAGGATGTCAGAACTCGCCGCGATACTGTGAAAAAGCTCATCTTGGCAATAAAAGGCGGGTAAGCCCGATCGCTCGGTCCCGGCTTCGCAACCGGTACCTGAACTTTTCAATTTCCCAGAACTAAGAGATTGTGTCCCCAACAGGCCCCGACATCCGATAGGAACAATGTCTGGCGGGCTTCCTTTGCATTTCCAGCATCAGGAAGCATGTATGTGGGGGTTTTTCATGCGCATTATTGCGATAATCAACCAGAAGGGTGGATGTGGCAAAACCACTTCCGCAATCAATCTGTCGGCCATTTTCGCCAGACGTGGACTCCGGACATTACTGGTTGACATGGACCCACAGTCGCATTGCGCTGTCGGACTGGGCATTCCTGAGAGCAGGTTAGATTACGACATTGGCGACGCGCTCCTGCATGGCGATTCGAAGCGATTCGATTTCTCGCGGATTGTGTGGCCCGCTGCAAGGAACCTCGATCTGGCACCAAGTCGGATGCGGCTCGCTGGCCTTGAAGCACGGGCCGGAGGACTTGCTGACAAGCCGGACCGGGAACAACGTCTGGCGATGGTGCTGAGCAAACTCAAGAATCAATATGATGTTGTATGTATTGATTGCTCGCCATCAATCGGTCTCCTCACTTTCAATGCTCTGGCCGCCGCCAACATGGTGCTTGTTCCCGTTGAAACCGGATTCTTCTCACTTCAAGGTGCGACTCGTCAGGTAAACACCGTTCGCTCAGTATCGAAGCGAATGGGCTCTACATTGCCAGTGTGGATTCTGCCAACGATTCATGATGAGAGCAGCACGATCGCGGGCGATTTGCTGGAGGAACTCCGCCGCCGCTTCGGGCAACGCGTCATGCCGACCGTGATTCGCCGAGATCCGCGGCTGCGCGAAGCGGCCGGGTTTGGCCAGCCCATCGTTGATTTCGACAGCAACTCCATTGGCGCCGGCGATTACACTGAAGCCGCGAACTGGTTGCTCGAACAAGTGCTGACCCCTGGAGCAATTGAGGATGATGGTCCTGTTGAAGACGGCGACCTGTATGCATCAACAGCGATAAGTGAATCAGATTCTGCTGATCCACCAGTAGTGGAAATCACGGATGGTTTCCGCCAGGCAGCATCAATTCGGCAGGAACTTATTGCGGCAATTCAACCGCCCGAAGTGTTGATGAACCGCGCTGAAGAACTCGCGCAAAGGGCACGCTCGCTCACCGCCAAGTCAAGCAACGTCCGCTCCGCAGCGATAGCAGAAGCCGAACCGGTTTCACATTCGGCGGCGACGTTAGACAAGCCTTCGGAAATAGTTGAATACACGCAACGACGCACTGGGCACCAGACTCTGACGCTCGAAGAGTCGCGTAAACCAGAGATGATTCCAACTGGTGTGGCATTGCTTGGTGTGCGTTCCACGCGACAGGGCGTTCTCTTTGTCCAGCCGGCGTCCATTGGGGAAAAAGTGTCTATTGCAGGGGACTTTAATTCATGGTCGGCAACAAGTGCCACCATGAAGCTGAATCACACACTCGGTGTCTTTGAGCTTACCCTTAAACTCCCTCAAGGGCGGCACCAATATCGCCTCGTGGTCGATGGCTCGTGGATGGCAGACCCGCACAATCGCAACCGGCAGACCAATCCGTTTGGTGAACCAAATAGCGTGATCGAAGTACCCTAATTGCAAGGCGGAGCCTCAATGTCAAACTCAAATGATCCAAAGGGTGGACCATTAAGCCCTGGTCAATTGCGCCCAAAGGCAACGGCACCACGAGCGCCGGTTTCCATTGAGCTTACCAACGAGTCTGAGAGCGACGCGATCACTGAGTTGTTTCTTGGCGAAGGATCTGCTGTTCCGGCGAGCCAGACCATACCCAGATCAGGCAAGCTCGCCGAACCGCATACAGCATGGAAAGTTGTGGGCCGAGCTGAAGACATGGAAGTTGAAGAGACTCCAGTTGTTTCGCCAATGCAGCCATTTGAATCGATTTCACCGATACAACAAGCAACACAATCACATTTGATTGAAGCAATCGTCCAGGGTCATTTGCCGGTCTACGCCGCAGGCTGGATTCCGCAATACGCGAAAGCTCGCGCGGAAGAAGTCCGGAGTGCGGTCATACTCGTTCGAGTTCGCCAGGGCAATGCGAGTGTTGAATGCGTGTTTCCTTCGGGCACACCGTCTATTTCGATGACACCATCAGACTCGGTCGCCGCAGCGATTTCGCTTGCCGCTGGAATGGGGGCAAAGTATTGGATTATTCAGACAGATGCAGTAAACGAGCCTGCTCTCTGGCAACTTGAAGATATTAATCGAATCACCATTCTCACAGGTGCAGATGAAACCGCGCTGGTTGCGTGTTACAGGACACTCAAGGGGATTTCTCAAACTACAAGCACAGACTCAGAGACAGAGATTCATGTTGCAGTTCTTGGAGCAACCCCAGAGAAAGCTGCCCATGCGATTGATCGCGTTTCTCGGGCTGGAGACAATTTTCTTGGCCGCCACGTTTCAGGCTCCTTAGCCTCGGCCAAGATCGGAGCCGGCACAGCCTCGGTTCTCTATCGATCATCTTCGGATCACACCACGATCGAGGAAGTCATCGACACAATCTTGAAGCTTGGCAAGTTGCAATCCCCTCCCGCCGCAAATTCAACAGCCGCTTCAAGCGTTGGATCAAGAGAAAGAGCCGTCCAACATGAGATGGCAGCTCTGCGAGAACTGCAGCGACACACTGCTGAACACACGCCATGTGTTGAGCACATTGAAACACCGGAAACACAAGATTCATGTGCTCAGCCCAAAACGAACACAACCGAAGTTGAGAATGAAACGGACATTCAACCAATCGCACCCGTGAGTCGCCCGACTTCGCTCGTGGCGATGATTAACGACATCGATGCAATCGGCATCACATGTCCTATTGCTGGCGGCGTGGAATTTGGTATTGCACCCGATGGTCGACTGCACCTTGTTGCCCATGTAGATGGAGAGTTGAACTCCGGACATCCATCCAATCAATCCCGGGCCATTGAGGATCTTATGGTAGCCGCCGCCTGGGCAACCTCACACGCTGGCCTGCTTCTGTCGGCACATACATCTATTCGTCTTGATGAGACTGACCATGCACCGATTCTCCATGTGGTCACGACAAAACCACGCGAAGCCCGTCGCTTGCTTGATACGAACATCCGCGTACATCTTGTTCTACCGCCACAGGATGAAACCTGGATTTCAATGGAACTGAATTAAGCACACCTAGTCGCTTCTGTTCAATCTTCCACTTCCCACAGACTCTCCACTTCAACACACGCCCCTAGCGGCAGGCTGCTGGAACCAACTGCGGCCCTGGCATGTTTTCCGGCATCACCAAATATTTGCACGACACACTCGCTGGCGCCGTTTGCGACCAACGGATGCTCAATAAATTCTTTGTGACAAGCCACAAAAACGCCCAGTCGCACACATCGTTTCACTTTGTTCAATGACCCGACAGCATCTTTCAAGACCGCCAGCGCGTTTAAAATGCACTGCCTTGCCGCCAATTTGGCATCAGTTGCTGAAACAAAGTCGGGATTTTCCCGCATTGATCCAGGGTACACAATTCCCGCAAACCGAATCCCCCCATCGGCAACGGGAATTTGACCTGCGATAAACACAAGATTTCCAGTTCGCACAAATGGGACATACGCAGCAACGGGCCTGGGTGGTGTCGGCAGCGTAATTCCAAGCTCAATAAGGGTTTCTTCTGGGCTCAATGTCAGATCTCCATCACTTCTTTTCAGGTGCAACTTCTGTCGGCTTTACATCGGCTTCGAGCAGCCATCGTTCGACATCATTTCCGGTAATATCAAGAGTGGAAACGAGCTTTCCATCTTTGTCAAAAATCTGTATTTTTCCACCTTTCACCGGCGTTGTTTCAGTCCAAAGATCTTTGGGCTTATGAGCTTGGCTCTGTCCTGCTTCGAGCACCTCGACCCGACGCTGTGCACGAATGAGTTCTTTGGTCAGTCGTTCTTCAAATTGGCGTGCTTTACCCAATTCTCCACTGGCGACTGCGGTTCCAGAATCTTCAACGCCCGTGGATTTCCATTCACCGGACCGAATCTTGAGCTGGACGGCTTTCACAGCGGCAGTCAACTGTTTATCTTTCATAGCGCCGAGCACCCAGTCACAATCAGCCCAGTTTCCTGTAACAGCTTCGCCATTGTTCTTTCGAATGACATCCAACGTACGTCTGGCAATGAGCATTTCCAGTTCTTCATCCTCAGTCACGGGCACATAGAAACCCTTAGACGGGTCAACACCCCAGACTGGCGAATCGTCTTTGCGATGAATGCTGCGGCCGCTGGGAAGGTAATAACCGCCTTGGGTGATCTTTACTTCGCCGCCGCCGTGTTCGACGGGGAAAACGCTTTGGACCGAACCTTTGCCAAAGCTGCGACTACCAACCACAATGGCTCGATTATTCTCTACCAGTGCCCCTGAGAGCACTTCGCTGGCAGATGCCGATGAGCCATTCAATAAGACCGCAACAGGGAAGTCTGGCAGTGTTCCAGCGGCATGAGCAGTCGCGGCCTGATCCTTCTGGCCGCGAGCCTTGGTCGACACGATGGTGCCGTCGTTCAGGAACATATCTGCAATTTCAATCGCTTCATCAAGCAGACCACCGGGGTTATAACGAAGGTCGAGTACCAATCCCTTTAGCTCCCCTTTCTCGGCACCGATGCTCGTCAGCGCTGCTGCAATCTCCTTTCCACAATCGGGAGTGAATTGGGTTAGCCGCAAATACGCAATCTTGTTTGCCGGGTCTATCAGATACTGCCACGATTCCGGATCATTGGGATCGCGATGAAACCCTTTCAGAGATCGGCTCTTGATATGCGCCCGCGTAATATCCAACGCGATCTTCTCGCCCTTACGCTCAATGCTGAGCTTCACCACGGTGTTCGGCTCTCCCAGCAAGAGGGCAATGCAATCATCTACCGACTTCCCTTGCGTAGACACACCGTTAATCTCGGTGACGCGATCATCGGGCATGATTCCGGATTTATACGCGGGCGAATCTTCCATCGGCGAAACAATCGTCAACCAGCCCTCGACCAAGTTCACGGATGCCCCAATTCCAACATATTGCCCCGTGAGGTCTTTTTCAAAGCCGCGACGTTCTGACTCGGGAACATACACCGTGTACGGATCATCGAGCGCCTCGATCATTCCACGAATCGCGCCATCCTGCATCTTCTTATCATCAGGCGTGTCTCGGAAGTGTTTCGACAACAGCATCCGAGTATCCAGAATCGGGTCAAAAAAACGGTATTCGTTCTTTCGCGTCAGCGCAATCGCTGAGCCAAAAACTGCGCCAGCCAGTACCGTCAACAGTGCGATATCAAACCACAGGCGTGAACGTGCAAACACCGTAGAACTCCCTTGTATGTGGCCCTTGAGTGCAGCAATAAGCGTAGTCGCCTGCGATCACACACGCCAAATCATCGCGCCGATTCCATGAACTTCGAGATGTCGGCTTACCGGCGTTTTTCAATGATCTTCAATATCGCATCCGCCGCGGCGATCTGCACAGATTCCTCCGCATCAGCCAGCAACTGCTCCAGAGCCGCGAGATGCTCCGGGTTTCCGCTTGCCCCCAGAACCGCCGCCGCCTGTTTGCGGTAGGTCACGTTGGTATCAGTGAGATGATCAAGTGCGAGCGATGCGGCATCGGTTTCCCCCAGACGGCACAACGCGGTAGCGATGCACATCTCGACATCTGCAGGCAGTCGATTCCCCGCCTTGTCTTTGTACATTGCCAAATTGGTGAGGTGGGCGATCGCGCCGCGATCGGCAAGCTGGCCGAGAATCTGTGCCGCCAATGCGGTAGATTCCAGTTCCTCTGGTCCACCATACAGGGCCGCCCGAATGCTGTCTACCTGTGCACCATCGCCGAGCTTTACCATTGCTTCGGAGAGTTGCAATTGAAATGCCTTGTTTTCGGCTTCAGTTGCCAAGTCGATCTTTTCACGCGAGGCCTGACGAATCAGCCCAAGTGCTGATTTGTTTCCGATCTCACCAATGACAAACGCAACATGTGCCCGCACACGCGGCGATGGATCGCGCAGCAACAATGTTGCCAGCGGCGTCTGATCAACCGTTTGTCCGTTAGTTGTCAATGCATAAAACGCTGCTGCCCGTACAAAGCCGGAGTCATCCTTCAGCATCGGCTCCACTTCGGCTGCGAGCGATTTCAACTTCCGCTTCCCGATTGTCATTGCAGCCACTGTGCGGACGCCCTGATTCTCATCTGTCAGCCCTTTTGCGATTGTGGCTTTGAGGCGATCTGGGACATTGCCGCTTGCCTCAAGCGCATTCGCACGAACCTCAGCACTCTTGCTCGTTGCTAGTTTCTCGGCAATCGCAATGGCCCTCTCTCGCAACAACCCGATTGCAGCTGTGTCAAGTTTTGCGACCTTTGGAGTTGCTTTCAGAACCGCCGGTTTCTCGGGTTGACCGATTGCAGAGAGCGCAAGTCCGGCGACGGCTAGTAATGCAAGTGTGTTGATTCGAACTCGGCTCATTGCGATCTCCCATCGATTTCTAAGGACGCTAGCGATACGAGAAGGACGACAGCAAGTTCGGCATAATCGCTGCCTTTCGTCTACTCTCTGAGTCCTGGGAATTCACTTCACGCCGATGGCTTGTCGATTTCCGAACAACCCCCACACGAACAGACTGAACATTCCGGCAAGAATGACCCACGGGGTCACCCAGCCGCCTTTCATATAGACCGTTTCGGCGCTTCCGACGGGAATCAGCAATCGAACCAGGAGAACACCGGCCTCCCGAGCTGTCGGCGCCTCAAACCCCGCCTCCGCTTCAATAAACTCGCCATTGCGAGCGATGGCACAACTAATCCCAGTATTGGCGCACCGCACTACCGGCAACCCTGTCTCAATCGCCCGCCAGCGCGCCAATTGAACATGCTGCTCGCGTGTTCGATCGCTCTCGCCAAACCACCCATCATTTGTCAACGTCACCAATACGTCGGCACCTCTCGCCAGTTTCCTGACAGTGGCCGCATCTGCAATCTCAAAACAGATTGGCGTCCCGATCATTATCTCTCGTTTGGTATCCGCATTCTTACCCGATGTGTCTTTGACGGGCACCGAAACGGAGAGTTGCACCGGCTGCTTCCCCTCCGCGAGGTCAAAGCTCATGCCATTGGCGCCAAACGCGAGCAACTGTTTCTGCAACCAGGGCCAAGCTCGGATGTATGGCATGTACTCCCCAAACGGAGTCAAATGAAGTTTGTTGTACTGTTCCGCCTGAACTGTGCCGTCTTTCACAACAAACGCACTGTTGTATCGCCTGTCGTATTC
>SXGT01045839.1_pt1 | contig 13482 bp, 15 predicted proteins | sample 3176221 | NCBI WGS metagenome assembly SXGT01 (sample SAMN11356862, study PRJNA531348) | freshwater metagenome | isolation source: freshwater sample F1-120 | place: China: Fuxian Lake, Yuxi | collected 2017-12-25
CCTCTTCGTCCTCTTCGTCCTCTTCGTCCTCTTCTTCTGCGGCTGGATTCATCTGTAGTCGAAGCCCCGGCGGAAGCTCAGCGTTCACACGTCCAGCGAGCTCTTGCATGGTACGTCGCTTGATACTCGTAATGAAGTCACTCATCGTTCAGTCGCTCCAGTTTTCTGAGAGTCCTGCGAAAAGCCCCGTTGACCTCTTTGTGGATGCCGCGCAAGATCTCCCCCGTGACGTAATCCCAATAGCCGACCTCTACCGCATCTACCACGTCCTCTTGCGACGAAGCGCCGCCCATAGGCCGATCACCAACAGTAGGGCGAGGGACGGCAGCTTCCACGAACTCGGCGTCGATAACGTCCCCGAAAGGTTCGGTTGGACGGATCGCGAGTGATTGACCAACTCGTTCCCGACCAGCGGATCTCGATCTGCCATTGCCCATTCTCTCTCGCTTTGCCACACTGGATCTACAGTGACCCAGACCTTCGGGTTCAGTGGCGGTAGCCCAACACGGGCGCGAATGTGAAAACCCCAGCCGTCCGACGTACTGAGGATCTCGGCTTGACATGGAATGGCTAGCGACTTCAACCCCGCCAGAAGCGCCAAGACCAGATCGTCGCAGTCTCCACCGTTCCCTGAGATAGCGGTCAACTTGGGGTCGCGCAACACCTCCCCCATTTCTCGACGGTACGGCAACGATTCGACGAACTTGACCCAAGTAGCGGCCTGCGCATCGGCGCCATTCCCGGCGCCAGCGACACGCGCTAGAACGAACTCAGCGAACTGCCGATCATGCGCGTACTTCTCGGCCAAGCTCTCGACTAGGCAGAGTTTGTCGACTACACCGTCGCCGCGTGCTCTCGTCGGCACTTCCGAGTATCCGTTCATGCGAAACTACTCCCGATCCCCTTCGCCATCGTCACCCCGATCTTCGTCAAGGGCCTTGACCACCGCCTGCTCCAGCTTCGGGTTCTTCTTCACGGCTTGGAGAAACACCTTGGCGATCCCCTCAGGGTCCGCCGAAGCATACTGCGCGATCACGTCAGGGTCAGCAAGCACCCTTTTCACACCCGCAGCAGTCATAGCGCGCAGCGCGTCGGGATCGACGGCGGCTGCGCCACCACCACCACTACGGGCGGCAACAAGCATTGGGAGCATTCCCATAAACGTCTTGCCCAAGTTCTCTTCCTCCGGCTCGGGGGCCGGGGGCGGTGCGTTGCGCTCGGCACGACTCTCCGCCAAACGGTCGAGAACCATCAGAAGCTCCAACGACTCCTTCATCGATCCGGCAGGTGCCGGCGCCGGTTCGGGGCGATCACGCTCGCGAAGCAAGGCCGCAAGCAAAACCTCCTTCGTGCTGTCCTCCGGCTGCGTCGGCTGCTGTCGCGCACTGAACAGCTTTTCAGCGATACCTAGTCCAGCTAGTAGGAGGGCATTATTTCGATCTGCGGCAGATCGACGTTCCTCTAGCTCGCGATCTTCCCTAGCGCGCCTTTCACGCTCTTCGCGCTCTACTCGATCCCATTCCCTCTGCGTTTGCTTCTGCTCCCACTCAATCCGGCGCGCTTCTGTATCCTCTGCTCGTCGGATGGCGTCTGCCCGCTCCTGCGCTTGCTGAGACAACATGAGTCGCATCCACGGCGGCAAATCTCCGTCCGCGTTCTGCGGCGCGGGAGTATTCTCGCGGTGCTGGGCTTGTACCCGAAGCACGGGCGACCCGATCAACTCGATTCGATGCAGCGAATCCATAGGCTTGCGATCCCGAGGATCTAGCGGCATGATTCGATACTTTCCCTCACCGTACACCTCCCGCAGTTCCGGCTTGTGTGGCCTGCCCTGTATAACGTCGATCGCCGCCCAACCAGAGTCAGTTTGCCGCTCGATCTGCCAATCTGCCGTGTCGAAGTCGTCCACGGTCAGACCGACGCCGGCTGAGCCGTCACCGACCTTCTTGCGGAAGGTCTGCTCGAACGTGACAGGGCTACCGTCATCTGGTAGTGTCGTCGGATCAACGGGGAAGTTGTTTTGCGACCCGCCCTGTACCATGCGCTTAGTTACCATACCGCCCTCCTACTGAAACGACGGTAGCACGGCAAACCGAGGGGGTCAAGGGTGCTACAACTCAGAAAGTACCAACTTGAGTTAGTCCGACGTGTGGACCAAGAGTTTTCCACCGGAAATCACCATCTATGCGTACAATTGGCCACGGGCGGCGGAAAGACGGTTGTTGCAGCAGAGCTAGTCCGCAGGCTATCTTCGAGGCGCGTTCTGTACGTCGTGCCGTCACGAGAAATCTTCGCACAAACGGAAGAGAAGTTGGAACGTGCGGGAATCCTCGCAACGATGCTCTCTGCCGGTTCTAGGCCGGACATGCGCCGCGCGCGCTGCGTACTGGCTATGTCGCAAACGTTGTCGCGTCGCTTACAGGACGGATTCTTCGATAGTTGGCGGCCCGATCTACTGATCGTGGACGAGGCCCACCGCCTGCTCGACCAACATATCGCTGTCATGCAAAGTTTCCGCTGTCCGTCAATCGCGCTCACGGCAACGCCGGTGCGCCTAGACGGCAGAAGTCTAGGGGAAATCTGGCCGACGCTCATAACCGGACCGCAGATCCAAGACCTGATCATTCACGACGCCGTTGTCCCTACGAGAACACTATCAATACCGCTCGCCGATGTGCGGAGAGTGCGGAAACGCCATGGCGACTACGAGGCCGCCTCACTGGCTAAGGCGTTCGAGAACTCCAGGGCTGCCGATCTGGCTGCCATACTGTTTAGGCGATACGGGGAACGTAGGCCCGCCGTTGGCTTCTGCCCTAGCGTGAAAGTCAGCGAAACGCTGGTAAACGCGCTCAATACGTTCGGTATTCGGGCAGTACACGTCGACTCCGACTCCAAGCCGGAAGAGCGCGCAGAGGCGCTAGCCAAACTAGCGCGTAATGAGATCGACTTCTTGAGTAACTGCGGGCTATTCGTCGAGGGCCTTGACGTACCCTGCGTTTCGTGCGTTGTCGTCTGTACGTCAACGCTCAGTCTGTCTAAGTGGCTGCAAATGTGCGGTCGCGGCAGTCGTCCGAGTCCCGGCAAACGCGACTTGCTTGTGATCGACCACGGCGGCTGCGCGTCCGCGCTTGGACTACCGGACGCCGATCGCGACTGGTACTTCGGTGGCCGTCCCGACGTGTAGAAAGCGAGAATGTTCTCGCTACAGTCCGAGTCTGTCCAACAACAAGCGCACGTCCGCATCCGAGTAGACTACGCGGCACTCCCACCCGAGTCCCGTAAGCACCTCCAGCCATTCACGCTGGTTGTCACTCACTTTCCCGCCCCGAGCCCGCTTCACCTCAAGTGCGATCCCCCGCACGTCCGGCCTAGTCGGCACCCGGTCAAAAATCAGGATGTCGGGAACGCCGGATCGCACGCCAGCCGCCCGCAATCCGATAGCCGTGAGAATATTCCGAAAGCCGCCGTTCGGGACATGGCAGAAGCGCAAGCCGCGACGGGTCAACTCGCGTACAATCGGCACCTGAACGTCAGACTCCAAGGCAGAAACCCGAATGTTTCTGAGTGGTGGCGCATCGTGTACAGCAGTTGTACACATGGGCTTCGACCTAACCATGTAAAACTCCAGGGTATGTACTAATGTACCGATGTACAGATGCTCGGCATACTTCACACAAGGAGATTCGACCTCACACCCGCACGCACACGCTACCATGCAAACACCGACGCGGGCTGTCCATTCGGTACACTTCCGACTTCGACAACGATTGCGACGAGTTGCGCGCCAAAAGATCGGTACAGAGGCGTCCAGATCGCGTACATTTCGGTACACTGAAAGAACTCTCGCGGAGTTCCGCGCTTCACGCTGCGCGTATCTTCTTCGGAACGACCTTGTATCGACGCTGGCGCGCGTCAGAAGGCCCCGCCATGAACTTATCCACGCGCTTTGAGAGGGAGCGGAAGAACTGGTTGGCTGTGCGGATCTCGTGTATGCCGCACCTCTCGCACCACATCCTAAACACGGCATAAAGCTCTGGTGCGGAGGTACCTGCCTCGCTAGGGTCGGTACACTCTTGAAGCCACTGTTCCACGTCGTCGACCCCGATACGCCACTCCCGCATGAGGTCTACGTTAGCCGGATGTTCTTTGTAGTGCCCTCGTGCGAGCGCCAACGCGCCTTCTCGCAAACAGTAGCACACGATCCTGTGACGCTCGGCTTCGATAATCTGCTTGTCGATTTCCGACACGGCGTTCTCGGCTGTGAATATCCGTGTGAACGGAAAACAGATCCAGCGTCGAAAGAAGCCGTTGCTCTCGTCTGTGACCTTCGGAAAACCGTTTAGCGCGGCGAGAAGGCCGCAGATCGGGCGAAAGTCGACGACCTTCTCTCGAATCTGTCTGCCCTTCATCGTTTCGCCAGTGATCAACACCTTGAAGCCCGCAGCGGCATCGTCGTCAATCAGCGATGCAGGCACCTCGCTGGCGACGTTCAAGCGGGCGTGCGCGAACGCCACACGATAATACTCTCGCCCCATTTCTTGCGGATTGACGTGAGCCACCGTACCGGCTGGCATGGCCGCTTCTGTGATGTTACATAGCTTGCTCTTGCCGTTGCTGCCGTCGCCCACGAGACAGATCGCCTTCTGCATGATGGGCTGCTTACCTGCGATGGTGACGCCCAACCACTCACAATAGGTCGAAATGAACGTTTCTCGTTCCTCTTTCGATCTATCTGCCCACACCGCGCGCAGGAAGGCGAGAAACTGGTCAGGGAACCCTTCAGTCCATGCAAAGTCGTAGCCGCTGCGGGCGCGAAACGTTGGGCTATGCGAGTGACCTTGCACTACACCGTCCGAAATGCGAACGAAGCGGTCAGAGAAGGCGATACCGGCGTCAGCGTTGTCGAAGAAGTCGGGAACGGCACGCATAGCCTCGATTGTCTGAAACACATCCCGTGCTAGGCGAAACGAGAGCTTCATCGTCGTGTACGTTGATTTCCCCTTCACGATTCCCGCAAACACGGGCATACCGGACGTACTAAAGATCAGGCGCATCACCGTATCAGATGAGATTTCGATCCAGCGACCAGTTGGCGGATCGTAGGTCCACAGGCTGCCGAGCGTGTGTACGATCGGCAGCGGGCCGCCGTTTGTACCGAGTCCGGTTGTTGGGGCTTCGAGGTGGGCGAGCGCCCATTCGGCCAACTCGACGCTATCGCCACGCTCAAAGACGTGCTCGCTGTCCGACACGACATCACGGCGGGCGGCAAACTCGGCGCTGGGGCCGGGAGGTAGGTCGCACGCCCAATCGAGGATTCGTGAGAGTTCTTCGGCGCCGCCCGACCCCGAAGCGATGGGGGGTCTACACTTCGCAGAGTCCAGTTCGCTGAGGGCTTTCGCTATCTCTTCGCGTCCCTTGTTCTGCGCCCGTAGGCTCGCGGCGTAGCGGCACATCGTCGTATGACGTGCGCCTTCTTCGATGATCTCCGGTAGCGTAAATGGGGTGCGAACGTCTGTTATCTTCGACCACACGCTACTCGGCGTCGCGATGGACGTAGGAGCAGGCGGCTCCCACACGTCCGGCTCGTGGATGTCTGCCCACAAGTTCTGTACAACGTTGTCGCGAAGAACGAACGGTGCGCGGTAGCAACGTTGCCAATCAAGGAGGTTGTCTACCGGCAGCCCGGCAGTACGCAGGGCGGAGAATGCCCGCGACAAGTGTTCGCGGTACTCGTTCGGCGAGAGCTTTCTCGCAATCCGCCAGACCACACGAAGCCCGCCCCGTGTGTCGTATCGGACGCAGCCTGGAACCGCCATCGCCGCGATCTCTCGCGCGCGGCGACGCCACGACTCCGGTACCTCGATCGTCTCGCCCTTGTGGACGGCGGTGCAGTCAATGTCCGCGACACCGTAGCCGAATACGACGCGAATACCCAAGCGGTCGAGCGCAGGTAGGGACGCAGCCTTCAATCGCGGTGCTTCCGGTAGCGGCTCCCATACGCTATTCTCCAATCTTTCTAGGTGGTACGGCACGAAATGCGCATCGTGGCGCGGGTAGTGTTCGGCCAGACCTCGGACGAGCGGCACGGACTCGTGCCACGTCGTAGGTTGCCCAACCCCGTCCCAACCTTCGCTGTATTTGTCGAGCCAGATCGTGATCATAGGCCCCCTCGCGGCGGCAACTTGCCGTCGGCACCGTCGACGGCGGACGTGAACCAGCGCGCCCTGATCTCTCCGTTTGAGAGTTCTTCCAAGACGGCTAGGTGATGTACGGTCGGCACCGCAGAACCGCATAGCCAGCGGTAGACAGCCGCCTCGGACACGTCTAGGCGACGTGCAAGCTCGCGCACAGTGAGGCCGTGCTCTCGCATCCACCGGACCATTTGAGAATCGAGCATACGCATAGGGCACCTCCGGCGCGCATCCTACGCGAACGGGTCGAGTCGTCAAGTGGGGGTTGACAACTTGACGTGGTAGTGTAGTCTTACCGCTCGGAGGGTGCCTTGACACACGCAGTTAGCCCGAGCCAGATCGAAACGTACCGAGACTGCCCGCGCAAGTGGTACTATGGGAGTGTTCTCAAACTCCCGCGAGCGGAGAGCGCCGCAGCAGAACTAGGTACGCTGATCCACTATCTGCTCGAACACCTCGCCAGAGGCGAGAACATGCACGATGCGCTAGCGCGTATGCCCGGCGCCGTCAGCGGCGAAGGCGCTATGCTTGCTGCCCAAGAGGCTTGGGATGCGTTTTTGATGCACACACGCGAAAGGTACCCTCTAGCGTACAAGCGGGCTACGGACGGTGCGCTTGTGCGAAAAAAAGACGATTCAGTCGCATTGGAGCTAGACTGGAACTTGGACAACTTGCTGCCCCTGCCGGTGCGCGGTCGCATCGACATGGAGACGCCGTGGTTTCAGCTTGATTGGAAGTCGACAAGCAACTTTCGCTATATCAAGTCGGATAAGGCGCTAGCTAGTGATACACAGGTGCTACTGTACGGCAAAGCGTTTGAGACTAGGCACGGAAGAACTGTGCCGTTCCTGCACGTCTACACTATGACGGGAGGTACGTCCAGGGCGCTCACCATCGAGACAGATCTGCCGAAAGACGTAGTTGATACAGGAATCTCGCGTTTGCGGACAGAAGTGCAGGAAATGGCGAGGACCATTGACGGGGGCATCCACGCCGCTGTCAAGAACCCTGTAGCGTGTAGAAAGTACGGGGGGTGCCCGTACTTTAGAGAGTGTTATCAATCACAGAACACGGAGGTCGAAATGACACTAGACCCATTCGCCGCGCGTCGCGCGGCCACGGCGACGCAGATCAACCAACACAACCGCGAACTGGCGCCCGCTCCGGCGCCCGCTCCGGTGCCCGCTCCGGCGCCCGCTCCGGTGCCTGCTCCGGTGCCTGCTCCGGTGCCTGCTCCGGTGCCCGCTCCGGTGCCTGCTCCGGTGCCTGCTCCGTTGTTCCCTCCGGTGTTCCCTCCGGTGCCGAGTGCCGCGATCGAGGGTGTGGTTGCGCCCAAGGCGCCTCGGAAGAGCGCCGCCAAGAAGGCACACGATCCGACACCTGGGCCTGGGCCGGCACCTGGGCCGGCACCTGGGCCTGGGCCGGAACGGGCGTCAGATGCTCCCGGCGACGGTGGCACCGTGCTGTTCATCGGGTGCGCTCCGCTGCTCGGACTTAGCGCCGTCTACTTCGACGACTGGATCGCCCCTTTCGCTGCGCGGGCCGCTGCAAGCCTCAAGGTTCCTCACTGGTCGATGGCGGACTACGGGAAGGGCAAAGCGGTGCTGGTTGCCTTGGTCGTGGAAGAACTCTCGGCGAAACGGCACCCCGAACTGCTCGTCGTGGATCGCCGCAATCCCGCTGCCGACGCGGTTTGCGAGGTGCTGATCCCGGCTTACGACGCAGTTGTCAGCAAGTTGGGGTAGGCAATGGACGTGTTCGCTGCCCGCCGCGCTGCGCTGGGCATCACACAGCGCCCCTTGTCTCCAGGGGAGGTCGAGGTCGCCCGCGTCATCGGTTTGCCGGTGGCGCGGGCGGCCAGCCTCGACTGGACTCGCTACGAGTTGCCGGGCTGCAAGATCGAACTTCGCGACGTGCAGCGGGCGGCTCTTGCGGAGATCGCAGCGGCGCGCGGGGCGCTACTTCCGATCGGCGTTGGGCACGGTAAGACGTTGATCGCGCTGCTTTCGGGCATGGTACTCGGGTGCGACGAAGCGATCATCCTCGTGGCGCCAATCAGCTTGCCGGAGTTTGAGCGTAAACTCGCAGAAGTACGGGAGAGCTTCGCACTGAACTGTGATGTGAAACTTCTCTCGTGGGGAGAACTGTCGCAGTCCGACGGCGAAGCCAGACTTACCGCGCTGCGCACGCAGAAGAAGTGCGCGTTGATAGCCGACGAAGCGCATTTTGCGCGCAACGCAACCGCCGCACGCACGCAGCGCCTTACGCGCTGGCTTGCTGCGAACGGCGACGTACCGTTTGTGGCTATGTCCGGCACAGTAACTACGCGACGACTGAAAGACTTCGCGCACTTGGCGCGCGCCGCCCTGCGCGGCGGTAGCCCGGTTCCCGTAGAACGCTCGGCGCTAGAGGCGTGGGATCTCGCGCTCGCGGGCGACGAGTCCCCAACGGCGAACGCACGTCTGATTTCTCCGTTGTGGGCGTTCGGCACAACAGAGCCCTTCCCAAGCGGACAGCGCGCAATGGCCCAACCCGACAACCTCGCTCGCTTGCGAGAATGCTTTGGGGAACGTCTACGCGGCACACCCGGCGTCCTACAGACGCGCGACCATTCCTGTTCGGCGTCTATCTACTTCCACCTACTAACCCATGCGCCCGACGATTCGGCACACTGGCGACTAGCGGAGCAAGTCGCCCGCACCTATCGCGATCCAGACGGACTCGAACTGTTCAGCGGCGCCGACGTAGCGGCAGCGGCTAAGCGTTTGTCGATGGGGTACACCTACCGCTGGCAGTGGGATGGCGACCCCGATCGCGAATGGATGGATGCCCGGCGGGATTGGGCGAAGTGGTGCCGCAGAATACTCTCGAAGTACGCAGACACATGGTTCGACACGACAGCCCTAGTTGAGCGCGAGGCTAGAAGGCACAGCGAGGCGGGAAGCGACGCAGAGTGGGTAGTCGCTTGGAGACGTTGGGATGACGTTCGCAACAGAATCGGACCAAGAACCGTGACTGAGTGGTTGACAGATGCGGCAGTTGACAGTATGCTGAGACGCGCGCAGTCGGCACAGAACCCGATCGTCTGGTACGAAGAGGCAGCAGTGGCGGACAAGCTGCGAGCAAAGGGGGTGAGAACAGTTTCACCGGGCGAGAGCGTACCGCTCGATGGCGCGCTAGTCGCGTTGTCAATAGGGTCGCACGGCACAACCCTGAATCTGCAACCGTGGAACACGAACATTCTCTTAGACGTGCCGGCGAACGGTACGACTTGGGAGCAGCTACTAGGCCGAACGCACAGGTTCGGTCAACAGAGCGACGAGATCGACGTACTGATTCCACAGTGGAGTTGGATACTCAAGCGATCTCTCGTCAGGGCGCGTAAAGACGCGACTTGGATCACAACTGCGACCGGGAATCAGCAAAAACTGCTTCTCGGAAGCTACATCGGAGGATAGCAAATGACTTCACCATGGAAAACCATCGCGAACGCCCCCGACCAAGGCGTTCCACGCCTGCCCTTCCTGCCGGCGGGAGTCTGGCCCGACCTGACCGTGCTGCGCGTCGCACGGATCGAGAGCAAGAAGCCCCACCAACGGGGCAAGTGGTTCTTCGTCGTCGAAGTCTCGACCGACGGGATGGCAGCCAGCGAAGCCTACGCCTGGGTCGTCGACCTCTCGCGCGGTGACATGGCGCTCACCGACTGCAAGGCGTTTGCGGCTGCGGTCCTGCCCGGCGTCGAGATCACCGAGGATATCATGCTCGGCATGGAGGGCGACAAGCAGCCGGCGACGGGTATCCGTATCTCTGCGGTCGCAGAGGCCCGCACCACGACTTCCGGCAACGCCTTCACCAAGATCTACTGGGCTCCGAGGCAGCAGGACTAGCTCAACAGACACCCGCTAGCTCAGGTAGGTACGCATATGGTCTTTCTGGACACAGAGACGTATCTGATAGAGCCGGGGCGGGCGGCGCCGCGCGTTGTTTGCATTCAGGTGCAGCACGACGCGGCGCCGCCCGCGATCTACCGCGCCCGCGACTCGAACACCGAGAGCATTCTCGCGAAGTTGTTGACCTCCGACGACGGCATCGTTGGACACAACATAGCATACGATTTCGCGTGCATAGCGGCGACTTGGCCGAAACTGATCCCGTTGATCTGGTCGAAGTACGATCGCGATCTCGTGTGCGACACGATGATCGCGCAGCAGGTTCTTGACATTGGCTATTCTGGCGGGTTCGTCGGACGGTACAGCCTAGCAGCACTCTCTGAGAGGTTTCTCGGAATCAAGCTCGACAAAGGCGGCGACACCTACCGCCTTCGTTACAGCGAACTCGATGACGTGCCTTTGGGCGAGTGGCCGCAAGCCGCGCTAGACTACGCGCTAGGCGACGTTACCACTACCGCAGCAATATGGCACGAAGTCTCCAAACACGGCATTGGACACACGACAGGGCATCAGGTGCGCGTCGCATTCGCGTTGCACCTAGCTACGGTGTGGGGTATGTCTACCGACGTAGACGCGGTAAACGCGCTGGATAGTGCCTTGAGTGATAGAGTCGAGTGTCTCGCACCGTTATTGCGGTTTGAGGGGATCCTCCACGGAGATAGCGTCAAGTTGTCGCGTGTGCGCGAGTTGTTGGCAGAGGACGCCGCAGCAACCGGCGCTAAACTGAAACTCACCCCAACCGGGGCTATCTGCACAGACGCCGACGCGCTACGCGCGGGGAAGAGTAAGCCGCTTCTGGCGCTCGCCGAGTATCGGGAAACTACGAAAGTGCTCTCGACATACATGCCGATCCTACGGGCCGGCACAAGCTCGCGCATTCACCCGAGATACAAGGTCTGCGTTGAGTCGGGACGCACGAGTAGCATGGACCCTAACATCCAGAACCTACCGCGAACGGGTGGCGTGCGAGAGTGCTTCGTCGCGTCGCCTGGATTTTCCTACGTCGCCGCCGACTACAGCATGGCAGAGCTTGTGGGGCTGGCGCAGGTTACGTCGATGCTTGTACCGCCCTCGCGCATGGCCGAGGAACTGCGAGCGGGACGTGAACTTCACATCGTAACTGCCGCAAGTATTCTCGGGATCGAGTACGAAGAGGCCATGGAGCGGTACCTCGCGGGAGACTCCGACGTTGCCGCCGCAAGGCAGCTAGCCAAAGGACTGAACTTCGGCATACCGGGCGGGCTCGGACCGGCACGTCTGGTCGAACTTCTCGCTAACTACGGAATCACGATTACGCTGGAACGAAGCAGGGATCTCCGCAGTCTTTGGCTCCACAAACTGTATCCCGAGGTCAAACGGTACCACAACATGGTAGGTGCAGTGGGCGGGGAAATGGTGATTTCGCACCCGTCGACGAGTTTCCGTCGCGCAGGGATGAACTTCTGCTCCGCCGCCAACTTCTACTTCCAACACATTTGCGCTTACGGAGCCAAAGAGGCCGTGTACGCCGTACAACGCGCGTGCTTCTTTCCTGGCCCGCTTTACGGCTGCCGACTTGTCGCGTTCATTCACGACGAACTGATCGTCGAGGTACCGCACGGGTGCGAGCACGAGGCAGCCCAGGAGTTGCAGCGCATAATGGTGAGAGAGTTCTCGAAGGTTACGCCGGAAGTCCCGATCGCAGTCGAGGCGCACGCGATGTTTCGCTGGAGCAAGAAGGCGAAGGCCCGCTATGACGCCTTCGGACGGCTCGTGCCTTGGGTCGCGGGTTGAGGCCGCCGATCTGACACAAGCGTTAGGTCGAGGCCCAGGCTATGTAGCCATAGAATCCAAGCGTGTGCGCTAGGCGTAGACTCGCCGCGTTCCCACATAGCCAGGGCATTTTTAGAGAAACCGAGACGAGAACTTAGCTCGTCCTGCGAGATATTCAACGCCTTCCGGCGACCGGCGAGGAAGTTTCGCACGGCGGACCAGTCTCGCGTTGCTACCAACTCCACCATCACTATTCCGTTTCTTGCGTGTGCTGATCGACTGACGACGTTCTGCGCAGGTACGCAGCCATGCGCAACTCGATTCGTTGCGTGCGTTTTTCGACGTCCGCTAACCGGGCCGCTTGACTTTCGAGGTGGTTGATGCGCTGAGACACTCCGACAATACTCTCGCGGATAGACCCAAGTTGGGCTTGAAGTACCCAAGCCGCCGTCGCGATCGCCCCGACTGTCCCGAACAGGGTCACGAGATCCTTCAAGTCCAGCATCGTCACCCCCCGTCCGGTTGTGCCCACCAGTGCGCCGAATGCGACACACTGGCGACATGGTACGCAAGATCGTGCGCTACGCAACCCTGTAGTGCGGACTGCCCCCACTGCGTAGGGCGAAAGTTGTGCAAGCGCACGATTTTGCGCGATTCCGAAGCTAAACGGTGCCGTAGAAAAAAGCGTAATGATTTCAGGTAGTTGCAACCTGATCGTGATACTGCGCCGCAGTGGGCAGATCGTGACACTGCGCCGCCCTCCCTTGGCCGAGGTGTCGCGTAAGTGCCCGAAACTGTAGGGGCTACCGGGCCGATGTGCAGTGGTAGTTGACAGGCCATCGCGGCTATGGTATAAGATCGAGCCCTGCGTTCGCTCTCCACGGTGGAGAGACGAGGCAGGGCGGGGCTGGAGTGTTCGGGCGGACGGGGGACAAAATGACGGATCTAGTAGGCGTGAGTGATTTTGCGGGTGCGGCGGGCGGTACCGTCTGGTGGGATCTGCACCAGACTACTCTCGCAGCGATGGAGCCGCACTGGCAGGCGGCGGGGCTGGATCTCGCAACGCTGCCGCCGCCGCCGACGCCCGAGCGGCGCCTGGGCCGTGCGGTGCGGCAAGTCGAAAGCACACGTCTGGCCGGTGTCACGCTGGCCGGCGTGCCGGTCAAGCGGCGCGGCGCGTGGCAGATCGACGCGCGCCGCACCTTCGTCGACGGTGGAACCTCGATCCTGCCGTTCGGCGTCGACTCCAAGCCGATCGCGCGAGCGCAGATCGACGCTACCGGGGCGCTCATCCTCGACGACCTGGGCACGTCAACCGGCTATGACGTGTGCCGAGCGATCCGCGCCGCGTACGATGAGGGGGACGGGCTGATCGAGGCGAGCGACGTGGCCCCCTGGCTCACCGCAGCCGTCGAGCGGAGCTTCGCCGGTGTGCGATTGCGCCGTGCGGGCGGCTGCTACTACGTCCCGCCGGGCGCCCTGGCGTCGGTCGCAGAGGTCGCGAACGGGTTTCGCGCCGCTGGCGGCGGCGAGGGGTCCATCCTGCCGACGCAGCCGAGCGATGCGGCGGCGCGCGCAATACTTGGCGC
>SXGT01171066.1_pt1 | contig 13482 bp, 10 predicted proteins | sample 3176221 | NCBI WGS metagenome assembly SXGT01 (sample SAMN11356862, study PRJNA531348) | freshwater metagenome | isolation source: freshwater sample F1-120 | place: China: Fuxian Lake, Yuxi | collected 2017-12-25
CCCCCTGCTGCCCGTTCTGCCCGGTTCTGCCCGTTCTCGTCGCCGGCTCGTTCCGAGCTGACGGCTCCGAATCCGGCACAGAAAGACCGGTTCCGCGTCGGGCGACGGTACCACGCAGGGCGCGAGCGGACCAGGGCCCCCGACGCTCGTGTGCGGTCGTTCACCGTTGCGCGATCCGATGCCGCGGCGGGCCCGAGGGCCGGGCTCGCCGGTGATCGTGACGCCCGGGATGATTCATCGTGCGCTCCTTGACACCGCCACGCTGCGCGTCAAAGATGCAGTTGGCCGCCCACCTGACATTCGTGTCAGGTGCGTGCTTCGGGGGGAATTCCACAGGTCCGTGGAGAATCGATCGAGTTCACGGGCCTCGAAACTCCACTCGTCATTCGGGACGGTTCCGTTGTGGCCACGGGACCGATCGGGGAAGCGACAAGGGAGAATCATTCAGTGAAGATTGCAAAGATCACCAGGGTCGTCCTGGCCGGCGGGATGGCAGCGGCGGCACTCGCCGTGGCCGCACCGCACGCCGAGGCCGACCTCGAAGCGGGCCGCACGGGCACCCAGATCATGACCTGCACGGGGAGCAACACGATCGCCTCGCTCAACCCGACGGTGAAGGACGGGACCCAGGCGCTGTACGCCAAGGTCACGATGAAGAAGTCCGACGGGACCAAGACGTTCTTCTCGGTGCCGATCCCGGTCGACGCCACGACCTGCACCGTCGACGCCGGCATCGCCACCACGCAGGGCGCCCAAGACGTCAAGTACCTGTACGACAACCAGACCAGTGGCCAGACGACCCTGACCCTTGCCAGTGCGGCAGGTGCGCTCATCGGTTCCAACGCGTGTGACGCGGCAGCCATCGGCTCGTTCGCCGACTACCCGTACGGGTACCCGATCAACGGCAAGATCACCTACAAGTACAACCAGGTCGACGCGGCGCTGAAGCAGCTCTCGACGCAGATCTACCAGCGCAGCTACGCCGACCCCGATGAGGCCAACCCGGCGATCCAGTACTCGGTGGGCATCGTCATCAAGGGCGTCGCCGTTGGCAGCCACATGACCAACACCACGACGTTCCTGCCGACCGACAGCACCAAGAACATCAACTTCACGAGCGGCTGCTCCGACGCGGTGCCGAACAACGCGGCGATCGCGGAGGTCTGGGCCTTCCAGACCGACGGTGTCGACGCCGACGCCCTCGACGACAAGATGATGTTCACCCTCGGTGCCGACGACGCGAACGCGCAGCCGTAGCCGAAGCTGAACCTGCACCACCCCGAGACCTCGTCTCGGACGCACCACGTGATCCACGTTTCGGGCCCGGCCGGGCGATCGGCCGGGCCCGTCTCGTTGGTGCATTCGCGCCACCGTGCGCGCGCGGATGCAGCGGGCCGAATCCTCACCTTCCCCACCAGGAACACCAGGAACACGCCATCGCGACCCGCCTGGATGATTTCTGCCGAGTTCCTTGACACGGCCACGCAGCGCGTCAAGGATTGCGCCGACCGCACGGCCAGGGGTGAGCGTCCTTCGACGACCGCCGCTGCTGGGAGGCCTCGATCCGATCCGGTGGGTGCGCCCGCCGCCATCGGCTCGAGTGGCAACTGGGGGGATCGCAAGACCAGCACCAGGGCGGCGTACGAGCCCGCTGATCGAGCATCTCTTCGTCTATCAGGGATCGATCTCCATGCGGTCGGGGATCGATCGGGGAAGCGACAGAGGAGAACCATTCACGTGAAGATTGCAAAGATCACCCGGGTCGCCCTGGCGGGTGGCATGGTGGCGGCAGCGTTTGCCGTGGCCACGCCCGATGCCAAGGCCGACCTCGACCTCGGAGCCGGCGGCACGCAGTTGGTCGTCTGCAACGGCGGGTCGACCAACCTGATCGCCTCGCTCAACCCGACCATCAAGGACGGCGACGCGACGAACCACAAGGCCCTGTACGTCAAGGCCTCGGCGAAGCGCTCCGACGGCACCAAGACGGTGTTCGCGGCTCCGATCCCGGCCGACAGCACGAGCTGTTCGGTCGATGCCGGTATCCGCGCCAACCAGGCGGGCCAGGACGTCAAGTACCTGCTCGACGACCAGGCCGGCGGTCACGCGACCCTGACGCTGGCGTCGTACTCGGCGTCGCTCATCGGTAGCACCCAGTGCGACAACTCCGTCGTGCCGAGCGCCATCAACGAGTACCCGAACGCGTACCCGCTCCAGGGCAAGTCCACGCTGAAGTTCGTGGAGACGGACGCTGCGCTGAAGCAGATCCAGATGCAGAGCTACATGCGGACCTACACAGACGACGACGACACGACGTCGGGCATGGTCCACGTGGTCGGCACCGTCATCAAGGGCCCGGGTGTCGGCGGTCGTTTGACCACCGGCTTCGGCTTCTTCCCGACGGACAGCACCAAGAACATCAACCTGGTTGCAGGTTGCACCGACGGCATCTCGGGCAACGCGGCCGGCGCCGAGCTCTGGATCGTGGGCGCTGACAGCTCCCTCGACGCAGACGCCGACAACGAGGTCATCACGGTGACCATCGGTGACGACGACGCCAACGAGTTGGTCCCCGGACCCTGAAGCAACTGAGCACCACTCGGCGACCCACGACCCGTTCGTGAGCGCCAGAGGCACCATCTGAGTTTCGGGCCCGCCCAGGGAACTGGGCGGGCCCGAGCTTCGTTGTGGGGCAGTTCCGGTACCCTCGCCCCGCCCGATCCGGCCACCACGTCCAGGAGACCGCCACCGTGCGCGACCCCGCTCACTCCCGTGATTCCCGTGACCATCGCCGGCGGCACCTCGCCGGGCGCCCGGCCCGCGCTGCCGCCTGTCTGCTCGCGTTCGCCTTCCTCGCGGCCGCCTGCGGCGACGACACCGGCGGCTCCGCGACGACGACCACGTACGTCCCCGACATCGAGGCCGCCGACGACACCTGGATCGACTGGAACAACGCGGCCGCGGTGCGCGGCTACACCGACGAGGCGAATGCGGTGGCGGCCGGTGTGGCCGCCGACATCGCCGCCGCGGGCGTGAAGTGCGAGAAGTTCCTCCCGACCGACTTCGCGGTCATCGCCACGAGTTACTACCGGGCCGGGATTCCGATCCCCATCGGCTCGGGCGAGTGCGACGGCCCCGGCGACGGCGACGAGGCCGAGAACATCCTCATCGAGGTGATGGGCACCACGGCGCCGACCGGCACCGACCTCGTCGCGTTCGAGCGCGACCTGCTGTGCGCCCAGGCCCTCGACGCCGGTCGACTCCCCGACGGCACGCAGAACTTCCCCGGTATCCCGTACGTGATCGCGCCCGACGACACCTGGGTGATCCGGCCCGACACGTTCGAGACCAACCAACTGATCGCCGATGCGCTCGGCCGCGAGTCGCTCGACATGTGTGAGGGAATGGAATGAAGCAGCAGCATCGAAACCAGCGCCGCGCCGCGCGCGCGATCCTCGCGCCACTCTTCGTCGGCGCGCTCGCCATGGGGGCCTGCTCCTCGGGTGACAGCACGCCCGAAGGCCCTGCTCGTCTCGACCCCGCCGCGGCCGCCGTCGCGTTGCGTGCGCTCGGCGGGGTGGCGGTCGATGGCAGCGCCGCGTACACGCACAAGGACGGCGCCGAGGAAGGTCCGATCAGCGGGCGCCTCACCTACGAGCCGTACCGGGTGCACCAGGAGTTCCCCGTCGCCGCGGGCCAGGACCTCGCCAACATCGAGTACCGCCGCATCGACGACGATGCCTGGATCAAGACGATGGCATCTGCCGCGCCACCCTTCCTCGGCGTCCCGGCGCTCGTGATCCGGCCCGCCGGTTACCCGACGCCGTGGATCGCGATCACCCCGACGGCCGACACGGTGCAACGCACGATCGGGCAGGTGTTCGACCCCGCGGCGCTGCTCGACGCGATCGCCGCCGACGACACGATCGAACTCGCCCGCAACGGCGAGAGCGACGTCGACGGCACATCGCGCGCCCGGTACACCGCGAACCTCACACCCCCCCAGGCGCGCGGCATCGGCGTCACCACCTTGAGCGTCTGGACCGACGCCGAGGGCCTGCCGCTGCGCGTCGGATTCACCACGGCGGCGGGCGCCTCGGGCGACTACGACATCGCGGCCGACGGCACTGCACTCGAGGTCTCACCACCCGACAGCGAACTCATCGAACCGACCCAGACGATCCCGGTCGCCACGGCCGACTACGCCGAGATCGCGAGCGGCTCCGCCGATGGCGTCACCTACCGGATCTTGCGCGCGCCCGCCGACCGCAACTGGTGGTGCTGGAAGGTCGAGTCCGAACCTGCCTACGAGCCCTACACCGAACTCGGCGACGACGGCGGCAACTGCGTCCCCGGGATCGAGACCTCCGGCGACCCCGCCAACCAGTTCGCGCTCCCCCTCGACTCGATCGGCGACGGTTACGACATGCTCGGCATGCAACTCCCGCCCGGATCCACGATGCAGATGTATCGCGTCGACGAGTTCGACACGCCGATCGACGTGGACGTCGACGCCAACGGCCTCGCCGTCTACGTCGGGCCCACGGCCACGCCAGGTGTCTACGCGCAGGTGACGCTCGCCGACGGCGAGGTGATGCTCTGCGCTCCCGGCGAGGTGAGCAACTACCGCGACTACCTCGGGGTCACGCCCGAGCAGGGCAAGCAGTTGTTGAGCCAGCCCTGGAACTGCCTGGAGAAGGAACTCGCCGACATGCTCGGGGCCTGACCCGGGATCGCACCGCGGATCCGCGACCTCCGACGCAGGTCACATTGGCCCGCGGCCGGTGGGGGCGCGTTGCCTCGGCCCGCACCGTCTGGGAGAATTGCCGCTCGGATACGGCGTGGCGGCCATCGACACGGAGGTGATCGTGCGCAAACAGCGCGCGCGACGAACGGTCGCAGTGCTCACGGCGACGTCGGCGATGACGAGCCTCGTGCTCATCGCCGGAGCCGCGCCCGCGGGCGCCGTCGGAGTCACGAGCGCGGCGCTCGTGTCGACCACGACCGCCGGGGCCCCGATCCTCGGGTCCAACGAAGAGGTCGCGATCTCGGGCAACGGCCGGTACGTGGTGTTCACCACCGACGCCGACGGCATCTACTCGACCGACGACAACCTCAGCCTCGACGTGTTCCGCAAGGACCTCCTCACCGGCCAGATCACGCCGATCTCGATCGACGACAACAACACCTTCGGCGACGCCGACAGCTACGCACCGTCGATCTCCGACGACGGCAACGTCGTCGGGTTCATCTCCGACTCCGACTCGCTCGACCTCCGCGACAGCAACGGCAGCCCCGACCTCTACGTCCGCGACGTCGCCGCAGGCACGACCAAGCTCGCGTTCGTCTGCAACGCCACCTTCTGCCCCGACGACACGGGCTCCTCACCGCTCGACGGCGTCTGGGAAGGCGCGATCAGCGGCGACGGCAAGAACGTGGTGTTCACCACCACCACGGCGTTGCTGAGCACCGATCTCAACGACAGCGACGACGTGTTCGCCCGCAAGCTCACGGGCACGACTGTCGTGCGCATCTCGCGCAGCCAGCAGTCGGGGAACCCCGAGGGCGGTGGCGGCAACGGCGGCGCGATCTCCGACGACGGCCGCTTCGTCGTGTTCGAAAGCCTCGCCCCCGACATCCTCACGACCGCCGACGCGGGCGCCAAGGTCGACGTGTACGTGTACGACCGCGACACCGACGCGAACGGCACCTTCGACCAGACCGGCAAGTTCTCGGTCGCTCGCGCCTCGCTCGACACCGCCAATGGCCTGCCGAACGGTCACAGCACGGCGCCCGCGATCACCCCCGACGGCCGCTACGTCGTGTTCCACTCCGTGGCCACCGACCTCGTCGCCAGCCCCGCGAACGCGAGCGGCATCTTCGTGCGCGATCGCCAGACGAGCACCACGACGTGGGCGAGCGTCACCTCCGGCGCGCCCAACGGCACATTCTCGAACCCCGCGATCAGCGACAACGGCCGCTACGTGGCGTTCGACTCGAGCGCCTCCAACGTGGTTGCCGGCGACAGCGGCGCCGTGGTCGACGTGTTCCGCCGCGACCGCACGCTCGGCACCACCGCACGCGTCTCGATCGGTCTCGACGGTGCGGTCCCCAACGGACTCGCCTTCGACCCATCGATCAGCGACGATGGCACGCTCGTCGCGTTCGCCGCGGCAGCGAACAACCTCGTGCCGGTCGACGGCAACCCCGACCGCGACGCGTTCGTGTGGTCGCCGCCGAACGACACGACCGCGCCGACCGTCACGATGCGCCGACCCGCCGGCCGCTACGCGGTCGCCGGTCTCACCGCCGAGTGGTACGGGTTCGACACCTCGTCGATCGCGAGCTTCGACGTGCAGTGGCGCGTCACCCGCTACAACCAGGCGAATCAACCCTGGAGCTACTGGCTCACGAACACGGCGAGCACGAGCCGCACCTACAACGCGTCGACCGGGCGCACCTATTGCTTCCGCGCGCGCGCCGACGACACGGCGAGCAACACCTCTGCGTTCACGCTGCCGGCGTGCGCGGCGATTCCGCTCCGGGCGAACGAGATCGCCTACACGAGCGGCTGGACGCGCTACGACCTGAGCTACGTGTACGGAGGGGTCGCGTTCAAGGCGACAACCAGCGGCCGCACCGCGACCCGCAGCAGCGTCGCCGCCGAACGCGTCGCCATCGTCGCCACCAAGTGCTCCGGCTGCGGCAGCATCACCGTCACCTTCGGCGGCACCAGCAAGACCATCAGCCTCGACGCCACCAGCACCCTCCGCAAACAAGTGATCGAAGTCCTCACCTTCAGCTCGCCGCGCACCGGCACGCTCACGATCAAGACCACCACCAACAAGCCCGTCATCATCGAAGGCCTCGGCCTCTACCAGGACTGACCCGGCAGCGCCCGCGCGCCGCGCAGCGAGCAGGGCACCGATAGGAACAGGAACCCCGCATGACCGACTCCGACGACGGCGCCATCCTCCCGTCGGCCCCGCGCGGCCGATCGCGCCTCGCGGCGATCTCGCGGCGCGCCTGGTTGATCGCGGGCGCGAGCATCGCCACGCTCCTCGTCGTGGTCGTGGTCGCCGTCGCCGCGAGCGGGGGCGACGACGACGATCCGAGCGCAGCCGCGTCGACGACCCGTGCCGCGGAAGCATCGAGCACCGCCGCCCGCGACGGAGCGTCGACGACGGCCGCCGGCGGGTCGACCACGACCGGCACGGGCGACCCTGGGAACCCCGACGATCCCGACGGACCGGGTGCGGCCGCGACGACCGACCCGGTGACGGGTGGGTCGATCCCGCCGGGCACGACGGTGCCGGGCGCGACGGTTCCGGAGGGCCCGACGACGACGCTGCCGCCGCCGCCCACCACCGACCCGCCGACGCCGTCGACGACCGCCCCCGACACGCGCACGGTGACCCAGGCCTATGAGCAGGAGTACGCGCGCTACTGCACCGAGGCGTGGGCCGCCAGCCCCGACGGGATCCTCTACGACCCGGTCGATCCCGAGTTCTTCTACGAACTGTCGGAGTGCCTCGACTACCTCGACCCGAGCAACGGCGAGTTCTACGACAACGCCCCCGAGGCCGCCCAGGCCGGGATCGACGACGCGATCTCGACGATGGAGGACCTCACGCTCGAGTACGTCCTCTGCTGGCTCGACCCGGCCACCGAGCAGTGGGCCGGTTGCTGGTACAGCCCCTACTACTGATCCCGCCGCCACCGCCCCCGCTGTCCCACCAGGCCGCCACCCGCGGCGGATCCGTGGGACACCACCGCCCCCGCTGTCCCACCAAGCCGCCGCCCGCGGCGGATCCGTGGGACAGCAGGCGGGCGTCAGGCGCCGAAGTGGCGGGCGAGCTCTTCGGCGGTGGGCGTGTAGACCTCGCCGTCGAACGTGCCGGCGGGGTTGTGGATCCACACGTGCAACATCTCCGGTGAGCGATCGGCGATCTCGCCCTCGGCACAGCGCCCCGCGGCGTCGGGCTCACCCACGGGGAAGCCGCTCAACACGACGCAGTACGGATCGGGCGCGTACTCGTGGTAGTGCCACGGCGTCGCCGGGCCGCCGGCCTGACGACCGTGCGCCGTGCCGGCCTCGAGGAACATCGCGCCGAGCAGCACCGGTCCGCCGCCCGCGTCGTGGTACATGAGCGCCTCGGGACGTTCCGGATCCGCGTGACCGTCGTCGGCGAGCAGCGCTGGATTCACGTAGTGCATCGGGTCGCCGTCGAGGTGCACATACCCGGCAGCGAGCGCGACCTCGACGTCGGCGAAGCGCTCGATGGCCGACAAGGTCGCCGTCGCGAAGTCGTCGGCCGCGACGAGCTGCGCGGTGTTGGGCAGCGTCGCCACGGACTGTTCGGTGACGAGGAACGTGTTCGTCTGCACGAGGGTGAGGAACCGACCGTCGGCGCTGCGCCCCGCATCACGGCGTTCGGTGAACGGCTCGGACCCGAAGTGGTCGTGGCCCGCCGGGATCGAACGGGTCGTCGGCGCGGCGGTCGTGTTCGTAGCAACCGAGGTCGTGGCAGCCGTGCGGGCCGCCGGCGACGCGTCGTCGCTGGCACGGCCGCACGCGGCGAGCGGGAGCGCCGCGAGCATGCCGATCAACGGGGTGGCGACCAGCCCTCGGGCAGCGCAGCCGACACGATCACGAAGCGTTCGCCCGTCCACAAGACCTCGTAGGTGACGTCGAGCGGGCCCCACTCCCCCGATGCGACCGGCGCCGCGACCCCATCGCGGTACCGATCGACGCGCACGCTACCGCGGAGCGTCGCGAGCACGGCCGGTGCCTCCTGGCCACGACGCAACGCGACCGACACGATCACCTCGTCGATCCGGTGCACGGGTACCTCGACCTCGCGCGACGTGGCGGCGGCGCGGAGCCGGTCGTCGAGCGTGTCGAGCCAGGCGCGATCGGCCATCGCCGCCGCCAGCCCCGGGTCGCGTTCGCGCAGCACGCGCTCCTGCAACGCGAGGTCCTGCACGACATCGGTCGCGATCTCCGCCGCGGTCGCAGCATCGACCTGCGACGACAGGCGGTCGTCGGCGACGCTCGCCCGTGGCCGCTCGCCCGCCGGCACGGCCGGGAACTCGACCGACGACGCGACCGGATCGGCGGCAACGGGCCGCGCCGGGATCCCCGCGCCGACGAGCGCCGCGACGAACGCGATCGCCGCCCCCGGTCGGCGCCACCGAGCCGTCGCCGCGCCGCGCGGTGGGAGCCGTTCGAGCAGCGGTCGCAGCGCGCACGCGATCGTCAGGGCCGACAACAACGCGACCTTCGCCCCGAACTCGGTCGTCTGCGGCGCGATCAGCAGCGCGGCGACGAGACCGATGCCGACGCCATAGATCGTCTGGGCGCGCGCGCCCTGGGGAACCGTGCGCGGGTCGGTGATCATGAACCCGAGGAAGATCAGCACCTCGGGCGACGTCACGAGCGTCGACCAGAAGTCGAATCCGCAGAGTTCGCCGACGTGCCACGACGCGGTGATGCAGTGCCCCGGGATCGTCACGACGGCGAGCCCCGCGGCGAACGCGGCCCAGAATCCGATCGCGATCCGCAATAGGTGGAGCCGACCCAGGATCAACACGGCGCCGACGACGATCACCGCCACCGCGAAGGCGAGGCTCGGCGACCACGGCCCCCACCAGAACTCGAGCGGGTCCACCCGATCGGAACCGAGCGCGAGGAAGCACACCACCAGCCCGAGGTTCGACGGGTTGAACAAGGGGCGGTCGTCGACCCGGATCAGATACTTGGAGGCGAGCCCGAGCGCCGCGGTCGCGGCATAGATCCACGCGCCGCGCAGGCTCCACCAGTCGCCGTGCTCGGTGCCGGGGACGCGCAGGATCAGGGCGATGCCGTTGCCGGTGAGCATCGCGCTCGCTGGCCACACGATCGCGTGCGCGCGACGCATCGTGATCACGACCTCGGCCACCGCGGCGGTGAGCACGGCCACGAAAATCTGCGCGATCGAAAGGCGGAACTCGAGCACGGTCTGGCCGAGGACCTGCACGGTGACGAGTACCGCGGCGGTGTGCAGGCGGGCGTCGCGCAACGACGGGCCGACGAGCGCGAACTCACGTCCGCGCAGGCGTACGGTGCGGGGCGCGGCGCGCGCGACGCCCGCGGTCATGTGGCGTCGCCGGCCACGACGATCGTGTCGTTCGGCGACACGTCGCTGAGCGCGGCCGTGTCGCCGTCGGGCCACGTCACCTCGACGCTGAAGGTGCCTCCGGCGACGTCGCCGAGCCCGAAGTGCACGACGGTCTCGCTCTGGCCCAGGTAGTCGGTCGCCGACCCGACCACCTGGCGGCCGACGACCTGGTCGCCCGACCGCACGGTGACGCTCGCACCGAGGGCCGTGGCACCGTCGCGTCCCGGGGCGACGATCACCCGCAAGAAGTCGCCGGTTTCGGTCGAGACGTTGCGGAACAGCCGCGGTTGCGCGCCCGGCGAGGCCCCCAATAGGTCGAGGAGCCCGTCGCCGTCGAAGTCGAGTACCGCCAGGCCGCGCCCGTTGCGCAGGTCGAACCCGGCCGCGGCCGCAACGTCGCGGAACCGGCCGGCGCCGTCGTTGCGCCAGAGCCGCGGCGCGCCGTCGAGATACGGGGCGGCGAGGTCGGTGATCAACAGGTCGAGCCCGCCGAGTTGCACGAGATCGGGCGTGCCGCGGTTGGTGAGGTCGACGAACGCGCTCCCCCAGCCCCAGCCGCCGTCGCGCACGCCCGCCGCGTCGGTGATGTCGACGAACGTGCCGTCGCCCACGTTGCGATACAGCCGGTTGCCGGTCGCTCCCCAATTGCCGCCCTTGGCGATGCTCGAGCCGCGCGCGTCGAACACCGACGACACGAACCGATCGGGGAGACCGTCGCCGTCGACATCGCCGGTCGCCGAACCCATGCCGTTCTCCTCCGCGCCGACCCCCGCCGCGACCGTGACCTCGCGGAACGTCCCGTCGCCGGCGTTGCGGAACAGCCGGCTCGTCGCGAAGTCGCCCGTCACCGACAAGTCGGGCCAGCCGTCGGCGTCGAGATCGGCGAACGATGCGCCGAACGCGTAGACGGGCCCGAGCGCAGCGATCGACACGCCGGCCGCGGCCGTCGCGTCGGTGAACGACCCCGGCGCCGCGGCACCGCGGTTGTGCAGGAGCCGACCGTCGACCGGCGGCCCCGCATCGCCGGCGCTCGACCCGAGGTACTCGGTCACGTAGAAGTCGGGCCAGCCGTCGCGGTCGTAGTCGCCGACCGCGATCGAGAACCCGGCGTGCAGCGCGGGCGCATCCGGCGCGAACCCCTGCTCCTCGCCGACCTCGACGAACCGACCGTCGTCGTTGCGGAACAGCAGCGGCCGCGCCGCGACGATGGTGTTGACCGCGAGATCGAGGTCGCCGTCGCGATCGATGTCGGCGAACGCGGCGCCCGAGGTCGGGATCTCGGGCAGCACGTCGAGTCCGACGGCGGCCGTGATGTCGGTGAACGCACCGTCGTCGTTGCGAAAGAGGCGCCCGCTGCCGTCGAGCCGCGGCACGTACACGTCGGGGTCGAGGTCGGCGTCGACATCGCCGACGGCCACGCCACCGGTGAATCGCTCCATCTGGCAGAACGCGCCCGCGACCGCGTCGCCCGCCTTCGGGTCGACGTCGGGGAACGCCGCGAACAGCGCCGGATCGTTGAGCCGGCACGTCGGCGGGATGCACGGCGGCACCGCGGGGAGCGCGAGCCCCACCGCCTCGGTGACCTCCTCGAACCGCAATCCGTCGACGACCTCGACCTCTCCGACGAACGTGCTCGCCGGCGCGGTCGACGGCGACACCGCCGGAGCCTCGGCGGGCCGGCAGTCGTGGGCCGCCGCGGTGGGCACGGAACTCGCGCCACCCTCATCGGTCGCGTCGCCGGAGCAGCCCGCGAACACGGCGACGGCGACCACCACGGACCAGACCGCGCAGCATCGGAACAGGGGCCGGGATCGTTGCCGCGTCCGCCTCGCACCTCGGCCCACCACACCGCAACGCTACGCCGAGACCGATGCGAGCGGTACCGTCGTCGGAATGCGTGCGCAGCGTCGCATCTCGGCCCGTGCCGGCGCCGCCGCCGGGGCGCTGCTGCTCGCCGCCGGCGCGGGCGCGTGCAGTCCCGACAGCGAACGTGCCGACACCGAGACCGCCGACCCCGCGACTTCCGCCACCGACCTCGACACCGCGCTCGAGCGGTCGGTCGCGTGGTCGTCGGCGCGGCTCGACGCGGCCGACCCGTACACGCTCGTGGTCTTCGACTTCGTGCACCGTCGCTACGCGATCGCCGAGTTCGCCGACGCGCGTGCCCTCGCCCGCAGCGGCGTCGCCGACGCGGATCCGGCTGCCGAACCCGAGTTGCGGCTCGTCCGACCCGACGTTCGCGTGAACGCGGCGCAACTCGTCGAACCCGACGCCCACGCGCCGTCGGTGCTCGTCCGCGGCGCGCTCGCATGCGACGAACCCGGCACCCCGGCTGGCTTCGAGGCCCGGCTCGACGCGGCGATCGCGGCGGGTGGTTACGACCTGACCCACGCGGCGGTCGCGATCGGGATCGAGGTCGATCTCGGTTGCGCACCGACCGGCGGCGACGAACTGCGCGCGCGGATCGTCGACGCGCTCGCCACGCAGGCGTCCGCCGACACGCGCGTCGACGACGTTGCGATCGAACGCCTCGCGATGCTCGAGTACCTCGGGGCACGCGAGCGCATCCCGGCCGAGCGAGTCACGGCACTCATCGCGGCACAACGCGCCGACGGGTCGTTCCCCGCCGACGACACCGCGGCCGCGCTGCACGCGACCGTCCTCGCCACCTGGGTCATCGCCGGCCAGGTCGAGGCAGGCCCCGATCCCCAGGGAGCCGATGCCCAGGGAAGCAGCGTGCCGGGGGGCGGCGATCCCGCCGCCCCCCTCGCACTGCTCGGATGAATCCGGGCTACGACACCGACGCGCCGTCGATGTAGCTCCGCAGCGCGAACCCGCTGCCGCCGCTCCCGGCGCCACCGGTGCCACCCGTGCCGCCGTCGACGCCGGCGCTGCCGTTCTGGCCCGCATAACAGCCGTTCGAGTTCGACAACTCCGCAGCACCCGAGTTGCCGCGCGTTCCGCCGCCGCCGGCCGCGCCGCCCGCGCCGCCCGACCCGCCGGCTCCGATCGCGCCCTGGGTGCCCTTCGTCAGCGTTACCGACGACGTCGACACGGTGCCCGTGCCGTTCTCGTAGATCGCGATCGACGGGCCGCCGGAACCGCCGCCGCCACCGCCGCCGCCACCGCCACCGGAACCGCCGCCGCCACCGCCGCCGGAGCCGTTCTCCTGGCCGGTGTCGCAGTTGCCGCCGTTGCCACCGGTCCCGCCGGTGCCTCCACCCGACCCGGCACCGCCGTTGCCGCCGTTGCCACCGTTGCCGGCCACGATCGTCGCGGTCGTGACGGTGACCGTCGAGTTGTGGACGTAGATGCCGAAGCTGCC
>SXGT01224134.1_pt1 | contig 13482 bp, 14 predicted proteins | sample 3176221 | NCBI WGS metagenome assembly SXGT01 (sample SAMN11356862, study PRJNA531348) | freshwater metagenome | isolation source: freshwater sample F1-120 | place: China: Fuxian Lake, Yuxi | collected 2017-12-25
CACTGGGCGCCGCCCCGCGCAACGCGGCCTACCGCGCCGCCCTTGCCGCCGCGGCGCGCGACTCCGCATAGGCGATCGCATCCGCCCGGGCGACGGGCTCATCCGGCAGCGCGGCCAGTGCCGCCACGCGCCGCGTGCCACTCCCCGTGACGATTGCGCGCGCCAGCGCCTCGCCCATGGGGACGAGGGGAATGGCGTCCCTGCCCCCGGTGCCGGGCACGCGGTCCACCGGGGCGTCGCCTGCATGCAGGGTGCCGCCGGGCCCGGTGATCACGAGGCCCGCCGAGAGGTCCACCCGCACCCCGTTGACCTCGCCCCCCGTGCGCAGGGACCACCCGCCGCGGCCATCGTGGGGACTGGGCGCGGGCAGGCCGAGCGTACGGGCGGCGCCGGCCCCGTCCGCGGTCGCAACCTCCACATCCACATCGCCGGGGCGCACCCGCTCACCGCGCAGCATCCGCGCTGCGCTGCCGGCGAGGTGCCAGTCGATTCCCGCGGCGGCAAGCCGTGCGGCGACGGCATGCACGACCGCGAGCACCCGCGCGGGGGGTGGGGGTGCCGCGGCTATGCTGCCTCCTCCGTGCCTGACCGCTTCTTCATCACGACGCCGATCTACTACGTGAATGCGGACCCGCATGTGGGCCACGCGTACACGACGATCATGGCCGACGTCATCGCCCGGCACCATCGCCAGCGGGGTGAGGAGGTGTTCTTCCTTACGGGCACCGACGAGCACGGGGCCAAGATCGCCCGGGCGGCCGAGGAGGCCGGGCGCACCCCCGCGGAGCACGCGGACCACCTCTCCGCGCGCTTCCGGGAGATGGCCAGGGTGCTGGGTGCGGGCAATGACTTCTTCATCCGCACCACCGATGAACCGCACAAGGCCGTGGTGCAGGCGCTCATCGTGCGCATGCATGACAACGGCGACATCTACAAGGGCGCGTACGGCGGGTGGTACTGCACCGCCTGCGAGGCGTTCTACAACGAGGGCGACCTGGCCGAGGCACACACGTGCCCCACCCATGGGCGCGAGGTGGAGTGGATCGAGGAGGAGAACTGGTTCTTCCGGCTGTCGGCCTACCGCGACCGGCTGCTCCGGCACTACGACGCGATGCCGGCGTTCGTGCGCCCCCGCTCGCGCATGAATGAGGCACGGCGCATGGTGGAGGATGGCCTCGACGACCTCTCGATGAGCCGGGCGCAGGTGGAGTGGGGGGTCACCGTGCCGTGGGACCCCGCACACACGGTCTATGTGTGGGTGGACGCGCTCTTCAACTACTACACGGCCCTCACGTACGCGCAGCCCGGTACCGATCTGGTGGATCGCCTCTGGCCCCCCCGTCTGCAGCTGATGGCGAAGGACATTCTCCGGTTCCATGCGGTCATCTGGCCGGCCCTGCTGATGAGCGCCGACCTCGCCCTGCCGGAGGGGCTCTTCGTGCACGGGTACATCCTCAAGGGCGGGGAGCGGCTGTCGAAGACCACCGGGAACATCGTGGATCCGTTCCCGTACATCGCGCGGTACGGCCTCGATGCCCTGCGGTACTACCTGTGCCGTGAGATCCGCTTCGGCGAGGACGGCACGTTCACCGATGAGGGCTTCCATCAGCGCTACACGAGTGAGCTCGCGAACGACTTCGGCAACCTGGTGTCGCGTACCACCAAGATGATCGAGCGCTACCGCGGCGGCGCGGTGCCCACCGACCCCGGGGGCGATGCCGACCTCGCGGCGGAATCCGTGACCACCCGGGATCAGGTCGTCAGGCACTTCGATCACGATGACGTGACCGGCGCCCTCGATGCCGCATGGGGATGGGTGCGCCGCCTCAACCGCCTCGTGGAGGAACGCGAGCCCTGGGCCCTCGCCAAGGACGACGCGCGTGCGGCCGACCTCGATCAGGCGCTGTTCAGCCTGGCCAGCGGGCTGCGCATCGCGGCCATCCTCCTGTGGCCGGTGCTTCCCGGTTCGTGCGCACAGGTGCTTGTGGCCCTCGGCGAGCCGCCGGATGCCGTGTCGCTCGACCGGGCCGCCTGGGATGCCGGCACACCCGCCGCACGGGTCACCCCCCCCGATCCGCTCTTCCCGCGGATCGACCGTGCTGAGGTGACCCCGTAGTCGACTCGCACTGCCACCTGCCGTCGTGCGACGACCCGGTGGCCGACCTCATCGCGGCGGCCGCCGCGGCGGGGGTGGAGCGGATGGTCACCATCGGGTGCGGCCGCGAGCAGAGCGAGCAGGCGGTGGCCCTGGCCGAGGCGCATCCGCAGGTGTACGCCGCGGTGGGCGTCCATCCGGTGGATGCCGGGCGGGGCCGCTGGCACGACTCCGACATCGACTGGATCCGCGACCTCGCCCAGCACGACAAGGTCGTGGCCATTGGCGAGGCCGGGCTCGATCACTTCCATGAGCGCGACACGCCGGATGACCAGCCACGGGCATTCCGGGCTCAGGGGATGCTCGCTGCCGAGCTCGGTCTGCCGCTGGTGATCCACACCCGCGACGCCGCTGACGACACCATGGTGATCCTGCGCGAACTGGGGCTGGCGCAGGTCGTGCTGCACTGCTTCTCGATTCCGCAGCACCTCGACGAGGCGGTCGCGCGGGGCTGGGTGATGGGCATTGCGGGCCCGGTCACCTTCCCGAAGAACGTCGAACTGCGCGAGGCCGTCACGCGCATCCCGGCCGACCGGATGATGGTGGAGACCGACGCCCCGTATCTGGCCCCGGTGCCCATGCGGGGCCACCGCAACCAGCCGGCCTACGTGGCCCACACGCTCGCGCACGTCGCCGCCCTGCGCGGGGAGGATGTGGCCGACCTCGACCGGGCCACCTCCGCGACGGCCGCCCGCGTGTTCGGGTGGTGAGCACCCCGCCCGGCCGCGTCGGTACGCAGCGCCTGATGGAGCGGCACGGCATCCGGCCCGACACCGATCTGGGCCAGCACTTCCTGCTCGACGAGAACCTCGTGGACGTCGCGATGCGGATGGCGGCCGTGGGCCCCGCGGACGTGGTGCTGGAGGTGGGCGCGGGGCTCGGCACCCTGACGGCGGCACTGGGCCGCACCGCCCGGGCCGTGCACGCGCTTGAGGTGGACCCCCGGATGGAGGCGCCGCTCGCCGAGGCCGTTGCCGGGATGGGCGGGGTGCACGTGCACTGGGGCGACTGCATGAAGGTGGATCTCGAGGCCCTCGATCCGGCTCCCACGAAGGTCGTGAGCAACCTGCCGTACCACGTGGCCACGCCCGTGCTGGTGGAGACCATCTGCCGTCTGCCCACCGTCACCGACTGGGCCCTTATGACCCAGCGCGAGGTGGCCGATCGCTGGTTGGCCGGGCCGGGATCGCGCCTCTACGGGGCGCCGTCGGTGGTGATCCAACTGGCCTGCGCGGCCACGGGCCGACGGGCCGTGAGCCGTGAGGTGTTCTCCCCGCGCCCGCGGGTGGACTCCGCGCTGGTGGGCCTTCACCGCGTCGCCCCCGCCCCCGACGCACGCACGCGGTCGCTGGTGCGCGCTGCCTTTGCGGTGCGCCGGAAGACGCTCGTCAACGCCCTGGGTCAGGCGGGCGCCGACCGCGCCGCCGTCCGCTCGGCCCTGGCGGATGCCGGCCTCGACGAGGCCGCACGACCCGAGCAGGTCCCGCCCGCGGATTATCCACGCCTCGCCCGCGCACTCGGATGGGCCCCCACCGGGGACCGGTCGTGAGCGGCCCCGGGTCGGTCACGGTGGCCGCTGCCCCCAAGGTGAACCTGCGGCTGCTCGTCGGGCCCGTGCGCGAGGACGGATACCACCCCCTGCGCTCGCTCATGGTGGCGCTCGCGGGCCCGGCGGACATGGTGAGCGTCGCGCGGTCCGCGCAGCGTGCGGTGCGCTGTGCCGGGATTGACGGGATCGACGGCCCGGCCAACCTCGCCTGGGCCGCGCTCGACGCCCTGGAGGCCGAGGTGGGGGAGCCGCTGCCGCCCCTGGCGGTGGACATCGGCAAGCAGGTGCCGGCGCAGGCGGGTCTAGGGGGTGGCTCGAGCGACGCCGCGGCCGTGCTGGTGGCCGCGGATCGGTTGCTGGCCCTGGGCCTCGGTGGTGATCGCCTGGAGCGCGCGGCGGCCGCGGTGGGGTCGGACGTGCCGTTCTTCATCCGCGGGGGCGCCCAGTGGGCCACGGGGCGGGGCGAGGTGCTCACGCCGTGCGCGGTCCCCGCGTTCGAGTGCGTCATCGTCGCCCCGGCGGCCGGCCTGTCCACGGCAGCGGTCTACCGTGCGTTCGACGCCCTGCCGCCACCACCCCCGGACGACGGGGCCCCGGTGCCCACCGACGCCGCCGGTCTCGCCGGGTGGTGCCGAAACGATCTGGGCCCGGCCGCCCACGCCCTCGCACCGTCGCTCGGCGACCTGCACGGCGCGCTCCTGGCCGGGGGCGCCTCACCCCCACTGCTGTGTGGCAGCGGATCCGCCATCGCCGGCATCACCCCCGACGCCGCCACGGCCGATGCCCTTGCCGACCGGATGCGTCCTGTGGCCGGCGGTGCGCGCATCATGCGCGCGCGCTTCCCCGGCGCTTAGCGGAAGCCGATCCCCGACCCCGCCATGCGGCGTACCGCCGCGAGGTCCGGGGGGTTCAGCGCGAGGAGTTCGGGCACCGTCACGGCGGTGTAGCCCTTCTTGCGCAGCCACGGCAGAAGCCGGTTCACGGCCCAGTACGTCTGGCCGCGGTTCTCGTGCAGGAGGATGATGGCCCCGGGCTTGGTACCGGCCTGCGACAGGGACAGGATCTTCTCCCGTTTGGCCCCCAGCGAGTCGCGGCTGTCGGTGGACCAGAGCACGGGCAGGACGCCCCGGGCCTGCAGCCATGAGTTGAGCCCGCTGGTGCTGGAACCGTAGGGCGGCCGGAACAGCTGCACGCGATCACCCGTGATGTTGCTGGAGGCCGTCATGCTGCGCGACACCTCCGAGATCTGCTGCGCCAGGGGAAGGTTCGGCAGGTAGTGGTGCGACCAGGAGTGATCGCCCACCACGGCCTCATGGCCCTCGCGGCGCAGGGTGTCTGCCCAGCGGGCGAAGTTCTTCCCGTTCACGAAGAAGGTGGCGCGGAAGCCGTACTTGCGGAGCTCATCGAGCACCTTCGTGGTGTAGGCCCCCGGGCCGTCATCGAAGGTGAGGGCGACGTACTTCTTCTGGGAACCGGCCTCATAGATGGGCAGGCCGAGCGCCGCCACCCGGGCCACGGCCGCCTGCTGTGTTGCCTCATCGGGCATCCCGGCCCCGCGGCCCAGCACGACCGCCGGCGTCATCAGCGCGATCGCGAGGAGCACCGGAATGAGGGGGCGTCGCCGCATGCCCGGTGATGGTATCGCCCCCGGCGGTCACTGTTACCCTCGCGGGGGTGTCCGGAATACCGATCGTCATCGAGGAGGAGCCGCCTCGCCCCGCTGCGAAGTGGCACCGCGCGCTCGTGGGCCGGCGCCTGCTGCTGGCCATCATGCTCGCGGCGGGGGAGGCGATCGCGCTGTTGGTGTGGCGCCCGGCCTTCCTCTGGGTCCTGCTCATCGTCGCGGTCGTGCTGGCGCTCGCCGTGGGGCTGCTCAGCCGGGTGCCGGCCGGCGTCGGCCGCGATGCACTCGTCGTCGTCGGCGGCGCCCAGGCCATCGTCATCGGGGTGCCGTTGGTGCTGGGCTTCGGCGTGCTGGTCGCCGTCGTTGCGGGCGTCCTGCTCATCGCCGGGCTCGTCTTCGTCGCGGTGGCGAAGCGGCGATGAGCGCCGTGCACGCGGCACCGCCCCCGGCGCTGGTCGCCCCCGTGCGCGCCCGGGTGACCGCGCGCGAGTCCCAATCGCAGTTCGACCAGGATGCTCAGGCCCTCACGGCGCAGGCCTGGCTCCGCACCATCCGCTGGAAGCCCGCCACCCGCCTCTACAACCCGCGGCCGCTGGTGGCCGTGCTCGACACCGGGGTGGTGCCCGCGGCGGCGGGCCTCGCGAACCGCATCGACATCCAGGGCGCGCGGTCGTTCGCGTTCGGCGGCGGCGACCCGCTGCATGACGCCGAGGGGCACGGCACCCTCGTGGCCGGGATCATCGCGACGGTCGCCTCCGGCACGGAGGCCGACCCCGGGGTCATGATCCTGCCGGTGCAGATCGCCGGCCCGACCGGACAGACATCGGCGCAGGCCGTGGCCGATGGCATCCGGTACGCCACCTCGCGCCGCGCGCGCGTGATCAATCTCAGCCTGCAGGGCACGTCGCGCTCGAAGGTGGAGCAGGACGCCATCAACGAGGCCGAGAGCGCGGGCATCCTGGTCATCGCGGCGAGCGGCAACAGCGGCAAGGACACGTGCGGCGTGGCCGGGATCGTGCAGTGCGAGTACCCGGGCGCCTACCGTCACGTGCTTGCGGTCGGTGCCACCGACGAGGCGGGTGACGCCCTGCCCGGCAGCACCCGGGGTCTGCACGTGGCCGTCGCGGCGCCCGGTCGCGAGGTCACCGCCGGCAGCGCACGCGGCCCCGGGGGCGGGGGGCGGTTCGAGACGCGCACCGGCACCTCGATGGCGGCCGCGGTGGTGAGCGGGGTCGCGGCCCGCCTGCTCGCGGCGCGCCCCACCCTGACCGCGGCGCAGATCACCGAGATCATCATGGCGACCGCGCGTGGCACCCGGACCGGCCTTGACCGTGCGCGCGGCACCGGCGTGGTGGACCTCACGCGGGCGCTCGCGGCAACGCCCCCGGCCCTCGACGCGCCGGAGCCCGACGACGATGCCCCGGGTGCCCGGGCCCTCCCCGCACTGGTGCCCCGCGGGTACGCCTTCGGGCAGCGCGGCGGGCGGCTGCGCACATGGGCCGACCTCCGCGACTACTCGGCCGTGTCGCTGAAGAAGGGCCAGATGCTCACCGCCGAGGCCACGGTCGCGACGGGCAATGACGTGGACCTCTACCTCTGGCGCCCGCGTACACCGCTCTACCGCCAGGGCGCCCGGTTCGCGCGCCAGTGGCTGGTGGCCGGCGCCGTGAACAAGGGATCATCCGAGACGCTGACCTTCCGCGCGTCCCAGGATGGCGACTACTTCCTCGAGGTGCGGCTGGCCGGGGCCCAGCGTCTGGTACGGCCCCGCTACGTGGTGACCGCCACCGTCACGCGCTGATCTCCCGCCCCGGCGGTGTTGCGCGTTCGCGGCCGGGGCTGGAAGGCGGCCCGGAAAACGGCTTTGATCCCCGGATGGCCACTGTCGGATCAATTCCGCGCGACCTGTCGGACCCCGCGCTCTATGTGAACCGTGAGTTCTCGTGGCTCGACTTCAACGCGCGCGTGCTCGCGCTCGCCGCCGACCACGCACAGCCGCTGCTCGAGCGCTGCAAGTTCCTCGCGATCTTCTCCAGCAACCTCGATGAGTTCTTCATGGTGCGGGTCGCAGGTGTGATGGACGCCATCGAGGCCGGGCGCCCCTCGTCCACGCCCGACCAGCTGCCCCGCGACGCGGTGCTGGCCGGCATCCGCGAGCGCGTGCTGGAGCTCGTCGCCCTCCAGGCATCGATCTGGCGCGACGACGTGCGCCCCTCGCTCGCGTCGGAGGGCATCGTGATCACCAATATCGACGAGTTGCCGATGCCCGCCCAGGACGACCTGGGCATCCGGTTCGAGCGCGAGATCGAGCCGGTGCTCATCCCTCTGGCCGTCGGTCCCGGACTGCCCTTCCCATACATCAGCGGGCTGGCCCTGAACCTCGGACTGACCGTGAAGGACCCCGACACGGGGGAGTCCCGGTTCGCGCGCGTCAAGGTGCCGCGCATGCTGCCGCGTCTCGTGCGCGCCGGCGAGATGCTGGTGCCGGTGGAGCAGGTGATCGCCGCGAACCTCGGCCGGGTGTTCCCCGGGATGGAGGTCACCCGCCGGGTGCTGTTCCGCGTCACCCGGGACGCCGACTTCTCGATCTCCGACGAGGCCGACGACCTCCTCAACGCGGTGGAACGCGAACTGAGCCGCCGCCGGTTCGGCGGGCCGGTGCGCGTGGAGGTCGAGGCCCGTAGCAGCAACACCCTGCTCGAGGAGATCAAGGAAGGGCTCGGGGTCACCGACGCCGAGGTCTATCCGATCTCGAGCATGCTGGACCAGACCGCCCTCTGGCAGGTGGCCTCGCTCGACCGCCCGGACCTGGCGGATCCCCCCTGGGTCCCCCGGGTGCCCGCCCGCCTCATCGGCGGCGGCGGTGAGGGCGGGATGCTCGCCGAGATCCGGCGCGGCGACATCCTCGTGCATCACCCGTACGACTCGTTCGAGGCCAGCGTCGCGCGCTTCGTGCAGGAGGCCGCTGACGACCCCGATGTGGTGACGATCGAGCAGACCCTCTACCGCACGAGCGGCGACACACCCATCGTGCCCGCGCTCATCCGTGCGGCTGAGCGCGGCAAGGGCACGGTGTGCCTCGTCGAACTCAAGGCGCGCTTCGATGAGGAGCAGAACATCCGGTGGGCCAAGGCCCTTGAGCGCGCGGGCGTGCATGTGGTCTACGGCCGGCCCGGGCTCAAGACCCACGCGAAGTTGTGCCTTGTGGTGCGTCGTGAGGGCAATCGCCTGCGCCGGTATGCCCACATCGGCACCGGCAACGACCACCCGACGACGGCACGCCTGTACACCGATGTGGGGCTGTTCACCTGCCGCGGGGAGGTCGTGGACGATGTCGCCGACCTGTTCAACTACCTCACCGGGTTCGCGCGGCCACCCGAGTACCGGCAGGCCCTCGTGGCCCCCGAGCACCTGCGCGAGGGACTGATCGAGGAGATCGACCGCGTGACCGCACGGCACGTGGAGGGACACCCCGGGCATATCCGTATGACGCTCAACTCGGTGATCGACGGCCGCACCATCCAAGCCCTGTTCCGCGCATCGCAGGCCGGGGTCCCGGTGGAGATGTGCGTACGGGGGATCTGCGGGTTCCACCCCGGGATTCCCGGCGTCAGCGGCACCATCCGGGTCACGTCGGTGGTGGGGCGCTTCCTCGAGCACTCGCGCATCTTCATCTTCACGAGCGGGGATGAACGGCGGGTGTTCACCGGGTCGGCTGACCTCATGGCCCGCAACCTCGACGATCGCGTCGAACTGGTGGTGCGTGTGGACGACGGCACGGTGGCCGATGAGCTGTCATCCATCGTCGACACCATGCTTGCCGACACCGCCTCGGCGTGGTGCCTCAACCCCGAGGGGTCGTGGGCGCGCGTGATGCCGCCCGACGATCAGGCACCGGTGTCGGGCCAGCAGACGCTGATGGACCGTGCCGCCCCGCGTCCCGAGGACGCCCCGAGGGACGACCGCTGACGCGCGCCCACGCGCTAAGGTGCCCCCGTGACCACTGAGAATGCAGCAGCGGACGGGACCGACGAGGCCGCGCCCGGCCCCCCCACATCGTGGACCCCGGCGGAGCGGCCCGTGTTCAACTCCCCGGCTGCCGACCTCAACCAGCTGAGGAACGAGGCCAAGCGCATCGCCGACGGTGCTCCGGGGCAGCCGGTGCACGACGCCGTGCTCACCCGCGCGCGGGCGCTCGCGGCGGCCCTCAACCATGACCTGGGCCTGCCCCGCACGGCCGAGGGCCTGTCGTATGCCGACCTCGCCGTGCTGCTCTCACAGAGCCGGTAACCCGGGGGCCCGGGGCCGCCGGTGAGTGTGCTCCGGTCGCTCTGGGACCTCACGCGAGCGGTGACCGGGCGGGTGGCCCGCCACGCCCAGATGGCGCGTGCCAGCCAGTTCGCGTACGTGGCGTTCCTGGCCTCGATTCCCTTCGCCTTCGTCCTCATTTCGGTCATCGGACTGGTCGCCAGCCCGTCGTCCTACTCCTCCCTCATCGGCAACGCGCGCGGCACCATTCCCGATGAGCTCGCCGACTTCCTCGACGACCTGCTGCAGGCCGCATCATCGGGTGCCGGGCAGTCCATCGTGTTCCTGGTGCTCGGTCTCGGCACCGGCCTGTGGCTGGCCGGCAACGTCGCGGGTTCGCTGACGGACGGTCTGGACGATGCCTTCGAGCGGCCGCACCGCCCCTGGCTTCCGGGCAAGGCCCGGGCACTGGTCGCCGCGGTCGTCACGGGGCTGGTGTTCGTGGTGGCGACGCTGCTCTCGGTCCTCGGCCCGGCCGTGCTCCAGTGGGTGTTCCAGCAGGTGGGGGCCCCGCGTTCGGCGCAGGTGCTGGTCCAGGTGGCGGTCGCCCTCGCCGGTGCGGCGATCTTCTGGGGCTATCTGGTCCTGCTCTACCTGTACGCCCCGAACGACCACCGGCCGACGATGCGCAGCGCGCTCCTCGGGGCGCTGGTGGGGGTGGTTGGCTGGATCATCGTGGCCAACGTGCTCCGCGTCTACGTCGACAACTTCGGGTCGTACAACCGGGTCTACGGCAGCCTCGGCGCGGTGGTGCTCTTTCTGGTGTTCCTGTACCTCACCGGCCTCACCATCCTGATCGGTGGCGAGACCGCGGCCGATCTTGCCGAGCGCCAGGGGGGCGGCGCCGTGACGCGCGCGGCCCCGCCGCCCGCCTTCCCCTAGCGGTCCGGGGTGTGCCGGCGCGCCCTCAGATGGCGCCCGGCACGCCGGGCGGGGATGTCGAGCACCCAGATCATGAGGCACCAGTCCCCGAGGAGCGGCGCGAAGGGGATCGCGAGGAGGAATCCCGCGGCGCTGATGAACGTTTCCACCTGCCACGCGCCCCGGGCCACGCGCCCGAGTGACCCAAGGAACAGGGCCGCGGTGGCCATGAGCCCGCTGTACACGCCCACGGTCAGCACCGAGACCTCCTCGAAGAAGAAGAACTCAAGACCGAACGGCAGCAGGCACACGCAGGCGAGGAAGCCCATGTTCAGCCACAGGGCCTGCGTGGACATGCGGCGGGGAAGGGCCGCGAAGTTGTCGTGGTGGTGGATCCAGAAGATCACGATGACCACGAAGGTGATGAGGAAGAAGATGATGTCGGGCACGGTGCTGTTCCAGAACATCGCGGGCAGGCCGCGCCCGTCCCGGGCGATGGGGGGGTCAATGCGCAGCACCATCAGCGTGATGGCCACCGCCAGTACCGCGTCCGAGAACATCTCGACGCGGTGCGTGTCGAACTTCCCGGCCGGGGTGTCGAAGAGGAGGGCCATGAGGCAGGACGGGCGGCGGGGGCGCACGCAGGCGGTGCGGTTGGAATCCCCCGGGCGGCGTGAGCGTACCGGGGCGCCGTGCCGGGGGGAATGGGGGCAGCCACGGCGACGGTTGATCCAGACGCTGCGCCCAAGTGCGCGGTGCGCGCCGTGGGTGGTCATGGCCCGGCATCGCGACGGTTGCCGACCCCGGTGGCAGTCACGGCCCGGGGACGACGCGGGCCCGGGGTCCCGGCCCGGCGTCGCGGGCGGCGGTCCGTCGCCGCCTGCGGGCTATGATCCGCCTCCGTGGGTTCCGACGTCCTCACGCCGCCGTCCGAGACGATTCGCGGCACTGGCCCCGGTGCCGGCCTCGGCAGGCCGTGCTCGGTGATCGTGATGAACGACGACCACAACACGTTCGAGGGCGTGGCGACGATCCTTTCGCAGTTCGTGCCCGAGGTGGACTACCCGAAGGGCATGGCGTTCGCCAGGACCATCCATTCCACGGGTCAGGCGACGGTGTGGAGGGGTGACCACGAGCGGGCGGAGCTCGTCTGGGAGCAACTGAAGGGCGCGGGCCTCACCATGGCCCCGCTGACCGACGGATAGGAGACGGGCCGAGTGGCCGAGGAGACACGCAATCCCACCTGGCTGGATCAGGCGACCGCGGCCCAGCAGGCCACCGCCGCTGAACAGGAGCAGGTCACGCAGAAGGTGCTGTTCGCGCGCGTGATGTTCCTTGTCGCGGTCACATGCGGGTTCACCGCGGCCGGTGCCTGGATCGCCAAGGACTTCACCGGGGGGTGGATGATCGCGTGCTGGATCGGCGCGCTGGTCCTCGTCCTCGCCAGCGCGTTCATCAAGAAGCAGAGCGGTGCGCTCGGAATGACGCTGCTCTTCGTGATCGGGCTCCTGCTGGGAATGGCCGTCGGCCCCACCCTGCAGGTGTATGCCTCGGTGAACGGTGCCCAGGTGCTGTGGCAGGCCGCAGGGGCCACCGCACTGTTCATCGCCGCGTTCGGGGCCTGGGGCTACGCGACCCGGCGCGACCTCGCGCCGTACGTGCGCTTCTTCTTCTGGGCGCTCATCGGCCTGATCGTGTTCGGCATCGTGATGATCTTCATCCAGATCCCGGGCGGCTCGCTGATCTGGGCGATCCTGGGCCTCGGCATCTTTGCCTTCTGGACGGCCTTCGACTTCCAGCGCCTGCGCCGCTCGAACACGGGCAACGTGGCTGTGCCGATTGCACTCGGCATCTTCCTCGACATCTTCAATGTGTTCCTGTTCTTCCTCCAGATCTTCGGCGGGGGTGGCAGGTAGGCGCATGACCGGAGCGGACGCCCTGTTCGACGCGCTGGTCGCGCAGGGCGTCGAGGTCATCTTCGGCAACCCGGGCAGCACCGAACTCCCGCTGCTGGACGCCCTGGCCGCTCCCGGACGCCCGCGGTTCGTGCTGGGCCTCACCGAGCCCGTGGTGATGGGCATGGCCGATGGCTATGCACAGACGTCGGGCCGCCTCGGCGTTGCCCTGGTGCACGTGCAGCCCGGGATGGCGAACGCGCTGTCGGGGGTACTCAACGCCGCGCGGGCGCGGGTGCCGCTCCTTGTGATCGTGGGCCAGCAGGTGTCGTCAATGCTTCCGGGCGCACCGTTTCTGGGCGGCGACATCATCGGGATGGCCCGGCCGATCGCCCGCTACGCGGAGGAGGTCACGGACCCCGCGCGGCTCGGGCCGATGCTCCGCGACGCCGTTGCCGCGGCCCTCGGTCCGCCGGCCGGCCCCGCCGTGCTCAGCGTTCCGCTCGAGGCGCAGGCCGGCCCGGCCGACCCGCTGCCCGCCCTCCCGAATGCCCCCCGCATCCCCGAGCCCCCGGACCCCGGCCGGATGCAGCAGGCCGCCGCCCTCCTCGCCACGGCCGTCTCCCCGGTGATCCTTGCCGGAGACGGGGTGGCGCATGACGGGGCCCAGGCTGACCTGGCCGCCCTTGCGGCCCGCCTCGGCGCGCCGGTCATGGGGGAGCCCTTCGCCGCCTGCATGCCACTCGACACCGACGACCCCGCGTGGGCCGGTCCCCTGCCCCGGGCCGCGACGCCCATCCGCCAGGCGCTCACCGGCCACGATGTGGTGCTGGCCATCGGCATGCCGGTGTTCCGCCTGTTCGGATGGAGTCCCGGGCCGGCCCTTCCGGATGGCGCGCGGCTCGTCCATGTGGACGTTGATCCGGAGGAGATCGGGCGGATGCTCGCGCCCGAGGTGGGCATCGTTGCCGCGCCGGGGGCCACGATGCGCGGCCTCCGTGCGCTCCTGGGGAACGCCGACCCCGCCGCGCGTGCCCGCTACGCCGCCGTGGGCACGTCGCTCGCCCGGGCCCGCACCGCGGCCCGGGCC
>SXGT01404389.1_pt1 | contig 13482 bp, 12 predicted proteins | sample 3176221 | NCBI WGS metagenome assembly SXGT01 (sample SAMN11356862, study PRJNA531348) | freshwater metagenome | isolation source: freshwater sample F1-120 | place: China: Fuxian Lake, Yuxi | collected 2017-12-25
CTCCGCGCCGAGCTCGAGGCCCTCGGCCACAGGTTCAGGACCAAGAGCGACACCGAGGTCATCGTCCATGCCTACGAGGCCTGGGGCGACGAGGCCTTCGAGCGGATGAACGGCCAGTGGGCCGTGGCGCTCTGGGACTCCCTGGCCCAGAAGCTCGTGCTCACCCGCGACCGGGTGGGCGTCAGGCCGCTCTACATCTGCGAGCACGAGGGGCGCGTGCTCTTCGGCAGCGAGGTCAAGGCGATCTTCGCGGCCGATCCCGGCATCTCCCGGGCCTTCGATCCCCTGGGCTTCGAGGAGACCTTCACCTTCTGGAGCATCGTTCCCCCCCGCAGCGTCTTCCGGGGAGTGGAGGAGCTGCGGCCGGGGTATGTGAGGACGTACGTGGACGGCAGGGTCTGTGAGCACCCCTTCTGGAGGGCCAGGTACTGCGAGCCCGGGGGCGGGAACACCTTCCAGGGCTCGCTGGAGGAGGCGACCGTGGCCGTCCGCGACGCGCTCGAGAAGGCCACGGCGCTCCGCATGCTCCGCGCCGACGTGCCGGTCGGGAGCTCCCTCTCGGGGGGGCTGGACAGCTCGTTCGTTGCGGCGCTGGGGTTGCGGGCCAAGGGTACAAAGTTCTCGACCTTCTCGGTGGGCTTCGAGGACGCCGAGTACGACGAGACCGGCTTCCAGAAGCAGATGGCCGATCGCCTGGGCACCGAGCACCACAGCATCCTGGTGCGCAAGGGGGACATCGCCCGGGTCTTCCCCGACGTCGTCCGGTTCGCGGAGCGCCCTGTCCTCCGCACCGCGCCTGCGCCGCTCTTCCTGCTCTCCTCGCTGGTGCTCGACGCGGGCATCAAGGTGGTGCTCACGGGCGAGGGCGCCGACGAGATGTTCGCCGGCTTCGATCTGTTCCGTGAGGGCAAGGTCCGCCGCTTCTGGGCCAAGGAGCCCGAGTCCCGGGCCCGCCCTCGCCTGCTGGAGCGGCTCTACCCTTACCTGGCTCGCTCTCCCGTGGCCCAGCGGGCGATGGCGGTGCAGTTCTTCGGCCGCAACCTCGAGGGCTACCGGGAGCCTGGCTTTGCCCACGAGGCCCGCTGGCGCTCCACAGCCGCGCTCAAGCGCATCTTCTCGCAGGGGATGCGTCACAGGATAGGCTCCTCGGACGTGGTCGCGGATTTCCTGGCGACCCTGCCCCCCGAGCTCGAGAGCTGGTCGTACCTGGCCCAGGATCAGTACATCGAGATCCGCACCTTGCTCACGGGGTACCTGCTGTCGTCCCAGGGCGATCGCATGCTGATGGGCAACTCGGTGGAGGGCCGCTTCCCCTTCCTCGACAAGGACGTGATCGCCCTGGCCGACTCCCTGCCGGCTTCCTACAAGCTCAGGGTCCTGGACGAGAAGCACGTGCTCAAGAAGGCCAGCCAGGATCTGGTCCCCGCCGACATCCTGGCCCGCAAGAAGCAGCCTTACCGGGCCCCCGACGCCCTGTCCTTCGTGGGGGAGGACGTGCCCGACTGGGTGGAGGCCTGCATGAGCGAGGACGCCCTGGAGGACGCGGGGGTCTTTTCCATCATCCCGGCCCAGCAGCTCTGGGAGAAATGCAAGTCCCGGGGGAGGGCTGCCCAGTTCTCCAACGCGGACAACATGGCGGTCGTGGGCATCCTCTCCACCCAGCTCCTTCACGAGCAGATCGTGGCCAGGCCCGCGGCCCCGAGGGAGGTGCCCATCAAGACCCTGGTGGATCGCGTCACGGGGTGAGGCCTGGGGCGCATCGACGTGCTTGTCGTGTCGTGGCGAACCTGACAGGATGGGCTGCCCGTGGGCGTCTAGGAGCTTTTGAGATGAGCATTCAGGAAGAAGTCCGCCAGTTTATCGTGAAAAACTTCTATGTCCCCGACGCGGCGGGGCTCCCGGATGACGCATCCCTTCTGGACAGGGGCGTCATCGATTCGACGGGCGTGCTCGAGGTGGTGGCGCACCTGGAGAAGACCTACGGCATCCAGGTGGACGACAGCGAGCTCCTTCCGGAGAACCTGGACTCCATCGCCAGGGTGGCCGCGTTCGTCACGAAGAAGAAGGGCTGACGGCTTCCGGTCCTGGGGACCAGGGCTCCACGCGCTACCTAGCCCCGCTCTTGCGCAGGAGGTCGGGGCCGGCGGCCGCGTGCAGGAGTGGGGCGCATCATTCCGAGGGCCGTCCAGGCTCTTCTCGAGGATTCCATGGATGTCGCGCTCTCCTCCATCCTCAACTTTCATGTCTTCCCGACGGGTCGCCGGATCTTTACCCTTGGGCAGCTCCAGAAGATCGCCACAGACAGGGGGCTGGTCGCCCTGGCCGAGCGCGCCGAGGCAGCCGTCAAGGCCGACCGCGAGACGCACGAGCTCGAGGCCAGGTGGGTCGTGTCCCAGGCGGCTCCGGCGCCCCCCGGCGACGTCGACAGGATCCGGCTGATCGACGTCAGGGTCGATCGCAAGCTCACATCGATCCGCGACGCGGCCCAGGCCCACCTGAACGGCGCCGACGAGGGCGACCAGGAGCACATCGCCCAGATCGAGAACATGCTCCTCTCCCTCTTCCCGGCCGGGGTGCGCACCGTGACCCAGCTTCCCTACCTGGACGAGCTGGGCGCCGTCGATCGTATCCTGACCAAGCTCCAGGGGCCGTTCTCGGGGTTGGTGAGCGAGCTTGGCATGGGCCGGCTGGTCAAGCAGCTCGGCTCCCTGGCGCTCGAGTACCGGGGGGCGCTCACGGGGACCGGAGCGTCGGGGCCAAGCTTCGACCAGGTGCGCGCAGCCAGAGCCGAGGGGCAGGAGAGGCTCCTCCATGTCGTGGCCATGATCCTTGGCGCTCATCCAACGAGCACGAAGGAGGATATCGCCGGGAGGAGCGCGCTGCTGGCTCCTGTCCTCAAGCAGAACGAGGCCATAAGGCAATATCTCCGTTCGCGCAGGGCCGTGGAGGATGTATTCCCGGACACGGGCGAGATCGATCCCAGCTCCCCCTCGGGGGATGCCCAGAGGTAATCCCTCCTCGCCTCCTCCCTTGTTTTTTTCCCGCTACTGGCGAAGTTACCCAGGCTTCCAGCCGATCGACGCGCTGAAGGTAGGGGCGTACACTCTCTCTCCCGTGATACAGCGAGCGCTCCTTCTCCTTGTCCTCGGCGGGTGTCCGAAGCCGCCGGACGCCCTCCCCGACGCGCGGCATACACCGGCAACGCCCACCAGCGAACCGGCGGCGTCCACCCGAGAGCCGGCGGCGCCCGCCGTACCCACGAGCAAGACAATGACGAAGACCCCCGATGGATGGCTCGAGATCTTTACGATATATCCGGGCGTGCGGGACATGTGCAATCAGCACATCACCGGAAATTCGATGCACATTCTCTGGCGCTCGTATGCGTCGAAGGATGCGCCGTCGAAGGTGATGGCCTTCTACAAGGAGAGGCACAGCGACCTCGTGGAGTCGACGAGCAACGCCGAGATGAAGCTGCGGGGGACGAGCGACAAGGTCCTGTCCGTCCACGCCGTGCCCGGCAAGTTTCCGACCTGCGAGAACGGGCCGGCGGCCGACGAGAAGACGGTGATCGTGGTGTCCCAGGCGATTCGCTGACTCTGGCACATGAATGGCACATGCAAACCGCCTTTTTTTTCCTGGGTTTTTTATGATACTGCCCGGCGCGCGTCTTGCTTCTGGCACTGTCCATGAACGCTCGCTCACGCCTGTTCCTGCTCCTCGCGATGCCTGCCTGCGGCTCTGTCATCGCGGAACCCACCCGCCCCGATGCCTCCGTCTCCGACAGCGCGACCCCGCCTCCTGTTGGTGACGCGGCGACCGCGGACAGCGACGCGGCGGTGTGCGCCAGCGGAAAGCCTTCCCGCGAGTGCTTCGACGAGGCCTCGATGAAGGCGATGTTCGCTCCCGGCCGTGGCGGCGACGTCGGAGGCGACGCGGCCGTCGTGATCCCCCCTGACGCGTACGATCCGAGCGGCTGCGTCGCCATGAAGTACGCGCAGAACGGCTGCTGCAACCCGGCCGTGACGCCGGGAGAGAGGGTGGGCGACAAGTGCTGCTACACCTTCTGCACCGGGAGCTGCTGCGGGCGGCCCCTCTACGTCGGCGGCGAGGCGCGGGTGGCGCCCCTGGTGGCCCGGCGCGACTGGTGCGGCCGGTGCGGCCCCGGGCTCGCGCTCTCGCGCGAGCCCGGGGACCCGAGCTTGCGCGAGGCCCTCGCTCGGGGATTTGCCGCGGACGCCCTCATGGAGCATGCGTCCATCGCTTCCTTCTCGCGCTTCGCCCTCGAGCTCCTGGCGTTCGGCGCCCCGCCGGCGCTCGTTCGCGACGCTCACGAAGCGGCGCTGGACGAGGTCGAGCACGCCCGCGTGACCTTCGCGCTCGCCTCCCGCTTCGCCGCGGGTCCCGTCGGGCCGGGCCGGCTGGACGTCGCCGGCGTGACACCTGCGGCGACGCTCGAGGCCGCGGTGGTGGCGGCCGTGCGCGAGGGCTGCGTCGGTGAGACGATCGCGGCCATCCTCGCCGAAGAGGCTGCGGCGGTCGCCGTCGATCCCGAGTGCCGCGACGCGCTCGAGGCCATCGCCGCGGACGAGGCTCGCCACGCGGAGCTCGCCTGGCGCTTCGTCGCGTGGGCGCTCGACGAGGACGCCCAGCTCGGCGGCGCGATCGAGCGAGCGTTCGAGGACGCCCTCGCTCATGACCTGCCCGGTCTGGACGGCTGCGACGACCCGCGCGTGCGCCACTACGGGCGGCTCACCGCGGGCGATCGAGCGCGTCTGGCGGCGTCCGTGGCCTCGGGCGTGATTGGCCCGTGCGCGGCGCGGCTGCTGGACACCGCGGGGCGCCAGAGCGCCGTGGCCGCGTAGGAGCTACGGACGAGACCCTCGGCCTGGCCGGGCCTCACGCGCGGCGGCGCATCCGGTAGTGGAGCCGCAGCATCGTCAATCCGAGGAACCTCACGAGGTGGTCGCAGCGAAGCTCCCCGCCTTCGTCTCGAAAGACCGTGAAGTGCTCACGGAGCGACGTGAGGTGCTTCACCTTGAGGCGAGCCTCGTCGACCTCGAGGACGCGATAGAACCCGGCATCGCCGAACGAGCTCCCGGCCGACGTGAGGGTGAACCGTCCCTGCGCGTCGTGGCCGGGCGCGAGGATCACCGTGGCGTTCCCGCGCGGCAGCGGAAAGACGACCTTCACGCAGCGACCGCGCCGGCCGGGGACCGTGACGGTGGTGTAGAAGCCCGTGTAGACCACGAGGCCGCTTTCCTTCACCCGGCGGTACCACCCCGTGTGGACGACCGAGCCCTCGCGGTCACGTAGCGGCCACACCTCGCTCGTCATTCCCCGGCTCATATCGAGCCCGAACACCGGAAAATTGAGCTGGTTCATCGTGCGGCTCACCGTGGAGACGATGAGCCATAGAAAGAGCCGTCCAGGGAAGGGGGACTCGCTCCACACGTCCAGCTCGTAGCCCCTCGTGTGCTCGTAGAACGCCCGGACCTCCGTGTCGGTCCGTGCCGGGTCGAACGCCTCGCTCGCGAGCACGTCGAAGTCGGGGACCAGGCCTGCGTCCGGGGCATCGCGATCGATCGTGAGGCCCTCGCGCTCCGCGACCATCTCGTAGGGGCGCTCCCCGATCTCGCCATCGGGCCCCGTGGGGCCGAGGAGCCAGGGCACGTCGCGCTTCTCGAGGGTGCGCCCGAAGAGGCGGAGCCAGGCGCGAATGATCGCTGCACCGAGCGAGCCGAGGGCGAGCTGGAACGTCCAAGGGTGCGCCGCTTTCGGGGGGGATCTGCTCACGCAGCGAGCATACCTGGCCGACAGACGTCCGCGGACACGTCCCGCCGGCGCGGTGGACGTGTCCAGGGCGCTGGACGCGGCCCACGAGGCGAGGTCCCCTCCTGGTCTCGCTCGAAAATGAGCCAAGAAACATGGGAGATCGGCCCGGAACACCCGGCGGTGGACACCCGGGCGGCTGCTGGCCCGCGCGCTGCAATGCCCTCCACGCGCGGCTCTCAGCCGCAAGGTCACCGAATCGCCATCCTATTTATCGAGAGGTATCCATGTTGCGAAGAACAGCGTTTGCCGCAGGTCTGATCCTTACCGTGGGGGTCATGGGTTGCTCCAGCGCGCCGGCGAGCGGCGACGGCGGCACGCCCACGATCGACAGCGGCACTCTCACGATCGACGGCGGCACGCCCACGCTCGACAGCGGTAAACCCACCGGCGACGGGGGACCCGGCAACGACTCCGGCCCGACGAACGCGGCTGTCGGCACCTGGCTCAACGGCCCCGTCGTCGCGACGGGCACCGCCAAGCAGGAGACCACCAAGGCCTACGTGTTTGCCGCGGACGGCACCTTCACGTACAGCCGCCTGAGCGATTACCCGGAGGACACCGGGGCGCAGCTCGAGGGCTGCCAGTTCATCCGGCAGGTGACTGGCAAGTACACCGTGTCCGGTATGTCCGTCACGATCACCCCCTCCGGTGGCACGTCGCTCGTGAGAGCATGCACGGACACCTCGCTGGACAAGCCCAACCAGCCCCTGCCCTCCGATGACTCCGATCTCGTCTCCCGGACCGGCCAGATCGCGGGAAACAAGCTGACGGTGAGCGACACCGAATACACCCGCCAGTAGTCCAGCGCTATCGTACCGGCCATGTATGTCATTCTGGTGGACGAAGGGCGCCGGCTGATCACCAGCGATGCCCGGGCCCTCCGCCTCTACGATCCGAGCGGCGAGACCGAGCTCGTGACCGAGGTCGAGGCGCCCGGCGAGCTGCCGTTCTTCGAGAAGAGCCCTTCCGGCGAGCGCATGACCCACGCCGGCGGCGTCGTAGCGCGCAGCTTCACGCCGCTCGGCCTCGATGTGCACTGGGTGTCCGCGCCGAGCAGCGTCGCCCTGTACTCCGCGACCGATCTACGCCGGCTCGCGCTGCTCGAGCTCGGGCAGCGGCTCGATCACGAGTCGCTCTCGCTCTCGCCGGATGGTCGCCTGCTCGCCTCGGTCGCCCGCGGCGGGGGCGCGGTCGTGTTCGACGCCGACACGGGCGCGAAGCGCTGGCAGCTCGACGGCGAGATAGCTTCCGGCATCTGCTGGTCACCGGACGGCCGTCACCTGGCGCTCGGAGAGACCGGCCAGGGCGGCGGTGAGCTCACGCTCATCGACACCACGCCCGCGAGCGGTGGCGCACCCGAGAAGCTGTCCCTCCCGCCTCCCACGTCGAAGTGCGGCCTGTTCGACTCGCCGTATCGTACGGCGTTCTCCGGCGACGGGCGCCTGGTCGTCTTCACCAGCGCGTCCTGGGGCTCGGCGGGCGTGTCGCTGTACGACGTCGCCACGCGCGCGGAGGCGTGGTCGGTCTCGATGCCCACCACCGACGGCGAGGACGTCGAGCACTGGCTCGCGCCGGAGGTCACGTTCGCGCTCGACGATCGCCTGATCCTCGCCGGCCAGGACGGCCTCGTCCAGGCCTTTCGTACCGCCGACGGCCACGAGCTGTCCCGGCTCGAGTACGAGCGCGCCGACGCCCGCTACTTCGCCGCCGACACGGGCCGCCGCCGGATCTGGCTCACCCGCGGCGGCCAACCCGCCTCCGTTGCCTTTCCCGACGACTGGCGCTGAGGCGCAGGGGCGGCTCGGCGCGCCTCGGAGGTGGGTCAGATATCCAGGTTCACGAAGTCGGACGAGCCGTAGATATCGAGGTTCACCAGCTCGAAGGCTCCATAGGCGGTGAGCGCGATGGGCGCCCGGCCCTCGACCAGGAAGAGCTCCAAGCTACGGAGACAAGCTCGCGCCCTTCGCAAGCTGCGCTCTCCGCATGGTTGACATTAGATCAAACGAGCCCCATTCTTCGCAGGTGAATGGTGACCTTCTGGCACGTCTCAAGCATGCCGCGAAGCACGGGCAGATCCGTTTCTCGCGTCACGCGCTCGGGCGAGCCGAGGAACGCAACGTGAAGCGCGAAGACGTCAAGAACGCGATTGCGACAGCCACGGATGCCATCCCCCAGGAACAGGGCAAGGCCCTCGTGACGGGCGGAACGGGGCTCGACGGTGAGGTTCTCTCGGTCGTATGCGTCGAGGTTCAAGAAGGGCTCTTCGTTGTCACCGTTTTCTGAGGAGGCTCGACCGATGGAACCCGAGACTTGCTACATGTGCGGAGGTACCGTCGAGGTGCGCCGCCGGGAACACCGCGAGAAGATCGGCCGTCACGTCACGGTCGATCAGGGCGTGCCGTGGCTCGTCTGCACCAGGTGCGGGGAGGCTACGATCTCGGACGCGGCGTGGAAGTCGGCGGAGCTCCGCGCGGCTCTCACGGTCCTTCACGACTTGCCCCACGTCGAGGGGGCGGTGCTCCGAGCCGTCCGCAAGATTCTCGGCCTCACGCAAAAGGAGCTCGGCGCGATCCTGGACCTGGACCACGCGACGATCTCCCGGTCCGAAGCGAGCCCCGCGCACATTCCCAGGACCACGCAGCTTGCTCTCGCGACGCTCGTCGAGCGCGCACAACGTGGCGAGCGTCTCGAGGTGCCCGGGGATCCTGTCGAGGGCGCGGTGCTGCAGGTCGCGAGCTGACGTGTGTCCACTGTAGGGGCGCTGCTTGCTGCGCCATCGGGCGTCGCGACGGATGGCCGTCGGGACCTCGTCATCACCGGCCCGCGGAGGAGAGGATAGGGCAAGCCCTGCCTCTAAAATCCGGATCCCTGCTTAGGGTTGGTCGCGTAGAGTTCGCCGTCCAAAAGACGCTTCCAGTGAGCCACGAGCGATGCGTGCCGATCTCAATAGTGGGTTCACAAGCAACGCGTGCTGCGGACCTTGGAGAAGCTCACCACGTCGACGTGCTGCTTCTTTCCGTCGGCGCCTTCGAACTTCAAGAGCGCGTTCTCGCATTTGGCGATCTCGATCGGCTTCGTCTCCGCGCCCCCGGGGAACTGGACCTTCACCCAGAGCTTCTCGCTAGCCCCCCCCGAGGGCATGCTGCCGAGGACCCCCCAGTTGAATGTCAGGTTGTCGGGCGTCGTCATCGTTCCGGAGCCGGAGGCGCCGCCCACCGCCTTCGGAACTGGCGAGAAGGTAACCTCCTTCGTCGCCGCGCACGTAGACCTGGGCACCAACGGGCGCGGATTCGACGCCGACGCGCGAAATGCAGGCGCAACCCATGGTCAGCGTGGCGGCGAGGCCGACGCCAGCGGTGGCGAACCACCGCGCCACCGACAGGCGATTCGGCGGTCTCATGTCAGGCGATTTGGATATACCCATGGATGGAATCTCGGCGTGGCGTGCGTCACTCATCTCGGACCTGCGCTTTCTCTCGGTATGCCGAAGAGCTATCCTCGACCACGAAGGGAGCAACGGAGCTCATGGAATACAACGGTCGCTATCCTAACACGGCTACCTGCTGAGGGCACCAGGTGTTCGACGCAATGAGGGTAGGCCTGGAGGTCTCGGTGAGGAACGAGGCCAAGAAGACCCTGGGCGAAGGCGGGACGTTCATGGTGCCGGCCCGGCGAGCGTGCTAGAGGGCGCACCATGAAGCTCGCCACCCCGCCGCCTCGCATCGCCGCGCCACCCCGCCTTCACGTGCGCACAGCCGTGCGCGCAGGGGCGCTGAAGAAGATCAGCGACACAGCTCAATCGATCACGCAGAACATGAAGTAGGCCCGGCGTCACGGTCACAGCCACCTTGGCCTGTTGACGCGGAGCGCGTCGTTCCGAGGTGGTGCCCGAAAGCCGATGGGAAATCAGATATCCAGGTTCACGAAGTCGGACGAGCCGTAGATATCCAGGTTGACCAGCTCGAAGGCGCCGTAGGCGGTGAGCGCGATAGGGGGACGGCCCTCGACCAGGAAGAGCTCGACCCCGAAGCCGCAGAGCTCAAGGCGAGAGAGCTCCCTGGCGCCCTCGTCCGTGAGATCGTAGACCCTGACCACGGTGGTGGGCCGGCTGGCGTCCTGCCACTCCTCGCAGACGACCGCCCGGTCGCCGCTGGGCGAGGCGGTGAAGGGCGCGGGGAAGCGGCGGAAGCTGCTCACCGGGGCGCGGAGCGCCTTGTTGGTCCCTAGCTCGAACACGGCGTGCCGGCCGTCGAGCGCGGCGTAGAAGCGATCGTCGCCCACCAGGGCCACCGCGTACACCCTCGGGGCACGAGCGCCATGGCTCAGATCGGCGATCTGGGAGGCCTCGCCCGTCGAGAATGGAATACGGAAGATCTTCCCCTCGGCCGCGATCGCCATGTGGGTGTTGTCGGGAGAGATCCAGAGCGCGACGCCTCGCTTGCAGCCAGCACCCGAAGGGAGAGGGCAGGGGAGCTGGACGTCGACCCGGAGACCTTCCTCGACGAAGGCGAGAGAGCGCCCTCGGTCAGGGCGCCGGGGGAACCCGAGGACTCGCCCCGTCGGGTGGACCATGACGCGATCCTCGGGGCCGAAGAGCTCCGCGTCCTCCGGGCGGAGCAGGGGGAGCGGAGCGCTCAGAGCCCTGAAGCCGGGGAGGCCACGGTCGATCGCCTTCTTCTGTTTGGACATGGAGGGCTCTGCCGCCTCCCTGGGCATCCATTGCTCGTAGAGAGGATCCAGGTTGACAGGGGTCACCGAGCCAGGGCCTCGCCCAAAATGGATGTGGTCGCCCTGCACACGCGCCGACTGGGGAGCTCCTCTGAAGGTGCAGAGGATCTTGAGCCGTCCCTTCTTGACGCCCAGGATCGCCTGGCCAGCCCCGGTGCTGGCCGCCAGATACCTTCCCCCTCCGAAGGACCAGAGGCTCCTGCCTCCAATGGCCGCCTCGTCGACGGGGAACAGGCCGTGCTCGGTGGCTCGAAGGAGGAGGACATGGGTGCGACCGTCCGTGACGGCCAGGTGATCTTCGAGGGTCCACACGGCTCCCGTCACCCCCTCCATGGCCAGGAGCGGCCTGGCAGGCCCGTCCGAGGAGTACTCGACGACCGAGTCCTCGCCAAACGAGAGCGCCCTCCGTCCCCCCGGGGCGACGTTGACCCGAGGCGAGCCCCAGACCAGGAGCTTCTCGAGCAGCGCGGGGTCGACCTCCTGGACCTCGTTCCGGGCATGGCTCCGGACACGGCTCCACCTGTGGTCCTGGGCGTCGTCCTGGACACCGTCCTGGGCATCGTCCTGGACACCGTCCTGGGCATCGTCCTGGACACCATCCTGGGCATCGTCCTGGAAAGAGGCCCGGACACGATCCTCTCCTGGCAGCGCGGCGACGAGGGCCGGCCCTCCGGCGGCGTCCGAGCTCTCCTCCGGAGGGCGGTCTAAAGACGGGAAAGGATGGCTGTAGGCCGTCATAATCGCTCTTCTGTGTGCCCGACGAGGAGCCCGCCGCTCGTTCGTGTTCGAGCCATCATCGACGGCAGGGCCCGCGGCTGGTGGCTTTTCCGCCACCGCCACCAAGAAAGAGTAACCTGTCTGCCCCTCACGCTGCCACAGTCCCGCGCCTCCCGCGCCATCCTCCGGAAGATCCGTCCCGCATGCAGTCGCAAAGGCAGAACTCCCCGCTCTTGGCGTCGCTGAACGAACCCTTGGAGAACGAGGAGGAGCTCGTCGATCAGATGCTGCTCGCCCTCTCCAAGGGGCAGCTCCCGGACGAGACCTGGGACAGGCTAAACGACGTCGCGGTGCGCGACGATCGGGTCTCGGAGCTGGCCTTCGCCTTCGAGATCGTCATGCAGGGCAAGCGGCTGAAGACCGTGCCGAACCCGCTGGCGGCCGAGTTCCTCCGCCGCGCCGCGCTCTTCTTCAGCGACGTCCTTGGCGACGAGCTGGGAGCCACAACGTACCTCGAGAAGGCCCTGGCGCTCTTCCCCCAGCACGCAGGAGCCTTCGAACACCTCGAGGCGCTGCTCACCAAGAGCGGGGAGCACAAGCGGCTCGCCGATCTTTGCCTGGCCGCGGCGCCCCACCGGGAGAAGTCCGAGCAGATCGATCTCCTGCACCGGGCGGCGGTCCTCTACGACCGCGCGGGAGGGCACGACGAGCGCAGCGTCGAGGCGCTCCAGCAGGCGCTCAAGCTCGCCCCGAACGATCTCGAGGCCCGCAAGGGGCTCGAGGCCCGCTACCTCCGGCAGAACCGCCACCGCGACGTGACCAAGCTCCTGGAGTCCGTGCTGGCCACGGTCCCTCCTCCCGCCGAGGACGACGCGGCGGAGCTCAGGCTCCGCCTGCTCGATCTCTACGCCAACCAGCTCCAGGAGCCCGAGCGGGCGCTGCCTCACGCCGAGCTCGTCCTCGAGGCGCAGCCGACCCACGAGGACGCGCGCCGCGTCGCCGCCAAGCTCCTGGTCAACAAGGCCCACGCAGGCCGCGCCGCCGCCGCGCTCGCCAGGGCGGCCTTGAGCTCGGGCGAGTTCGCCGAGATGGAGAAGTTCCTCACCATCGAGCTGGAGCACACCCGGGGCGCCAAGCGCTTCGGGGTGCTGAAGCGCCTCGGGGTCCTCCGGCAGGAGGAGCTCGGTCAGCCCAGGGAGGCCTTCAGCGCCTTCGAGGCCGCGCTCGCCCTCGACCCCTCCGACGGCGAGCTCAGGGGGCGCTACTCGGAGCTGGCGATCGCGCTGGGCGTTCCCATCGACGCCGCCCGCACCCTGACCCGGGTGGCCAGCGCCGCCAAGGACGCCCCGGTGAGGGCTCGCATCGCCGCGGAGTCGGGCGCGCTCCTGCGCGTCGGGGGGGATCTCAGGCGCGCCAGGGCGACCTTCGTGAGCATCCTCTCGATGCCCGCCGCCGACAGCGCCGCCATCGTCCAGGCCGCGGGAGAGCTCGTGGGCATCTACGGCGCCGAGGGGGATACCCGGGCGCTGATGGAGGTCCTGGACAAGCTCGGTGAGCTCGACCCCGACCCGGGGCAGAGGAGGGCGGCCAACGAGCAGCTCGCCCAGCTCGCCGTGAGCCGGGGTGACGACGCCCGCGCCGTCGTGGCCTATCGCCGCCTGCTCGACGGGGAGTCACGGGCGCGGGCGCTCGCGGAGCTCGAGCCCCTCTACGAGCGCACCCAGGACCACGCCGAGCTCGCCTTCGTGCTCTTCGAGCGGGAGAAGGAGGCGAGCTCCCAGAGCGACGCCCGGCAGCTCGCCTTCCGCGCCGCCGAGATCCTGACCACGCGCACCAAGGACGTGGCGCGCGCCTCCGCCGCCTGGCGGGGGATCACCGAGCGCTACGGCAGCTCACGGGCCGTCTACGCCTCGTGGATCCCGCTGCTCGAGGCACAGCGCGAGTGGGCCGAGCTCGCACAGGTGCTCGCGGAGGACGCGGATCTCGCGCCGGAGTCCGAGCGGGCCGCCGTCCTCGCCAGGTTGGCACATGTGTATTTTGCACGCTTGAACGACGAGGATAAGGCCTTCGAGACCTTTCGCCGCGTCCTCGAGTTCGACGCCCAGGAGCCCACGACCCGGGCCGCCCTCGAGAAGCTCCTCTCGAGCGGGAAGCGCGGCCACGTGGCCGCTTCGATCCTCGAGCCGCTCTACCGGGCCGAGC
>SXGT01402195.1_pt1 | contig 13481 bp, 7 predicted proteins | sample 3176221 | NCBI WGS metagenome assembly SXGT01 (sample SAMN11356862, study PRJNA531348) | freshwater metagenome | isolation source: freshwater sample F1-120 | place: China: Fuxian Lake, Yuxi | collected 2017-12-25
AATTCCCGCTGCGACGCTGGACCAAGCGGTCGCGCGGGTGCTGGCGATGAAGATCGAGGGCGGGCTGTTCGACGCGGCCGAGGTCGATCCCGTCGCGGCCGACCGCGCGACCGCGACTCGCGCAGACATCGCGCTGGCGCGTCGCGCGGCGGCGCGTGCGATGGTGCTGCTGAAGAATGACGGCGTCCTGCCGCTCGATCCGGCGCGCACGGAGCGGCTGCTGGTCGTCGGCACCCACGCGCGCGACACGCCGATCGGCGGCTACAGCGACGTGCCGCGGCGCGTGGTCAGCGTGCTTGACGGCCTGCGCGCGGCGGCGGACGGCCGGTTTTCGGTCGACTATGCGGAAGGCGTGCGGCTGACCCGCGAGCGCATCTGGGAGCAGGATGCGGTCAATCCGGTCCCGCCGGAGGAGAACGCCCCGCTGATCGCCGAAGCGGTCGAAGCCGCGGCGCGCGCCGACATCGTCGTCGTGGTGCTCGGCGAGAACGAGCAGCTCAGCCGCGAGGCCTGGGCCGAATCGCATCTGGGCGACCGCGACGACCTGACGCTGTTCGGCCAGCAGGAGGAGCTCGCCAGGGCGCTGTTCGCCACGGGCAAGCCTTTGGTCGTGCTGCTGCTCAACGGTCGGCCGCTCGCGGTCAACCTGCTCGCCGAGCGCGCCTCGGCGCTGATCGAGGGCTGGTATCTGGGGCAGGAGACGGGGCACGCGGTCGCCGACGTGCTGCTCGGCCGGGTGTCGCCGGGGGGCAAGCTGCCGGTGACGATTCCGCGCAGCGTCGGGCAGTTGCCGGTGTTCTACAACCGCAAGCCCAGCGCGCGCCGCGGCTATCTGTTCGGCGAAACCAAACCGCTGTTTCCGTTCGGCTTCGGGCTCAGCTACACCCGCTTCAGCCTGTCCCCGCCGCGGCTGTCGCGACCGCGGATCGGCGCGCACGACGCCGTGCAGGTCGAGGTCGATGTCCGCAACATCGGCGCGCGCGCCGGGGATGAGGTCGTGCAGCTCTACATCCGCGACGACGTGTCGTCGGTCACCCGGCCGCTGCTGGAGCTGAAGGCGTTCAAGCGCGTCACGCTGCAGCCCGGCGAGGCGCGCACCGTGCGCTTCGACATCGGCCCTCGCGATTTGCAGATGTGGGACGCGGCGATGAAGCGCGTGGTGGAGCCGGGCAGCTTCACGATCTCGACCGGCTCCAGTTCAGTGGAATTGCAATCGACGTCGCTGACGGTGGCTTGAACAAAAAAAGGGCGGGCGCCGGAACGCCCGCCCCAGAGGGGACCTTTGGAAACCTAGAACGATCCGCGGATGCCGACGGTGATCACGCGGCCGTTCTGCGTCGCGCCTTCGATCCGCGACTGTTCGTCGCCGAACCGGCCCTGGACGTCGCGGAAGAACTGGAACGTCTCGGTCTTGGTGATGTTGATCACGTCGACCCGCAGCTCCAGCCACTTGGCGAACTTGTACGATGCGGTGGCGTCCAGATAGCCGCGCGGATTGGCGTAGCGCTGCAGACCGATGACCTGGGTGTTGGTGTCGTTGACGCTCGCGACTTCGCTCTTGTGGTTCCAGGACAGCCGGATCGAGGCGGGACCCTTCTCGTAATAGCCGGTCAGCTGATACGTGGTCCGGGGCACCTCATCGAGCGCGATCGAACCCAAGTTGACCGCGGGCTGGGCCGGGAAGCCGGGAGCCGGCGTCGTGATCGCCGTGAACGCGGGCAGGATGTACTCGCGCACCTGACCCTGGGTCTTCACGCGGGTGAAGCTCGCCAGCGCGCCGAACCCGTCGAAGGGCGCGGGCAGGAAGCTGAACTGCTGCTGATAGGCGATTTCGAGCCCTTGCAGCGAGTATTTCTCCAGGTTCACCGGGGTGCGCAGCTCGACCAGCGTTTCCGGATTTGCGGCCAGTTCGATCTGCAAGTTCTGCGTGAATATCGAGCTGGGGATGCCCAGCGAGCTGAACGGCACCTGCTGGGTCAGCCTGAGCGCGCGACCGGTGATCGTCTTCTTGTACCCCGCCAGGCTCAGAACGCCGCCCTTCGCGAAATACCATTCCACCGATCCGTCCAGGCTTCGGGAGAATTCGGGCTGCAGCTCGGGATTGCCTGCGTTGAGGAACAGGTTGCCCGCTCCGCCCGCGGGCAGCGAGATGCTGGCCGCAAGATCCTGGATCGCGGCGCGGGTGAAGGTCTTGCCCGCCGCCGCGCGCACCACCACCCGGTCGAACACGTCATACGCCATCGTCACCGAGGGCAGGAACTTGCGGTACTTGCCCGACCGGCTGTTCGGAACGAACGTCCCGTTCACCAGCACGTTGTTGTCGATGTCGGTTTCGGTCTCCACCAGGCGGCCGCCCGCGTTGATCCGCATCCGCCGTCCAAACAGGTCGCCGGAAAAGTCGGACTGCAGGAACGCCGCCTTGATCGTCTCGGTCGCCTGATAGGTGCTGCCGAGGTTCGCAGGCGCGGCGCGGTTGACCGCGACCGCGTTGAGCGTGTCGTAGGCGAACGTCCGGTCGAACGCGAGGAAGTTCTGGGGCAGCGTCGTGGGAGCGCCGGGCACGAATTCGCGCGTGTCGAACGGCTGCAGGAAGCCGGTGATGAACGCGTTGCGCTGCGCCAGCGTCGTCGTCGGGGCGCCGTAGAGTCCGACGCCGGGAATGGTCAGGCCGTTGTACAGGTTGTTCGTCGCCAGCGTCAGGAGCGACTTCTTGTTGCGGTTATAGGTGACGCCGCCCTTCAGGTGGGCGACCACGCCGCCGAACTCGTAATCCCAGTCGAGAACGACACGGCCGGACCGCAACCGGTCGTCCTCCTCACGATAGCCGCCGCCGTAAACCGGCCCTGCGTTCGTGAAGTAATTGGCGCGGTCCAGCAGATCGCTCTTGGTGCTGATCGTCGGGAACACCGGGTTGGTGGTGTCGAAGGTCAGTTCCTGGCGGAGCTGGCGCGCGTCGCCCGACAGACCGATGTTGTTGCGGAACGCGCGGCTGTCGCTGACCGCCGCCTGCGCCGAGATGCGCAGGCTGGGCGTGATCTTGTAAGCGCCGTTCAGGGCCAGATACTTGTACTTGGTCTCCGACTGATCGAAGAACGTGTTGTAGAAGAACTGGACGTTGCTGAGCGTGCCCTGCAGATTGTTGTTGGCGTCGATCCGCACGTTCGTCGGGATCAGCGCAAGCGCCCCGACCGAATCGCGGATGGGCCAGCGGATGTCGCTCGTCTGGTTGTCGTCGTTGACGACCGAGTACAGGCCGTCGAGGCTGATGTCGAAGCTGTCGTTCTTGAACTGGAGCGAGGCGGCCGCGCCCAGGCGCTCGCGCTCGTTCCGGCCCGCGTTGACGATGAAGAAGCGCGGCAGGATCGCGTCGAGCACCTGCTGCTGGGTCGCGCCGTTCAGGTTGATGCCAGGGGCGGTGAAGTTGTAATTGTAGTTGTTGCCGATCAGCGAGCCGGGCAGCGGGGTCCGGCGCTGCGCGGCCACGATCTGCGCCGCGGTCGCTGTCGCGCTCGAATAGCTGCCGGTCGACTGGAAGCCCGCGCGGCCGTTGGTGGTGCGCGCCCCCGCGACCGCGATCAGCGCGCCGAAATTGCCCGCGGTCTGGCTGATCAGGAAGTCGCCGCGCGGGTTATAGTCGCCGGAGATGTCGTTGTAGTTGCCCGCCAGCGCGTAGCGGATCTTGCGCCCGCCCTTGCCGTCGAACGGGCGGGGGGTGTTCAGATCGACCACGCCCGCGATGCCGCCCTCGGTCAGCTCGGCCAGCGGCGCCTTGTAGACGTCGGCGCGGCCGAACAGCTCGGACGGGAACACGTCATAGTTGAAGGTCCGCGACGCATTGCCGACGCCGCCGCCCGACGTGGTGAACACGGGCGATCCGTTGAAGGTGGTGATGGTGAAGGTCGACGGCAGGCCGCGCAGCTGGATCGTCGATCCCTCGTTGCTGTTGCCGTCGCGGATCAGCTCGACGCCCGGAATCCGCTGCAGCGATTCGGCGATGTTGTTCTCGGGGAACTTGCCGATGTCCTCCGCGACGATCGAATCGCGGATGGTGATCGCTTCGCGCTTTAGGTCGAGTCCGGCCTGAAGGCTGGTGCGGAAGCCGGTGACGACGATGTCCGCGGCTTCGCCGACGGGGGTTTCGCCGTCCTGCGTCCCGTCGGTCGCGGGGTCGGGCATGCCGAGTCCGCCGTCGGGAGGGGTCGGCTGCGAACCCGAGTCGACGGGATCGGACTGGGACACGGAGCCGGACGGGCTGGGGTTCGTCGGGGCGGTCGACGGGCCCGCGACCGGCGGGGCCGGTCGGGTCTGCGCCGGCGCCTGCGCCTGAAGAAGGCCCGGCATCAGCGCCGCGGTTGCGGCTGCGCACAGCCAGACAGGTTTCATCGTCGACGCCACTGCTATTCCCCTCCCAGTGTTTGTTCTACGTAGTCTTACTAATATCGTATAATTTGACAAGAATCAACAAACTGATCACTGATTTTTGCGAGGTCCGTCGCTGCAGGTGCGCTCCCGAGGAGAGCGATGTCGAGCACGGCGCGTCATGCCCCGAGCTTCGCCAGGCGTTCGGCGCGCGTCGCCACGGGCGACTCACGACTCGCCATTCGACACCACGCAGTTGGTGACCGTCTTTCTTAGCGGACCCGTCCGGCCGCTCCAGGCCAAGCACGGCGGGGCTCGCCGCGTGTCGATCGCCGCACAAGCGCTGATGGCAAGATCAACTGGGATCATCATTTCACTACAATACCGTCAAAGAGCAATTTGCGAACCATCATTTTGATGTTATCTGATCCAAATGACGATACCGCCCCCGTCTGCCGAGCTCCCGATCAACCTGCCTTATGCGTTCGCGCTGGGCGCGGCCGCGGCGTGCGGCGGGCTGATGTTCGGGTTCGACATCGCGATCATCGCGGGCGCAGGACCCTTTCTGGTCGATCGGTTCGCGCTGAGCCCGCTTCAGATGGGCCTCGCCTTCAGCATCCTCCTGTTCGGCTGCGCGCTGGGCGCGCTCGGGGCGGGGCCGCTCAGCGATCGGTTCGGCCGCCGCCGGGTGATGCTGGCGGTCGCGGTCATCTTCGCGGTGACCAGCGTCTGGACCGGTCTTGCGCCCGATTACGACTCGCTGCTGCTCGCCCGCTTCGTAGGGGGCTTGGGCGTCGGCGCGGTCTCGGTCGCCGCGCCCACCTATGTGTCCGAGATTTCGCCGCCGTCGATCCGCGGGCGGATGGGCGCGCTCTACCAATTGTCGATCGTCGTCGGCATCTTCGCGTCCTACCTGATCAACTATGCGCTGAAGGACATCGGCCCCGACGCATGGCGCTGGATGTTCGCGAGCGGCGCCGCGCCGTCGGTCGCCTTTTTCCTGCTCGTGCTCTGGGCGGCGGAAACGCCCGCCTATCTGGTCAAACAGGGCCGCGAGGACGAGGCGCGCCGCGTCCTCGAGCGACTCGGCGGCGAGCGAGCGGACGCGGCGTTGACGCGCATCCGGGCGAGCGTCGCCGGAGCCGGGCCGGGCCTGAAGGTGCTGCTGGAGCCCAGGCTGCGCAAGCCGCTCCTCATCACGATCGTGCTGGCGGTGCTTGTTCACGCCAGCGGCATCAACACGGTGATCGACTATGCGCCGCTGATCCTGCGCTCCGCAGGCTTCACGCTCGACGCGGCGCTGTTCTCGACTTTGGTGCTCGGCGGCGCGAACCTCCTGTTCACGCTGGTGTCGTTCTGGACGATCGACCGGTTCGGCCGCAAGCCGCTCTACCTGGTCGGATCGCTCGGCATGGCGGCGGCGCTGGCGGGGATGATGATCGCGGTCGCGACCGGGCAGTTCCAGGGCGTGCTCGTGCTCGCGCTGATCGTCGCCTACCTCTTCTTCTTCGCGTCGTGCATCGGCCCGGTGTTCTGGACGCTGACGCCCGAGCTGTTTCCCAACGCGGCGCGCGGCGTCGCGATGAGCGTGCCCGTGCTGACCCAGTGGATCGCCAACGCGCTCGTCGTGCTCGTCTTCCCGTCCGCCTTCGCCGAGATCGGCCGCATCGGCACCTTCGCGCTGCTGGCGAGCGCGTGCGTGCTCCAGGCGGTCTTCGTCCAGTTGTTCGCGCCGGAAACCCGCAACCGCTCGCTCGAGGAGATCGAGGGATTGTGGTCGGCCGACGAGGCGCTCGCGCGTGGGCGCGACCCCATCCTGCAGGAGTGATCCGATGCTTCGACCCACCATCGACGACGCCCGCCTCTCGGCCTTCGAACGCGACGGCTATGTCGTCCTCAAAAACTTCTTCTCGGGCGACGAGATCGCGGCGCTGGCCGACTGCGCCACGCGCGACCGGCGGCTCGACCAGAACGCCTTCGGCCGTTCGGACGGGGAGGGCGGCACGATCCGTCTGTCGGTGTGGAACCACCCGACCGACACGATCTACGGCGCGATCGCGCGCAGCGAGAGCCTGGTCGGCTGCGCGGAGGCGCTGCTCGGCGGCGAGGTCTACCATTACCACAGCAAGATGATCATGAAGGACGCGCGCGTCGGCGGCGCCTGGGCCTGGCATCAGGACTATGGCTATTGGTACCAGAACGGCGTGCTGTTCCCCGAACTGGTGAGCGCCTTCATCGCGGTCGATCCCTGCACTCGCGAGAACGGCTGCGTGCAGGTCCTGCGAGGGTCGCACCGCCTCGGCCGCGTCGACCACATCCTGACCGGCGACCAAGCGGGGGCGGATCCCGACCGGGTCGAGGAGATCATGCAGCGGCTGGAGCTCGTCTACGTCGAAATGGACCCGGGCGACGTGCTGCTGTTCCACGCCAACACGCTGCACCGGTCCGACCAGAACCGGTCCGAGCATCCGCGCTGGTCGATGATCTGCTGCTACAATGCGGCTCGGAACGATCCGTACAAGGACTCGCACCACCCGCGCTACACGCCCTTGGTCAAGGCCCCCGATGCGCTGATCATGGAGAAGGCCGCGCAGGGGTTCGACGGCGGCGACGACGACGCGAGCGCGTGGCTGGCGGCGGAACAGGACAGCAGCGCCAGCGTCCTCGCGCGCCCCGCCGCAACCGCCTGACCTGTGACCGCCGCCGCTGCAGCCAGGCTCGAGATCGGGCTCAACGGCTGGACCGTCCGCGACCTGCCGGACTGGTCGACGGGTCCGTCGGGCAGCCCGCGCGAGCGGCTGGAGCGGTTAGCGGCGGCGCGTTATCGCCACCTTCAGCTCGAAGACCATGATCCGCTGCTGCCCACCGCGCGGACGATGGCGTTCGAGCTGGCGGGAGCGGCGCGGGCGGACACGCCGGCGGCGGTCCGCGCGCTCGCCCAGAGGCATGCCGATGCAGGCTTCGTCCTGACGACGCTGCACCTCGGCACCGGCTTCGAGTCGAAAGACGAGGCGCGGCGGCTGGTCGAGGCGGTGGTCGATACGTCGTCCCGCCTCGGCTATCCGCTGCTCGTCGAAACGCATCGCGCGACGCTGACGCAAGACCCGTTCCGCACGATCGAGCTGGTGGAGACCTTCCCCGAGCTCCAGATCAACGCCGATTTGTCGCACTGGTACACCGGAGTCGAATTCGTCTACGGCGACATGGACGCGAAACTCGACGCGCTGGAGCCGGTGTTCCGCCGCGTCCGCTACGTCCATGGCCGCATCGGCGACAGCGGCGCGATTCAGGTCCCGGTCGACCCGGCCCGTCCGCGGCCGTGCCACCGCCATTTCTCGGCGATGTGGGAGCGCTGCTTTCGCGGCTTCCTCGCTGCCGCGCCCGACGATGCCCGCATCATCTTCTGCCCCGAGCTGCTGCCGAATGCGGTCACGATCGACGGCGAAGCGATCGAGCTCAACTACGCGCGTCTGGTCCGGGACGCGACGGGCGAGCACCGCGAAGAATGCGACCGCTGGGCGCAGGCGGGGGTGCTCAGCGGCATGGCGATGGTCGCGTTCGCGGCTGCGTCCGCCTCTCGGGAACCCGCCAATTGAACGCGCGCGCCCATTGCGTCATGGCGGCGATCGTCCAGACGGCGGGGCGTCGTGCCGGGAGGCGATGTGAAGGTCACGGTGCACAAGCTTGCGGAGGTCACGGGCATGTCGCCCGCGACGATCGACCGCGTGCTGAACGATCGGCCTGGCGTGCGCGCCCGAACGCGGGAGCGCGTTCTCGCCGCCGCGCGCAACCTTGGCTACCGACCCGATGCCGCGGAGAATTCGGCGCTGACGCCGGGCTTCGACGTTCTGCTTCCGCCCGCAGACAACGTCTTCATGGTGCGGCTTCGCGACGCGATCGTCGCGCGCGCCAATGCGGTCGGGGTGAACGTGCGGGTCGCGCACCTGGAGCTGTCGGCGCAGGCCTATGCCGAGGCGCTCCGGCGCGAAACCACCTCGGAGGGGGTCGCGCTGATCGCGCCCGATCACCCGGAGGTGCGAGAGGCGTTGCGCGCGCTCTCGCAACGGGGTGTTCCCGTCTTCACGATGATCAGCGATCTGCCGGGCCTGCCGCGCACCGGCTATATCGGCACCGACAATCACGCGGCGGGGCGGTTGGTGGGTCAGCTCGTGTCGCGGTTCCTTGGCCCCGATCCGGGTCCGGCGGCGCTGTTCGTGGGGACGACGCGCTATCGCGGCCACAGCGACCGCGTGGCGGGCTTCACCGCGGCGATGGGCGAGCGCGCGCCGCACGTCGAAATACTGCCGACCCGCGAAACGCTCGACCGCGACGAGGGCTGCATCGCCGCGCTCGATGCGGCGCTGGCCCGGGCGCCGAACCTGTCGGCGATCTACAATACCGGTTCAGGCAGCGCGACGCTGGCGGAGGCGCTGGAACAGCGCGGTCTCGCCGCCCAGGTGATCCTGATCGGCCACGAACTGACCGAGGGGACCCGCCGCGCGCTGATCTCGGGCGCGCTCGATGCGGTGATCGACCAGAACGCCGAGCGGCAGGCGTTGCTGGCGGTCGAGGCGCTGGTCGCCGCGCGCGAGGGGCGTACGCCCGATCTGCCGCCGGCGCTGCCGCCCGTCCTGATCCTGCGCGAGAACCTGCCCGCGTAACCCCTCACCCTGTTCTGACCGGGAGATGACGATGCTTCACCAGACGAGGCGCGACATCCTGCGCGCCGCGACCGCCGCGGCCGCATCGCCGTGGCTGGCGCCGGTCACCGCGGCGGCGGCCGAAACCCGGTATCGGTCGACGCGGATCGGCCGCTGGACGCGGACCCGCCGCGGTCTTCCCGCGTACAGCTACGACGGGCCCTTGCCCGCGCTCGCGCGCGACCGCACCGGCGCGGACGCGCAGCAGCCGCCCGATCCCGCCTTCATCCTCGGCAACTACCGGGTGACCGCCTTCGCGCATGTCAGCGGCGTTCTCCAGATCCTGACCGGCGAGCGCGTCTGGGCGCGGGTCAACGCGGCGGCCGATCGGCTCAACTATGCGGACAACCACGCACGGCTGACCGTGCTCGACGGCGACACGCCGGGCGCGGTTCACGAGCTTGTCGGCGTGCAGTCGATCGCGGCGGACCCCGTCCGCACCCGGCGGCGCTTCGGCCCGGGTTTCGCGCGCTGGGACTATGCGCTCGCGCCTGGGCTGGCGTGTCGACGGGTCGTGTCGGTCAAGCCGTCGTTGACGACTCACGAGGGCGATCCCGCGCTCGTCATCACCGTGACGCTCACCAACCGCAGCGCGCGCGCGCTGCGCGTACGGCACGAGGAGAGCTTCGCCTCCCGCTACGTCCCCTGCAACCTGCAGCGCGTGAAGCCAGAGGCGCGGGTCGCCCGCTACGATTCGCAGGTGATGCATGACGCGGCGCGCGGGATCGCACTGTCGCGCACACGCTACACGCCGAACGCCTTCACGGTCGAGCATGCCGCCGATGAGCCGAACCTGCAGGACGTCCGCCCGGTCAGCGTCTTCCTTCACGCGCGCAGCGACCGCAGCGGCGCCGCGGTCGACACCGGGCGATCGACCGACGCACGGCTGATCGCTGCATGGGAAGGCGAGGTGCCGCCGCAAGGCAGCGTGAGCTTCGACCTCGTCATCGGGCTGACCTATGGCGACACCCGCGATGCGGCGGCGCTGGCCGCCGATCTGCTCGACGCCGCGGACCGGGGCCAGGCCGAAGAGGGCCTGTACGCAGCGCTCTGGGCCAAGCGCCTGCCCGACATGGCTCGCGAGAGGAACCCGGTGTTCCGCACCGAAATGCCGTGGCACGCCTATGTTCTGGAGGCGATGGCGACCTATAACGCCTATTTCGGCGAGACGTTCGTGCCGCAGGGGACGATCTACGCCTATGAAGACGGCGAGAACATCTCCAACCGCGACAATCTCCAAGCGCTGCTGCCGCTGTGCTACACCAATCCCGCGCTGGCGAAATCATCGCTGCGCCACGTCCTCCAGCAGACGACGCGCCAGGGCGAGATCAAGCGCGGCGCGAGCGGCTTCGGGTACATGCCGCCCAGCATCTACAAGGAGAGCGATCCGCAGATCTACATGTTCATGGCGGTCGGCGAATATCTGCGGGTGACGAAGGATCATGCGTTCCTAGACGAGCGCGTCGCCTTCTACCCCGTCGAGGACAAGCGCACCGAGACCGTTCTGAATGTCCTGCAGCGTCACTTCATCTACCTGCGTGACGAGGTGGGCTTGGGCGAACACGGGCTGATCCGCATCCTGAACTCGGACTGGAGCGACTCCTTTTTTCACAAATATTCGCCCAACGTCACCGCGGGTTCGGCGGAATCGCACCTGAACAGCGCGATGGCGCTCGCCGTACTGCCCGTCTTCATCGGGGGGCTGCAGGCGGCCGAACGCGCGGACACGCAGCCTTTCGTCGCGGCGCTGACCCGCTTCCACAACGATCTACACGCCGCCTACTTCGCCGATCTGGGCGATCGCCGTTACAGCGCGCGCGCGTATCTGAACGACGGCAAGCCGAGCTACGGCCTCGACGTCGTCTGCCTCGAACCGCAAGGGTTCCTATTGCAGATCCCCGATCTGGCGAAGGCGCGCAAGGCGGCGATCTATGATGTGGTCAAGGCCAGGACCTTCACGCCGGAGAAGGTCGGGTTCCGCATCCGCGAGCGGCCGATCTTCGGATCGAGCGGCGGCGGCGAGGACGGCGGCTTCTGGTTCGCGCTGGAGGGACAGATGGTGCTCGGCGTCCTGAGCTTCGACAAGGCCGAAGCCGAACGGCTGCTGGAGACGCTGAGCTTCCACAATTTCGCCGAGCAATATCCCGAATACGTCCTCGGCCGCTGGACGCACAGCGACAGCATGCAATCCAGCCTGCACCCGCGCGAAGGGCTGATGAACTATTGGAAGCCGTCGTTGGCGGAAAGCGGGATCGGCTTCTGCTCGCACCCGCACAGCTGGCCGCTCTACAATTACCTGCGGCTTCGCTCCGCTTGAGCGCACGCCGCCGCGCCAGGGGCGTTGTTCACGGCTGCAGACGCCCTATGATCGCGCGCAAAGCACGCATCGAAGCAGGAGAAAGACCGTCATGCTGATCCGAAGCCTCGCCCTGCTCCTGCTTCTGATGCAGGCCGAACGGGCGCTGGCGGCCGAGCGCACGGTCATGTCGCCCGACGGCGGCGTCAGCGTGACGGTGTCCGATGCGAAAGGCGCGCGCTGGTCCGCGCGTTACCGCGGCGTCCAGCTCTTCACCCCCGCCGATCTCGGCCTGGATCTCAGGACCAAGCCCGGGCCTGACGTCGGCACGAAATTGGGCGACGCGCTGGTGATCGTGGGATCGAGCACTCGCGAGGTCGCCGATCGCTTCGACCGTGTCGCGGGCAAGTCGGCGCGCGTCGAGGCCCGGGGCCGGGCGATGCTGGTCGACTTTCGCGAACCCGGCGCGGCCGGGCGGCGCCTGTCGGTCGAGGTCCGCGCGTATGACGACGGGATCGCGTTCCGCTACATCCTTCCCGAACAGGACAATCTGGTCGCGCCCGATATCGCCAACGAACTGACGACCTTCGGCTTCGCGCGCGACCATCGTTGCTGGAGCCTCAATCTCGGCGCGTTCGGCACCAATCACGAGGGCGAGTACGAGTCCGTGAGCAGCGCGTCGATGCGCGACCACAACCTCCTCGACTCGCCGTTGCTGTGCGACGCGAGCGGCGCCGCCTTCGCGATCACCGAAGCGAACCTGAAGAACTGGTCGGCGATGAACCTCGCCGGGCGCGGCGACGGTTTGCCGGGACTGTCGGTGCGCCTGACGCCGAGCCTGGACAACCGGCGCATCGCGGTGCGCACGAGCGCGGGAGGACCGGTCGTATCGCCCTGGCGCGTCGTGATGCTCGCGCCCAGCGCGGGCAAGCTGATCGAGAACGATCTGGTCGCGGCGCTGAGCGATGCGCCTGCGGTGTCGGACACGAGCTGGATCAAGCCCGGCAAGGCCGCATGGGACTGGTGGAACGGGTCGGTGGTGAAGGGCGTGGCCAAGCCGGGCATGAACGCGGCGACGATGACCCGCTTCATCGACTTCGCCGCGGCGCAGGGCTTCGAATACATGCTGATCGACGAAGGGTGGCACGCCGGCGCGGGCGGCGGCGGCCTGGTCTATCCCGGCGCCGACGTGACGCGCCCGCTGCCCGAAATGGAGCTTCCCCGCCTTGTCGCGCATGCCGCGTCCAAGAACGTGGGGCTTTGGCTCTGGGTCAACTGGCAGGCGCTCGACGCGCGGATGGAGGAGGCGCTCGCGCTCTACGCCCGGCTCGGGATCAAGGGCATCAAGGTCGACTTCATGGACCGCGACGATCAGGCGATGGTCGCCTGGTATCACAAATTGCTCCAGGCGACCGCGCGGCACCGGCTGATGGTCAACCTGCACGGGGCCTATCACCCGACGGGTCTTTCGCGGACCTATCCCCACCTTCTCACGCAGGAGGGGGTTCTAGGGGCCGAGTACAACAAGTGGAGCCACCGCGTCACCGCCGCCCACAACGTCACGCTCCCCTATACGCGGATGCTGACCGGGCCGATGGACTATACCGCGGGCGGATTCCGCAACGTCACCCCCGCGACGTTCGCTCCGCGCGACAAGCTGCCGATGGTTCAGACGACACGCGCGCACGGCCTCGCCATGTACGTGGTGTACGAAAGCGCGCTCGGCGTCGTTTCGGACAGTCCCGACACCTATGCCGCGAGCCCCGAGGGCCTGGATCTGCTCCGCGCGGTTCCGGTGACGTGGGACGAGACGCGGTTCCTGTCGGGAACGCCGGGGAGCCATGTCGTCATCGCGCGGCGGCGCGGCGGCGAATGGTGGCTCGGCGCGATGACCAACGAGGAGGCGCGCGACGTGGAGGTTCCGCTCGACTTCCTCGCCGCCCCTACGACCGCCGACATCGCCGAAGACGGCTCCGCCCCGACCGCGCTACGCCGCTCGACCCGGCCGGTGCGACCCGGCGACAAGCTCGTCCTCAAGCTGGCGGCCAGCGGCGGAGCCGTTGTTCGCTTTCGCTAGCCGCCGATCCGCGCAGCCGGGCGTCGGTGGACCCCAAGGAGAATGGCGC
>SXGT01632979.1_pt1 | contig 13478 bp, 8 predicted proteins | sample 3176221 | NCBI WGS metagenome assembly SXGT01 (sample SAMN11356862, study PRJNA531348) | freshwater metagenome | isolation source: freshwater sample F1-120 | place: China: Fuxian Lake, Yuxi | collected 2017-12-25
CCAGCGTCAGGCCGGCCTTGGCGACCGCTTTTTGCACAGCGAACACCGGTGCGGTGGTGAACCACTCCGGGTCCTGGGCGTGGCTGGCGTAGGCCAAGACGCGGGCAAGTGGCTTGCAGCCGAGCGCCGCGGCTTTGGCCGCCGACGCGAGCACCACCGCAGCCGCGCCGTCGTTGATGCTGCTCGCGTTCGCGGCCGTGACGGTCCCAGCCTTGTCGAACGCAGGGCGCAAACCGGCGAATTTGGCGGGGTTGCCCTTGGCCGGTTCCTCATCGGTGTCGACAACGGTGCTGTCGCCCTTCTTGCCCACGATGGTGACCGGAGCGATCTCGTCCTTGAACACGCCGTCGGCGACCGCGGCTTGCGCCCGCTTGTAGCTGTCGGCAGCGAAGGCGTCCTGGGCCTCGCGGCTGATGCCCTTGTCGCGCGCGCAGATTTCAGCGGCGTTGCCCATGTGGAAGTCGTTGTACACGTCCCACAGGCCATCTTTGATCATGCCGTCCGTCACCTGGCCGTGTCCCAGGCGCAGACCGTCGCGCGCGCCGCCCAGGTAGTACGGGGCCTGCGACATATTCTCCATGCCGCCGGCGATCACCACGTCGGCGTCACCTGCGCGGATTTGTGAAGCTGCGAGCATCACCGTCTTGACCCCGGAACCGCACACCTTGTTGACGGTCGTGCACGGAGTACTGCGCGGAAGTCCTGCGAAAAGCGCGGCCTGCCGGGCGGGCGCCTGGCCCTGGTTGGCTGGCAAAACGCAGCCCATGTAGACGTCGTCGACCTGATCGAGAGCGACGCCCGAGCGCTGCATAGCCGCCGCGATGGCCACCGCCCCGAGCTTGGGCGCCGACACCGAAGCCAGCGATCCGCCAAAGGAACCGATGGGCGTGCGCGCGGCACCGAGGATGACGACCGAGTTTGGGTTCGCGGCGGACATGGCAGACTCCTTGAAAATCGTTGCGAAAAATGTGGCGAGCCCGCGTACGGGCGCGGAATTGGACACGCCGGCAGCGGGTGGTGTCAATCTGCGCACTGGTGGCGACTCAGCCGCCTGTTTGCGGACCCAACGTTTTGCGGCAACCTTGGCGAGCGCAAAGGGCGCGGTCGAGTCGGGTCATGGTTGGCAAACGAGCTTGGGTTGCGCTGCTGGTCGGCGCATCGAGGACGGCGTGCGGCGATGCAGCACCGGCAGGCAACATTGCCGATACCGCGGTAGTCGCGGACGCTGGGACGGGTCAGGACGGCACCGTCGCGGACACCGACGGCGGCGTGGATGCCAGCAATCCGGAGGTTCCAGACGCTGCGGCCGACGTAGCAGTCTCGTACAAGGTGGTCACAGGCACCGGCAAGGTGACCAAGCCCAGCACATCAGCCAGTTACTCACTTACGCTGGTCGGACCGATGTCGCTGCATGTCGCCGAAGACGGACACTTCAACCTGGCGGTCGAGGCTGGCGGTCCGGTCAAGTTCTTGTCGCCAAAGGCGTCGTTCCAGCAGACTCAGGTCGGCACCAAAGGCCTGGTCGCGCCCAAGTTGACCGACGGCGCCACCGCACTGAGCTACAAGATCACCGGTGTGGTGCCCGGCGCCACGGGCAAGTGGAAGCTCAGCATCGAGGTCAAAGACGGCGACGGCGCCGAATTCGAAATCGACGTGGTTCCGTAGGTTTATTTCTTCGGTTTGGGCTTCTTGCCGTCCGGCGCACCGCCCTTGGGCGGTACCGGCTGATTGGCCGCAACGGCGTCGGCAACTTCCTTGCGGCGCTCGGCTTCTTGCTGCTCAGCCTTGGCTAGCGCCTCGATAGCCGCCTTCTTCTTGGCCTGGTAGTCGGCTTCCGCCTTCTTCTTTTTGGCCTCGCCGTCCAAATCCACAACGCCGGCCGCAGCTTCCTTGACCCAGGCGTCGTCTTCGCTCGCCTGCAAGTACGTGCCCTCTTTGGGCAGCTCCAGGGCGCCGTCCTCCGCGCGCTGCTTGCTGTCCGGCACGCTCGGCGGCAGGTACTCCTCGCGCTCAATCGGCATCGCATTGAGGTCCAGCACCGCGGTGCCGTCGCCTTGGGCGGCTTTGAGGCGCTCGGCGTAGTCCAGGTCTCGCCGCGCCTGCACATCTAGGTCCAAGACCCAGCCGACCATGTGCGGATACGCCTCGATTTCTGCCCACGACTTAAGCGGAAACTGGGTGCGCCACACCAGCGTCACCAGCCGCGCTTCGACGTCGAACACCAGCGTATCCAGCCGCAGGTCCTTGCGCTCGATACCGGCGCCGCGATCCAGCTCGCCGGTCAGCACTTTGCCGGGCAGCTTGAAGTACAGCGTGCCTTCCTTGCTCAGGTTGTGCAGCGTCACCGCCTCGTCGCCGCGCAGGTCGTGCCACTGCAAGTTGGTCGGCGCGCAGTTGTAGAACGGCGCCCGCAGCGGCAGCGGCTTGCCCATCTTGTCCATCTCACGCAACTGCAGCACCTGTTCTTCGTCCGCCAGATCCAGGCCGCGCTTGTGTTCCTCCATGCGCTGGTCGAAGGTGCCCATGGTCGAGGCCGGCGGACCGAACCAGGTCACCCGCGGCCGGGCAAAGCGCGGAAAACAGCCAAAACCCGCCGGCACCGGCACTTCGTCCAGGCGGGCGATGTCGCGGATCAGGTCCTTGGGCGTCAGCGGCGTGTCCGGGTGCTCGATCTGCGGCAGTTCCAGCCGCTGCAGCACTTCGCGCTGGTTGCACACGCAAAAGCCGCGGCCGTAGGGGTTGGTCGGACAGCTGATTTGCGGATACTTGGCCAGCGCCTCTTCTTCACGCCTGCGGCGCTCTTCCGCTTCCTTCTCGCGCTGTTTCTTGCCTGCCGAGTCCGTCTCGTCCAGCCCCGCCTTGAGGTCTTTGTCCCAACGCTCCGCTGCCTCGTCTTCGGGGAAATCGTCCAAGTCGAGCACGCGGGTGCCCCCGGTGTTCTGGATTTCGGCACGGGCACGGCGACGCGCTTGCTTTGCAGCGGCTGCGGCTTCGGCCTCGGCCTTTTGACGGTCACCCTCCAGTTCCTTGGCGAGCTGTTCGTCGCTGAGCAGTGCGGCACCGTCGTCAACCTCAAAGTACTCGCCATCGGCGTTTTTGCGCAGCTTTTTCTTGGCCTCTTCTGCGGCGCGGGCGGCGGCGGTCTCCTGGTCGATGCGCATCTGCTTGGCCATTTCGGCGAGGTTCTGCTCTTCAAACTCCTCAAGCGACAGCACCGCCGTGCCATCTTTGCTGGCCGACTTGCCAAACAGGCGCACGCCTTCTTCGTCAAAACCCTCAGATCCGTCGCCGAGCTTGAGCTTCTCGGCCTTGGCCTTGGCGTCGGCGTCTTTCTTGGCGAAAACCTCGGCGACCTGCTTCTCTTTGGCTTCGATAGCGGCCTTTTTTTCCTTTTCGGCTTTGGCTTTGGCTTTGGCGGCGTTGTTTTCCGCAGCTTCCGCGTCCATGACTTCATTGACCTTGGCAGCCAAACGCAGCTCGCTGTCGTCTTGGATCCACCAGGTCTTACCGCCGTAGGCGAGCTTGTAGGAAAGCGGCAGGTCTTTGATCGCCTCGGGCTTGGTAAAGGTCGGCAACTGCGGGACGAGCTTGTTGTCGACCTTCTTGGGCGGCTGCCAAACGGCTTTGCGCGGACCCAGGATCTTCAAGCGCTCCGTGCGCGTACCGAGCGTCAGACCGACTTCGAATTCTGGCGCGGCCTTGCCGCCGGGCGCGTAGCCTTTGCCGATGACGACCACGTCGACTTTGGGCTTTTCAGGCACGAACTCGACTTCAACTGTGGGCGGCGCCTTGTCGGGCTTGCCCTCATCACAGCGATCTTCTTCCAGAAACGGCGGTTGCTCGGCGTCGTCGAGCGCCACGATCTCCAGCGCGTCTTGGGCGATCTTGTAGGTCCGCCGCGCAATCAGGGCAATGGTCAGCGACCCGTCTGCGCGCTCGCACGGCAGCAGGTGCACCCAATACCCTTTGCGCATGTCAGCCACAGCGATGCCTCCTAGCCGCAAGGGTAGCCCTAGCCCCGTTTGCCGTCTACACTTCGGACCGAACCCTGCCCGTGGGCGGCGGGCGGAATGCAACCGTTGGATAGCGCAACCGTTCTGCAGTTCTTTAACCGCGATGTGCCCTTCCACGGCGTATTCGGCCTGCGCGTCGAGGCGGCGCACGGCGGCCGGGCGCGCCTCGTGGTTCCCTACCGGCCAGAATTACTCGGCGATGCGGCTCGGCCTGCCATTCACGGTGGCGTTCTGGCGACCATGATCGACGTGGCGGGCGGCGCTGCGGTGATGAGCGAGATCGGCGAGCATGACCGGACCTCGACCATCGACATGCGCGTAGACTACCTGCGACCCGGTGAAAAACTTGACCTTTTTGCCGACGCCCGCATCGTACGCATGGGCGCCCGCGTGGCCGTGGCCGCGGCGGTCGTCCACCATGGCGATCCCGAGCGGCCGGTGGCCGAAGGACGTCTGGTGTTCGACATTCGCCGCCGCGCACCACAGAGCGCCGAATCGGCAGACGGTGCGTAGCGTCCAATGTGCTGCCGCCCCTGGTGGGCCGGACCTTTGCCCCTGGCGCTCCCCCAGCGCCGCGACACACCGCCGACAGCACGCCGCGTCGGCCTTGGAGTTGTCCATGCCATTCCGTCTCCTGACGCTTGCTGGCGCCGCGCTGCTTGTTGCTTCGCCCGCGCTGGCGGCCGATGCCGATGCGCCACCCGCTGCGGAGGCAGCCGCGGATCCCGCCAAAGACATCGCGCTGCTCGACGGCGTCATCAAAGCCAAGGCGCGCGACAAGGCGGCGGTCGAAGAAGTCGCCAAGGCCTACGTGCGCATGGCGCAGCTGCAGACAGGCAAGGGCGACGTCAAGGCGGCCAACGTGACCCGCGAGCGGATGGTCGAGTGGTACGACGCGCAAGGCCACGCCAAGGACGGCGGGCCGCTGGCAACGCTGGTTGCGGAGGCGCGCTTTCGCGGTCTGGAGGCCGCGGTTGCAGTCGAGAGCGAGCGCAAGCTGGTTGTCGACGGCAAAGTGGCGACGGACGCCCGCAAGACCCTGGACGGCTGGCTGGACAGCATCGGCGCGCACGTCAAGTGGCCCAATCCGCCGGCACACGTCAAGGACAGCCGGCCGCAGCGCGCCGGCAAGCCGTTGATAGAGAACCTGCTTGCCATCCGCGTCTATGGCGCCCTGCCCTGGACGCGCGCGGGTCATCTGGCCGCAGGCCGTCTGCTGATGGCGGTGTCGCGCCAACTGACGGCTTGGGCCGCGCTGGAGCCCACTGAAAAGCAACCCGATCTTGTGGAGGCGTCGCGACAGCTGCGGGATCAGGCGGCCGAAGTGTGGGAGCGCAGTTGGAAAGAGAGCGACGTCGCCGGCCAGCGCGACGCGTGGGCGCAGCAGATCCGCAAGGAGCTGGCAGGCATCAAGCCGGCCGAGTACCCGGAAATCGACAAGTCGGTCGAAGAGACGTTGACGCCGCAGCAGCAAGAGGCCTCGCGGCTGGCAACCTTGGCGCAGCGCACCGACAACCCGCAACTCAAAGTGCTGTACCTGCGCAAAGCGACCAACCTCGACCCGAGCAACACCCACCTCAAGGACCTGCTCAAGCAGGCCGAGGCGGAATTGGCGGGCAAGGGCAAGCCGTAGGCGATCGACAGCGCGCGGTCGAATTTCGGCGCTGTGGTTGCCACCGCTTTGTCGCAGCAAACTGACGGTCGTTGAGCGCGGTCGCCGCCGAACCAAAGGCCGCACTAGGCCAGGAGCTTGCCCATGTGCGGCATCTTTGCGTTTCTCGATGTCCCCTCCGACCCGGCGACGCGGCGCGCCCAGGCCCTGCAGCAGGCGAGGGTCTTGCGGCACCGCGGTCCAGACTGGAGTGGCGTCTGGTCCAACGATCGCGCGGTGCTGGCCCACGAACGCCTGGCCATCGTCGACGTGCTGCACGGCGCCCAGCCGCTGCGCAGCGCCGATGGCAACAAGGTCCTGGCGGTCAACGGCGAGATCTACAACCACCGCGAGTTGCGCGCGGGCTTGCCGGTGCCGTACCCGTTCGCGACCGATTCTGATTGCGAAGTGATTCTACCGCTTTACGAGCAGCACGGCCACGCGTTTCTGGACCGCCTGCGCGGCATGTTCGCTTTTGTGCTGTACGACCACGGTGCTGCAGATGGCCAGCCGCGCTGGATGATTGCCCGCGATGCCATCGGCATCATCCCCCTTTACGTCGGGCGGACCGCCGATGGGGCGCTGGTCGTCGCAAGCGAGATGAAAGCGCTGCTCGGCGTTTGCACGACGGTCAAGGCCTTTCCGCCGGGTCACTACCAGACCCAGGACGACGCCGCGCCGGTGCGCTGGTGGCAGCGCGACTGGTTCGACGTCGAGGCTGTGCCGGATCACGCCCTGGATCTGCGTCGGCTGCACGACGCGCTCGTCGACAGCGTGCGCGCGCACCTGATGAGCGACGTGCCCTCCGGCGTGCTGCTGTCCGGCGGCCTGGACTCTTCGCTGGTTAGTGCGATTGCGGCGACCATGGCGGAGCGCCGCATCGAAGCCGAGGGCCGCGAGCGCGCGTGGTGGCCGCGCTTGCACAGCTTCAGCATTGGCCTTTCGGGTTCCCCTGACCTGGCTGCAGCCCAAAAAGTCGCCGATCAGCTGGGCACGGCGCACCACGGGTTCACGTTTACCATCCAAGAGGGCCTCGACGCCCTGCGCGACGTCATCTGGCACATCGAGACCTACGACGTGACCTCGATTCGGGCCAGCACGCCGATGTACCTGATGGCACGGCGGATTCGCGCGATTGGCGTCAAGATGGTGTTGTCGGGCGAGGGCTCGGACGAGATCTTTGGTGGCTACCTGTACTTTCACAAGGCGCCGAACGCGCAGGCGTTCCATGAAGAGCTGGTGCGCAAGCTGCACGGGCTGCATCAATAAGACTGCCTGCGCGCCAACAAGTCGATGGCAGCCTTCGGGGTCGAAGCGCGGGTGCCGTTTCTCGACCGCGAATTCCTCGACGCCGCGATGCGCATCCACGCGCGCCACAAGCTGTGCGGTCGAGCCGGCGAGGGGCGCATCGAGAAGCACATCTTGCGGCAGGCGTTCGAGGGCTGGCTGCCGAGCGAGATCCTGTGGCGGCAGAAAGAGCAGTTCAGTGACGGCGTCGGCTACAGCTGGATCGACTCGCTCAAGGCACACGCCGAGGCCGAAGTAACCGACCGCCAGTTGGCAGAGGCGGGCGAACGCTTTCCGATTGGCACGCCGGCGACCAAAGAGGCGTACCTGTACCGCGCGATGTTCGAGTCGTTGTTTCCGCTGCCGTCCGCTGCCGCGACCGTGCCCGGCGGGCCGAGCGTGGCGTGCAGCACGCCGACCGCGATTGCCTGGGACGCCAGCTTTGCGGCCAATGCCGACCCGAGTGGACGCGCGGTCGCAGGCGTGCACCGCGGCGCGTAGAGCTCCGAACTCCCTGCGCCAAAGGGCAACTAGCCGCCCAACCCGCGCTTGCGCAGCATCGCCCCCGGGTCCGGATCGCGACCGCGGAAGGCCCGAAAGGCGTCGCCGGGCGCTGCGCGGTTGCCGGCCGAGTAGACATGCCGATACAGCCGATCGGCGACGGCGCGGTCGAACGGGTCGCCGACTTCCGTAAAGGCCTCGTAGGCGTCGGCCTCCAAAAGCTCTGCCCACATGTACACGTAGTAGCCGGCGGCGTAGTCGGGGCCCGAGAACAGGTGCAGAAAGTGCGCCGGGCGGTGACGACCGAAAATCCCGGCGGGGACGCCGAGGTCGGCCATCAGCTGCCGCTCCACGGCGGCGATGTCGAGCGTGCCACCGTCAGTGCGCGTGTGCAGCGCCATGTCGAGATAGGCTGACAGCGTGTACTCGACCGTCTCGAGACCCTGGCCAAACTTGCGCGCGGCCAACACTTTGTCCAGCAAAGCCTGGGGCATCGGCTCGCCGGTGTGCACGTGGCGACCGTGTTCCATCAGAACCACCGGCTCCAAGGCCCAGTGCTCGAAAAGCTGCGACGGCAACTCGACAAAGTCCTTGAGCACGCGCGTACAGGCCAGCCGCTGGTAGGTCGATTGGCTCAGCAGGCCGTGCAGCCCGTGGCCAAACTCGTGGAACAGCGTGCGGACGTCGTCCAGGCTCAACAGCGCCGCTTGATCCGCATCGGGCTTGTTGAAATTGTTGTGGTTGCCGACGACCGGCAGCACGCGACCGCCGGCCACTGACTGGTAGCGATACTCGTTCATCCACGCGCCGCCGCGCTTGGTCGGCCGCGCGAAATTGTCGCTGATGAACAGACCGACCAGATCGCCCTCGCGACGCACCTCAAACAGCCGCGCGTCGGGGTGGTAGAGCGCGACACCCGCGACCTCGCTGAATGTCACGCCGAACAGGCGCTGCGCACAAGCGAACGCTGCTTCGATCATGCGTTCGAGCGAAAAGTACGGCTTGACCTCGGCGTCGTCGATGGCAAAGCGGGCGGCACGGACTTTTTCGGCGAGGTAGCGCCAATCCCAAGCTTGCAGGTCGGCCGGCTCGCCCAGTTCGGCTGCTGCAGCCTGCAAGGCTTCGCGCTCGGCCTGGGCCTTGCCCACTGCCGGACGCCAGACGCGGTCGAACAACGTCGTCACCGCCGCCGGCTGGGCGGCCATGGTGTCGCGCAGGGCATGGTCGGCGTAGGTCGCGCAGCCGTGCAGCGCCGCCAATTCCGTGCGCAGCGCCAGAATCTGATTGGCGACCTTGAGGTTGTCGCGGTCCGCGCGCAGGCGGCCGCGCTCCATCCACAACCGCCAGGCCTGTTCGCGCAAGTCGCGGCGCGGCGACTGGGTCAGGAACGGCACCACCAGCGAGCGCGACAGCGTAATCAGCCAGCTGTCGGGCTTGCCGCGCTGGGTCGCCGCCTGCCGTGCCGCTGAAATCAGCCCCGCGGGCAGGCCAACCAGGTCAGACTGCGTGAGCCAAAGGCCGTTCTCGGACTCGTCGGCGAGCACGTTCTGGGTAAAATTCGTGCATAAGCCCGCGAGTTCCATGGCGATGGCCGCCGCCCGGTTGCGCTCGGGCTCGGCCAGCCGTGCTCCAGCGAGGCAGTAGTCGAGGTGAAAGCGCTCGACCAGCCGCACCTGCTCGGCGTCCAGGCCCAGGTCGTGGCGGTGGCGGTGCAGGTCGTCGAGACGCGCAAACACGCCTGCATGCTGCAGGACGCGCGCTTCGTGGCCGGCGAGCAAGGGAGCGACCACCTGTTCGGCGGCTTGGAGCGCGGGCGAGGTCTCGGCCGCAGCCATGTTGTTGAACAGCAGGGCGATGCGCTGCAGCGAGCGCCCCGCCCGGTCGAGCGCCAATGCAGTGTTGGCGAAATCAACCGGTGCGGCAGTGCTGGCGATGGCGTCGAGCTCACCGAGGTGCTCGGCCATTGCCGCGAGAAACGCCGGCTGGTAGTGCTCGGGCGCAATCTGGGCGAAAGGCGGCAGGCCGTAAGGCGCGGGCCAGGGTTGTAGGAGCGGATTGGCGGTGGCGGTCATGGGCTTGCGCGGGCGCGACGGCGCCAAAGGGCCGCGGAGCGTCGGGCAAATGTGGGTGGGGGTCAAGCCTGCGCTTGTGCTGTCAGCAGGGCAGTAGCGCGCTTAGAAGCAATCCGGATCCGGCTCAATGCACCCCTGATCGCAGTCACCGTCGCCGTAGTAGTTGTTGATTTCGCACACATCCTGGCAAGTTCCAGTGTTCATGCCGGCGTCGAGCTTGCAGCCGTAGCCCGAAATACAGCCTGCGACTCCGATGCCGCAAGTGGCGCCTTTCGGCCCGGCGGGCAGGCACTTGCCGCTGCTCGCGCCCGCGGTCTCTGGCACGCACTGCCCGACGAACGAGCAGAAGCCGATGCCGTAGCCGCAGGTCTCGCCGACCTTCTTCATGGGCCGACAGTGACGTGGTGCACCCTGGGCACTGCTATCTGGCGCGCACGAGTGCCAGGGCACGCAAGCGGTGGATTTGCCGAACTCGCCGCACAGCGCACCCGGCTCCGCTGGCGGCAAGCACTTGGCCGTGGTCTTGGCCGCAGTCATCCAGATGCAGTCGGCACCGTCAACGCAGCCGCCGATACCCGGACCGCAAGCGGCGCCGGCAGCCGCGGACTTCATGCAGCTCAACGTCGTAGAATCTTTGGTGTCTTGAGTGCACTCTAAGCCCAGCTTGCAGCCACCCATCGAGAAGTCGCCGCAAGCTGCGCCCAAGCCGCCATCGGCAAAGCACTTTTGCGAAGCCGGTGGCTTGGCGGTCCACACGCAGGAGCTGTCACTGCACAAACCGATGCCGTACGACGAGCACATGCTGCCTGCGGGCAAATTCGGATAGCACTTGGCGCCCGTCTTGCCTTTGTTGGTCCACAGGCACTCGCTGCTGGTCTTGCAATAACCGATGCTCGCGCCGCACGCCTGGCCGTCGTTCTGGTCAGGCAGGCACTTGGCGCCCGCGGAGTCGGTGGTGACGACGCACTGCGTCCCGGCGGCGCAAGGGTTGCTCTTGCCCCAGCAGGTGCCGCCGGCTGGAATCGTCGCACCAGTGGCCACACACATGCCCTGTGCGCTGCAGGTCGTCCCACCCGAGCAGGTGCCACACTCGCCCCCGCAGCCGTCAGCGCCGCAGTTCTTGCCGCCGCAGTTTGGCTGGCAGTCGCCGATGCACTTGAATTGGTCGCACACCGGCGCGAAATCGGGACACACTCCGCATGACCCGCCGCAGCCGTTGTCGCCACACTGCTTGCCGGTGCAGTTGGGCTTGCAGTTCGCCTGACAGCTGCCCTCGACGCAATTGGGCGCAGCGTTCGGGCACTTGCCGCACACGCCGCCGCAGCCGTTGTCGCCGCACTCTTTGTCGGCGCAGTTGGGGGTGCAGCCGCCCTCGTCTTTGGTCGTTGCCTCGTCCTTGACGACGGTGATGTCCGCGACTGTGGCCTCATCTTTGGTCGAAGCGTCGGTGGTCGTACCGCCGGTATCGCCGCCAGAAACAGTGTCGCTGCCAGTGCTGCCACTATCGCCGCCGCTGGTCTGCGAGTCCGAGGCGGCGCCGCCGCTCGTCGGCGCGTCTTCGCAGTTGGCCGTGGTCTTGCCGGCCGGAAACGACTCTTTGCAGACCTTGCCGGCCGGGCACGGTCCCAGCGTTTTCCATTGCCCGGTCGCGGGATCGCAGACCACCTGTGCGCCAGTGGCTGCGCTGCAGGCGCTAACCTGCGACGCCTTGATGCAAGTGGTGCCGTCGGCCCCGGCAGTGCCGGCTGGTCCGCCGCCGCCGCCACCGCCACCACCGCTGCCGCTGCCGCCGCCGATGGCGCAGCCCATCGCGCACAGACCGACCAACACAGGAAAATAGAAGCGCAAACGGAACATGTGGTACTCCAAGGCGGCCGGCCAGCAGGCTGGCGAAGGGGCGAGCCGCGTCAAACGGCCGGATCGGCGGGTTCGCCCACGACGGCTTCGACGGCAACCATGATATCGCCGAACAGCAACGGGCAGGCGACGTCGCCCGAGCGCAGGGTCGTCAGCGAACCATAGTGGTCGCCACGCGGATCGCGGCGCACCTCGATGGTGTTGGCGTTCAGGTCGACGATCCAATAGTCCGGTACACCGGCCATGGCGTAGAGCGCGCCTTTGATATCGCGGTCATACGACAGGGAGGTGTCGGCGACTTCGATGATGAGCAGGGCTGCTTCGGGCCAGCGAAGTTCGCCAGCCCCAGCGGCGACGACGAACGCGTCAGGTTCTGGCATCGAATCGGCAAGCATTGGCAGCGGTAACTGGAACCCGACGCGTGCTCGTCCGGCCAGAGCTGCGGGCAAAAGCTCCATCAGGCGAAGCAGAGTCCTTGCATGGCGAAAGCCCTGAGGCGACATGTTGGCGATTTCCCCTGCGATGAGCTCGACCTTGGCACTCGGCCCGAGCACGCCCAATTCGGCCATGCGCTGGTAGGTCGCTCGGTCAAATCGGTGGCGCCGCAGCAGCGGCAACTCGCCTGTAGTGTCTGCGTGCATGGCAAGGCCAGGGGCCAGCGCGGCCCGGGTGCTCATTTTGCAGGACCGCGGCGGTGGGGGCAAGGACGAGTAGGGTCGGGCAAGCGGTCGCCGCAGTTCGATCATCGGCTACTGCACCGTTCGCGCCACACCATCCCAAGCCGCCGCCACCAAGGCCTGAGTGGTCGCCTCCGGAGCCGGTTCTGCGGCGGCCGCGACGACCGGCAAAGGCCCAGCTCCGCGCATCTGCCACCGCCGCCAGTAGAAATACACAATCGGGATGATCTCAAGCGTCAGAAACGTGCTCGTCACCAGCCCGCCGACCAGCGGCGCGCAGATGCGCCGCGTGACCTCGCTGCCGGTCCCATCGGCCCACAGCACCGGCCCCAGGCCAATCACGTTCATGGCCACGGTCATCAGTTTTGGCCGCACGCGCTGCACAGCACCTTCCAGCACGGCCATGCGCAGATCCTCGACCGTGCGCAGCCGACCCTCGTCCTTCCAGCGCTGCCACGACTCGTCAAGATACAGAATCATCACCACGCCGGTCTCGGCTGCCACGCCGACCAGCGCTATCAGGCCCACCCACACCGCGGTCGACAGCCGGTAATCGAGCCAACCGAGCAGCCACACCGATCCCACCAGCGCAAAGGGCACCGTTCCAAGCACGATGAGCGGCTGCGCGAGGTTGCCGAAGTTGAGCCACAGCAGCAGCAGCATCAGCCCCAACGTCAGCGGAATTAGTGTCTGCATGCGGGCCTGCATCGCCAGCAGCAGCTCGTACTGCCCGGTCCACTCCAAGCGCGTGCCCGCGGGCAGACCTGCCGCCTGGGCCTTCTGCTTGGCCAGCGCCACCCAGGCGCCGACGTCCGTGCGGTCGGTATCGACGTCGATGTAGACGTAGCCGACCGGCTGAGCGTTTTCGGTCTTCCACATGGGCGGCCCTTCGCGGATGACGACTTTGGCGAGGTCACGCAAAGGGACTGTGAGCGCAGCAGTTGCCGGAGGTGGGCGGACACGGAGGTCCTCGCCTACCCTGGCTTGAGAGTCGTTCATCGCCGCCATCTTATCCATGCCACCGGCCAGCGCTGGCGGCGGGGTTGCCATCGCCCCAAGCCGCGGCACGCCAATCGGCAGCACCTGCAGGTCCGCCCGGCTGTCGCGATAGCCCTTGGCCAGCCGCACCTGCACGTCGACTGTCGCGCGACCGTCGGGCAGCGTAGCCACGGTCTGGCCACCCACAGCCATCGCCAGTTGCCGGGCCAGATCTCCAGCCGCCAGCCCATGCCGAGCCAGTGCCGCCCGGTCTGGTTCGATGTCGACGTAGTATTGACCGAGGTTGCGCTCGGCAAACGCGCTGCGGGTGCCTGGCAGCTTGCCGACCGCCTGCACCAGTTGGTCGGCGGCAGCGTCGATGGCCGGCAGGTCCTTGCCGTAGACCTTGACCCCAACCGGCGTGCGGATGCCGGTCGCCAGC
>SXGT01739691.1_pt1 | contig 13478 bp, 14 predicted proteins | sample 3176221 | NCBI WGS metagenome assembly SXGT01 (sample SAMN11356862, study PRJNA531348) | freshwater metagenome | isolation source: freshwater sample F1-120 | place: China: Fuxian Lake, Yuxi | collected 2017-12-25
GCGGCCTGGCCCAGGTGAGCGGCGAAAGCGAGCTGGACCCACTCATCGCCGTGGCGCTCGCAGCCAACCCCGCCGCGGTCGCCGACTACCGCGCCGGCAAAGCGAGCGCGATCAACTTCCTCAAAGGCCAGGTCATGAAAGCGACCCGCGGCCAGGCCAACCCTTCGGTAGTGGAGAAGCTGCTACGGGCCAGGCTGGAGGCGGAGGGCTCACCCGATTGACTCACCAGCGAACTAGGTCAGGCTCTTGCCCGATCCGGTGCCGGCGCTGACCAGGTAGGATTCGCCACGCCGCGCGATCTCCAGCGCGGCTTGCTGATGGCGGTGCAGACGAAGCTTGGACCCGAAGGACCTCGCCGTCTAATGATCAATCCCGCCTTCGAGGCGGCCAACTCGCCGAGCGTGTCGCTCGTCTCGAAGGCGGGATTGATCTGTAGCATAGCGTCTGACCAGAGCCGCCCCTCGCCGAAACGCTGCTCGACGAAGATGCGGGTGCGATCGTCAAGGATATTGACGAAGCTCTGGAAGAAGTCAGAGTACTCGCTGACAACTCGATCGCGCAGCGCGAAAACGTCTAGACGCTCCTCCGTTCAGTTGCGACACCGGTCCACGTCAGCGGGCCGGGACTCGGGCGTGAAGCCTCTCAACGATCTCGGACACAGCGTCTTCCTGGGACAGCAGCTCGGCTCGATCCGGGCTGGCATCTTTGAAGCGTTGGCGGATCTGTGGGTTCCCGCCGGGCGAGTCCTCGCCGTACACCGCGAAGAGGAGCCCCGGGTACGCACCCCGAGCGAGCGTGTGGAAGTTCCCGATGATGTGGTCCACCGAGATGAAGGCGCCACTCACCGTCTGGGCAGTGAGCAACTCGACGGCCGCCCTGGTGCCGTTACGCCGCACTTCGTAGTCGACCGTGACCGAAGACTCTCCGGAGGTGACGATCCTGGCGCCAGGCTGGACCGTCAGTCCCGCCTGGCGGAACCCGAGGCTCAGTTGTTTCCTGAACGGCACCTGCGACCGCCTGGCACGGGCGTGGAGCAAGCTGAGGGACATGTCCACGGCGCGCGCCAGCACGGCGACGCGCCGAACCGCGCTCTCCAGATCCTGTTCCGTGTAGCTGAACTCGCCATCCCAATTCATGTGCAGCCTGTTGGCGATCCGCTTCAACTCCTCGCGCCTCTCGCGCTGCGCCGCCGGCGAGCGAACGAACAACTCGACCTGCGACATGGCGTAGCCGCCATCGGTGGCCGTGAAGCCGCCGCTAGTCGAGGAGGGCGTCAGGTAGGCACGGAACAAGTGCCCGTCCTGCAGGGTGAACGGGGTGTCGAGCTGCAACTCCTCGTCCACCCATTCGCACTCGACCACATCGTTGAGCAGTGCCGAGAGGGCATCTTTGACAGCCTTCGGATCGAGAACGTGAGGCATTGTGCCCTCCTCCCCTAACGAGGTGCCCGACCACCGTTCCTAGAAGGAACGGGGCGGATCTTGCCAAACAGCGTGCCAGTCCACCCCACACCAGGAAGCGAACCAGCGAACTGCCTGCTCCAGTGTGCCGATACCCAGGTGCGCGGCGCTAGTTCCCTGGATTATCTCACCCCCCGACACGTCGAAAGAGTGCAAGTGGGGTGTCTGAATCGGACGCCCACGCGAGTCCTGATGGGCTGGACCGTCGAGGCACAAGCCGCGAATCCGGTCGTCTCGCCAGATGAGGGCCAGACTGCCACAGGGCCAGCGCCGTCCGGAGCGGCAGGCGGTGAGGACCACACGGCTCGCGGCTGCGCTCGGGCTCCCTTCGATAGTGACGTCCGACTGCCACCGCCGCCCCCAGCCCTGTCTCCAAGTCACCGTCTCCGATGAGGATACCCATATCTTTCCCTGGAACTGCGCGAATTCCTGAGCCGAATCGATGCTCATGCCTGGGCTAGCGGAGCGCGACAAAGCTGCTGCACGCTGCCCGCCGACAATTGCTCAGCCATCGACCACACGAGCTGGCTCAACGCAGCGTGCACGGTAGCCGCGTGCGGATCGTTCAAAAGGGCACTTCCTCACTAACGGCTTCCAACCGCGCCAGCCGGCTCGCGATAGCGCTGCGCTGGCGCTGGAGTTTGGCTGCGATCTCCGCGAGGCTCAGACCTTCGCCGTGAAAGCGCAGCAGCTTGCTCTCTTCCTCAACCGTCCATGGCTCGTACGCCCGTGGATGACTTCGACGGACAGCCTCAAGACGCGCCGCGGCCGACCCCTCGCGCTCACGTGCGATTTCAAGTACGTTGCGGGCCGCGTCGAAGATGCTCAGGTATGTTGCGCCCGGCACACTGACGATGATCTGCTCGTAACTGTGCCCACTGGCGATCATCTCCAGGATCGCGATGGTTCGCGCACTCAGCCTCGGCTGCTTCTTCGTCATCTGGGCACCTCACCGGTGGAAGATGCGGATCGTCTTGCGTGCAGGCTTCGGGTTCAGATAGCTGGCCAGTATCCCGCCAGCGCTGCGGTTCATGGCGTAGGTGACGTTCTCGTAGCGGGTCCAGGGCTGCACATATGGACGGGGCAACATCCCCCAGACCGCTGGCGGGTTAGATGGCCTCGGTACGCAGCGGGTGACCTGCGCCGCGAGCTTATCTTCAAACTCGCGTACCTCGTTCGCGTTCAGGTCCGCTCCGAGGGAGTACGCGAGCGCCGGCGTGGCACGCAGCACGTCTCGGAACACTTCGCGCCTTGCGGCGGGATTCTTGATGAGTGCGTTGTGCCAGGTCCAGTAGTTGGCGACCGTCTCTTCCAGGCAGTCAGCCCCCGGGTAGGTTGGTTTGTAAACGCTGTCCCAATAGGGGCGATAGACCCGGCCTCCCTTGACCAACTCCAGTTGAAGGGCGTGAAGCTCGGTCAGGTAATGGGTGAACTCGTGCCTTGCGACCGAGTACACCGCCAGCTTCAAGGTTCTGAGCCAGGAGATTGGCACGCCGGCGTTGCGGAGCCGGTTGTGTAGCCGATCGGTGTAGCGAACGATTGGCGCTTCGAAGAATCGAACCCCCCATTCGCCCTCGGGATAGAAGTGGAACGGCAGGTAAACGGCAAGCGTTTCGAGCCCCGCGCGGGTCGGGCGGTTCTCAAAGCCACGACGCTCTTCGCGGGCTCTGGGATTGTCCCGATCGTAATCTTCGGACTCCGGCTCGCGGTCCCATGGATCGTCGTTTCGTGGAGGATCAGGAAGCCCAGGTGGACGAGACGAGCGCTCTCGCTGTTCCAGGGACTCCTTGCGCCCCAGCTCTTTCTCGTCGGGGAACTCGAACTCCTCAGACTCGATCGTCAGATCCCGCTCGTCAGGTGGCCGTCGTGCCTCCTCGTCGAAGAGGTCTGGGTTGGACTGCTTGATCGCCTCAAGTGACTGGGGAAATGATTGCATGCATCTCCTCCTATGGCGCGATGATCGCTAGCCCGTCGCCGCTTTGCGGGCCGGACGGCGCGCGGGTTCCCCGTGACCCTCGGCCGCTTCCCGCGCGGCCACCTCCAGGTCGAGGTCGAGCAGCCGGCGCAGGATCTCGCACCTGGCCGCGGAAGCTGAGTCGGAGCGCGTCGCGCAGCAGCCCGGCAGTGGCGTCCCCGGCCCGCGTGGGACCCAGTAGTGGGAACTGGCTCTGCTCGATCGTTCCCCGCTCGATCGGCAGGAAGATGCCAACGATATCGTCTTCGCCGCCGGTCAGCGGGCGCAGTCGAACGACATGCTCCTTTTCGTTGGGCAGCACCACCCAGTCACGTCCACGGGCGCGGATGAGCGAGCCGATCGGTGGTGAAGGTGGAGGGGCGAGGTCTACCATGTCACCGGGCCAGCCAGGATGAGCGGTCGAGCCAGCACAATACCCGAGATGGTGTGCGAGTCGTCAAGTCGGGCCGCTACAACCGATGCGGGTGAGGGTTACGCCGCCACGCGACCTGGGGTTCGATCCGAAGACGGCCAGGAGGGAGGGGTAGCACGGTGGACGACCTGCGCCTGAGCGTGGAGGACGATCCGGACGGCGCGGACGTTCGGTTCCTTGACGATCGTCTCTACGAGTTCAACGCCGCGCGGACGGGCATCCACGACGGGCAACTGCTGGCGGTCTGGCGCCGAGACGATGGCGGCGCAATCGTCGGCGGACTGCACGGCTGGACCTGGGGCGGCTGGCTGGAAGTGCGCGTGCTCTGGGTCCATGAGGACACGCGCGGACAGGGGCTGGGACGCAGGTTGCTGGAGGCGGCGGAGGCCGAGGCGTTGCGGCGCGGCTGCCACTCCTGCCTGCTGGATACGCACACCTTCCAGTCACCCGCCTTCTACCTGCGGCTCGGCTACGAGGAAGTCGCCAGCGTGGACGGCTATCCCGCTGCCAACCAGCGCCACTACTTCCGCAAACGGTTGCATTAGAGACGCGGCCTGCCGAGCGGCGGGCGCTCGAACTCCGTGAGCGTCGAGGGCTCAGCCGGCGGCGCGTTTGAGGGCGTTGGCGGGGAACGCCTGGGCGGCGATGCAGGCGGCGGACCAGACGTCGAGTTGTTCCACGACCAGGTCGAAATCGGCGCCGATGCCGTCGACGATCTGCTGCTGCATGGCGTCAGTGTGATGCTCGATCTGTTCGCGGAACTGGCGGCCCTGGTCGGTGAGTCGATCGTGCTCCAGCAGGCCTTGTGCCTGGAGGCGGTCGGCGCTGGCGCGGATCGCTTCGGGGCTCCAGTTGCGGGTGGCGGTGTACGCGCCCAGCGGGTAGCCCACGTACAGTTCGGTGAGCACGTTCATCTCGACCGGGTCCAGCCCGGCGGCGATACAGGCGGCGTTGTGGCTGTCGCCGCGATGCTCGCGTACCAACTCGCAGGCGCGCCAGAGCTGCCCTAGCGGGTGCTGGGGCCAGTCCAGGGAGAGCAGGCCGGCGAACAACGGGCGGCCGGCCAAGTCTGCGTCCTCGATCCCGCGGCGCAACGCGGCGACGACCGGGCCAACCTCGGCCGTGCCCAGGATGCGGCCCAGGCTCTCGGTGGTGGCCTGTTCGCGGACCTCCAGCACCGCGGCGCGGCTGGCACGCCGGCGGGCGTCCTCATAGATGTCGCTGAGGAACGGCGGGTGGAACACCGCGAAGGTGGCCACAACCAGCGCCGCGGGCGGCTCGCCGAGCGCCGCCGCGCGCCCCCACAGATAGCCGCGGACGAAGTCCAGCCCAAGCTGCCCCATCCGCTCGGTCACCGGGCGGGACCACCAGGCGTGGGTGGCGATCGGCTCGCAGGCGTCCCGCAGGCGGCGCGCCGGGCGTGCCTGGGCCACCGGCGCGGGCACTGGAGACCCTTGCGGCAGGGCCGCGCCATAAGTGGCCCACGCGCTCTCCCACTGGAACGTTCGCCACTCGGCCATGCTGGTGCCTCCTTCGGTGGTCCGCCAGGCGGCGGAATGGCATCGTACACGCTGACACCCCGCGCCTCCAGCGCCGCGCTAGGAGGTTGATCGGGCTTGCGGGTACTCTTGGAGCATGGAGCATCGCCAACCCCGCACAGTCCTGGATCGTCTTGACGGTGCCCTGGCGGCTCACCTGATCCAGGCGACGCGCGGGATCGCGACGGAGCTGACCAGGCGCGCCGAGGCGGCGCGCCACGCTCACACAGCGGCCGGAATCACCGCGGATCGCGTGCTGGACCTGCTGCACGACGAGAGCCCGCTGCCCCAGTTTGCGGATGTCCTCTCGATCGGCCCAACGCTCTCGACCTGGACGATTTCTCAGGCGCACGCCCGCTTTCTGGCTCGCCTGGTCCTGGAGATCAGGCCGGCACGCGTGCTGGAGTTCGGGGCGGGATACTCGTCCGTGGTACTGGCCCGCGCCCTGCAGGAGATCGGCGGAGGGCAGCTTAGCTCGGTGGATCAAGACCCGGAGTGGTGCGCGCGGCTATGGAGCCAGGTCAGCCAGGCGCGGAACGTGGACGCACGCTTGATCCGCTGGTAGAATGGGATGCGGATCACGTCTCGGGCGCTGTACGGTTTGTCTCGTGAGGCGGAGCGTGCTGTTGCCGAGCAGGGACCGTACGATCTGGTGCTGATCGACGCGCCGCAATCGTATTTCGGCCGAGAGGAGCCGCTGCGAGTGGCCCATCCTTACCTGTCGCCCGGGGCGCTGGTGCTGTTGGACGACGCGGGCCGCAACGGGGAGTGTTGGGTCATGTGGCGCTGGCTCGCCAACTGGCCGGGGCTGGAGTTGATCGCCTTCCAACCTGCCTTTCCCCGCCTCGGCATCGCGGTGCTGCGCCACTCTGGGGACACGCGCGTGCTTCGCTCGACGCGGGTGCTACTGGCGCGGGCGCACCACAACCTGATCCTGGCCGCGCGGCTCTGGATTCGTGCCCTGCGGCGCGGAGAGCCGCGCGCGAAGATGCTCCGCCTGTGAACGAGCCTCCCGCGGACATGAGCCCGGGCACGTACGCGGTCCAGAGCCCTGTCGTGCTGATCCTGTTCAATCGTCCGGATCTGACCGCGCGGGTGCTGGATCGCATCCGCCAGGCACGACCGGCGCACCTGTATGCGATCGCGGACGGACCTCGACCGGACGTGCCCACCGACGCGGCGCTGTGCCACGCGGCGCGGGCGCTGATCGACACGGTTGATTGGCCCTGTGAGGTGCAGCGCGACTTCGCGGAGGTGAACCTGGGACTGCGGATTCGCATCGCCAGCGGGGTCAGCAGCGCCTTCGCCCAGTTCGACCGCGCAATAGTCCTGGAGGACGACAACCTGCCGGGTCCGGACTTCTTCCGCTTCTGCGACGAGATGCTGGAGCGCTACGCGCTGGACGAACAGGTGCTGATGATCACCGGGACCAACTTATTCTCGCCCTGGCGGGCCGAGCGCCAGAGCTACCATTTCGCTCGGCGCGGCAACAGTTGGGGCTGGGCATCCTGGCGCCGCGCCTGGCGACACTACGATGTCCAGATGCGCCAGTGGGAGCAACGCGCGCTACGCGCCAGCATCCGCCAGGACCTGGGAGTGCAGCATTACGACGCTCTGGGCTTCTGGTTTGACGCCGACTATTTCGAACGCAAGCGCTGGGCGATGGCGTTGCAGCTCGCCATCGTCATTCGCCGCGGACTGTGTGTGGTGCCGTCGGTGAATCTGATGTCGAACATCGGGTTCCGCCCAGACGCCACGCTCACTACCACGTTCATTGCCGGGCTCGCGGAGCTGCCGATCCAGCCGCTGGAGTTCCCGCTGCGGCATCCCTCGGCCGTCAGCCGCGATCGCGAGTACGACCGGCGCTACTACCGGTTCCGTCACCCGCATCGCGTGCTACCCCGCTGGCTGGTGTGGTGGCTGCGCGAGCTGCGCCGAGAGCTCCGAATGTGGGCGGCGGGGCGCGGGTGAGCGTGCCTGGTTCGCGCACGGGAGGGTTCAGCCGTTGTCCCGAGCACCATCCGTGACGCGCATCATGATCGTGAAGTTCGCCTATCCAGACTATCTCCACGACTACTATCGCCGGAACCCCGCCACCAGAAGTAAGCCATTCTAGGTTCAGCGGGCCACCTTCGAGTACGACGCGTTCTGGTGGGGCGACTTCTGGACCCACGCCCTCACGCCGCTCGGCTACCAGGTCACCGAGGTGATGATGAACGCCGAGCCGATGCAGCGCGCCTGGGCCAGAGAGCATGGCATCCGCAACCTGGGCCTGGACTGGATGCTGCAGGTCCTGTACCGCCAGGTTCGCCAGGCGCGGCCGGAAGTGCTGTTCATCCAGAGCTTCCGCGGGCTGACGCGAGACTTCGTTCGCGCGCTGAGGGCGAGCTGCGCCTCCATAAAACTGGTCGTCGGCTGGTGCGGTTCGTCCACCGATCAGCCGCCCGCGTTCGAGGTGCTGGATGCGGTGCTGTCGTGCGTCCCGGAGCTGGTGAAGGCGCTGAACGCCGACGGCCATCGCTGCATTCACATGCATCACGCCTTCGACCCGCGGGTGCTGGATCGCATCGATCGGCAGGCACGCAAGTCCGTGCGGGTATCGTTCGTCGGGAACCTCGCCGATCAGCAGCAACACCGCGAGCGCGTCGCGCTGCTGCGGAGCATCGCCAGCCGAACCGAACTCCAGGTGTATGCCAGCATGCCTGCCGATTCGCTGGTGCGCTGGTGCCGGACGGCCGGCGGGCGGATCGTCTACGCGGGGTTCCAGGCGTTGGTCTCGGCCGGGGTGGACCGCTCCATGCTGCAAGGGCTACCGTATCTCGGTCGGGCGGCGGTGTGGGGAGGGAAGCCCCTGTTCGTCAGACGCCCGGTACCGAAAGGGCGACTGCATCCGGCGGTGTACGGATTGAGGATGTTCCAGGTGCTCCACAATTCGGAGGTCACGCTGAACGTACACAGCAGCCATTCACCGCGCTCAGCCTCCAATCTGCGCTTGTTCGAAGCGACCGGTGTGGGCACCTGCCTGCTGACGGACTGGAAGGATAGTTTGCACGAGCTGTTCGATGTGGACCGTGAGGTGGTGGCCTACCGGTCGTCCGAGGAGTGCGTTGAGAAGCTGGCCTGGCTGGCGAGCCATCCCGCCGAGCGGCAGGCGATTGTGGACGCGGGGCAACGACGGGTGCTTGGCGAGCACACGTTCGCACACCGCGCAGACGTATTCGACAACGTCGTGAAGGGGCTCCTGGCGGGCTCTCCGGCGTCGCGCGCGTGACCTCGGTGGGTTTCACAGCCTCCGCGCCAAAAGTGTCGGTCATCATTCCCGCGCACAACGCCGCGGCGACCATCCTGGAGACGATCCGTTCGGTGCAGCGGCAAACCGTGGACGACCTCGAGATCATCGTCGTGGACGACGGCTCGACGGACGACACCCTTCAGATGGTGCGCGGCGTCCGCGACGATGGCTTGACGGTGTATGGATACGAGCGCGCGGGGGTGGCGCAGGCGCGGAATCGCGGCCTCGCCCACGCATCCGGCGATCTGGTTTCGTTCCTGGATGCGGACGATCTGTGGATGCCGGAGAAACTGGCGCTGCAGATCCGCGCCCTCGAGAACGCCCCGCGAGCCGGCGCCGCGTATAGCTGGACGGTGTTCGTGGACGACCAGACCCGCTTCCTGTTCGCGAAAGAGCCGCTGTTCTTCGCGCGGGACGTCTACTCCGATCTGCTCGCGAGCAACTTCCTGGCGAGCGGCTCGAACGTCCTGGCCCGACGGAGCTGTTTGGACGCGATCGGTGGATTCGATCCGTCGTTCAGCCCGGCCGAGGACTGGGAGTACTGGTTGCGATTCGCCGCGCGCTGGGAGTTCGCGGTGGTGCCCCGCTACCACGTGCTGTACCGCTACCGACTGGGCTCCCACTCGGCAAATGTCCAGGCGATGGAACGCAAACTCAACGCGGTGGTCGATTCCGCGTTTCGTGCCGCGCCGCAGATTGGGCGGCGCGAACGGAACGCGGCGCTCGCCAACGTCAAGCAGTACGTCTCGTTCATGCACCTGATGAGGACGAATTCCCCACGCGCCCTGGCCGAGGCCGGACGAGCACTGCGCGAGGGGCTGGCGGCGCACCCGCGCAGCCTGTGGAACTGGAAGTTCCAGGCGCTGCTGGCGACCTGGCTGGCGCTGCACCTGGTGCCACGACGCTGGGTTCCCGCCGTGTCCCGGCAGATCCTGCGGGGCTACGGGCGATGGACCCGCCTGGTCACCCCCGCACTGCGCGCCGATCGCGGCTTCCGAGGCGGATGATGGCTCGATTCCTCCCTCGGGCAGATCCCGCGGCGACGCGTGCGCCAGACGGCGACGGTTCGCAGTCCGATCAGCCGCCGGTCCGCTGGTTCGAATCCAGAACCGTTGTCAAGCGGATCTTCTCCATCATCCTGGTCCTCGTCGTGTTCCAGTCGCTCTTCATCTGGTCGTTCGGAGAACCGTATCCGGCGCTGACAATGCCGAGATTCTCAGAGACATCGATTATCAGAGACCTGACGCTGAGCCGACGGCAGGTGGTGATCTGGGCGCACTTCAGAAACGGCGACTCAACGACCGTGGATTATCGAGACCTGCTCCGCGAGGCCCCGGTCTCGCAACGATCGACGATCGCGGCGCGGATGTTCACCACCCTGCCCGATCCATCAGCGTCGGCGCCGACGATCCGCGATAGGGTAGGGAGTCTGCTTGGACTCTGGACAGGGCAGGAACGGGACGACCCTCGAATGCTCCAACAGACCCGCCAATGGCTCGTGCGCGGGCTGCGGAGCCTCTACCCTGGGCGAGACCCATCATCGGTCGAATTCCTCTGGTACGTGCGAACCGTTACGCTGGACCGTGGCCTTGTACGATCCGCATCCACATTCACCGTGTCCAGAATCGTAGATCGCTATGTGGTCGATGTGCGCGACGTTGAATGACTGGTACGAGCGCTGGATCTTCTGTACCTACCAGAGCACCCCTACCAATCTTGCCCTGTACAGGATCGCCTTCGCGTGTGTGCTGATCGTCGCTGAGCCGCCGCTGACTCTGTGGATTAAGGCGTTTCCCGATTCCTTCTTCGCGCCGCCGATGGGCATCATGCGATTCCTGCACGGCTTTCCGCCCGCGGCGTTCTTCTACGCACTCAACTGCGCCACCATGCTAGCACTGGCCTGCGTCTTGTTCGGGTACCGCACGCGGCTCGCCTCCATCGGACTGGCCGCGGCTCTGCTGGTGAGTTATGCCTGGACCTACTCGCTCGGCAAGATCGACCACGATACGATCCTCTTCGTTGTCATTCCCCTGATTCTGGCCTTCTCGAGCTGGGGCAGCGCCCTTTCGCTCGACAGTCGGCGGGCGCAGACGACGAGCCCCTTACTGTCTGCCTGGCCGATCTGCCTGGTCATGCTGTTGACCGCCTGCGCGATGGCATTCAGCGGTGTGGCCAAGGCGTCCGCGGGGTGGCTGGACCCGAGCACGTACTCGGCCCGCGGCTATGTGGCGCGGGCCATGGACGACAGCGGCCAGTTCACGCCGTTGGGACCGCTGCTCATCGACATCGACGCGGTCTGGTGGATCGCGGACTTCGCCATTGTCGGGGTGGAAGTCGGCTTGCTGATCGCGCTCCCCTGGCGCCGGGCGATGCAGATCGCCTGTGCGCTGGCCGGGGTGTTCCACGTCATGGTGTATCTGTTGTTGGGAATCCAGCCGTTCACCGCGAACCTGATGGCGTACGCGCTGCTGATCGACTGGGAGCGACTCTGGCGATCGCAACCGATGCGGAGCCTTGAGGCAACATTGCGTCCGTGGACCCGGGCGATCCGAGCGTGGCACGCGCTGGGGGTCGGGTTTCTGCTGTTCACCACAAACGTCGTCATCGGAAACGTCGTCTGGAAGGCGTTGTCGCTGGTGCACCGGAGTGGAGAGCAAGCGTTTGTCTTCCTGGAATTGGCGATCGTGCTGGTGGTTTCTGTTTCCTACCTGCTCCTGGTGGCGGGGCGGCTCGTGATTCGCCTGGCGTACTCTCTCGTTCACCCCAGTGTCGCCCGCCATTCATGAGGTCAGAGGCCCCATCGTGCCTCACCGGGTGAGCTCGAGCAGCGTACGCTTGACGGCAATGCCGCGGGTGATCCTGACCAGCCGAGCCGGACGGCGCTTGATAGTGGCTTCAGGCGGATAAACTGACCCCGAGCCGGGCCCCATATGGGCCCGGACGGGAGTAAGGCATGAAACTGCAAGGGCTGAGGCGGCGACCATCGTTCGGCAGGCGGATGACCGTGGCGCTCGGGGCGCTCGCGACGGGGGGCGTCCTCGTGCTCGCCGCCGTCACCACCGGCGTCGCGACGGCCGGCACCGCGTCCGGCCCCACGGGCCGTCCGCACGCAGTCGAGGAGTCGTATACGTGCATCCCTCTGGGCGTGGCGGCCTACACCACCCGTATCCACGTGCGCTGCGCAGCCTTCTCGGGTGGGAATTTGTACTACGCCGTCCCCACCGGCGACGGCGCTCACGCGGACCGGGTGCTGCACGTGGCGACCGAGGCGATGGCGTCGGGACGGCCCGTGACGGTCTGGTACGACCCGTCTGACACGAGCGGCGCGGCGATCGGCTGCGATCCGAGCAACTGTTACCTGCTGCTCGGGATCGATATGTAGGAGCGCCGCGGGAGGGGCTGCCGTCTTGATCCATCCAGGCTGGGCCCGTGCCCGCGGGTTGACCACTTCGCCCGCGGCGGCTCGTCGCCCCGGCGTCAAGCGTCTACCCTTATATGCTCAAGACGCCGCCCGAGGGAGTGCACCATGACCCGCCTGCTATTCCTACGACGAAGCGAGATCGCGGAGCTGCTGACGCTGGAGTTGACGATCGAGGCGGTGGAGGCGGCGTTCCGCGCCCACGCCGAGGGGTCGGCGCGGGTGTTCCCGGTGGTGCGCGAGGAGCTGCCCAGCCACAAGGCGGTGTACGGGGTCAAGAGCGGCTACATGGGCGGCGAGTCCCCCGTGCTTGGCCTCAAGGTGGCAGGGTTCTGGGTGGCGAACCGCGGCATCGGCTTGCCGGCGCACCAGGCGCTGGTGGTGCTGACCGATGCGGACAGCGGGGTGCCGACCGCGATCATGGACGCCAACTACATCACCATGATCCGCACCTCGGCGGTGGGCGCCATCGCGGCGCGACTGCTGGCCCGTCCGGATGCGCGGGTGGCGGCGATCGTGGGGGGCGGAGTGCAGGGCGAGGGCCAAGCGCGGGCGCTGCTACACGTGCTGCCCAGCCTGCGGCTGCTGGTGGTGTACGACGCCATCCCCGAGGCGCGCGATGCCTTCGCCGAGGCGCTGAGCCACAGCCGGGCGCGGGTGGAGATCGCCAACTCGGTGGATCAGGCGGTGTTCGGCGCGGACATCGTGGTGACCGCCACGCCATCACGCCAGCCATTGGTCAAGGACGCCTGGATCGGCCCGGGGGTGCATCTCAGCGCGATCGGCGCCGACACCCGCGGCAAGCAGGAGTTGGAGACCAGCCTGCTGCGGCGGGCGACGCTGGTAGTGGATGATTTCTCTCAGGCGCGCACGCTGGGCGAGACGCAACACGCGGTGGATCAGGGCTGGCTGAACGACGACAATCGGCCGGCCGAGCTGGGCGAGCTGCTGGTGGGCCGCCGCGCCGGCCGCACCAGCGCCGACGAGATCACCATCTTTGACGCCACCGGCCTGGCATTGCAGGACCTGGCGGCGGCCGACCTGGCCTACCGCCTGGCCCAGGAGCAGGGCCGCGGCCAATGGCTGGAGCTGGACTGACTGAGGGAGGACCGCGAGCCTGCGCTCAGGCAGTCGCCGGCTGGTCGCTGTTCCACATGTCCGCGACGCACTTCCAGCTCCCGTCGGGCTGGCGTCGATACACCTCCAACGTCTTGCCGACGTCGTGGATCGGCTCGCCGTCGGGCTAGGGCCATTCAGTTGTTGTGCGGGGGTCCCGCTCGTGGTAAGCGGTGAGGGTGCAGCCAACACCAATACCACGAGCGGGGTGCAATCATGCTAGCGCAGTGTCGTCCGTTGGTCGAAGTCCTGGCGGAGATTCCTGAC
>SXGT01520229.1_pt1 | contig 13477 bp, 8 predicted proteins | sample 3176221 | NCBI WGS metagenome assembly SXGT01 (sample SAMN11356862, study PRJNA531348) | freshwater metagenome | isolation source: freshwater sample F1-120 | place: China: Fuxian Lake, Yuxi | collected 2017-12-25
GCCGGTTCATCGGTCGCGAGCGGTTCCTTGCGATCGCCCGCGCGACGAGTCATCAGCATGTCCTCCATGATCTGGTCGGTGAATAGCGAAGGCGTCGCGTTTGCCGCTCGTTCGATCTCCAGCCGCACGAAGAGTTGCGAGCCAGTTAGCGGACGGCCGATCGTGACCGGCTGATCGTTCTCGTCGATCAGCGATAGCCGCATGATCGCCGTGCGGTAGTCGCCGCCGTTAAATAACTTCTCGTGGCGTTCGTCGTTGCCGCGATAGTACGTGCCCCCTAGTCCGGTCGCGCCTCGCGGCCGCAACGGAGTGAGACTGGCTCCATTCAGCATGAAGGGGCGAGTCTCACTGGTGGCAGTGGCTTCGGCCAGCTTCTGTTCGTTGCTGGCCAGTTCAGACGACTGCCGCATCGTGAACGGGACCAAATCCCACAAGACGGTGGCCAGAACGACCGTCAGAAAACCGCCCACCGAGATCTGCGGGCAGATGCTGCGCACTCGACGTCGCAGCCCGCGCGACCATTGCTCGTTGTCGGCCGGCACACGCCGAATTCGTTCGGCAACGCCCACCAGGATCGTGAATGCCAGCAGAAAATAGATCTTTGGTTCGCCGCCGATGACTCCCAGCCGCTTCGCTAAGTCGTTGCCGTATCGGTCGAGGAACTCGTCTCGGCCAGAAGGGGGAGTCTTGTCCGGCCACGGAGCGCTCGCTTGAACCCAGCGACGGAGCGTGTTGATCTCACTCTCGCTCAATCGGCCCCCCTCTTTGGGCATCGCAATCGTGGGATCGACGCTGGTGACTCGCCGCAGCAGTTCACTGTCATCGACCGACGTTCCGATGAGCTTCTTGCCGGACAGTCCGCCCAACAGGGCGAAGTTTTTCTCATCGAGTCGCAGCCCACCTTGTTGCTGGTGCAGGCCATGGCAATTCAAGCACCGCCTTCGGAAGATCGGCGCGACCTCTTGATGAAAGTCCATCGTTGACGTCGGTGGCGGTTCGTTCGCGCAGCCGGCAAGCAGCATTAAGCAGATCAGCCCGGCACCGTGAATCGTCAACACGTTAGACACAGAACAACCCCACCACAAATCGAGACAGGCGAGCGGGGCGGCGTCAGCCCCCCGGTGCATTCGCGACGGGACCGGGGGGCTGACGCCGCCCCGCTCGCCTGAATGTCTTTCGGATCGCCGCATGGGTGATATGATGGCGACTCTCCAAAACAGCGACCATTCCCACGAGCGGCGATCAGACACCATGTTTCACTCTCGAACCTTGCTGGCCAGCGGTGTGATGGGATCATGGCTCGCGCTCACGGCGAGCGCTGCCGAGCCAGTCGATTATCTGCGAGACATCAAGCCGATCCTGAAAGAGCGTTGCTTCGCGTGTCACGGAGCACTCAAACAGCAAGCGAAGTTGCGGCTCGACACCGGCGCGAGCATTCGGCAGGGAGGCGACGGTGGCCCGGCCGTCGTAGCGACCAAACCGGCGAACAGCCCGTTGATCGAACGCATCACCTCCACCGACGCCTCGACCCGCATGCCTGCCGAAGGGAGGCCACTCACCGCCGAGCAAATCACGCTCATCAAAAACTGGATCGAGCAAGGCGCACGGTCGCCAGACAACGAATTGCCTGAACCTGACCCGCGTGAGCATTGGGCGTTCAAGAAGCCCGTGCGGGCGGCGGTGCCGGACATTTCAAATCTCAAATTTCAAATTTCAAATCTCAAAGCTGATCTCCGAAACGAAGTCGATGCGTTCGTGCTTGCCAAGCTCGCCGAATGCGGGCTGACTCCGAGGCCGCTCGCCGAGAAGCACGTCTTACTGCGGCGAGTTTACCTCGACCTGATCGGCCTGCCGCCGACCCGTGAGGAGCTGCAAGCGTTCCTCGCGGATGATTCGCCGTCGGCCTACGAAACGGTCGTCGATCGGTTGCTGCGCGATCCTCGGTATGGCGAGCGATGGGCGCGGCATTGGATGGATATCTGGCGTTACAGCGATTGGTACGGTCGCCGGCATGTCCCCGATGTCTGGAACAGTGCTCCGCAAATCTGGCGCTGGCGAGATTGGATTGTCCGATCGCTCAACGCGGATCACGGCTATGACCGGATGCTCCGCGAGATGCTCGCCGCCGATGAGATCTGTCCCGAAGACGACGAAGCCGTCGTCGCGACCGGCTACTTGATTCGAAACTGGTACGCGCTCAATCCAAACGACTCGATGCGTGCGACCGTCGAGCACACCGGCAAGGCGTTTCTCGGCCTGACGTTTAACTGTGCTCACTGCCACGACCACAAGTACGACCCGATCTCGCAGGACGACTATTTCCGGCTGCGAGCGTTCTTCGAACCGATCAGCATTCGCCAAGACCGAGTGCCGGGCGAAGCCGATCCGGGGCCGTTCGAGGAATACAATTACAGCAAGCTCCGCAAGATCCAGCGGCTCGGACTCGTGCGAATCTTCGACAAGACGCCTGATGCTCCGACCTGGTTCTATACCGGCGGCGACGAACGCAACCGCGTGAAAGAGCGCGGCTCGATGCCCCCCGGAGTGCCGGCGTTTCTCAGTGAGTCGCCCGCGAAGGCCACACCGATCGAGCTCTCTCCGCGATCCTTTTATCCTGGATTGCGACCGAGCCTTCACGAAGCATTGCTGACCGAAGCTCGCACCGCCGTCACACAATCAGAGACAGACCTGGCTGCCGCGAAGCAGCCGCAGAGCGATGTCCCACAAGCGCTGCGAGACCAGCTCGCGCTAGCCGAGTCCGCGTACACCGCCGCCGTTCGCGAGGCCGAGCAAGCGGGACGTCCCGGAGCACTCGCGGGCCGACAATCCTTGCTGTTCGATGCGACGGCCGGGCGACGCATCCTTCAGAACGGTTTGCAGCAACTCAAAGCACTCGAGGACAGCACGACGCTCAGCTTTCAATGGCTGATTCTCAACGACGCGCATGTGAATTTCCAATTCGCGAAAGATGTCGTGAAGGGACTGACCGCCGGCTACGTCGCCTTTGAGAAGGGACGCATCGTCTCGTACCAGCCGGGATCGTTCACCGAATTCGAGACCGGACGATACGACTTCGCCGCCGGCCAGAGACGCTTTCAAGTGTCGCTCATGTTGGAGACGAAAGCCGATCGTTGCCTGCTGACAGTCCGCTCGCTGACCGACGACAAACTGCTGGTCGATCGCGTACCGGTCGCGCTCAATGGATGGAATCCGGTCGGTGATGCAACGAAGGCGATCTCGTTCGATGCGCGAACGGGCAGCGTTGTGGTGCTCGACGACGTGACGCTGACCGCCCCGATCCGTGAAGGTCAGCCACCCGTGCGATTGGTCTCGTTCGACTTCGAGTCCCCCACTTACACCGAGGGCCGCGATGTTCCCGGCATCGACGGCTGGGCAAACTCATCGTTCGGAGTCGCTCCCGCCACATCAATCGTCTCGACCACCGCCGGCAACGAATCGCTGCGTGACGTGTTGCAGAAACTGCAAGCCGCTCGCCGAGCCATCGAAGCCACCAACCTGCCGCTGCGAGCCGCCGAAGCCAAGCACATTGCCACTCGCGCGGAACTGGCGAGCCTGGAAGCTCGCATCGCCGCCGATCGCGCGAAGCACGGCGAAACTCCCGGGGCCGATGCCGCAACGCTCGCACGCACAGCCAACCGGTTGGAACGTGATGCCGTTTTGCGAAAGGCTGAAGCCGATGTGCTGGCCGCCGAACGCGCGGTGGCGGTCGCCGAGGCAAAGCCAACCACCGACGCGAATCGCACCAAAGAACTCGACGCGGCGAACAAGCAACTCGCTGCGGCTCGTCCGGCACTCGATAAGGCGCGAACCGCAGCCGCAGAGGCGAACATGGAATCGTACTCGTCGCTCAGCCCGTCCTATCCCAAGACCAGCACGGGACGACGTCGTGCATTGGCCGATTGGATCACCAGCGCGAACAACCCGCTGACCGCGCGTGTTGCCGTCAATCACATCTGGTCGCGCCACTTCCACTCGCCGCTGGTGAGCAGCGTCTACGACTTCGGCCGCAACGGCGCACGCCCCACGCATCCCGAACTCCTCGATTGGCTGGCCGTCGAACTGATGGACTCCGGCTGGAGCATGAAGCACCTGCATCGCCTGATCGTGACGAGCAGTGCGTATCGGCGAGTCTCCTCCGTAGGTTGGGATTCCATCCCGACCTCTTCCGCAGCGGCAGCATCGTCAACCACGAAAGCAGGTCGGGATGGAATCCCAACCTACGAAGCCGATCCTGAAAACAAACTCCTCTGGCGCATGAACCCCGGCCGCATGGAAGCCGAGGTCGTGCGCGACAGCTTGCTCTACTCGGCTGGCGAACTCGACCCAATGATCGGCGGGCAAGAACTGGAGAATACCGAAGCCCTCACAACCTTCCGCCGCAGCCTGTACTACAGCGTCTTCCCCGAACAAGGAGGCAAGAGCGCGATGGGCGAACTGTTCGACGCGCCCGACGCGCTCGAATGTTATCGCCGCTCGCGAAGCATCGTTCCGCAGCAGGCTTTGGCACTGACCAACAGCGAATTGGCACATCAAGTCAGTTCGGCGATCACAGTCTCGATCGCCGAGCCGCTTGCCGAGCGGTTCATCTTCACCGCCTTTGAGCGCATTTTGTCCCGCCCGCCGACTGCCACTGAGACTGCCGCATGTTTGCTGTTCTTGTCCGACTCAGCAGGCGGTGGCAAGAAAGAGAGCTTGGTCCGCGCACTATTGAACCACAATGATTTTGTCACGATCCGGTGAGCGAAGAGGTTCAACATGAATCGCCGCAAAGTCCGCAAGCTGCTGATCGCGATCGTTGTGATCGCTGCATTGTTTCTTACGTGGCGACCGGTACTCCGCGCGTGCATCGACCTGCTGATTGACAGCGAGGCTCAACCGCTGTGCCACAAACAGGTCGATGGTGATTTCCATCGGTGGCAGACGGAGCACAAGACCCGCGACTTCCCCAATACCCGCGGAGAAAGTTGGGCCTCGATGCAGGACTTGCCGAGTATCGAGTATTTCCCAGAATTGAAGTCGCATTACAGCTATGTGCCCGGATTAACTCGCGATGATCCGGGTGACTTGGTGCTGATGTATGTCAACAAGCCGACTCGTTGGACTTGGCACGGGCAACCGCCTGTGCCGTGGGTCTTCACGGAAAAAGCGTGGATTCTCGTCCCCGTCGATATGAAGTTTTCCGGCAGCCGCGACAAACTCGGCCCTGGCGAATTCAGCGAACGAGTTTCATTCGATGAGTTTCGCCGGCGACTCGAAAAGACGTTGGACTTCCTGAAAGAGAAAAAACGACCACACTGGGAAGCCGTGGTGAAAGAGCATTCGGAATTCCTCAATCGCCTGAAGCCAGGCGCTAAACAGTGAGGCATCCGTTGGATGACAAGGACAAGGCGATTCCAATGACCAATTGCAATCATTGCTCTCATGACCGCCGGGCATTCCTCGCCGACATGGGCATGGGATTCACTGGCCTCGCGCTGGGAGCCATGTTGGCAGACGACGGCATCACGCGCGCTGCCGACACACCTGCGGTTTCTCCCCCTCGTCCCCTCGCCCCCTCGCCCCCTCACATCAAGCCGCGCGCCAAGTCGATCATCTGGGTCTTTTTGTCCGGAGGTTATTCGCACGTCGAGACGTTTGATCCAAAACCGGCGCTCAATCAATACGCGGGGATGACATTCGACAAGACGCCGTTCGAGAACCCCCTCAAGTCACCGTTGCACAACAAACGGTTCCGCTCGGTGCTGGCCGAAGAGATCAACATTCGGGACGTGTACCCGACGATCTATCCCATGCAGGTTGGCTGGCGCAAGCACGGGGACAGCGGCATCGAAATGACCGATTGGTGGCCGCATCTGGCTGGGCAAATCGATGAGCTGTGTTTCGTCCGTAACATGTGGACGACGGACAACGACCACGCGGCCGAGAATCAGATTCACACCGGCCGGCATCGGCTCGACGAACAACAGCCGAGCCTCGGCGCGTGGGCGCATTACGGACTCGGCACGCTCAACGAGAACTTACCGAAGTTCGCGGTGCTCGGCGGGCCGACTCGATCGGATACGCGGTTGTCGATCGACTCGCTGTATCTGGGGCCGCAACATGCCGGAGTGCCGCTCGCGCTGGACCCGAAGAATCCGCTGCCGTTCGGGCAACGTAAGGCGGGGCAATCGCTCGAAGAGCAACGGCAAGAGTATGACCTCATCAACAAGCTCAACGCGCTCACGGCGGTCGAATACCCGGAGGACCAAGAGCTGCAAGCTCGCATCCGCGCCTATGAGCTGGCGTTCCGAATGCAGGCCGCCGTCCCCGAAGCGATTGATTTCTCTCAAGAGACCGAAGCCACGACGAAGCTCTACGGCATCGACACGGACGCCACGAAGGTCGCCGGTCAGCGACTGTTAGCAGCGCGGCGATTGGTCGAACGTGGCGTGAGATTCGTGCAAGTCTTCCCGTCCCCATACGGAGTCTGGGACTCGCATCAGAAGCTGAAGGACAATCACACGCGACTGTGCGCGACGATTGATCGACCGGTCGCGGGATTGATTCAGGATCTGAAACAACGCGGATTGCTCGACGACACGCTGGTCGTGTTCTGCACCGAGTTCGGCCGCACTCCAGGACTGGAGCTGCGCGGCGGCGGCAAAGACGGCCGCGATCATCATCCCAACGGCTTCACGATCTGGATGGCCGGTGCCGGTTTGAAGAAGGGCTACGTCCACGGCGCGACGGATGAGCTGGGTTATCACGCACTCGGCGAAGGGCACTACGTCACCGACCTGCACGCGACCGTGCTGCATCTGCTCGGCTTGGACAACCGCCGCCTGCACATCCCCGGCCGCAAGCGGCTGGAGATCGACGACGGCCAAGTGATTGATGACATCTTGGCATGAACCCTCATGGACCAGGCGAGCGGGGCGGCGTCAGCCCCCCGGTTTGGCGATTAAAGCACCGGGCAATCAAAATACCGGGGGGCTGACGCCGCCCCGCTCGCCTGTTGCCTTTTGAAAAACAAACGCCCACCTCGAACGCATTCCAAAAGAGGAACCTCTCATGATTCGCTGTCACTCGCTTTGGCTCCTGGTTGTCCTGATCGCTGGCCTCGCGCAACCTGTTTACGCTCAGCCTGTCTGGAAAGCCGGTGTCGCGAAGGCAGTCATCACCCCGGAGAAATCAGTCTGGCTGGCCGGCTACGGATCGAAGCGGGCTCCAGACGGCAAGCTGCACGATCTGTGGATGAAAGCGCTGGCACTTGAAGACAACGCCGGCCATCGCGCGGTCTTGATCACCAGCGATTTCCAAGGCGTGCCAAAAGTCATGAGCGATCGCGTCTTCGAGCAGCTTCAAAAGCAGTTCAAGCTGGAACGGACGCAAGTGATGTTTACGTTCTCGCACAACCATTGCGGCCCGCGGCTCGGCGATGATCTGATCGACTACTACCCGGTCGAAGCCGAGCAAGAAGCGCTCGTCGAAGAGTACACGACTCAGATGGTCGCGAAGACGGTCGCGATGGTCGGCGAGTCGCTGAAGAATCTGGCTCCCGCGTCGCTCGCGATTGGAGAAGGCAAAGCGACCTTCGGCGTCAACCGCCGCAACAACCGCGAGGCAGACGTGCCCGACCTGATCGCGAAAGGGACGCCGCTCGTCGGGCCAGTCGATCACTCGGTGCCGGTGATGACGGTGACTCGGCCGGATGGAAAGCTGGAAGCGGTGCTGTTCGGTTACGCCTGCCACCCGACGACGCTCAGCTTCCTGACGTGGTGCGGCGACTATCCCGGCTTCGCGCAGTTGGAAATCGAGAAAGCTCATCCCGGCACGACGGCGATGTTCGTCAACACCTGCGGCGGCGACCAAAACCCGCTGCCGCGCCGCAAGGTCGAGTTTTGCGAAAAGTACGGACACATGCTGGCGGTCGGAGTCGAAGAAGCGCTGAAGCAACCGCTGAAGCCGGTCTCGTCCGGACTGCGCACCGCGTTCGAGATTATCGACCTGCCGTATCTTAAGAACGTCTCGCGCGAAGAGCTGATGGAACTGTCGAAGGACGAGTCGGGAATCAAAGGTCGTTGGTCGCGGCGATTGCTCAAGAAGCTCGATGCGGGAGAAAAATTCGAGTCGGCCTATCCGTATCCGATTCATGCCTGGCGGCTTGGCAAAGAGATGCTGGTCGTCGGCATGGGGGCCGAGACGGTGGTCGATTACGCCCTCCGCTTCAAACGGGAGTTTGGCGAAGGAACCTGGGTCATGGGCTACGCCGACGACATGATCTCATACATCCCCTCGCGCCGAGTGTGGGAGGAAGGTGGCTACGAAGGAGGCTCGAACCTTTACGAGTACGGTCGCCCCGCATACCGCTGGGAGGGTGGCATCGAAGACCGAATCTCAGCGTCGGTCCACAAGCTCGTGAAGCAAGTGCGGGAGTGAACAATTCAGTGCAAAGTGCAGAGTGAAGATTGCAAAGTGACGAGCAGGAGAATCTTGTTTCATTCAGATTTTGCACTTTGCAGTCTTCACTCTGCACTTTGCACTGCGTCTCGTTTGATCGGCACTACGACTCCACAGCCGCGAGCATCCCGCATGCCCCGTGAATGTCCTGTCCTCCGCTGTAACGGCGTTGGACCGGCATCTTCAGTTCTTCGCGCAGCGCGTCTCGAAAGGCATCAGCCTCCTCGGTCGAGGGACGTCGAAACTGCCCCGTCGGATCATTCACGTCAATCAGGTCGAGGAGGATCGGCAACCCTTCCGTCAGTTCGGCCAGAGCCCGCGCGTCTTCGCGGCTGGTGTTGATTCCGGCCAACACCGTCCAGGCAAACGTCACTCGCTTGCGAGTCACCGCGTGATACTCGCGCACGGCCGCGAGCAATTCCGGCAACGGGAAGGTCCGTTCGATCGGCAGCAGACTTTGTCGTTGTTCCGACTTGGCCGAAGTCAGCGACACAATCAGCCGATACGGATGCCGCTCGGCCGTGAAGCGGCGGATGCCCGGTACAACTCCGACGGTCGAGATCGTGATCGCCTTGGCATTGATCGCCATCCCGCACGGCTCCGAGAAGATTCGCGCCGCTTGAATGACTCGATCGTAGTTGAGCATCGGCTCGCCCATGCCCATGAAGACAACACCGCGCACCGGATGCTCGGAGTCCATTTGAATCTGCGTGACCTGATCGACGATTTCCCAAGTTGCAAGGTTCCGTTGAAAGCCCATGCGGCCGGTTGCGCAGAAGGCACATCCCAGCGCACAGCCCACCTGAGAACTCACGCAGATGACGTACTTCAGATCGTCAGGCCGGTGCAGCAACGGAATGCGAACCGCCTCGAAGCGTCCGTCGCCGGCCCCTTCAAACAGATACTTCGCGAACCCATCTTGCGGCGAGACAACTTTGTCGAGCAGTTTCAGACGCGGAATCGTGACTCGCTCGCGAACCTTCTGAAGCACTCGCGGCGAAACGGTCGGCAGGTCGAACGGAATCTCGGTCGCACCGCGTCGAACCGCCGCCGCGTGCAACTGACGAACAAGCCGATCCGGCAGCGCGAGATCGGCCAATGCCTGCGCGAGTTCGGTCGAGGTTTGGTCTTTAAGCAGGATCATGGAGGACATCTCGTCGTAGGTCAGGCTTTCCAGCCTGACCCGAATTGGCAGACCGCGTCGATCGCGGTTCGGGTCAGCCTGGAAAGGCTGACCTACATTCGGCAACGTGGCTCGGCGAGCCGAAGCCGATGATGGCGGAACTCACGGCCGAATGCGACAGCACGAAGCGCAGAGCAAAAGCGGTCATGCTCTCGCCATCGCGGAGCTCGGCTCGAAGCTGCTCGGCGCGCGAAGCGTCCCGCTGATAGAGATCGAGCGGAAAGTATGGCGTCTTGAGCGTGTGAGCGCTCGGCACTTGGCCGAGCAACGCACCGGCCGCGAAGACCCGAATGGCGAACACCCCCATTCGCATCGCCGCGCAATTGGCCAGAATGTTGCCGTAGTCGGTGTCTTCGTAGCCACGTTCGCCAGAACGTGGACGAGCAGTCGCCCCCGCGCTGGGATTGAGCGCGTTGTACGGCGTCTGCACGGTGTCGAATCGACCGGAACGAATCACGGTCTTCATCGCCGCTGGCTGGCCGGTGCCAGTCAGACCCGCGTGCAGAATGATTCCCTCATCGCGCAGCCGGTCGAATGTATCGGCGACTCCGCCGCGCGCGAGGATGTCGTCGGATGTGATCGACGCAGTTTCTTCTCCACGTCCCGCTGTGATCCCGTTGTGCAATTGCAACAGCGCGACCGAGCCAACTTTCAACCGCTGCAAGCTCTCCTCCACCGAGCGGCGAATGATGTCGCCGATCGGCTCGGTCGAGTCCAACGGAATGCGCACCTTGGTCGCGATGTGAATCGGCTGGGCCGGCTTGATCTCGGACAATGCTCGACCCAGGTTGGCTTCCGAGCTTCCCGCTCCGTAACCCGGCGCGGTGTCGAACCAGTTGATTCCGGCCTCGATCGCAGCCGCGACGACCTCGCGTTGAGCATCCGCATCCGCACCAGTCATCAACCCGGAGACCGGTCCCGCTCCGAACGAGATCGCGGAAACGTTGATCCCGGTTCGGCCGAGTGTCCGGTACTGCATGGGGAAGGCTTTCCAATCGGAGAACACCGTAGCCACGTTCGCCAGAACGTGGGTTTTGTGGCGGCTCGCCCACGCTCTGGCGAGCGTGGCTACTGATGCCAATCGCCGATGAACGGCAGATAAAAGTCACGCCACTCGCGCTGGAACCACACCGGGGACGACGGGAAACCTTCTTGTCCCAGAGCGTCTACCGCAACGATGTAATACCTCCGAGCTTGCTTTCCGGCGGATTCGTCTTGGAAGGTCGTCGCGGTGATTGGCTCAGCAGTCAGTCGCGAGACCGGGTCTTTGTCGTACCGGCCATCCATGCGATAGACGCGATAGCCGGCGATGTCTCGTTCGGGATTCGGCGACCATTTCAGTTGGCAGGTCATTCCCTCTTCACGGCTGAAGACGTTTTGCGGTGATGAGGGAATCGTGAAGAGTGCCGACGACGGGCCGCTTTCCTTGCCGGCTTCATCGACCGAACGAATGCGGTAGGCGAACACTGCCTTGCGATACTCGCGCCCGGACTCGGCGAGATGGTCTTTGTGCAATGGTCGGTCGTAGCTCGGTTCGCCGTCGATCGTTTGTGGTTCGTTCAGATTGATCTTTGTGTCGACGAACGAAGTCGTCTTGAGCGGCTCGGTCGTCAGCCGCTGAAACGGCCCGATGCGGCGGATTGCTCCGACGATCGGTTCGGCCAGCGGGGGCGTGCGCGACTTGAGCCGCTTGAGTTGATCGTCGCTGTAGGCTTCGACGACGGCGCGTTCGACGTGATAGGTGATCGTAGCGGACGTCGTGAGACTTCCGTCTTTCGCGGGAACCTTCGAATTCTCACGAGTTCGGCTACGGGAAGCTGCCGTCCAACGGATTTCCACCTGCTGCGGCTCGATGACCGAAACAACTCCATCCTCAACCAGCGGCGGAACCGATCGCGGTTTCGACAACGGTGTCCGCAACTGGCCACCAGGCACCTCGCCGAATCGATACGTCCATACCTGTTGCTCGCGCGACTTGCTCGTGCAGTTTTCGAGGATCGCGAGGTTCAGTTCCGGAGCGAAGATCAGATTTCGAGCGCGGTTGCTGGACGATTCCGGTTCGGCGGTTGGATTCATTCGTTGCCAGCGATTGGCTCCCGCGTCGTAGGCCCAGGTCTGCAATTCGTGCTTCGCGTCTTCATCCTTGCCGGTCGTGATCTTGATGATCGCCAGCACGACGCGATGAATCGGATCGTAGGTCAGCACCGCGTCGTTCTTGTCGGTCGGCGGTTGGACTTCCGGCTTCATATCGCGCCACTCGTTGCGGCGCACGTCGTAGGCCCAGGTGTGAACGTCGTTGTCGAACTGCGAACCGAACAGCACATGCAGCTTGCGAGCCTCATCGTAGGCCATGTTCCCACCGCTGCGGCCGGGCGGTTCGTACGCCGGCTTGGGCCAACGCCACTCATTCCGCGCCGGGTCATAGATCAACGTCCCTTCGCTGCTCCCCTCGCCGCCGAACACGACAACGACTTGATCGTCGCTGTCCCACGAGGCACAGCGATACGGCGCCAGCTTCGGCGTCGGCAACGGCCGCCGGTTTCGCCAGCGGTTTTCACCGAGGTCGTAGGTCCACACGGACGAGTCATTCAAATACAGCTCGCGAGCCCACTGCCACCCGTGGCTGCCGCTGAAGAACGGAAACCGCACATACCGCCCGCTCGTCGGATCGTAAACATTTTGATTGTTGCAGCAGACCCCCGGCGGCGACGTATTCGGCTCCTTGAGCGTCCACTTCGCCGTCACCAAATCCAACGTCCAAACCTCCGCCCCCTGCTCGCCGCCACCCCCTTGATTGTGCCCGCCATACCTCACGAGCAATTGCTGCCGCCGATCCCAAACACACGCCCCCTCATACCCCAACCGCGGCGAGATGGGAGCGTCCGGCAACGGAGTGCGCTTGATCCAGACGTTCGCGGGGTGAGAGGCGAGGGTTGGAGGTTCGGCGGTCCCGATTGATCGCAAGCCGCCAAGCAGCAGCAACAGTACGAACAGCCATTGGAATGCGCGACCGCCAACCACGATTGACGATTGGAACAAATTCATCGACGTTTCCTCGCGAAAAGAGTCCGACAAGGACCAATTGTCCGTCGAGCTATTCCCACATCCACAAGCGACCGACTCTCGAAATGAGGATCGCGTTCTCGAGTCTTTCGTGCTCTGCAAATACTTTCGGGTGGCCCGTTCCTTGCCAGACCGGAACATTTCGGCCGTCGCGTCGCAGCGACAACCGGAGTTCGTGGTTGTCGTTTCGGAAGATCAAGTTATATGAATCAGGTTCGCAATCAACCGATTCAAGCACAGCACCGTTGAGCGTGTTGATGGAGGCGATGTGCAATGGGTCATGTTGCGGCCGCTCGCTCGGAAACAATGATTCCTCAATCAGTTTTTTGTTTAGCGTGAGCCATCCAGCGGCCGCCCACAAGGAATAGACAATCCATCCCTGATCGAAGCGGAGTCCAAGGAATCCGGGGCCGCCCATTCCATACGACCCGAGAGAAACCGAATTCGTGACGACGCGCCGTCCGACGAAACAAGCTTCATTGCCGGTGAGAGTGCGAGGAGCTCGAGTGAAACCCCAAATTCCGATCATGTTCAAGAAGAGGCACGAAAACAGGCCGGGGCCAGCGGGGCCACGTCCGTAGAACCACAAGTGATGCCAGCCATCAGCACGCCGTGAACGGTACGCAAAAAAAGTAAGCCTTCACGATCCGGGGCGATGAGTTGTTGAAAATGGTCTGGTGTGAATTCGAGATTTTCGCGACAGAGGGAGCATGTCGCTGGGAATCACGGAAGAGATGATCGCTCGTCAGCCTGCGGAAGCTCAAGTCATCA
>SXGT01917254.1_pt1 | contig 13476 bp, 3 predicted proteins | sample 3176221 | NCBI WGS metagenome assembly SXGT01 (sample SAMN11356862, study PRJNA531348) | freshwater metagenome | isolation source: freshwater sample F1-120 | place: China: Fuxian Lake, Yuxi | collected 2017-12-25
AAGACAAATACTATCAAAAAGTTGAGTGTTCTATTTTTTGACGAAAGTAAGATTTCTTACACTGGTCCCTTTTTTCGAGGATCGGAGATGGGGAAAGGGTATAAGTTATTCCTGATCCGTTGCCGCGATTACCTTCCTCGTCAATTGTCTCGAATCCTTTCAGCGGGACGTAAAAATCGCCCATCGCCGCATCCATCGCATTGCGCTGATCCTGAGTAATCACGCCGCCATTAACCAGCATGTCCAGCTTCTTGCTGGTCAACGCCTGGAAATCACGCGCCAACTTGTCAAACTCCTTGAAGTCTTGACGCGACTGGAATTCTGCAATGATTGCAGACGCTTCCTCATTCGTCATGCCAGAACCGCTATCTGGCATGTCGTCACGGATGGTTTGGATATAGGCGTTACGATCGGCAGCATGAAGCGCATACAGGTATGTCCCGATGTCTTCCATGTCTGTCTTGAGTGATGCCATGCGCTTCAGCAATGGCTCAACCGTGTCACGAGTGAAGTTGGTAATCATCTCGCCAACACGGCCAGGATAACGCTTCATAGCGGCCTCAACATCCTCATAGACGCTAACCGTTCCGCCTTGCGCTTTAATGGCGTCCTGCACCGTTTTCCAGCGGGTTATCGCGTCCTGCCAGTGACGGCGGAATTTCTCTGAACTGGTTTCGTCTGGGATGTTGAACGCGCTATTCTGCGCGTTACCACGGCGTGAAAACTTGATGCCTTTCAGGTCTTCTGGGCTTACCTCCCCGACTTCGTATCCTTCGGTTGTTGGTGCTTCGTTGCCAGCGCCCTCAATTTCTCCCTCGCTTCCGACTCCTTGTTGATCTTTGCTATCATCGGCTCCAGCTCTGGATCGTCCCCGCGCCTGTACGTTTCTTTCGTTTTCTGCGTTTGCATAATCCCTCCACGATAATTTACCGTCCATCTGGGTTGCGTCGCCAGAGTAATTAACCCAGCGAGTCCCCATGTATTTCCAGAATCCGCGTGAATCATCCTGTCCGTCATGGCCGTTTACAATGTCTGTAATATCAACATCGCCATTAGAAGAAGCAATGATTGATTTTACTACCCTGCTTCCTATGCCTTTGTTGCGCTTGCTTTTATCGATTTTGATGTTAAGCAACTCAACAATTTTTCCGTCTTTTTCTTTTACGACAATTGCGCCAATCGTTCCTTTTTCGTCCCCATCTTTGATCCTGTAGGCGATGTTTCCCATTGCCGTCTTACCGGCTGGCGTCAGCGTCACACCATCGCTATTTGTCAGACTGCCATCTTCTTCACGATTCAGGCTAGCGAATACCCTATCATCATCCGTTACCCGCTGGCCGTCAAATTGATTATGCTTATCGCCAGACTTGAACATTCCTTCTCGCGCAGCAGCCTTGTTCAGCGTATCCGGAGCAGACCTGACAGCCTGCGTCGCCATGTAAACAATATCATCCGTCGTTAGGTCATTCGCCCATTTAACCCACTTCATGCGCTCCAACGCTGGAAGATTTTTACCCAGCTTGCGGATAATATCGCGGAATGCGGCGATGATGCGCTTGGAGAATGGCAAGTCTGGATTGGTTTCCAAGTAGTACGACAACGCTTCTTCGTCAACATGCGCAGCCGCAGTATCTTTAGGCACACGAGCTTGCGCCGCCTGCGCCTGCTTGTTGCCGGTTTTCGCCATCAGTTTGAAATGCTTGATAATCTTCTGGAATTCAGCATCCGTCTTGCCTAGCTGCATCGCATGGGAACCGACCTCATGCAGCACCAAGCCTTTCACGTTGTCGGCGGTTTGACTGATATTGTCGGTGACGAATGTGGTGACGCCGTTCTGGACATAAGCCAGGATGCGCCCGTCTTGACTAAATTTCATTTCAGGCGCATCATGATTTCCGCTGGTCTGGTCTGCAAGAGCTTCTAGCACGGGATTCGGTGATTCGATCGAATCATTCCCGCGAGCGGTCATGGCAGACGGGCTTACCGATTGTCCGGTAGTGGCGGTCGCGGAACCTTCCGCGTCTCCCGACCCCTTAGAGCTAAGGTGCAGGCGGCGACCACTCCAAACCAGCTTTCCTCTTGGCATTGCATCGTATGCCGTTACGACAGAATAAAAATCACCCTCGTCCCGCAATTCAATGAATGCCGCGCCTCTTGGCAGTCCAGGACTGTGAACAATAAGCCGCCCCGCGCCATCGTCATAAATTTTCGTTGCGTTTCGCAACAGGGATACAACGTAACGGGTTACTTCGCCTTCGATTTCTTTCCCGTGCTCCGCTTCAATATGCGCTACCCCGAACCCCCTGTTCTTGCCAAAATGCCTGCCGTTCATCACGCGAACAGGCTTTGATAAAAACTTTCCTTTTGTCCTGGCAACAACCTCTTCTGGGATCAAGACAATATCAATAGACCCGTTAACCACGATAGGATCGTTTGGTTTTGAGCCGGATTTTTCTATGGTTTCTGTTTGGCTAAACTTCGCCCCGCCAATCCCCGCGCCCAGACTATCGCTAGCAGCAAACCGGAATTTCCCCGTCCACTTCAGTCTGTCAGTGAATCCCTTGCCGAAAGCGGCATCAATGGCGCGGGTAAGCGTTGTTTCCGTGTGCGGGTTGGCTGTTTTATTGTAGGTGGCTTGCTTGTTGCGGCTGAATAGCGCAGTACCTTGGTCGGTTTCCTTGGTTTTGAGTTCACCAATCAGCGCATCGAATGCCTTGTTGATTGCCTTTCGCTCGTCGCCTGTAGGCGGAACAGCCTCAATGCCAGCAAGGTAGGTATTCTCAGCGGATTTCTCTGCTAGCGTGTCTACAACATAGGCATCGAAAGCGCGTGCAAACATTTCCAGCCTGGTAGCCCAATACTTCTGGTTTTTTTTCTTGTCAGCAGAAATTGATGCGGACATGTAGTCTGATGTGACAAGTTGCGGCACATGAAGCATGGTGGACATGCCGCTTTCTTTCGAGTGCTTCAAATAGGATATGGCGGTATGTAGTCCATACGCCTGATCCAAGTCATAGGTTCGCCCCGTTGCTTTCTTGTACGCTTCGCGCATTTCGGCAATGACGGGGTAAATCGCTTTGGTTGAACTGGCTTGCACCTTCCCGTCACCAAGTTCCATTTTGTTGATTCGTTCCACCAAAGCATCGAACGCTTTAATCAATACATCCTTTGCTGCGTTATTCAGTTCAGTAGAGCGTCCTGGTGCGAAGTATGGAGATTCAAAGTCATGGCGGACCGATCTTATCCAAGATTGAACTCTTTTCTCTTCACGAGCAATCATCCGGTCGTTTGATTCTTTCATCTCCTGTTCGGTAGGCGGCACGCTCATCTTCTTGGTCATCGCCTGCACGATAGCCTTGAATTGCGCCAGCACTTCCGGGCGCAGCGTTTCAGGATAATCCACCTCTCGGCTTATCTGCCTGCCGTTCTCCATAACGACTTCATGCTGTATGACGTCAGCGTGTTCAGTTAGGTACGGTTCTTTTTTGCGCCCAAGCCCAGCAAGCGTGGCAAAATAGTGATCCAGCGCATGTGCCCATTCGTGCGCCAGTGCGCCAGCGCCACCAGTGCGGGTCAGGTTAATCTCATTCACCCCAGGTACAAAGTGCGCCAGTGCTTTTCCACTACCCTGTGCGCCAATGGCAATGCCAAGCATCCCGTTCAGACTCATTGCCTTTGGCGGAACTCCGACAATCTCAGCTAGATCAAGGAAGGCGTCGTAAGCGTGGTTCAAGTGTGCTTGGCGTTCTACCGACTTGGACTTGGATTCCCCTTTCATCCAGTTGCCGAAATTCACGCCTTTGAATCCGAATGTTTCTTTCAGCCTGTCGCTGCTGATGTCCTCGCCTTCCATGCGGTGCGCGTCTCCAACTCGTTTCGCCGCTTCAACTGACCATCCTTTTTCGCTTATTTGATCTGTTTTTGATTCGCGCTTGACCAGTTCACGCGCCTTTTCTATTGCGCTTTCTTCGGTGTCGGCAACGGCGACAAGTCTATTGCTCTTGCCAAGCACCAAGTATTTGTCTTTCAGTTCTGCCAATCTTGCGTTTGCAGCTTGTTGAACCGCAGCGTCATCCTTGGATGTGGCTCCTTCAATGGTGGTTTGCTCAATGCTATTTCTTTCTGTGTTGTGAATATAGAATTTCACAAATCGTGAACCGTAACTATTTCCCTCGTATAATTTTAGCGTCAGGTCTGCGCCAGATATAACCGTCAGCCCCTGTTTTTGCCAGGACTCTTGCGATACCGGCCAGCCTTTGCCAATTTCCTTCATGGCTTTGACGGCTTCATTCGCTCCGGGCTGTAAAGCGCCAAGCACTTTGTTTCCGCCAATCAATCTTATCTCTGGCAGGTTCGCCTTGTAGCCATCTGGATAAACCATGTCAAGCAGCGACTTTGGCGAACTGGTCGCAATGCCAAGTACGGATGCGTACCGATTTGCAGTACTCATCTTTTTAAGCAATTCCACAATGCGATCTTTGTCACCAGCCCAAGCCATAGCGCCATCCATGACGCGATTAGCGCCCACAATGTACGTCTGCAACTGTTCGTCTGTTGGTGTTGCGGCTTTCGGTTTTGCGGAAATCGAGTCATAAACCTGCTTAATAAGGTGTGCAGCGAGCTTGTTCAGTGTTTCGTCACCATGATCGAAACTAGCGATTAACGCATCATAGTCAGGCTTTGGAATTACCTTGGTTTTAATAACCTCCTTTACGCGCAAGACTTCATTCTTGTCGGCTACATCTTCCCACTTGATGCCGCGCGTCAGGCGGTTGCGCTTGTTGTAGGTTAGTTCCGCTCCTGAATCTTCGGTGTTTGATTTCGCCTCAACACTCTTGCCTTCTTGCGCCGCATCGACCTGTTCACTTTTCGCTTCCTTCGCCACCCCGCCAGCGCCATCAGTGTTGGCATCGATATTCCTGTTACCAGGCAATACGCCATCCACGACTGGGGATACAACAAGACTGTCAGATCGTATGGCCATAATCTTATGGCGCAACTTGCGATCCTCCGACTCCGCATACATGCTCACGTTCTTGTCGCTGATGCTGATCGTAAAGTTGTCGTAACCCATGGCGCGGAACAAATCGGTCATCTCCGCGACGTAACGCGCCTCGAAGTATGCGGACACCCCGCCAACAGACAGCGGAATCGGTGTATTGAACGATACGCTGCTGATGTACTTTCCCACCCTGGTCACGCCACGAGCGTAGTCTCCCAGAGCTTTGGCGCTGACCACGACAGGCTCAGAGGTGTGCTCGGTCTGGATCACGCGATCATATGGTACAAACTTGCCTTTGATCCAGTGGCCATCGCGACCTAATACTGTCGCATTCTCCTGTTCATCCGGCGTCTTGATTGGCAAACCGTCCATAGGCGCGTCCTCGACCACGGCGACGCGATGGCCATCTGTCACCACGATGCGCCCGTTCTCCGGCTCGATATGTGCGCCGTTGATGTAGTAGCGAACATCATCCTTCGCGGCGATGACGTAAACCGCCTTGAGGTAGTCAGCCAGTGTGCGCTTCACCTTCTTGACGTTCTTTGGGATACCGCGCGGCGTAGCGTTCTCGACATCCTGGATGTTCAGATGCGGGCTATTTTTGTTCGGAACCTTCGCCGTAAGATCACCCTCTATAAACGCCTTGGCTGCTTGCGCGTAGTCACGGTTCTGCTGCTCCATGGCCTGCTCCGCCACTTTCTTCTTGGCGGCGCGTTCTTTAACGGAGCCTGTTGGATTGGCGTAAATGTTCGGCAGCGTGAAGTCACCCGACTGGAATCGCTCCAGGAAAGTCTGCGCGCCGACTGACAGGTTTGTCGCGCCCTCCGCTGCGGAAATCGCTTTGACGTCCAACGGCGTTTCGACCTGTTCACTTTTCGCTGTTTTCTGTACAGATTTATCGGACGTGTTAACTTTTTCAGGATTTGTAGACACGTCACCAACAATCGCCGCTACAGCTTCAGGCTTGATGTCGCCATTCTGAACGTCTTGCGTCAGGCGGATTTTGTCAGCGGTTGGGATGTCGGTGGATTGCTGGTTAAAGTCGGCAGGATGTACGTTGGCCTTTTTAGCCAACTCGTCAGCGAGTCTTTTTGCAATAGCTTCCCGGCCTGCCTCTTTCCGTGGTTGCGCGTCAACGCTCGGCGTATTTTCATCCTGCGTCAAATTTGCCGCCGGTTTTTGCGTGTTTCCTGCAAGATGCGCTTCTATTTTAGCGGTCAGACCCGCCAGCCTCTCGCCCGCATGAGGTACGCCAAGCTCGTTCGCGTATTTGCGCGCCTTGAAAATGTTGGCGCGCCAGCCGTCTTGCGCCGCTGGTTTCTTCGCATCAGCTTCCGGCGTGGTAGATTCTGGCGTTTCTTGTTTTCGTGCGGTGAACTCATTCATCGCCCAGGCGCGATCCTCATCCGTGATTCGCGTAGCCGATTCGACGACCTTATTGATATTGGCTACGCCGCGTTCCGCGATCAGGTCTTTCGCCTTTTTGATAGCCTGCTTCGCGCTATCTCCAGTAGCGAATCGCATCCCGGTATCCGCGTGGGTGAGCACCGTTTGACCATCGTCACCAATGTGCGTAAAGAAAGCATGGCCTGGTAGTTCATCCAGTGTCACGTCCTGATAGTCTTCTACCGCGTGCGTTGTGCTACCGCCTCCAGGATTGCGCCGGGAAATGAATCGCGGCTCGGCAGACCTGCTCTTCCCCTGCGTTCCTGTGGATACCTGCGGTAGCGGTGTAGTCGCGCCGCTGGCGCTTTGCTTCGATACCTCCGGCGCAACCGGCTGCGCCATTGGCTGTATATCCGCGCCGGGTGCGGGTGATTCCGGTTGAACCGTGGCGGGATTGGTAATGGCGTCAGGGCTTGTGTCCGTTGGTTGTGCAATGTGCTGGTCGAGAACACCGTCGGCTTGCTGGTTTTTTATGCTGACCTGAACATCACCAGTGGGATATGTTTGAGCTTGTTCCGCCCCCTGATCGGTAGCGATAGCAGCAGCGCCAGCCGCGATACCGTCACGCATCGATTGCATTGGTGGTTCGTTATCTTGTTCTTCATTATGCTTTCGCGTCTGTTGAATAGAAATCGGCTCTGTTGGTTGTCCATTCTGCTGTTCCTTGTTTGCGGATACCTTAGATAGCGTTGCGGCAGGCAAAGCCCTCGCCTGCTGGTACTGCCGCCCCAATTCTGCCAGCCAATCCTCATTGCCGATGACGGATTTTACATCATGCCCTTGAGCGCCCAGCGCTTGCACGAACGCCACCATGTTATTGCTGGCGCGGGCTGTCTCAATGATCGCTGGATCACCGCTGAATGGAAGCCCATCGCGGAACAGCGGCAGTTTCCCTTGTTCCTGATCGTAGGTATTCGGTTGACGTGGTTCCGTCAGTACGGCAGGGAAGTCACGCGCCAGCAATTCGCCTTCCATCGCAAAAGGCGCTGGCGAATTGCTGGCGTAAGCGCCCGCAGCTTCAGGGATGATTTGCAACGGATGCACTGCACCTGAATCGATACCGGCAGCAGCAGAGCGCCCCAGCACACCGTCTCCGAGTTGCGACTTTGCCTGCTCGACCGTCCTGGCTTGCTCCGCCTTCTGCCAGTCGTAAGCAGTCTCTGGCGTCAGCCCAGCGATGTTCTTGTACTGGTACAGTTCCGCCTGCACGGGTTCAGTAGCAACCATGTCCTGATCGACCGCCTGCGGAACAGCGCCCAGCAAACTTGGTTCGGTTTGCGGGAGTGGCGACGGCTGTTGATCTTCGCGTTGTTGCTGTTGTTTGCTTCCGCCAATCGAGCCAGCAGAACCAAACGCACCACCAAGCAAGCCACCGATTGCAGCGCCAGACAATGCGCTCTCACCGACACCTTCCCACGGGTTGATTGACGGGTCGAGGTGTCTCTGTTCGGCAAGGTTCTGGATATATGTCTCGCCGCCAGATTGCGCAAACTCTTGAATCGCCTCGTCCCTCGCACCCTTTAGCGTGCCTTTTATAATACCCTCTGGCGCTGCCTGCTTCATCATCATGCGACCAAGCGCGCCGCCGCCTGTCAGAGCGCCAACGCCACCAGTCCATGCCAACGTCGGGAGGAAAACATCCGATGCCGTTTTCTCTGCCAGCATCAGGCGCGCCTTCTCTTGCCCGTACTGTTCTTTCAGCGCGACAAATTCAGGCGATTTCTCAAGCTGCTCGAACGGCGTGTTCTCTGTCTTACTGCGTTCTTGCGCGCTGTTCATGGAAGCGGCGACGCCGCCCTCTCCAACACCCATTCCGATAGCAGATGGAGCACGCGCCGCGACCTTTGCTCCGATTCCAGATACGGGTGCTGCGATGCCAGCGACCAGCGGCATGGTCGCGCCACCAGCGCCCACACCAGCAGACAAGGCTCCTTTTGCTGCTGTTTGCAAGCCCTTGGTGACAAGCGCACCAGGCCCGGCTCCGGCGAGCATCGAAGGAGCTGATTCTGCCGCCCCCATAAACAAAGCCTGCCCCCATTTGTCGCCCGTCTTGTACGGGATGATGGCGTCAGGGTCGGTATCTTTCTCGAATACCTGCGACTGTGTAGCGGTTTTGCCGCCAGCGGTCATCTTGTCGTGCCAAAACTGGCTGCCTGAGTCGCCCTGTTCGCGCAGTGCTCGCCCAACATTGTCAGCCCCGGCCTTCTCTGCCAGATAGCCAATGCCTGATAGCAACTGGTTGGAGCCAGCGGCTGCACCTTTCAGGTAATCCAGTGCTGTCGCTCGCGCTGGTTTTTCTCCAAGAACGTCGTCAAACAGGCCGGATTTGATGGTCTTCCCGCTTCCACTGGCCAGTACATCGTCGAACAGTCCCATGCGCTACCCTCCGTGATTCGTTGTCAGTTAGATTGGCCGCAAGCCGTTCGCAACCAGGCGCTTGTTCGCGTCTTCCTTGCCGATCAAGCCAGTCCTGACGGCGATCATTGCTTGCTCCCGGTCGCTTTCGCCGGTTCCACGTCCAGCTTCCTGGCTCTCGCCGGTGCGCCGGTTTACCCGGATAACCTTCTGGATCGGTGTAATCCCGTCGCTGCCAACATCCTTGGCGAGCATGAAGTCGTAGTCAGAATCCTTCAGTCCGAGCAGGTTGCCAAGCGTATTCCGTCTTTCCGCAGGGGTTCCGGCATTCGCGTATTCGTCCCTGTAGGCATCAATCCTCTTCTGCTGCGCGAGGTTCATGTTCGCCTGTTCTGTCTGCGCCCGCTGGTACGCCTGCTGCGAAGCCGCGCCCATGCTGTCAATGCCAGCCTTCTGCGCGGCCATCCGCATGGCAGACTCCGCCTTCTCCCCGCCGGAATAACCTGCCTCCCTAGCCAGCCTGTCTTGGATCATGGCGTCGAGGTTCGCTTTGTCCTTCGCGTTTCTCGCCAAGGCGTCCAGGTGGTTCTGGCGGTTCTCCGGGCGCTGCTCCCACGGCACTTGTCCGCCTATCCCGGCGAAGTTGTTCAGCTTGCCGTCAGACCTGTCTGACTTCGCGTATATCGCCGCGTCAGCTTTTGACCCGTAACCGTCGCCACCCAGCCTCTGGTATTTGTCGAACCCCTGCGCCGCGTTGTCAGATGCCGCCGCGAAGCTGCGCGGCGCGGATGCCTGCTCCATCGCTCCGATACCCATTCTGGAAAGCGCTTCATTAGCCGGTAACGGTGTTTCCGGCCTGGTTTCGTCTGGCTTATTTAGTTTGTTTGCGGGTGTAGTTTGTGGCGTCTTTTTCGCCTCCGGTCGCGCCACTGGGCTTTCGTGGTCAAAGCGCAACGACGACGCACGCGGATCGACAGACATTTCTGCCGGTCGCGGCAATGGCAGCGCCTTGGGCGTAAACTTGATCTTGGCGTCTTCGCTCAAACCCTCCGTCAAAGCGTAAATGTTTGGAGCGCCAGCAGGGAGGTTTTTTAACCTTTCGGCGTATCTGAATGCGGGGCTATCAGCCTGCGCCCATGGGTTGCCGCCGTCCGCGAAGCCATTCTGTTTTCCGTTTTTTCCGACTGGTTTGTGCGTCGCTTTCAGTAGCCTGTCAAGATTCCCGATTCCTACCTTTTTTGTCGTGTCGGCTGGTAGCACATACTCGCCGTCAGATAGCCATGCCGGAATGCTATCGCTCGTCCCGCTCCCAGGGCCACTAACATGGCCGCCGTCGTACCAGCCGGAAGTGATTTTCTTCTTGTCAAACACAGGGTCAGGCGCTGGTGGCGCGCTGATGACCGTTCGGCGTTCGACCGGCGCGTTAACACCCTCCTTGATATACGGACTGGCGGGCTGGCTGTTTTCCTGCTTTGGCGCAAGCTCTCTGGCGATCCGTTCCCGCCTAGCTTGATCCGGGTCTGCCTTATCCGCAGCAAGCGGAGCTGATTTCTCGGCTGCTGCGGCATCGATGGTTCTGCCGCGATTTTTCAGCGCATCCATCGCGCCTCCGATGCCACCTGGCGAACCGTCCGCATAGCCACGCCTTGACGCCTGTTTGGGCTTTTCGCCAAGCGTCTTGTGCCTGCGCCAATTTTCGACCGAACCGCCATCCGCGAACCGCTGCCACGTCGGGTTGCTCCCGGATAGCATCCCTGTAACCCCGCCTGTACTGCCAGCGATGCCGTATATCCCACTGTTCAAGCCGCGCCGGTATGTATCCGCTGCTTCCGCGACACCTGGGTCGGAAAAATCAAACCCGCCAATCCTGCCAGAACTGTTCGACGGCCTGTTTTGTCTTGCGTCGGCAATGGCATTGTCCCGTTTGGCCGCCATGTCTTCCGCCGCCAGCTTCGCGCCGCCACCAAACCGCGCCAGCTTTACGCGCCGGGTAATATCATCATCTGTCATTTCTTCCAGTGGTAGTGTTGGCGTCAGCATTTCAATCTCCTTACAAATTGGTTATTTCGCTAGTTTGCGCCAGTGAGTTCATTCCACTCAGAGCACTTGAGGCCATAGCTGCGTAGCTATTCCCCGCCGCAACCGCCACTGTCGCGCGTCCGTTCACCGCGTCGGCGTGTATCTTGGCGGACTGTATCGCGTTGGTGGTGTTTACCTGGTAGAGCGAGATGGCGCTGCGCAGGTCAGCTTCGTTGGCGCTCAAGTCCAACTTTGCTTGTTCCATGGCGAGCTGATGCTTCGACATGAACGTGCGCACGTCGTAGTCAAAAAGTTTCATCTCGTTGTCTACAACGGCGATTTCCCCCTGTACTTCCGTGATGTACCCCTGCCAGTCAGCCAGATATTTTTTCACGCTCCCCTCGTTGCGGGCAACAATACCCTCTACTTCGGCCTTGTATCCGTGAATCTTATTGGTGTAAGCCCCTATCTCGGCGTTATATGACTTTACTTGGCTCTCGAACACACCCTGCTTTGCAATCTCTCCCTGCACCTGGGCCGTGAACGCCTGCCACTCGGATTGTTTGGCGCTGACCTGGGCGCTGTATGCCTGCACCTGTGTACCAAATATATCGGCTTTTAGTTTTTCGACCTGTGCTGCGGCAACTACGCCGTCAACCTGCGTCTGGTATAGACTAGCAACAGCCCCCCACGCATTGACCTGCGCAGTGAAGGCGGTAATCTTGGCTTGGTCTATATCTACTTGTGCCTTCACCCCCTCAAGCTGCGCCCGGTACACGTCATACACCGCCAACGCCGCTTTCAGCTGAGTCTGGTAAATCTCCGCATCAGCCCGATATAGCTCCACCTCGGTTGTCACCAGCTTGATCTGGGCATTGTACACTTCCAGCACCGCCATCAGCACCTGTCGCGCCTGCTCGATGGATTGTGCGTTCAGCTGAACCAGTTGACCTACAACGCTCACAGCAGCATTCAGCACCACACCGCGCAGGTTCGCGCTCTGAGTCAAAGCGAACTGGATATTCTGCTGCTCCATCTCTGCCTGCTTGATAGCGATGTCCATAGCAGCACGCGCGTTATTGTCTGCCGCGTTTTGTCTCGCTCTGGCCATCGCCGCATACTGCGCTCCACCTGGTAGGGTAAAGCCTCGCTTCGCCCCCTCTTCCCACACTGCGTCGCGGGTCTTCAGGTACTCCGCATTGGTCTTGTCCCGCGCCCGGTTGTATATCGCCTGTTCGACCTCGACAGGCAACGCCGTGCCGCCGTCGATATACTGTGACAGTCGCGCTTCCAGCTTCGCCATCTGACTGTGATACTCAGGGTTGATAGTGGCCAGGTACAGATCGAACTCGGATTCGATTATCCGGCGTGATGTGTGGAACGCGTCTGTCTGCTCGCGTTTGAATAGTTCATCGAGGTCGTCAGGCGCATCTACATCCAGGATCGGTCGAATCGTGGTGAACTCCGGCAGGCTAATGACCGGCGCATCCGGGATAACTATGTCTTTTAGCTCCGGCGGCTCGAACGACAGCGGCAGGTCTGGCACTTCTGGCAAGTCAATAAGCTCCAGCGTAGGTGCTGTACCGTCGAACGCGGCAAGTTCAGCGGGGGTAGGCGGCTCTTTGTAATCCGGGGGGGTCTCGTCAAACGTAGGCGGTTGACCGTAGTTCCGCGACGGGATCGCGTCCATATCCAGGTCGTCATCAGGTGCATCAACGGGGGCATATCGCTTCCCTTTGTACACTGGAAACGGGTCACTGTTTGCGTCCGTTGGCGCACGGATCGGGTTAATCGGCAGCGTTGGGTACGTAGAAAGGTCTACGTCCCCAGTGTTATTGCCAAGCGCGCTTCCTAGAACCAGCGCGGCTTGGTTCGCCATCGCTGTGGACTGATTGATCGCGTTAGCGATAATGATACTTGGATCGTAAGCCATACCTGCTCCTATAAAAGACGCTACACCCGTCTATCAGTTTGTGCGCGGTCAACCGCAGCAGAGTCTATCGAGAACCCCCCGCCGACCGCTGCAATAGAGAACCTGTAATAAACTCCCCGGATACCTTTCCCGACTATTACTCTGTGGTTATCCAGCAGAGCATCCGTCCCAAAGTTGGAGTTGTATGTGTATTCGGTTCCGCCATCTGCCTCGACACCAACCTCCAGTGTGTTTGAGACACTGCCAGACAGGTATAGCACCGGTACTCGCTTGTAGTGTTTGTTGCTGAAAGACGTGTAGAACGTCTGAATTCGCGCTGGTATGTCAACGAGTTCGTCCGACCCACCGCCGAGTCTGAAAACGCCGTCGCTTTTTATGGCGAAATAATCCGCCCCAAGTCGCACCAGCTTGTCGAAAGGGTATGTTGGGTATCTGCTAACCGCGCCACTGCCAAGATTGACCGCGTATGCAAGGCGCTCGACCGGCAGCGTGGGGTAGTTACCCGCCAAGACTGCGTATGTACCAAACGACGTGAACACCACCCCCGGCGTAGTGGGGACGAGTTCCACAAAGACATTGGCGATGACCCTACCGTGTAACTGACCTGTAGCCAGAACGCCGTACCCGCCCCACGATAGATCAGCGGCGACTACACTGCCGCTTATCCCGGACGCATACGCAGAGACCGCGCCGCCTGTGATCGAGACCCGCCCACCGGAGG
>SXGT01071679.1_pt1 | contig 13474 bp, 12 predicted proteins | sample 3176221 | NCBI WGS metagenome assembly SXGT01 (sample SAMN11356862, study PRJNA531348) | freshwater metagenome | isolation source: freshwater sample F1-120 | place: China: Fuxian Lake, Yuxi | collected 2017-12-25
GTGAACAGGGACGGGGCTTTGCCGTGGTGGCCACCGAAGTCCGCAATCTGGCCCAGCGCAGTGCCAAGGCCGCCAAGGAGAGTCGCGAACTGATTCAGAACAGCCTGGAAAAAGTCAGCGGTGGTTCCACCCTGGTTACCGAATCCGGTGTCATGCTCAACCAGATCGTGGAGGGCGTGGTCAAGGTGGGTGGTCTGGTCTCCCAGATTGCCTCTGCCAGCAAGGATCAGGCGGATGGCATTCAGCAGGTCAACCAGGCGGTTGCCCAGATGGACGAAATTACCCAGCAAAATGCAGCTCTCGCCGAAGAAGCCTCAGCCGCCAGCGTCTCGATGTGTGAACAGGCCAACAACATGGTCAGGCTGTTGTCCTTTTTCAAAACCCATGATAGCCAGATTGATGGCCGCAGCAGCGATTCCGGCGAAAGGCTGTCACAACACAAAGCCGCCAGTCGCCCCAGACAGACCCCGCCGCCTGCCAGCACCCGACTGTCATCCCAGTCATCCGCAACCGGCGATGACGACGAGTGGGAGGACTTCTAAGTGCCGGAATCATCCAGCCCAAACGAGGGCCAGGTCAGTGCTGCACGGGGTCAGTATCTCAGTTTTGAACTGGCCGGTGAGTACTACGGGGTGGACATTCTAAAGGTTCAGGAAATCCGGGGTTGGCAACCGGTACGGGAGATTCCGGATACCCCGGATTTCATCCGGGGTGTGATTGATTTGCGGGGAACCATATTACCTGTCGTGGATTTGCGCCTGCGCTTTGGTCTGGAACCTGCCGGGTACGGGCCAACTACCGTGGTGATTATACTCACCGTGACCGCGCCGACCGGCCTGATGAGTGTCGGTATTGTGGTGGATACCGTCTCCGATGTCATGGATGTCGACGATACCCGGATTAAACCCCTGCCCAGGCTGGGCACTCATGGTCACGTCGGGTATATCCTGGGCATGGTGGCCGGAGAACAGATGGTCATGCTGCTGGACACGGATCGTCTGCTGGGTTCGGCGGATTTATCCTGTTCATCAAACGCAACGCAGGTTCTGCATGACATCTGAATTCTACGACGAAGCCATTCGCCTTCCCGCCGTACAAACCATTGAAACGGTCAAGTTGCTCCATGAAGAAATCCGGCATCATTTTACCCGACTGGGGCCAATGAGCGTGGATGCTTCACAGGTTGAATCGATTGATACAGCCAGCCTGCAGCTTCTGGCGATTACCTTTATTTCAGCCGAACAAGTAACCAAAACCATAGCCCTGCATGAGCCTTCGCCGGAGTTTCTGGCCGCCAGCCGATTACTGGGTCTCAGCCGGATTTTCGGCTTGATCCCGTGAACCGAAGCAGGTTTCAGTCAGATTGCAAGTGACTGCCTTCGAACCGCGACTGTCGTGGATTGTGTGATGTTGAATGATAGCCAGAGTCTTGGGGGATAGCAGGAACCATGCGTGAATTTGAATTTACCTGGGATGATTTCAATCATTTGCGTACATTGTCTTTCGAGCATTCGGGTATCCGGGTACCGGATGACAAATTTGACATGTTTTACTGCAGGCTGGCCAAACGGATACGCCTGTTGAAGCTGACCAGTTTTAAGGCCTATTGTCGCTATCTGCGACAACATCATGATGAAGAATTTACCGAATTCATCAATGCCATCACCACCAATCTGACCGCCTTTTTCAGGGAAAACCACCATTTTGACTATCTGAAAAATCACATCCTGCCCGATATCAGGCGACGTCGTGGTCATAATTCCCGCATTCGTATCTGGTCAGCCGGGTGTTCTACCGGTGAGGAACCCTACTCGATTGCCATGACCCTGCTTGAAAACGGCATTGATCCCCAGTCATGGGATGTCAGGATACTGGCTACCGATCTCGATACCCAGGTACTTGCCAAAGCCAGTAGCGGCGTGTATTCGCGTGATCGCCTGGAGGGTGTGGATGACAGCCGTTTGCGCAAGTGGTTTCAAAGAAGTCGGCTGGATCATGCCGGTCATGTCAGGGTGCGACCCGAACTGATTGGCATGATTACCTTCAGGCAATTAAACCTGATTACGCCGTGGAAACTGCGCGGGCCTTTTGACGTGGTATTCTGCAGAAATGTACTCATCTATTTTGACAATCCGACCAAATCCGGCATCATTAACCGTTTTGCCGATTTAATACCATCAAACCAGTATCTCATCATAGGGCACTCGGAATCGCTGCATAATATTTGTGACCGATTCACCGGATTGGGACACACAATTTATCGGCGTAACCAGGAGTCAACCTAGATGTCGTCTTTGACAATACCGGCTCCCTGCCTGCAGGGATTTGAATCAATTCACCGGCGATGGAACGAAAAGGAGCAGATTACCGAAGCCAAAATTCTGCCGGGAGAGTTTTATGTCACTACCCGCAATGAACGTATTTTCACGGTACTGGGTTCCTGTATTGCGGTATGTGTCAGGGATATAAAAACCGGCGTAGGCGGCATGAATCATTTCATGTTGCCCATTATCAGTCACGAACGGCTCAACGAGCAATCATCCGCCATTATTGGCACGGCCACCCGCTACGGCAATTTTGCCATGGAACACCTGGTAAACAACATACTTAAAAACGGTGGGCGCAGGGGGTTTCTTGAAGTCAAGGTTTTTGGCGGCGGAAGTGTCATGAAAGCCATGACTGACGTAGGCCAGAAAAATATTGACTTCATATTCGAGTATCTGGAGAACGAAGGATTCAGGGTGACTGCCCAGGATGTGGGTGATGTGTATCCCCGCAAGGTGTTATTTTACCCGGCTACCGGTCGGGCCAGGGTCAGGAAGATACAGGATCCAAACGTTGAAGTCATAGTCAGCCGCGAACTGGTATACAAAAAAGCAATGGAAAACCTTAAGGTTGAAAGCGAAATTGAACTCTTCTGATGAGTCATGTTCATGCCTAAAATAAAGACCCTTATCATTGATGATTCCGCATTGATGAGAAATCTTTTGTCCCAGATACTGGCAGAGGCTCCAGACATCGAGGTCATTGGTACCGCCAGTGACCCCTACGACGCCCGCGATAAAATAAAGCAACTGAATCCGGATGTATTGACACTGGACATTGAAATGCCGCGCATGGACGGTCTTACCTTTCTCAGTAACCTCATGCGCCTGCGTCCCATGCCGGTGATCATGCTGTCAAGTCTGACCCAGCAGGGTGCCGACATGACCCTGCAGGCTCTGGCTGCCGGTGCGGTTGATTTTATTTCCAAACCTGAACTGAGTACCGGCTATGAACTGGAGGACTATGCGCGGGAGTTAATCAGCAAAATCAGGATGGCCTCTGCCAGCAGGGTTGGAAAGCCCCTCAAGCGCACCCTTGACCGGATCACCGAAGACCATTCCGCAGAGAACTCGCCGCCAAAACCGACTGACAGCCCTCACGGAAAGCCCTCTGCAATCGTTATTGCCATTGGAGCCTCGACCGGTGGTACCGAAGCCATCAGACAGGTGGTGTGCCACTTGCCGCCGGATACGCCTCCCGTTATCGTCAGCCAGCATTTACCTGCCGCCTTCAGTGCCTCCTTCGCAAAAAACGTGAATAAGGCCAGTCAAATGCAGGCTCAACTGGCTGAACAGGGTATGGTGCTGGAATCCGGCAACATTTATATTGCCCCGGGGGGCAAACACCTGCTGGTCAGGCGTACCGCCCGGCGTCATCAGTATCAGATCGAACTCGACGACGGTGTTCCGGTCAACCGCCACAAACCCTCGGTTGATGCGATGTTTCGTTCCGTGGCCGAGGTATATGCCCCGTGTTCTATCGGTATTTTACTCACCGGTATGGGAGTTGACGGCGCAGCGGGGCTGAAGTCCATGCATGATGCGGGGGCTTTTACCATTGCACAGGATGAAAATACTTCTGTAGTCTGGGGAATGCCGGGTGAAGCCTGCAGGCTGGGCGCAGTCGATCATATACTGCCACTCGGCAAGATACCTGCGAAGCTACTTGCCTTACTCAGTCAACTACACTCATGATACAGCACCTTTTGCGTCAATACGGACTGGTCATTTTTGTTAATATACTGATTACCACCATTCTGTATATTCAGTATCATTCGCTTCCGGTTGTCCTCTTGTCTGGTGCCCAGATGCTGCTTTGGATCATGGCTGTCAGGTTTGCCCCGGATCAATCGATACGACCACCGAACGATTCCGGCAGTGTTCCGCATGACGAGGCGGAATACCTGCGAATCCGGTACTGGAGCCAAATGAATGCCTATACCGGACAGGGTATTCACAATGCCACGACCGACATCGCCCAAATCAAATCGATTGTTGCGGATGCCGTGCAAACCCTCAATGGCAGCTTCAACGGAATCTATACGCTGGCGAACCAGCAAATAACCCTGCTCAGGCAATTGCTGGGAGACATATCCAAATCAGATGGGCAAAGTTTAATACCTGATGAGCGGATTACCTTTACCCAACTGGCGGCCAAAAACGAAGTGGTGCTGAATTTTTTCGTCAATTACGTGGTAATGATCAGCAAAAACAGCATGCAGATGGTTGGCCTCATCGAAGACATCAACGAGCGGATGAATCGTATCGAAAAGCTGTTGCAGGATGTCAGAAACATCGCGGATCAAACCAATTTACTGGCTCTCAACGCAGCCATAGAAGCAGCCCGTGCCGGAGAAGCCGGGCGTGGTTTTGCCGTGGTAGCGGAAGAAGTCAGGAATCTTTCAAAATATTCCAACCGGTTTAGTGATGAAATCCGGGGTGTCGTCTCCGACTCGCGCGAAAAAATACGTGAGGCCAAAACGATGATGAAAATCATGGCTTCGCAGGATGTCAGCGAGACCATTCAAATGAAGGAAGGGGTCGAGGCCATGATGGTCGGCATTCAAAACCTCAACAGTCTGCTGGAGGTGGGTCTGGAAAAGATATCGACCATTGCTTCTGATATCGACAATCAGGTTTCCGATGCCATTCGTGCCCTGCAGTTTGAGGATATAGGCCGACAAATACTGGAAAGAACCCAGGGCAACCTGAGTGACATGGAGACACTGATTCGTACCGGTAGTCACCACATCACTGAACTGGACGCCAATGATCCTGACGCCATCAGTCAACTAAAGGTAGAACTGGATCATCTGTCAGACTTGGTAAAACAGCGCGAAACCAGCGTGCATTCCCATGCCGTATTGCAACAGACCCTGGACGAGGGCGATATTGAATTCTTCTGACGCTTCCCCACCCGGGGCGTCTGCCTGATAACAGTCATAACAACATTTTTCGGAGTTTTCCATGGCGATAACCACACAGTACAGTCCGGACGGAACGGAACTGATCATCCATATACACGGGCGATTCGATTTCAATCTGCATCAGCAGTTCAGGGATATTATTGAAACCTTTGATGGCAATGTTGATCGCTATATCGTCGATCTCAAGGATTCTGATTATATGGACAGTGCTGCCCTGGGCATGTTGCTGCTGCTGCTGGAAAAAGCCGACAACGAAAAAGAGAGGGTCAGGCTGATAAATCCCAACAATACCACCAAGAAAATACTTGAAATTGCCAATTTCAACATTCTGTTTGATATCGCGGTTTGAGTTGATTGAACCGGGCGGATGCCCGGTTTGCGCCCCGGAGCGACTGCGTGCTGGTGGTTCGGGTGTGCAAAAGTTCGGGGCCGGAGTGAGTGGCAAAAAAAAAAAGGCCGGTTTCCACCGGCCTTTTGTTTTGGGCTTTGATTTTGTTTGGTCGAGGTGAGAGGATTCGAACCTCCGACCACCTGCACCCCATACAGGTGCGCTACCAGGCTGCGCTACACCCCGAAAAGAAGCCATATGATAGCGTTTTGAGGCACAGATGGCAAACACTACCGTAGCCCGAAATTACTGGAATCATGACAACACACTTCGACCTTCTGCTGCAACAGTGGCACAGAGCCTTCGGGCTGTTTGCCGAACAATCGGTTTGCGGCGACGGCCTCTTGCGCCTCGGTTACACCCTGCGGCCAGACAAGGCTCCGTTTTCACACAGGGATGACGTGATATGCCTCAATGCCTACCCCTTGCTGACGGTGCTGGATACCGGCGCAATCAACCGGTTTGTGGGAGACCTGCTCGATCTCATCGGCACAGGGCACACCCTGGAATTCGTTGAGCCTCACTGGCTGGTTCTGGAAGACATGGTGCCTGCGCTGAATGCAGGCCATCCCCTTGACAACGACCTGCTCAATGGCCTGATCCTGTTTGGCTGGTGCATCCAGCAGTATGTTGCCCGAAAATTGCTGGTATGGAAAAAATACCGGGCCGGTTCCAGGACAGCCTGTTTTGAGCAGCAGGACTTGTATGTCAGACCGGGCATCGTCGAATTGCGTGCCTTGTACTCTTTTTTGATGCACCCGGACGAAACCGTTGCACAACTGGATGCCGTCATGGCAGTGCAGGCAGACGAGGCGGCCTTGTACGCGCCGCCCGGGGTACCGATGTGGAGTACCGATGACATTGGCTTTAATCTGAGACGACTGATGACCCACGCCGGTTTTTATGCCGATACAGCGCAGGCTCGGGACAGTTTTTCCACCTGGTGTCGTGGCTATTTTGCCGCACTCGCTGCCGGAACCATCCTGCATCACAACAAGGCATTCTGGTATTCCCTCGGGGTTCTTGCAGTCATCCATCAGCGCACCGGCACCCTTCCTGCCCACGCTTCGCCACCTCCAACCCAACGGTTTTACCAGTCACTGGCCGGACGACGGGTATTGTTTGTGACGCCGTTTGCCGATTCGGTCAATCAACTGGTTGTCAGCGGCGCGTTATGGCATTTGTATCACGATATTGAGCTACCGGTATTCGAACTGGAAGCCATCCCGGCCTTTATCTCCACATACCCCAATCGACCGCATACCGATTACCGGGAAACCCTTGACCGGCTGATCCATGCGATTGACACCCGGATATCGGGTTCGGGTATCGATTTTTTCCTGGCATCCTGCGGTTGTTATGGGTTGCCACTGTGTCATCACGTTTACCGGCAATGGGGAATTACCTGCGTGTATATGGGAAACAGTACCAATACCTTGTTCGGCATCCGCCAGAACACCTCCCTGGATTTCATGCGAAGTCACCGAATCGAAGCCAACTGGCTGCGGGGCAATTTGGGCCAGTACAAAAATCTGGACCGGATTGATCAGGGGAGGTATCTGTGATGGGGCCGTTCATCCGGATACTCTTCGTCCTCACCACTCTGGTGTGCCTGCTGTACGGCTCCCCGACCCGGGCTGCCCGCAATGGCTTTGATGCGGTGGTCAATCATCCGGCCATTCCGCTGCTGGATGAAACCGGTCGGCACGTGCTTGATTCGGGCAAGCCGTATAGCTCCAGAATGAGTTGCGGCAACGGCGAGGGCAGTGGCTGCCACGATTACGGCAAGATCTCCTCGGCGTATCATTTCGAGCAGGGACGGGATCAGGCCCGGGACGGGTTTGGCCAAATGCGGGGGTTGCCACACCTGGTGTCGCCCGGTTATTTCGGGGGGTACAACTGCATGGGCGGCAACAATCCCGGCTGGCTGGCATTGCGCCAGAACGCTGACGCAACCGGCTTTGGCGATTTCGGTGCAGCCGGTCTGCTCAGGGAATGCGCCGAATGCCATGCCGGGGCCGGCTGGTCAGAATACGACCGGCAGGGACGGCGTTATGACGCGGTCGCTGACGACGGTTCTGTCCCGTTCGACGGCGATTATTTTGATCGACAGGGCCTAGACATTATTCCCTGGGACTGGCATCAAAGCGGAGTGATGGAAAATGACTGCATGATCTGCCATGCCAATTTGTCATCACTGACCCGCTTCACGGCCCGGGGGCCGCAACGGGCCGGGGCACTTAAGGCCTGGCTTGATCTCAGGAACCGCGAACTGGCCGGGCAAGGGTTGTTCCGGGCAGTGGATTCGGCCCTTTGGGCTTTTCTGAACCTGCGCCCCAAACAACCGGGGGGGATGTCCCTGCTTCGGTTTGAGCGGGAACGTCAAGCCGAAACCGCACCGTTACGGCTGAATGACGGCCAGGTCGTACTGCGCTGGAATCCCAAAGCCTTCAATGCCCTGGGCAAGATCAGCGTGCCCATGCGCCGGTTTCCGGCCAGTGACAACTGCATCGTCTGCCACAAGACCGGCGCGGATCGGCGCGGATTTTATGGTTTTGGCGGCGAGTCGAGTCCCCGTATCCGGGATGTGCATCTAGGCAAACGCTTTATGGCGGATAACGGCGAAACCCGTTTCATCAATAATTGCAACGCCTGCCATGCCAAACGCTACCTTGAGCCAAAATTTGCCAATGTCGCCCTGGATGCCGACCACCACTTTCCCAAGGGTAACGGGGACAGCGATGTACGCAACGATCTGGACGGCATGCCGGGAGCCACGGCGTGTGAACAGTGCCACAATACCGCCCGTTATCCGGCTTTGCCGTCCGGACAAAAGGACATTTTGTCGGCTCATTTACAGCTTTGGCGCAGCCACGGTGACCTGGACGGTTATTCGCCTGCCATCCTGACCAAAATCACCCAAAGCCATCTCGATACGGTGGCCTGCCAGACCTGCCACATCAACCGACTGGTCGATGGCGGCGGCAAGCCCCTGACGCTCAACTTCCGTTTTCGCCGGGGCGATGATCAAATAGCCAAAATTTTCCCCTACAACCCGGCCTTCCGCTATTTCATTCAGGACAAGGTAAGTGGCCGGGTACTGTATCGCCATGAGCGGGATTCCGCCTTCGAGCAGAAAACCACGGCCACCGGTGAGCGTTATCTGGCCATTGTCGACCCGCTCACCCGAACCGAGACCGGACGGGCCGTGCGGACAGCCGCTGGCGAGGCAGAACCCGACACCTATGCCGGATTCAAGGCCCTCAAGCAGGCTTATGACCGTCTGCTGGTGGACAAGGGCTATCCGGGGGCCGATACCCGCTTTGTGTATGTGGAAGCCAATCGCTATGTCATTTCCCACAATACTGCTCCCTCACCCCGATCAGTCGCCTGTGGCGAATGCCACAGCCGCTCGGCCAATGGCAGCTTTAGTGCCCGGCTGGCTCCGACCGGATTGCTGGGAGCGCAGCGGGAAATCAGCCTGACCCGTCTGCCTGACCCGCGCCTGGTGACGGAGGGAATCGTGACCCTGTCGCTGCCCTATCTGCGTGTGGATGAGCAGGGACGTGTATTCAAAACCGTAGGCGACGAACTTTACGCCAGTCGTTTCGAGTCCTCCCTGTCGGTTCTCAATGCCGAAACCACCCGCAGCATTGAGGGCCTGTTCAAGCAACGACCCATGTCTGAGGCTACGGTTTTCGCCGACATTGACCCCGGGTTGGCGGCGCGGCTGCAAGCCGGGCTGGCGGCGGATGACTGGTTGCTGTTTAACAGCCGGGTGGCTCATGCCTCACTCCGTGGCGTCGCCCTGCTGGCAGCGGACACTCCCCGCAACCGAACCCTGCTGGGCGATAGCCGTTTGCGGGTCGATTCACGCCCGCCGACTCCGACAGATCGACAGCAGATCGGCATGGCCGTCGCCGGGAGCGTCACCGGCGACATCCTGACCCTGCGGCTGACCGATGCCGCAAGTCAACCCCAAAAATCCCTGGACGACGGCCAGGTTTTGATGTTGCTGCCCTACAGCGGAACGGCGACACGGCTGGATCAACTCCGGGTGGCTTGTTCCGCAGAGGGACAAACCTGGACAGCGGCGGCGTCCCCTGACCTGCTTGAGTTGCAGGCGGTGACTGAAACCGGCAAACCGGGGCGGTTACTCATGCGGGTCGATGCCGCCTGCCGGGAGCGGGTTATCGTCGACCGGGCACCGGGTTCTGCGTCCGCACAATAACCGGCTGCAAAAAAAAGGGACTCCCTGACGGGAGCCCCTCTAAAACTAATGAGGAAGACATTGAACACCTGCAAAAGGGATTTGCAGTATCAGCGATTCGCTTGGCATCTACGAATGGTGAGTATTCTACCGGGCTGACCGAATTACGGAATGGGACAAATTGTCGCACGATTGGCCGCAGCTTCAGCGGCCAATGTCGGCCAGTATCTCCTCAAGCAAACCGGGCGATTCACTGTCGTAACGGCGGGCCGTGGTTTCCCGCCGCAACCAGGTGTACTGGCGTTTGGCGAACTGACGGGTCGCAATAATGCCGCGCTCAATCAGGGTGTCCCGATCATACGCACCGGTCAGATACAGCCAGACCTGCCGGTAGCCGACCGCCCGCAACGCCGGAAGGGTCAGGTGCAAATCGCCGCGCCGGTAAAGTTGCTCCACCTCTCCGATCAGTCCGGCGGCAATCATGTCCAGGAACCGCTGGCGTATCCGCTCGTGCAGCAAACTGCGCCGGTTTGGTTCAATCACAATGCGTTCGACACCGGCAGGCAGTGGAATCGCCCGGGTCTGGGCACAGAGTTCAGTCAGGGGAACTCCGGTCAAACGATACACTTCCAGGGCACGCTGAATACGCTGCGGGTCATTGGGATGGATGCGGGCGGCAGCAAGCGGGTCGATTGCAGCCAGTTCCTGATGCAGGGCAGCCCAGCCGCGTTGCCCGGCCTCGGCATCCAGGGCCGCACGGACAACCGGATCGGCAGCGGGCAGTTCCGCCATGCCGTTAAACAGGGTATTGAAATAAAGCAGCGTACCGCCCACCAGGATGGGACGTTTGCCACGGGCACTGATGTCACGAATGAGGCGGTCGGCATCGCGGATGAAACACCCGGTCGAATAGGATTCAGCCGGATCGCGGATATCAATGAGGTGATGCGGAATGCCGCGCCGCTCGGCAAGATCAGGTTTGGCGGTGCCGATGTCCATCCCCCGGTAAATGAGGGCCGACTCGACGCCGATGCTGTCACCGTTCAGCCGCTCGGCCAGGGCGATGGCCAGGCGGCTTTTTCCGACCGCAGGAGGCCCCATAATGGCCAGCAAAGGCGGCGTGGTGGTCTGGATGGAATGAACCGTCATGCCGACATCCTGCTAAGTATTTATGGAAGATACCCGAATCCTGTTGAATCCTGGCTGTGTTGACGGCCTCCTCTTGAGAAACCTGGGGGTATTCATAATCCGATGTATGGTGATTTTTCATGAACTTTTCCGGCACACTGCTGCAACATGACCCACCCCGGATCGGTTTGACCGGCGGCATTGGTTGCGGCAAGACCACGGTAGCCCGGTTATTCGCGGAACGGGGCGTGGCCGTATTCGATGCCGATCAGGTGGCACGGGATTTACTGGAACCGGATCAACCGGCCCTGAAACTACTGGTGGAACGGTATGGGCCGAGCCTGCTGCAACAGGGACAACTGGATCGCCCCACTCTCAAACGCCTGATTTTTAGCCAGCCGGAAGAGCGAATCTGGCTGGACGGGGTCATGCATCCCCTGGTTTACCAGCGGCTGGAAGCCCTGATGCAACACCATTCTGCCACGCCATACCACTTGCTGGTAATCCCGCTTCTGATTGAATCGGGTTACCGCAACTTCGTGGATCGGTTGTGGGTGGTGGATTGCCCCGAGACCGTGCAGCGGGAGCGGGTCGCGTTACGGGATGGACTGGATGATGGTTTGATTGATCAAATCATCGCCAGCCAATGTTCGCGGGCTGAACGGTTGCTTCAGGCCGATGCCGTCATCGACAACGGCAACGCCTCCCGGACGGTACTGGAACGGCAAGTGGTGCGGTTGCATGATGAGGTTCTTGCAGTGTTACGCTCATGATGCCGGTATCTGACAGCGTTGCAGCCAGCGGCGTGCTTCGGTTTGCTGGGCACGGGTTCCCTGATGCTGCACGCCCTGCAGCAACTCACGGGCTGCGTCAAGGTCGCCCATTTCAACATAGGCTCTGGCCAGATCCAACCGGGTTTCGATGTCATCCATGTCCGTGATGTCTGCGTAGTCGGAATCAAATGCGGGGGTGGCAGGAGCAGATTGACCCGCCGTTGCCGCCGGTTGCATGGCCCGCTCTATGGTGGGAATGCGGGAGTAATCACCACTGGCCTGTTCAAGCACCGCCAGCGGATCAAGACCGGGCGAGCTATCGGATTGGCCGGTCAGTTCCCGGAGGATTTCATCGATGGTTTTTTCGGTGGCGTCATCCAGTGGAGCGGTATCCGGGAGTGTTTCTGCAGGCAAGTTTTCAGCATCCGCCCGGGAAAAACGCCCCTCAGGCTGAAAATCAGTTGATTTGAGATCAACCAGACCATAATCAGCTGCATCCCGAAACGGTGACGCTGCCGGAGGAGCCGAGGCATCCCCGGGAGCAGCCGGGGCGACGAAGGCCAGTGTCTCGCCGGGCATTCCCATCCCGGTTGCCGTTTCCCGCCGCTGGCCATTAACGGCAATTTTGAGGGTCAGGCGGGCTTCCGGCTTGCGTCGTCCCAGTACCAAACCCAGTGCCACACTCATCAGGGCGATTCCAAGCCCGAATAGAGCCTCAAGTGCCGTAATGAACCAGGCTCCCAACCTGAATCCCCGGTTTGGAGGCGAGCTGTCAGTGTCCTCCGGCGTGGTCAGGGACACCGGCTCCGCCGCAGTGGGTGGCGCTAAATCAGCAGGCGGTGTAAGCGGGGGCGGTTCAACCGCCGGTCGTTCAGGTGTCGTCCCTTGCAGTGACTGCTCCAGAGTGCGGAGGGTTTGTTCAATCCGTTCCAGCCGCTCAGCCACCTCGGGATTCACTGGCGGCGGCAGGGCCGCCGGACTGTCAACGGTTGGCTGTTCGCCGGACGGTATTTCCGTCGGCGCATCCGGTACGAACGGGGATTCAGGCTCTTCCGCTCCTGCCGGGCCGGTCGTCAACAGCAGTGAAACCAGAAACGTCCGCGTGAAAACCATGTTCAGAGGTAGTGCTGAATCAGGATTTCGGCGATCTGTACACTATTGAACGCGGCACCCTTGCGGATATTGTCAGCCACCACCCATAAATTCAGTCCACGTGGATGGGAAATGTCTTCGCGGATACGGCCTACATAGACTGGATCCTTGCCGGCGGCTTCAGTGACGGCGGTGGGATAACCGCCCGGTTCGCGTTCATCCAGCACCACTACGCCGGGTGCCTGCTCAAGCAGGGCGCGGGCAGCCCCGGCTGTCAGTTTCTCGCGGGTTTCGATGTGAATGGCTTCGGAATGGCCGTAGAAAACCGGCACCCGGACGGCGGTGGGATTCACCTGAATGTGATCATCTCCCATGATTTTGCGGGTCTCCCACACCATTTTCATTTCCTCCCGGGTATAGCCGTTCTCAAGGAATACATCGATGTGGGGCAGGACGTTAAAGGCAATCTGTCGGGGATAGACCTGACTCCGGATGGGCTTGCCGTTGAGCAGGGCAGCAGTTTGTCCGGCCAGTTCCTCAATCGCCTTCTTGCCGGTGCCGGACACTGCCTGATAGGTGCAGACGTTGATGCGTTCGATACCCGCTGCATCATGAATGGGTTTCAGGGCAAC
>SXGT01072043.1_pt1 | contig 13472 bp, 9 predicted proteins | sample 3176221 | NCBI WGS metagenome assembly SXGT01 (sample SAMN11356862, study PRJNA531348) | freshwater metagenome | isolation source: freshwater sample F1-120 | place: China: Fuxian Lake, Yuxi | collected 2017-12-25
CAGCTAACAGAGTTGAGCAAGAAGTGGCAGCTGTCACTGTCGCTGGCTGAGATGAAGACCATCCAGCAATATTATGCGGACATGGGTCACGAGCCGACGGATATTGAGCTCGAAACGATCGCGCAGACATGGAGCGAACACTGCTCTCACAAAACGCTCGGCGGGCGGATCAAGTACCAGGATGACAAGCAGACCATCCAGTACGAGAACATGCTCAAAGAGACGATTTTCAAGGCGACGATGCAGATCCGCAAGTCGCTGGGAGACAACGACTGGTGCGTCAGTGTCTTCAAGGACAACGCGGGGATCGTCACGTTCAATGATGCCTTTGATGTCTGTATCAAGGTCGAGACCCACAACCGCCCATCGGCCCTCGAACCATATGGCGGGGCGAACACCGGCCTGGGTGGGGTCATTCGAGATACGATCGGAACAGGACTCGGCGGCAAGCCTGTTTGCAGTACTGATGTCTTCTGTTTTGCACCGTTTGACATAGCTCACCAGGATCTGCCCAAGGGGATCTTGCATCCTCGGCGAGTGGCACAGGGAGTTGTCGCCGGCGTTCGCGATTACGGCAACCGCATGGGAATTCCGACCGTCAACGGGGCGGTCTATTTCGATAAGCGATACATCGGCAACCCGCTCGTTTATTGCGGCAATATCGCGATCATTCCCAAAGGGAAGCATGACAAAAAGGTCGAGCCGAATTCGTTGATCGTTGCGATCGGCGGCCGGACGGGGCTGGATGGAATTCACGGAGCGACCTTCTCGTCCGACATTCTGACGGAGAAAAGCGAGACAGTTTCCGCGGGTGCCGTCCAAATCGGAAATGCGATCACCGAGAAGATGGTGATGGATGTCATTCTACAGGCTCGCGATCTCAACTTATTCAATTCGATCACGGACTGCGGAGCTGGGGGCTTCAGTTCGGCCGTGGGTGAGATGGGGGCAGAGACAGGGGCAGAAGTCTGGCTGGACCGGGCACCGCTGAAGTACTCGGGTCTGACGTACACCGAGATTTGGATTTCGGAAGCCCAGGAACGGATGGTGCTTTCAGTGCCACAGAAGAACTGGGATGCGTTGCGACAGCTGTGCGAAGCAGAAGGTGTCGAAGCGACGATCCTCGGAAAGTTCACCGATACGCATCGACTCGTACTGAAATACGGCGACGAGCAGGTGGCCGATCTGGATATGGAACTGCTGCACGATGGACGTCCGCCGGTTGTCCGTGATGCGATCTGGAAAAGTCCAGAAGTGACGATTCCAGACTACAGCGAGATCAAAGATGTCGACTTCACGGATCTACTCAAGAAGATGCTGGCGACGCCGAATGTGGCGAGCAAGGAATGGATCATTCGTCAGTACGACCATGAGGTTCTGGCAGGCAGCGTCGTCAAGCCGCTGGTCGGCGTGAAGAATGATGGCCCTTCGGATGCCTCGGTCGTTCAGCCTGATTTGAAGAGCGAGCGCGGGATCGTTGTGGGTTGCGGGATGAACCCGTCGTTTGGCGATCTCGACCCTTACTGGATGGCGGCTTCTGCGATCGATGAAGCGGTGCGGAACTGCGTGGCGGTCGGAGCGGATCCTTCGAAGATCGCGATTCTGGACAACTTCTGCTGGGGCAATACGAATCGGGCAGAGACGCTGGGAGCGCTCGTGCGGACGGCTCAGGCATGTCACGACATCTCGATTGCTTATATGACCCCATTTGTCAGCGGGAAGGATTCGCTGCACAACGAGTTCTCGTATCAGGATGGCAGCGAGCGAGTGACGGTTTCGATTCCTCACTCGTTATTGATCACAGCTCTGGGCCAGATCGAGAAGGTTTCTTCTGCGATCACGATGGATGTGAAAGCACCAGGGAATCTGGTCTACCTCGTGGGAACGACGAGCCCGGAACTGGGTGGAAGCCTGCTGCATCAGCAGCTTGGTTTGACGGGTGGCCAAGTGCCACATGTGGATCACCATGCGGCTCCGTCGCTGTTCCAGAAGCTGCATCAGGCGATCATGGCTGGCCACGTTGCAAGTTGTCACGATCTGAGCGAAGGTGGACTGGCCGTTGCAGCCGCTGAGATGGCCTTTGCAGGTGGCTGGGGCATGAAGCTGTCGCTTGCTCCCCTGGCTGGCAAAACGAGCTGCACGACCGATCTGGAAGCGGTCTTTTCCGAGAGCAATACACGGTTCCTGGTCGAAGTCCCGCCAGCGTCTCGCGATGCCTTTGAGTTCGATTTCAGCGGGCAGCCTTGTTACTGCCTGGGAACGGTCGAAGCGGGCGGCCAGCTGTCGATCAGCGGCCTCTCTGGGCGTGAAGTGATCAACTCGGATCTGGCGACGCTGAAGAACGTCTGGAAGAACGGGATTGCCTGGGAAGTGTAGGCGAAGGCTTTAAGCTTTGAGTAAAAAACAAAGGCTGCCGTGTTGAGAAACATGGCAGCCTTTTTCTATTTTCAACGGCATGTGTAATTGAATGCTGTTTTAGAATTCGCCTACGACGTTCCCATCAGCGCGTTCGTGAACGCGCTGGTAGGTTTGAAGAGCGATGTTCTCTGAGATGAAGCGGACAGCACCATCGGCGAGTACCGCTTGAATGCCACCTTTGTGCATGCTGGAGGCAGTCCAGTCATCGCCCCAGGTAGCCGCAGAGCGATTGATCTGCATGTTGGCACCGTTCCCGCCGAAAACTTCGACGTCAAATGGGTAAACACCTGAGTGCCACGTAGCAGCTGCACCGGTGGTATCGCGCGGTCCGATCCAGATTGAGCCAGACCAATTGCAGCGTTCGACACCACAGCTGTTGTCGATGAAGGAATCCTGAGTAGTGCGTTCACTGACAAGCAGCGTGTTACTGGTCCCATCGACGATATCACGCATCCGGGTGTTGGAATTGATCCATGAAATCCCTCGTCGATCGAGGGCCGGGCCGCTCCCTGCATTGATAACATAGTTGCTTTTTCCAAAGCTGCTTTTGTCGGTATTGACGCCGCCCATGGGGTCGGATGGGCAGTTGTAGCTCGGGATCACGGCGCGAGCTGATGGAATGACATCTCCTGGCGTGCCATCGTTATTTGCATCGTTCCAGTTGTGGACGAAGCCCCGGGTTTCACTTCCAATGGTATCGTAAAGAGCAGGTTGCTCCATGAATGGGAGGATGAATGTTCCCCAACCCAGGCCATTTCGATCCTGGTCAATCGTGGTCGGACCTGCGCCATCGTAGCCACCTGTGTTGCTGATCAGTCCACCATTGTCGATATAGCTGGGAGGAAAGATCGTGTACGTGTCGTGGTAATTGTGAATAGCGAGACCGATCTGCTTCAGATTGTTTTTACAGGAGCTGCGTCGAGCAGCTTCACGGGCCTGTTGAACAGCGGGCAGTAAAATGGCAACGAGAGTCGCGATAATGGCGATGACAACCAGCAATTCGATCAGCGTGAAAGCTGTTCGAACTTTGAACCAGGCAAAGACACGATTCATCGGATTCATCCTTCAGAGAGAAAAAAATGAAGAGACAGAAGTGATTGAGCGAAAAATTGACGTGTGAGTCGAATTATTTCGACAGCAGGGCAAAATCGACCGTGTTCTCACCCGACTTCACATCGGCCGTGAGTGTTGTCTTTGTGTTGTATTTGGCAGGGATGGGATCTTTATAGTTGGGGGGTGGCGGGCCTTCTGTCGGCGTGCTGATACTCACCGAATGGGTTCCAATTGCTGCTCCTTTCGCACCGCCGCTGGCATTCAGGGAGTATTTTCCCGCCTCATCTGTCGTGGCGAATGACGCGGCCCCGATTTCAGGAGTAAAAGCAATTGTGACCCCTTTCGCTGGCTGGCCGTCCAGTGTCACCGTGCCACTCACCTGGCCCAATTTCGGTGCATCTGTTTGCTGTGCGCACCCAGCCAGAATCACCAATAGTGCGGTTAAAGCGTGTAATTGCTTCACAAAACGGCCTTTCGATATGTTACTCGACACTCCAACAAACGAATCAGCATGTGTCAATAAAATACTACCATTGTGATTCTTGTTTCGCAATGTCTCTCAAACGAAGAAACGAAATTGCGCGAGCAGCCGGACCGCAGAAGGGATTTACCGTTAAAGCCAAACGGTATGCGGACTCTGCGGATACGTAGTCGCCCACGTAAGTTGCCATCTCCGCATGTCCTAACTGAGCTTTTTCCGATTTCGGATCGAGTTCGATAGCGAGCAGGAACTCTTTGTTCGCATCCTCGGGGCGGTTCTCGCGAAAGTATCTCCAGCCCGTTGCGATCAGACGTTTCAGTTTTGTTTGTTCGGCGAGTTCGGCTTGTCCCGTCGCGTTATAGACTTGCTCCAAGTTGCGGAACGCCATTTCGCTCGATTCCAGACGAGTCAGTTGCTCCCATTTCAGACGTGCAAGTTCCAGATTCCGAGTGAAGGTTGCAGCAGCGGCTTCAAAGCGGATGGTGTTGGCGTTGTTGACGTCTCTTTGTTTCATCACGAGAGCAACAAGGCTGAGATTCCGAGGATCCTGCTGACGCATGGCCAGCTCGCCTCGGAGTTCGATCGCCTGTTGTGTTTCCTGAAGAGGTTCGGTCGAGGCTTTGTTAAGAATGTCATCCAGCTGCTTTTGTGCTCCTGCGAGGTTACCCTGCTCGAGCAATTTCTCAGCCTGCTTCAGGCGTTTGGAAAACCCGAACTTCTCCTGAATGTTCTCGACAATGTTCTTGCGGAAGTCGGAAGGGAGCAGGTACGCACCGCGTTCGACGAGACGGAGTTCTTCGAGCATGCCCAATTGGTCATCGAGTTGTTCAAGACAACGGGCTTTCCAGAAATGGAGTTCGAGGGAAAAGGGAACTTCTTCGATGAGCGGATCCAGAACCGCGATCGCTTCCCTGGGGCGAGCAGAACGAGTCAGGAGTTTGGCGAGTTGGATCTGCGAAGGGATGAAGTCTTTGTGCGACAGGAACGTCTGCTCGGCTTTCTCGGCGTCTTCCAGTCGTAAATAGTTGCGGCCGATGGAGTAGGTTGCGAGGTTGATCAGTTGCTTTTCTGAGTCGTCGATTGGCTGGGACTGGGTGACCATCTCGTACTGTGCAGTGCTTTCTGCGATCAGTCCAGAACGGTCCAGACAGAAGGCGCGTTTGAACCGCGCCGGCATGTGCGTCGGAAATTCCGCCAGGACAAGTTCGTAGTGCTTGGCGGCGTGTTGATAGAAACCACCCGAGAGAAGGACATCGGCTAATTCCAGCATGCTGTCGAGACTGGTACTGGCTTTCTCAGAGAGGTCTTTGAGTTCCTCGGCGTAGTAGGGGTCCTGGAAAGTGATCTCAGGGATGTCGACGGGATAACGAACGACGTTTTCAGACGTCCCTTTTTCGACTGCGACATGACTGAGCCTCGTCCAGCCAAACCAGGCAAGTTCGCTAACCAGGACAACGATTAATAAGAGATTGAGCCAACGAATCATTGTGCCACCTCACGACTTCCCTGAACCCACGCTGCGACTCTGCCGACACGGTCATAAGGACGCCTGAAATTCAAAGCGCCAGCGACGATGTCGAGTTTGCCATCGGCATTCAGATCACCGACTGCGACGGTGACCAGGTGGATGGGATCACTGGCGATCTGCCAGGTTTTGAAGTTTTGCTGGCCGTCGTTCTCAAGCCAGACGACGGCAGCATTTTTCTTTTCGTACCACTCGTTGGTCATGCTGACGAGGACGACATCTTCATCTCCGTCGTTATCGAGATCGCCCACTTGAGCAGCGTAGGTGCCGCCGAGGTCCGCGATGCGTTGCATCTTGAAGGTCCACCCTCCCTGGTTTTCGAACCAGTAGCAGCCATGGTACGGCTGGGGGTAGGCGTCGTAATCTTCGAGGTTATCGCCGACCGGGAGGACGAGGTCCATGTCGCCGTCTTGATCAAGATCAGCAGCGACCAATCCGGCGCTGCCGAGATCAAAGTTGATCGTGAACCAGAGACGACGCGGAGTTAAGTTGCCCTTTCCGTCATTCTCGAATCCCCAGAGTTCTTCTTCGTCCTGCGAGACGATGGCAGTAATGTCGAGGTCGCCATCGCCATCGAAGTCGGCCACGGGGACATGGATCGTGCCAGGTGCAGTCAGAAGCAGATGATCTTCGAAACGCAGGCTGCCATGATTTTCCAGCCAGAGAACTTCACCTCGACTATAGCCGAAGACCGCGACGGCAAGATCGGTATCCCCATCACCATCGAAGTCACCTGCCTGAACATCAGCGACTCGTCGGACCTGATCGAGAATGACGTGACGAACCATGCCGTCAGGTGTTTGCTCGAAAAGCTCGACACGGCCGACAACTTTGTCATCGGGAAAAATGTTGCCGAGAATGGAGACAATGACATCGAGGTCGCCATCACGATCGATGTCCACGCAGGTGGCATGAGCGGGGGCAGCGACGTCTTCGATTAATGGACGCGGCGCCCAATTGCCAGATGCATCCTGCTCGTGAATCGTGATGCAGTTACGGCTGGCATCGCACGTCAGGATGTCATTGCGTCCATCACGGTTGAAATCGATGATCTGGACATTGGTAATGAGCGGGAGACCCAGGGGTGGCTCATCGACTTTGAGAGTGGAAAATGTGAGCGGACTGGCCGGGTAACTTTTTCCGCCGGTGAAGCCCAGGGGGGCGGTCTTCACAACGGGTGCCGGCTCCGATGGGACTGGCTCGACGGAAGTCTGATTCGACAGCCCCCAGATCGGCACGAGCACGACCGCTGCCAGTAGCAACAAAAAAAACGCGAGATCCAACTTCATGTCACCTGGCCTCAGGGCGGGATGTGGCGGATATTCAACGCCGGACATGATAGCGGGAGGTCACATAAAAATCCCTCCATGCGTGGGAGATTTTGTGGAAGCGTGTGCAGTGAGCGGATCAGCTGGCGTCGTCGTCTTTATTGAGGCGGTGGTAGAGGTCGAGGTAAAAAGTAGCGATGAAAACGACCAGCCAGGCGATCAGGAAGGTGATCGAGAAGCCCCCCATGAACGGAGCCAAGGGGATGCGTAGCGCGTGAAGAATCAGCCAGAGAAAACCGGTCAGGGCAGACAAGAACAGCAGCATCAAGCTGGTGACAAAGAGGTGGCCGACAACAGGGCGAGTGGACATGGAGATTCGCATCACAAGAGGACGGTGGATAGTGTCCGGAGTTTATCGAATGAAGCGGCATTCAAGAAGAGGGATTGAAAGCCAAGCGTCTGATGCAGACGAGCGAACGCGTTAATTCACAGCCTCTTGCAGGCGGTACCAGGCAGATTCGGCCCAGAAATATTGGGAGTAGTAGAGGCGGGTGTAGTCGTAATGACGGATCAGGTCTTTGAGTTCGTCGCTGTGAGCACGCAGGAAGGCTTTGTCGGGAGTCAGTGAAACGATCCAGGCGGCGGAGGTTGGTTCGCGGACCAGTTCGGTTTCCATCTGGCGACGTGGAGAGACTTTGTTGAAGGCTTTGAGTTCGATCATCGCGAGAGCGGAGGCTTCTTTCTGCGTGGACTGCGCGACCCAGTATTCGTTCATCATGCGCCAGTTCATTTCGAACCGGGCTTTGTTGTCATTGTCATAGCGGGACGCCCAGGAGACGTTTTTGAGGGCGAGTTCAGCACTGGCCTGAAGACCCTGGGCGTAGGCTGCGCGAAGTGTCTCGTCGGTTTCCATTTCCCAGAGTTCGCGGATCGCCCAGACGCAGGAGCAGGAGGTCCAGGAATGATACGGGCCATGTTCGTAAACGAGGCCACGCTGGCAGACTTCCAGACGAGTCAGCATGTCTGGCCCGCTGCGTTCGTGGAGAGCCTGTTGATAGCGGGCTTCCCAGGCAGGGTCTAGTGTCAGCTTCGAGACGAACTTCAAGATAAAGAGAAGTCGTGGCGAGCTTTCGAAGGTGATGGGTGCGAACGATCCACGGAGGTGAAAGGGAGGTTCTGCAGGAACATTCCAGTTGAGCTTGAGGAGAACCTCTGCGGTCATGACGACATGTTGTTTGATCATCTCCACTTCTTCTTGGGTCGCGATACCGGAATCGAGATAGACAGCTAAGCCGATGAACCAGGGGAAGGTCTGATCGTTGGAGCCCATGGCGTAATGGGATTTGTCATCCGTGCTGACACCACGACCAACGAAGCCAGCGGTATCGCTGATGGAGTTGAGCAAGAGAAGCCCTTTGACCAGACGCCTCGCCTTTTCCGCGTCCTCAGGAGACTTTGTTCGCTGATAGCGGTTCACGATGGCATCCAGGTACATGCCGTTGAACATGCCGCCGTTTTCAATGGGCGACCACCAGCCGAGGGCATTGGGTTTGCCGAGTTTGCATTCTTCGGGCGTCGGGATGCTGACGTCGCCGTTGAGATCCGCGAAGTCGAGCATGATGCCTTGCTTGTCGACAAAGCGACGCCAGATTTCGTCGTGAGCCTGCTCGATCGCGACGTCAGCCGATGCGTGAGCGTGTGGATAAGTCTGAGTCGATTTCGGCGTCTGGGCAGCGAGCGGGAGGGTGATTGCCAGGAAGATCATGAGTAAACGGAGGCAGAACGTCATGCGGGCATCCCTGTGAGTGCAGCGGGAGAATCGGGGCTCGTTTCAGCGTAATCATGTTCAGTGTGCACGTCAACGCGTGAGTCAACATTGATCCAATCGAATCAAATCCGGACAAAATGGACAATCTTTAGCACGAATTGGTCACATTTGTGAGTTCTTTGTTAGGATGTCTATCGCAGGAGGCAAACTTCTGATTCAAGGATGATTGGTCAGCCAGATCTGGGATTCGCGTCAATGCTTGAGACAGCCGGGATGTTGAAGGTCCTGAAGAAGGAAGAGTGGTTCCACGAGGACGGCTTTCCGATCTGCGTGCATCGTCGTGAGCCTCAAGAGCCCTTCGGCCCGCACACGCATGAATTCGCAGAGATCGTCGTCATTCTGGGCGGAACTGGTTTACACGTCACCGGCGATGAAGGCTGGCAGTTAAGTAGCGGCGATGTGTTTGTCATCGGCGGTGATCGTCCTCACGACTATCAGCAGATGCGGGATCTGAGGCTGGTCAACATCCTGTTTGATATGGATGCGCTGGCGATTGATGCGAAGGACCTATTGTCGCTGCCGGGGTATCATGCGCTCTTCAAGCTGAGTCATGTCTGGCATTCCAAGCACCAGTTTCGCAGTCGGATGCACCTGTCGGTCAAGGAGCTGCAGAGTATCGAAGTCGTCGTCGATCGACTCGAGAATGTCCTGGCAGAGCGACGTGCGGGGTTTCAGTTTCTCGCGCGGGCGTACTTCATGCAGATCATGGGTCTGCTGTCCGTCTACTACGAACACACGATTCACCCGAAGTCGCAGGATCTGCTTAAGATCGCCAAAGCGATCACTTATCTGGAATCGATGAACGATCTGGAGGTCACCCTGGAAGACCTCGCGCGCGCGTCCGGGATGTCAAAGCGGACTCTGATTCGTTCGTTTCAGGCAGCGTTTGGAAAGTCACCCATTGCGTATCTGATTGAAGCGCGGGTGCAACGGGCGACGGAGTTGCTGCGTTCGACTGAGAAAAACGTGACCGAAGTCGCGATGGAAGTCGGGTTCAATGACAGCAACTATTTCTCACGTCAGTTTCGCAAGCTGATGCATTTGTCGCCGCGGGAGTATCGCAAACGGGTCATGGCGGAAACATGACGGATCCATGTCGCCTGAGCGGGCGTATAGAGCGTAGGATCCGAGAAGATCAAATAAATATTGAGTGCTGTTGTTGTGTCGGGTATATTTTAACGCAATGTTAACAGACATCCAATGTGGTCACTCACAGATGAGCATGACCGGCTGTCGTTAACCTCCTTGTTAGTCCGCGCTCCGCCTGACCAGGAACTGACCCGTGATTCAGATGACGAATCCTAGCCACCAAAGCATTCGTAGTATTTACCAGGCCGGCGTGAAAGAAGCGCTGCGTCATAAGTGGATCGAAAGCCAGAAGCGTGGCTACGATGTCGGGATCGATGCGATCCACGAGTGGTTCGATAAGTATTGGCGCGAGTATTGTCGCTACCGCAATCTCGAACATGTCTGTGGTTCGATGTGCTGGGATGAGTTTGACGTCCAGAGATTTGGACGGATTGAAGAGCTGCTGCATTCAGGCGATTTGCTGCTTGACCTGATTTTAGAACGCGTGATGGTCGGCTGGGAAAACCTTCAGATCCTGGTCTGGGCACATGAATGGGGGATGCCGGTGGATCGCGTGTTGAGCATTTTGACACAGCTGGATATCAACAGTGCGCGATTGACGCCACGGATTGAGTGGGCGTAGATAGGGCTTGGGTATTAGGGCTTAGGGCTTGGCCGGATAACGGGAAGTTGAGGCTCTGTTCCGTGGTGCAACTTGTTAGCGAATCGATGCCATTCCCTGTGTGCCACGGCTGTGTCAGCCGTGTGATCGCGCAGTGAATGTCCACTTTTAATGAACACTGCACGGCTGACACAGCCGTGGCACACGTTGAGGCCCTTCCTTCCAGCTTGAGCCTCGCCCTCCCACGTTAAATTCAGTGCTGACAGCACGGGCTTTTCGCATTATTCTGCGCCTGCGTATTGATAGGATCTCAACTCAGACATGCGGAGGCGAGTTGGCAGAGCAGGCGGGAGCGAAGAAGAAAACATTGCTGCATCACTTTCGGTTGGTCAGTCTGCTGACGCTGGGGAGTCGTGTGTTGGGGATGGCGCGGGATGTCGCGATGGCGGTCATGTTTGGCAATGGGGTGATCCTTGATAGCTTCACGCTCGCATTTCGTCTGCCGAATCTTGCCCGGACGATTCTAGGGGAAGGAACACTTTCGACAGCGTTTCTACCAGTGTATGTGAGGGAGATGATGTCGGTCGGGCCGCAGGCTGCGGATCGACTGGCGAGTGTGTTTCTGTTGTTTCTCGTCGCGCTGTTAGGCGCGATTGTTGTTGTCTTCGAGTTGGGAGTGCTAGGGTTATCGCTGGCTTTGAGCATGTCGGATGAGTTTCGATTATTGCTCGAACTCAATGCGATCATGTTCCCGTATATCCTGCTGATCTGCCTGTCAGCTCAGCTCAATGCAGTCCTGAATGCACGAGAGCACTTTGCGTGGCCGGCACTGATGCCCTGGATTTTGAATCTCACTTGGCTTGCGGCGGTGCTGATGTCATGGTGGCTGATGGAAACGCCGACGGGGCGGATCCAGTTCATCAGTCTATCGATCATCTTGGGGGGGCTGGCACAGCTGGCGGGGAGTTGGTTGGCGCTGACGCGATGCGGGTTTGTGTTGAGTCGTGATGTCGGCGGAGACGCATGGAAAACCGACTGGGAGCGCGTGAAGGGGTTGTTGTGGTCGTTGACGCCGATTCTGTTGAGCCTGTCAGTGACACAACTCAATACTCTGCTCGATAGTGTGATTGCCTGGGGACTGGCGTATGTACACGGGTTCGTCGAAGCGGGTGGGCTGGCGTGGCTGCCGAAGTTCAGTGATGGCTCTGCGTCCGCGCTTTACATTGGTCAGCGGCTGTATCAGTTTCCGCTTGGGATTTTCGGAGTCGCGCTGGGGACCGTGCTCTATCCGCGATTGACCAAGGCGCGACATGAAGACGGCAATGCCTTTGCTCAAGAGGTCCTCAAGGGACTGAGGCTGATTCTCTTGTTGGGACTGCCGGCGAGCGTCGGGTTATGTTTGATGGCACAGCCTGTCACAGAGACGTTGTTTCATCACGGAGCCTTCGACATGGAGGATGTGACGCAGACGAGCCAGATGATCGTCGGCTACGGAGTTGGCGTGTGGGCGTTTATGCTGCTGCTGATTATGAACCGGGCGTTCTATGCACTGGAAGATCGCTGGACGCCTTTGCTGGCGGGGTTCATTTCTGTCGCGGTCAATATCGTCATGAGCTTCACGTTGATCATGTTTCTGAATGCCCCGGGACTGGCCGTCGCGACGTCGGTGGCCTCAGCGGTGCAGGTGGGGTGGTTGTTGTGGAAGCTCAAACAGAAAACCCCTTCAATCAAGCTACGTTCTCTCTGTCGTCTCATGGGAATCAGCTTGATCGGGTGTTTTGTGATGGGGTTGGTTTCAAACGTCCTTTTCCCACAACTGGAAAATCAGGACATGTCGACGTTCTGGCGAGGGGTGTCCATTCTCACACAGATCGCAGTATGTGGCGTTGCGTATGGAGCCGTTGTTGTCGGAATGGGAGTCGAAGAGGTTCGGGGTGGCTGGAAGCGGTCGTAGAAAGAAGACACTGCCCAGTTGCACTTGGCGTGCGAAGTTGGCAGGTTCGAGACGTGTCTGGCGGGAAAGTCTGTCAGGCTGTCAGGATGGCAGGGACTCGACGAAGGTGAAAGAGCATGCCGAAATGGCGCAAAGTGTTTTAGGGGAAGACTTAAGGAGCCAGAATAGGCTCGGGCACGTCAATTGCTTTCTCTTGACTGTGTGGTGTCCGGACTCTGCATCTGTGGCAGGGACGGTCCGTTTCGCGAAACGAGCGACAGGGATGGACTGATCTGAATTAGCCGACGTTGCGTGATGTAACGCGGGTAACAGAAGACAGGATTTTGTTTCGCGATACCATGTTTGGTTCGCCCCCAGTTGAAACCGGGGCGATGGAATTGAGAACTTTGACAGCTCATTGACTATGACTGTCTTCTGGATTTGTATCCTTCTCCGACATCCAAATAACGTAGGTAGTCAACAATTTTGAGGAGTGACCGTGGCTAAACTGTTAACCTTCGACGAAGATGCTCGCAAACAGTTGCTGGAAGGCGTCTCGAAGCTGGCAAAGGCCGTCAGTAGTACGTTGGGACCTCGTGGTCGCAACGCTGTTCTGGACAAAGGCTGGGGTTCACCGAAAGTGACCAAAGACGGCGTGACCGTCGCTGAAGATATCGACCTCGAAGACCCGTTTGAAAACGCTGGTGTTCAACTCGTCAAGGAAGTGGCTTCCAAGACAGGCGATCTGGCAGGCGACGGGACGACGACTGCCACCGTGCTGGCAGAAGCTCTGTACCGCGTGGGTCTGAAGTACATCGCGGCTGGTGCCGATGCGATGTCACTGTCTCGCGGGATGAACAAAGCGGTGACTGCCGTTGTCGAACAACTGCACAGCATGGCCAAAACCGTTAAGGCATCTGATCGCGAAGCGATCAAAACTGTCGCGACGATTGCTGGCAACAACGATGAAGAAATCGGCGAGATCCTCGCTGACGCTCTGCTGAAAGTCGGCAAAGACGGCGTCATCACGATCGAAGAAGGCCGTGGCGTTCAGACAGAAGTTGAACTCGTCGAAGGGATGCAGTTCGACCGCGGATACCTGTCTCCCCACTTCGTCACGAACGAAGATGACCAGGAATGCGTGTTTGATAACTGCCGCATTCTGATCTTTGAAGAAAAGATCAGCAACGTGAAGTCGCTGGTGCCGCTGCTGGAAAAAACCTCCAAGGCCAACGTGCCTTTGCTGATCATCGCTGAAGACGTCGAAGGGGAAGCG